>Ga0070735_10005191_pt1 | contig 10859 bp, 8 predicted proteins | sample Coa_R1_FD_66443 | JGI IMG/M metagenome (GOLD analysis project Ga0070735, IMG submission 66443) | Surface soil microbial communities from Centralia Pennsylvania, which are recovering from an underground coalmine fire - Coalmine... | ecosystem: Environmental > Terrestrial > Soil > Unclassified ... | reverse complement strand
GAGGTGGTTCAGGCACAGTATTAGGGGGGAACTGCACGGAAGCGATTGCGGGGGGCAGCGTCGCCAGAATTTCAAATGAGGCTGGGTGGGGCCTTTCTCGAAACGCGCTCGTCCCAGCAATACCGGAGCGTTTTGAAGATTTAGTCGCGCCTCTTGCTGCCTTTTTGAGACTTGGGCAAAAACATCCCTACACGCCCTCAAGACTGATTCGGCTATAAGCGCCGCCGCACAGATGAGCGTAAAAGCGTCTTGGGCGTCGCTGCCCTCTGGGAGTAGTAGACGGGTGGTCCTCCTCAGCGTGTTACTGTGCGTCCACCAACGCTTGGACCGCTTGATAGACGTTAAGTTCTCCATGGCCCATGCCGGTACTCTCAATCGGCACGGCACGAGCGATAGCTGCCGCCGCAGTCGCTTGATCCAGTGATGGCGAAACCTGGGCCAACAGAGCGGCCGTGCCCGAAACAAAGGGAGCGCTAAACGAAGTCCCCCAGTTCGCCGAGTAAGTTCCGTACGGATAGGTGCTGATGATCGCCTCACCCGGTGCCGCTACCCAGACATCCGAGCCGTAGTTGGAAAAACTGGATCGCGTGTCGAGGTCGGAAGTAGAGGCTACGCCCATCACTCCGGGAATGCCTGCGGGATAAACCACTACCTCGTTCCCGCTATTTCCAGCCGAAGCCACGCAGATGATGCGACGCTTGGTTGCGTAGCTGAGGGCCTTCACCATTTCTTTCGATGGCGAACTGAAGCTGAAGCTCATGCTGATGACTTTGGCGCCATTCTGTGCGGCATAGTAGGTGGCGCGGATGACATTCGAGAGATAACCGGTGCCATCGGCGGAGAATGCCACTAACGGCATGATTTTCGCGGTGGGCGCGACAAGGTGCACAATTCCAGCGGTCATCGTGCCATGTCCGAAGTCAGCATTTCCAAACCCATCCAAGAGCGCAACCGAGGACTGATTGAGCATCGCAATCGTGGTTCCGTTCAGGTACACGGGACCTGAACCATCAAGGAGCGCAACCGATGATTGATTCAACGACCCCGATTCGTCTCCGTTCGGACTATTGTTGATGAAGTTGTATCCGGGCACGAGAACCGGCACCAACGCCGGATGTTGCGTGTCGGCGCCGGTATCAATCATGGCGACAATGCCGGCACCACTGACATTAAACGTCCGCTGGGCCTGCTGGACGCTTACGATTTGCGACGCTGGTTGGTTTGCATAACCATCCCAGACCGTCGCCCCGTAGTAAGGCAGCGGAGTTTCATCCAGTAGAGATTCGGGAACCGGACCCGCCGTACCCTCGATTAGGCTAAGCGGTTGGTCGATCTCGGCGTCAATGACTCCCACCTGGCTCAGAAGATCTGCCAGCAACACGGTCGGAGTTAACGGTATATTGGACGTGATCAGGAAAAGCTGACCTTGGGGGTCTCCCAGATTCGCCGTCAACCGGCAATTCAGTAAAAGACAAGTAAACTTGAGGCCGTCGGCTCCGAGATTGTCGCGTACGATGATTCTGGTCTGGGCGCCGGCTGGAACAATGCCGACCGCAAGTACGAGTAGCGAAAGCATCCATCGGAAGCACTTCATAAAGACTCTCCTACGTAGTGGCCCTGGCGACGATCTGTTGAGAATTTCAACACTGCCAGTCCACTCTCTCAAGATTACGATTTACCAATTCAGCTGGTTACCAACGTCATGGTGAGAGTAACTGTTTACATCACACGATGTTTCGATTTCCGCTGCGTCGTCTTTGTGCTCGCGTGGGGCACCGACACGACAATCGTTCGGCTATCGCCGATTCCAAAGACAAGTTGCATCTCGCTGCGAGGTTCAAGACCAAAATCGAACTCACCCGCTTCGTTCGTCTGCTTGCGCGATAAAGTGTCTCCCTTAGACAGGAGACTCACAGGAACACCGCTAACTCCCTGGCCCGGACGCAGCGAATCCAACAGTTGGCCAATGAGAACAATGGACTCCGACCCCGGTGTCGGCTCCATACGCATGTCGATGCAAAGGCTGCCCGACTTGTAAAGAAGCTGCCGCGCCGTGGTTGACCCACTGCGCATCCCCGCAGCCAGTGGTTGGCTGTTGCTGTCGAATTGCAAGGTGGCTAAGTCCAGTTTTCCTGAGGGAAAGGAGACGACCTTGCGCAGCGCAAAGCCAGCTTTTACCGCACGAAGCGACGAATCTGGCGGCTCCCTGCGACTTGATGGTTGAGTGTGTTGCATTACGTTCCTCCATGTATTTAAACTGCGCAGGCATTCGGGGCACTTTTCGTCGAGATGCTGCTGCATCGTCGCCGGAGCTTTGAGCCCTCTCACAAAGTCAACCCATTCCTGTGCTGGAAAATGTTCCATATCCTCTTCACCTGAACCTGGGATTAACTGCTTCTGTGGAATAAGGGTTAAGAAAAGGCTAAGAAATAGATCGGGTACGCAATTTCGAATATCGTTGGTAACTAGGATGCCACGTTACCAACCAGGCTGAATGCGGCCCAGTAATAAGGATGGGGATAACGCTCCCGGACATTCTGTGCAGCTTTCTGCACTGCAACGGCCTTGTCCGCGCCACTGTTAAGGTGAGAGTAAAAAGAAGTCATAAATTCCAAAGTGCTGCGGTCGTGAATGTCCCACAGGCTCAGCAATGCCGCGCGAGCACCTGCGTAAACCAGCCCCCGGACTAGCCCGAGCAGTTCGTCTCCGCTCGCAACCATGTTCGCGCCAGTTGCGCATCCGCTCAGCGTGATCAACTCCGCGGGAAGTTTCAGTCGGTAAAGATCCATGAGAGTAAGCATCGAATCGCCGAGCCGAATTCCCGAAAATAGCGGGCTATCCTGCCGAAAGTGACCGTGCGTGGCGATGTGGATGAACCGGCTAAACGGCCCTTTCCGCCGTAGCACATCGATGGTCGCCCCTTGATCGATAAACACCTCAGCGCCGGGAATTATCCCTGCCAGCGCAGTTGCCTCGTTGGCGATCAGCGGAGCAGTTGTGTCCGCAATGCCCATGATCAAAGCAGACTCACCGCCGTTTACTGGCCTCTTGTGGCAGAGCGCGTGCACGGTTGCGCTGGGGGCGTACGAAATCGTAAATTCGTCGATCAGATATCTGCTGCCATCAAAAAGAGCCTGGAAAGGCAGGCGATGGAGTAACCCGTGCGGCACGATCACGAGATGCCGCCCCTCTAGCAACCCTTCGACCGGCGCGATAACTTTGTCATATAACTCCCGCAGGTGCTGCTGCGTCGTTTTCAAGAGAGAGTCGGCGAAGGCCGTTGCATACTCCGAACCCATGCGAAACTTAGCAAGTTGGAACTGCAATTTTTCAATCAAGGGCGCCACCGCTTGCACATCCGTGACCGGCACGATGCAAAAGTTTCTGTGTGTCAGAACGGCTGCCATCAACCGGTCTTTTATCTGAAAATATTCGACCAAGGTGGAATCGGCCGGCAGGCTGTGCCGGATTTCCGCCAAGGTTGCCGGTTTAGGTGAGGACAGTCCCGTGGACAATGCTTCCGATGCCGGCATTTCGCGTAGTAGACGAAGTACCTGATTTTCACGCTTGTGTATTGCATCCTGAAGGTCGGCCATCGCCTTGCGCGATGCCTCCGAACCCCGAAGCTGCTCCTCCGTCAATTTGCGGAAATACCAGTTGATTTCCGAGCGGAGGTTAATCACTTTGTCCTGGGTCGTACCGTCTCTTTCATGCGACATTTCCGAGAATGACATCACATCCTGCAGAATTCGCGATTTTGACTCTTCTACGTACTCGAAAGCTTCCTCCAATCTTGCATCCGTCCTGGAGTCGAGGCATATCTCGATCAGACTTTCGTAAATCTCGACCTTGTCTTCCATGAACGAGATCTTCATTTCTTCGTTATGGAGAGAAGTGCGCGTCTTTTCGAGCAGGCGGCGAGCCTTTTGATAGTCGTTGTACGCTTCATGGGTGGATCGAGTCGCCAGATGGATTTGCCCCATGAGTTGCTGTGCCTGGCAGGACAGAAGCGGCAATTCCACGGGCTCCAGAGCGGCAAGCGCGGCGGAGCATTGCCGCTTCGCCAGTTGCTGTTTGCCTGCCAGAAATGAAGATCGAGCCAATAAAAGGTCACATTGGATTCTTTTGCTGGGGACGCGGGCGGCTTTGAAGAATTTATTGGCGCCGGAACACAGCTGTTGCCCCTCAGCATAACGCCCCTGGTTGATCAGGACGGTAGCGCGGTATAAATCCGTCAAGAATGGCCACGCCGAATTGGTTTCCTTGACAAATTGCTGCCTTGCCTTGGCCAGCATTTGCAGCGCCGGTTCATGTTGGTCTTGTTGCGCCAGCGCGAGTGCGAGGTTCACCAGCGATTTGCCCTGCTCATAAGCCATACCAAGCTTCCGAAAGCCTTCCGCCGCCTCTTTCGCCATCTCTTCCGCGGGACCAGAGAGATTCAACTCAACGTATATTTCAGAAAGATCGAGGTTGCACAGGCAAACGTGATAGTGGTCATTGGTTTTTCGGCAGGTTTCGCGCGTTGCCAGCAACATGCTGATGGCGCGGCTATGTTCCCCGCGCAGGTAATAAAGAGTTGCGATGTTGTAGTCAGCCTGTGCCACCACCACGTTCAGGCCATGTTTTTCGGCAGTCTCGCGCGCATCCCGGTGTGCCGCGAGCGCACCGTGAAAATCGTTGAGGCTAACCTGGCACATCGCGATGTTGTGCAGAGCTGCTGCGGTTCCCTCGGGATCCCTCGCCGCGTCGGCGTCAAAATAACGAAGGCCGCGCCGGTACCACTTCAACGCTTCCCTAAAGCGATCCTGGCGATGAAAGATATTGCCGATGTTGATGTCGAGCCGCGCCACGCGCCCGCGATCACCCAGGACCGAGAAGATTCGCCGCGCCTGGCGGGCGTTCGCAAAGGCACGACGGTAGTCCCCTGTCAGAATAAGCGGCTGTGTAGATGCACTAAGAGTTCTGGCAAGTTCCATGCGATTGCGCAGCGCCGCAAACATTTTTCGCGCCTGGTCGTGGTAGGTGATAGCCGCCTTGTTCCGGCCCGAGCTATACAGAGCATTTCCCATGGCTCGCCGACTGCGGGCAAGCGCCGATCGATCCCGCAACTTTCTCGCAATCATCAAGGCGAGCTCGGCAAGCGGGAGGTTTGTACCGTTATTTACATGCGATTGGTCTCTCACCAGGTCGGCTAGCCATGAGACAGCTTGCGCGCTAAGAAGTTCGGGGTGCCGAGCCAGAAATTTTGTTTGGGAGGATTTGTTCGTGAGCCGCCGTAATTGAGTAAGTAGCCCACTTGGCGGGGGATATTGCCCGGGAATGTTGATCGTCGGCAAGTTGGCTAGTAACCCAATGCTTCGAGCTTTTCCCGTAACTTTTCCAGACAGTTTCGCCGTGTAAAGCCGATCGATCCTTGGGCGAGTTTCAGTTCTTTTGCCACTTGTTCATAGGGACGCGCGGGAGTTTCGAAAAACAGCATCTCAACCAGATGACGGCACTGCGGAGATAGCTCCAATAAGGCTGCGCGTAAAAGTTGCTCCTGCTGCACCTGCGCCACTAGATTTTCCGGTTCATTTGCCGATGCTGCCGGTGGATCCAGATCGTCAATGCGCTGCACATTTTGGCGCTGCAGCGTCTGCTTCCGATGAAAACATTTATTTCGGGCGACCTGAATCAGCCAGGCAGGAAGCGCCTGAGGTTCGCGCACTCGAGGCAGTTCAGCCAGCAGGTCCATGCAGACGGCCTGAAAAATATCGGCCGCGTCTTCCTCCGGGAACCCATAGTGAATCGGAATGGAAAAAATGAGATTTTTGTATCTCTCGATCAACTCTGCCCATGCCGATTCAATTCCTTTGTGGCACTGTTCAATAAGATAAAAATCTGAAGGCCGCGGCGTGCTTTTGGCTTTTGCCCGCTTCGCCGCAGTCGTCACGGTTGTCCGCTGGCCCCCGGTCCGGTGAGGTAGAGTTCTGGGGCGTTCCAGAGCGTATGCGGATCGAGCGCGGCAGGCTTGAAGTTGGCCAATTCGTTTTTCGCCGCAACCAGCACGTTCGGACTCACCAGGCTGATTAGCGGCAAGTTCTCGGCGATAATTTCCTGCACCCGGTCGTAGAGCAGCTTTCTGGCCTGCGGTTTAAGAGTAGTAAGCTGCTTTTCCATCAATTGATCGATCTCGTTTTCCCAGGCAGTTGCAGGATGGCTTTCCCCAAGGTCCCAAATGTGGTCGTTTCCGGACGACAGCCAGACATTCATCTGCGAGTTGGGATCCACATCGCCGGCCCCAAGCCCAAGAATTGCCGCTTCGTAGTCATGCGTCTGAAAGATCCGATTCACGACGGATCGAAATTCCAACGGAACAACTTCGACGGCGATTCCCAATTCCTTCATGTCCTGCTGGATGATGGTCGCCATCTTCATTCGTTGGCTATTGGAAGCGCTGGTTAGAATTGTGAATTTGACTGGCGAGCGACTGGAGTCGATAAGCTCTCCCGTCTCGGACCACGAGAATCCCGCATCTCTTAACAGCTTTCGTGCCTGATCGATGGACCGCGCGGGGTGAGGAATCGCTGCATCGACCCAAAAAGCACTGGCAGGAGTAACCGGGCTCCACAGAGGGGTAGCCATCTCGCGATAAATCAGGCGCACCATGCTGTCCCGATCAATGGCCAGCGAAATGGCCTGACGAAATTTTACCTGCCTGAACCATGCCTGCTTCCGCGAAATATCGGAGTTGGCCGGCAGCGCGCTGTTTAAATTGAAAAAGAGGAAATTGTATTCAAGGCTTGGTCCGGCATCGTAAACGCGAAAACTATGCGTCGCTTGATCTTTTTTCAGGACAGAATAATCGTCGGCGCCCAGTCGATTGAGAATGTCGGTATCGCCGGACTGGAATCGAATCACTTCGGCATCGGCGTTGGGCACAAACAAAAATGTAATTTCATCCAGATACGGCAACCGCTGCTTTTCACGGTCTGTCTTCCAATAGTAGGGGTTGCGCTCCAAAGTAAGATGTTGTCCTGCGACATACTCTTTCAGGCGAAACGGACCCAAGCCAGCGATTTGGCCCGGTGATGCGCTTGTTTCCCAGGTCTGATCCAGCTTGCCATCCCTATACGCTTGCCCAAGAAGATGCTCGGGCAATATGGCAACGCTGTCGAAAAGCCGCTCTGCGGCAGCGTACGGTTGAGCCAGATGGAACGCTACGGTATTCGCATCCAGTCGCCGCACTGTGATCGGCTTTCCTCCTACGATGAGAAGGTCACGTTGCGGAGAGTTTACTTTCTCGTCTAAGTACACCCGGAAGCTAAACAGAACATCGCCGGAAGAAACGGCTTGACCGTCGGAAAACCGAAGCCCGCGGCGCAACTTAAGGGTATAGTCCAGGCCATCGCGCGAAACCTTCCATGATTTGGCCAGGGCAGGCTCTGTGTTTTGTGAGAGCCGGTTGATGTGGATTAAGTCGCCAGTCATTTCTGCAATGACTTCCCGCGAAGAAATATCGGCGGAAGTAACCGGATTCAACGTCTTCGGTTCGGAGCGAAGAGAAACAACCAGCCGGCCGCCGGGATGGCCCACTGGATTATCGGTAATCAGCAACTCCTCGTTTGTCGACGTCGATTGCGCCGATGCAAGGCAGGAAAAAAAGCACACAAGTGGGCTCAACCACAAGAGGGCGGTCAACCGCTTGGAAAAAGGATGGCACATATACAGCATCTTCCGTTACGCCACTGCCGCCCTCCGCCCAGGCTGCAGCTCGCTTGCCAGAAGCACGTACCCGCAAAACACCGGGACGAGCACAAGACCCGGCAAAAACATCCACCAATACGAAACCAATACAGAATACTGTTGAAGCGTTGACAACATACTACCCCAACTCGGCGTAGGTTCACCTACCCCCAGACCCAAGAAAGATAACGTTACTTCCGCGAGCACATACTGGGGAATTAGTAAGGCGGCTTGCGTCAGCAAAATATTGTAGATATCGGGCAGTATGTGACGGCGCATCAAGTAAAGGTCTGATCCGCCAAAAAGCCGCGCAGCAAGCACATAATGGCGTTCGCGGCTGCCAAGGACGACCCCGCGTATCAGACGTGCCGGCCGTGCCCAACCTACCAGCCCGATCAAAGCTATCAGTAAAAGGAAGGCATCTTTTGCGCCCAGGCTGAGCGGCAGGAAGGCACGAACTGCAATTAAGAAGTATAGCCATGGGAGTGCGAGAAACAGTTCTGCGCCTCGCATGACGGCGGCGTCGCACCATCCGCCGTAATATCCTGCGAGAACGCCGAGCAACATGCCAAGAGCGAGCGACAGGACCGTCGCTACGAGCCCGGTAAACAAGGATAGCTGTCCCCCATAAAGGAACCGGGAAAATACATCACGTCCATAGGCGTCGGTCCCCATCAGAAAAATTCCTGCGGGAGCATCAACACCGAAAAGGTGTAAGTCCGTTTTCAGGAATCCAAATAACTCATACGGCGCACCCCGCACCAGGAAGTAGACGGGAAAAGAACGATGGCAGTCTTCGAGGTACTCACCGAACGCATCGGGGCGATCCACCATCATGCATACGAAAGGCCGAAAATGAACTTTCCCCTGCGCGTCGACAAAATGAATGTGGCTGGGCGGCGCAAATGGCAACTCGCGGTTTTGCCGTGCAGTGTCATAAGGTGCCAGGAAACCGGCGAATAGAACGATCAGATGCAGTCCCAGCAGGGCGATGGCCAGCAACATTGCCTTGCGGCTTATTTTCATGCCAGCCCCTGGGTGCGAATGCGCGGATCAATTGCAAAGAGAAGAAAATCGGCAACCAGCATGCCACCGATGAGAAACAATGCCGAGAACATCACCGAGCCGATAACCACGTAAACATCGCGCGCGAGGATTGCTTCAAGCAAAAGAGGGCCCAGCCCCGGCCAGTTCATCACAACTTCCACCAACAGTGATGCGCTCAGGAGCGATGCCAGAGAGAATCCGAACAAAGAGGTCAAGGGAGCGGCGGCCGAGGGAAGCGCGTGACGAAAGAGAATCCTCATGGAAGAAATCCCATGCGATTGCGCGCTTCGGATATAAGGTTCCTGCTGCGCTTCGATAATGGCGGCGCGAATGTGGAGGAACAAGACAGGCAGACTTCCAATCACGAGCACGGAAAGCGGCGCGATCAGATGTAAGGCAATGTCTTTGAAACTGCCCGCGTCAGCGGAGCTCAATTTCACCGACTCCATTCCCCCCGCCGGGAACCAGTGAGTGCGTAACGCGAGCCACAAGAACCCCAGGGCCAGCAACAGATCAGGAATCACCAGCAAGAACGAAGTTGTTGCGCTGATGGCGTGGTCAAACCAGCGATAGCGTGTACCCGCGCTCAGGATGCCAATAGGAAGAGCAATCATCCAGGAAAGCAACATGGCGGATGCCGAGAGGAGCACTGTATTTCGGGCACGCGACCAGATGAGTGGGGCAACCGGGACGTTATACGCAAAGGAGATTCCCCAGTCACCTTTTGCTCCCGATTCCACCCAGGACAAATATCGCCCCGCAAACGGTCGGCTAAGTCCATATTGTTTCTGCAGGCGGGCGAGCGTGTCGCTCGAGATTTGGGGATTGAGGCGCATATCGTCAAAAAAATTACCCGGAGCGAGTTGCAGAAAGGTAAATGAGAGCAGAGAAATTCCCAGCAACAGAAAGATGCTGTGCAGAATACGGCGCGCCAGGAATCTCATATGCTTCTAGGCTCCAGAGTGCGCTCCCAGGGCCGATTGCCGGGGCCCCTTGATCGATGGCGTACACAACTCGGCCGGGGCTTCTTCCACAATCCGGCCCTGGTCCATGATCACAATCGTGTCGGCGATCTGGTGGACTAAAGATAGGTCGTGCGAGATACAGATGTAACTTAGGGTGTGGGATTGTTGCAGTTCGAGCAATAGATTTGCGATCTGACCTTGAATAGAAAGATCTAAGCCCACAAACACTTCATCCAAAATGAGGACCTTCGGCCGGAGTATTAGTGCGCGTGCTATGGCTAATCGCTGCCGCTGCCCGCCACTGAATTGATGCGGCCGACGATGCACCCATGCAGGCGAAACTCCCACTTGTTTCATCATCGCCTGTGCCCGATCGCGGAGCTCGCTGCGCGTGCACCGGCTTGCGATGAGCAATGGTTCTTCGACAATCTCAATGGCCGACATGCGCGGATTGAGCGCCATGCTTGAGTCCTGAAAAATAAGCTGGATTTCTCTTCCCGCGGAAGCTCCCGATCGCCCCTCCCGCGATGTCACATTCACGCCTTCAAGCAGAACTGCTCCGGCATCGGCCCTCTCCAATCCAACTAGACACATTGCCAAAGTTGTTTTACCGGAGCCTGACTCCCCGACCACGGCTAGTGTTTTTCCCCGGTCGAGTGCGAGAGAGACGTTATCAAGAGCACGGCGACGAAACTGCTTTTGCCACCACCGTCCCTGAGTGAAGGTCTTGCTCAGGCCGCGAGCCTCCAGCACGAGTTCGCCTGCGGCACCCATGCCAGTTCAGCTCCCCGCCTCATGCCGTATGCATCGGACCGATCGCGAAGTAGAAATCGCATGAAGGACTGGGCGGCGAAGATCGCAAGCGTCCAGATGTTCGGTACAGCGACCGGAAAAGGCACATCCCGCCGGCACTTCGGAGGGATCGGGTGCCTGGCCCGGAATATACGGTAGTGAGCGTAATTTTGTCTTGGCGCATCGAGTGGCACTTCTCAGCACGCTGCACTGAAACAGGGCAGACGTATAGGGATGCATCGGCTGCTCGAAAATCTCGCGCCGGGGTGCATCCTCAACGATCTCGCCTGCATACATTACGAGAACTCTGTCAGCCGCCATCAACACATC
>Ga0070735_10005190_pt1 | contig 10863 bp, 6 predicted proteins | sample Coa_R1_FD_66443 | JGI IMG/M metagenome (GOLD analysis project Ga0070735, IMG submission 66443) | Surface soil microbial communities from Centralia Pennsylvania, which are recovering from an underground coalmine fire - Coalmine... | ecosystem: Environmental > Terrestrial > Soil > Unclassified ... | reverse complement strand
TTTGTTACATAATCTTCGAGGTTGGCTGCTGTTCCATACCGTCTGTTGAGCGCCTCCGTAAATACATTTAAATTCCTGAACGCACTTCCGCCAGCGTGATAGTCCCACCAAGAATTGATCGGCCACAGATGGTCGGAGGGCAACATGCGAACAAGGCTGTCGAGTGTAGGTATAGAGGGTCCTGGGCTCGTTTCGGTGTTAAAGCCATGTGCCCCGCCGTGCTGCTTATCCAGGAGCCAATAAGACGGTGGCACATACTCGTAAGGTCCGGTCATCTTCAAACCGGTGGCGCCCGTAACAGTAGTTGGTTCGGCCATTGCAGATGATTCGAAAGGATTCGGCCAGTTCAGTTGCTTCAGAACGGCAATGTAACGCCGTTCGATCTCGGGAGGAGGGGGAGCATCGCTTCCGTTCATCCAATTAAAAACCGCCGGATGGCTGCGTAGTCGACGAATTTGGTCCTTGAGCGACTCCTCTGCGATGAACTGATCCTCCTTGCCCCATTTTTTCCATTCTTCCCAGCGACTGCAGCACGACCAACCCGCCGTGATGAGAATGCCATATTGATCGGCGAGTTGCAGGAACGTATCGTCCACGATTTGTCCTTCCAGTCGCACTGCATTCAGGTTCATGTCTCTGGCGTATTTTAGTGCTGCCTCTTCGTTCCGTGTCGAATTCCGAAGCATCATGTCCAACGTATAGGCCGCGCCACGGATCAGAATTCTCTTTCCGTTGATTTTGAAAATAATGTGGGCGGGTGGATAGCCTTGATCATGTCCACTGAACACCGGAAGACCATCATTGGGTTTGTCGATCTCACTGCTGATCTCTCGAATGCCGAAGCTCATTTCGATATTATCTGACTCGACTCCATCGATATCGAACTCGAGTTTTAGTCCGTACAGACTTTGTGGTCCTACATTTGCCGGCCACCACAGCCGCGGATTGACGAAGTTTAATTGTGGAAAACGATTGGGCGAGAACGCGACAATTTTTGTTTCCTGACCGTCAAGAATAACGGGCTGTGAGAACTGAACACCTTCAATTTGCCCCTTCAAAATCCCCGTTACGGCGTGGTTTGTGACGTTTTTTACTTCGCTGGCAATTGTGAGTCTCGCTCTGTCGAGTTCCGGAAGATCAAGTTTCGTGACTACTTGCGGGAATCGGATTGTGACGGGCCCGCTGGTGGTCAAATAAACGGCACGCCAGATTCCCATGTCTTTATCTGGTGGCGCAGGGTTCCAGTCAACGAAGCCAATGCTTAGGTCTTCTGGCGTGGGCGGGAATATCTCAACGGCGAGAGCATTCATTCTTCCTGGAGCGATCAGGTCGGTCACATCAAACTCAAATATCCTAAAGGTGCCGGCCATGTTCTTCGAATCGGCGATCTCTCGTCCGTTGAGCCAAACGGAGGCACGGAAATTGATGCCATCGAAGTGCAGTTGCACTCTTCTGCCGCTGTAATCGGCGGGTACTAAGAATTGAGTTCGGTACCACCACGAAGCTCGGAATGGGCTGCCAGGGGGCATCGGGAAGTGCGAGAAGTTTGCTCCGATTGGGTAATTCGTTCCGGGAATTGACCGCAGATTCATACCGAAATACGGGTCCGCAAAAACATGATCGGCAACCAACGCCGACATGACCGTCGACGGCACGGTAGCGCGATACCAATGTCTCGGTTCAAACTGCGGTGTCGAAAGAATGCTTCCTGTTTGCTGAACTTCGGATGAGGGCTGAATGTACCATCCGTTTGCAAGCGTAAGCTTCGTTTCTGGCGGGGTTGCCTCCAACTCGGAGGCTAAGGATGTGCTCAAAAAACTGCATGCAACAGTGAATAGGCAAACGCAACTCAGAACTAGGTTCGTCCAATTTTTCAAATTCATCCTCGCGAATATCTCGATTTTGATCGGTCGTGCACGCCCTCATCAGACTACCTGACTATTACTAATCCGGATCTGAATCGCGGGGACTAGGTGAGGCCAGAGGGTAAAGGGCTCTCAACGACAAGGCTCTAATGCCTGGAGCCAAAAAATTATTAAAGTCTTATCATAATATTATAGTTGATGAAAGACTACAATTCGCGTATAAATATCTTGCAACGAAGCGCTTCGTCCTTGGGAGGCATCTGTGAAATACCGACATTTCCCGTATTTTTTTCTGTGTTTGATCGTGCTGTTCGGTACTGTTCAGCTCTGGGGTGACGTAACGGGATCGATTCAGGGCTATGTCCGTGACCAATCCGGCGCAGTACTTCCTGGTGCACGCGTTACAGTCACCGAGATAGGCACGAACGTTGAGCAAGGAGCCACAACTGATTCGCAGGGTACCTACACTTTTCTCGCGCTGCCACCCGGGAAATATCGGATTGTCGCCACTATTACTGGATTTCGGCAAGCCGTTCTGAACGATATTGATGTCAAAGTAAACGATCAGTTGCGATTTGATTTCACGATGAATGTGGGAGGCGCTCAGGACACGGTTTCCGTCGAAGCAGATGCCGTGCAGGTTCAAACTGTAAGTGCAGCGTTGGGCACCACAATTGAATCTCCTCAGATTTTAGCCATGCCTCTCAATGGCCGTTCCTATCTCGATCTGCTCTCGCTTCAACCAGGTGTTGCGCCTGCCAATACGAACGGCAACTACAACGATCGGTCGCCCGCTTCCGGTCTCTACAGTTCGGCGGGAAACGTCTCGACGGACGGTCAGCCCGAGTATGCGAATGCCTTCCTGGTAAATGGCGCTGAGGTCAATGAGACCAAAAATATGGGTGCGGGATTGATTCCAAACGCGGATTCGATCGCGGAGTTTCGGCTGCTGACCAACAGCTTCAGTGCTGAGTACGGCAAGTTTTCCGGCTCCGTGATGAATACAGTGACCAAGTCCGGAACCAACCGCTTCCATGGAACTCTCTTTGAGTTCTACAGAAACCAGGGGATGGACGCGTTCAATTACTTCGACATCACGAAGGCGGAGTTGAAGCAACATCAGTTCGGCGGGGTTTTTGGTGGGCCGATCTGGAAGGACAAAATTTTCTTCTTCACAGATGTTCAGCAAACGCGGCAAGTAGCCGGTGCTAGCACGGGAGTGCTGCAGGTGATGACTACAGACGAACGCAATGGCATTTTTCCGGACAGCGTACTTAATACGTATGTTCAGGGCGATGCCTGGGCTGCGACCCTCATGAGCCGCGGGGGTGGAAGCATTGTTGGCCAGGGCCCTTCATGTCCAGGGCCGCCGGCGTGCACGCCTACGATGTATAGCCAACTCGGCACTCCGGTTATGACCGGCGGCGTTCCCGGTCGCGACCTGTCCGCCTACGAAGATCCCATCGTCAAAGCGACGATCGGGTTCATTCCAGTCTCGAATCTCCCGGGAGGCGAGTACTCTGACTCAAGCCACAGTGGGTCGATCATAGACAGCAACATGTCTCAGCGCATAGATTTTATCAAGCAAAGGACCGGCAACTGGTCGTTTTATTATCACTACGACGATTCAACCGCAATCCAGCCTGTCTATAACGGCAATGGCCCGGAGAACGTGCCTGGCTTTCCTATCAGCGTTCCGTCGCGTAATCAGCTGTTCACTGTCAGTGATACCAAAACTATCGGCTCTACTGCTGTCAATGTTGCGCGTTTCTCCTTCTTTCGCACAGCAACTCGCACGGCAGAGCCCGTCGGTAAGCCGGTTTCCTCCTACTCTACATACGGCTTTAATGTAGACCCCACGACTGGCGGTTTAATCAATACGGGAACACCGGGTTATCCGTCATCGCTGCCGACAATGGCCTTCAACAGCTTTGCGATCGGCACTGCCTCCTTAAACCTCTATCAGCCCGACACTAACTTCACCGTCGGCGATACTTTAAGCAAAGCCATTGACAATCATTCGCTGAGCTTTGGTGGTGAATTTCGTTACTATCAGCTGAATGCTCGAAACGAATGCGCTCCAAATGGATTTTATAATTTCAATGGTGTCGAAACTGGTGCTGACGTTTCCGATTACTATATCGGTGCTCCAAGCGGATTCGTGCAATGCTCTGTCCAGTTTCTAGATAACCGCACTCATTATTTTGCACTCTTCGGCCAGGACTCTTGGAAGGTGCGCCCCAACCTAACGGTCAGCTATGGGTTGCGTTGGGATGTTGCTAGGCCTTGGAGCGACGTGTATGGTCGACTGACCACAGCAGTTCCAGGAGAGCAGTCTGTCAAGTTCCCCAACTCCCCTCCGGGCAACCTGGTTCCGGGAGATCCCGGCGTCCCTAGCACTATTTCGCCCACGCGATGGGATAATTTGGCGCCCCGCTTTGGTATTGCTTATGCTCCGTCTGGTGGCATCTGGGGAGAGAATAAAACCAGCATTCGCGCGGCCTATGGTATCTACTATCTAGGTGCGGCCGACAATGGCAACTTCGGCATACTCGGTGATGCGCCTTGGGGCCTTTATTGGGCATCCCCGCAACCGACCACCTTCGCAAGCCCTTACATAACTCGGGCAACCGGTGTGTCACAAGGGCAACACTTCCCGTTTACTTTTCCATCAGGGCCGGGGCCATTCCCGAATTTTCAATTCGGATCGCTGATGCCTCTTTACGTTCCCGGTTACTACAACAAGAATAAGACCGCGAATGCCGCACACTACAACGTTTCCATCCAGCGGCAGCTGGATAAGTCTACTGTCCTAACCATTGCATATGTTGGAACCCAGGGTCACCACATTGAGCATGGCGAAGACTTGATTTGGGGAGATGCAGCCCTATGCCTATCGCTTCCAGGTTGTGGACCGGGGGGAGAAGGCGGGGTTTACCAGCTAAACGGCAAAACGTACTATGGCACGTTTACAGGATTGATCAATAATCAGGCAATCAGCGCGAATTATCACAATTCGAGTGGCGGTCCGGTGGTTGCGTTTGCCACAGCAACGTCTATCCAGAACTCGGCAAATTCAAACTACAACTCTCTGCAGGTCTCCGCAGAACGCCGCGCTCGTGATCTGACTCTCTTGGCCAGCTACACCTATGCCAAATCGCTGGATGACGCCTCAGCCGTTTGGGATCCGCGCGACCCAGCTCGTGCATATGGGCTTTCGTCGTTTGATATGCGCCATAACCTGGTCTTCAGCTATAACTGGAATATTCCATTCAATCGTTGGTTTGGCGGACGCCGGATTAGTGAGGGGTGGTACATCACGGGGATCAGCCGATTCAATACTGGCGTCCCGGTTAATATGCGCAGCAGCGGCGACTTTGCGCTGACCAATCGCGGGCTCGACTATCCCAACCAAATCGCTCCAATTCAGAAGGAGAACCCGCACGATTCAGCGCATCTCTACTTTAATCCGGCAGCGTTCGCCACCAATCTCAGTTGCGGCTATGAAGTTTGTGGCGTGACCGGAGGCGCGAAACAGTTCCTCTTTAATGGACCGGGAGCAATCAACACAGACTTGGGTGTGGAGAAAGACACAAAACTCACCGAAGCAATGGCAATCAATTTCCGAGTTGAGATGTTCAACGTTTTCAATCATCCCAATTTTCTCTCGAGTGGCGTGGTGGGCAATGCCAACAGCGGTCAATTCGGCCAGGCTACCAACACGGCACCGGGTCGTATCGGTCAGATAAGCGCAAAATTTATCTTCTAATAATCCAATTCCGGGGCAGCACAACGACGAAGTTTTAACTTGTGTTCACCAAAGGATGCGATCGTGTACATGGGTTGACACGACCAGAATTCTGGCCAAGCAACCCGTTTGGAACGAATGTCGGTCGAGTTGCTACCCGGCGCCAAAGCTTGCACGTCTCTAAGGGTTTCGGCCGGACTCAGTTTCAAATTGGCCAAAGCGGGCACGGTGCCGAAAAGCAGGCTGCTAAACAGAGATATGAGGACAGCAAACGCGAGGACGCGAAAATCAATGCTGACGGCTCAAAGCTGCGGAAGTTGCGCGGGATGAACTCGGCCTACTTTTCTCACTCGCAAGCCCACCTGTCCCCTAACTGCGCTGGCTCCTGTCCTTTTGTGTTGTACACATGTCTTTTCTTTACGCATCTCGATGAAGGTGAATATCGGCTACATTGTGACAGCGAACCGATAAAGCGGCCGATGGCAATTTTGCAACGGAGGGTTCTTATTGGCAGATCCCGTCGCGATCCTGGGGGCTTTCGTCGTGGGAGCCTCGGCAGGATCAGCACTGAGTTATTTGTACTGGAGAACTGCTCTTCACCGATACCGTAAAAGCATTGAAAGCGCCTGCACCGAATTTAATCGCAAAGAATACGCAGATATCAATTGCAAAATGAAAGTTTTACTCTTATGCCGCGATCCTGAAACGGTCGAAATAGTTTCTCATCTGTTTCGCGAAGTAGGCGTTGAGACACAGACGTGCGAGTCGGAATCGCATGTGCTCACTCGGTTAGCTTCCAGTAAGTTTGAGGCTCTCGTGCTGGACTGTGACGAACTTGCGGCGTGCCTCGAGACAGTCAAAAACGCCCGCGCTGTGCCTCCTAATCAAGGTTTACCTTTCTTTGTGATAGCTTCCGGAATCCGCGCGAAAGACGCAGCGTCGAGCTTGGATAACGCATTTTTGATCGAGAGGCCACTGGTCTTGTCAGATATCAGGAGCCTTCTGCGAACTGTATACGGACGCATGATTCGCAGTTCGCAGGCTTATTTTCGAATGAACGTCGAGATTCCAGTTTCCATAGCGAGGGCGGCTGGGGTTGTCCTGCAGTGTTCCACGCTGAACATCAGCCAGAATGGGATGGCAGTGATAACTCCCATCTCTCTCGACACCGGAGAAGTGCTGAAATTAATGTTCGTGATTCCACATACGGATGTAGTGGTGAGTGCCGAAGGTACGGTGATCTGGGACAACGGTAAGGGCAAAGCGGGGATTCGTTTCGAATGCTCAAGTGCTAGTGCGCAGGCCCGCTTCTTGGAGTGGCTGCACGATCATTTTTGTATCCGACTCGGTGCTCAAAGTGTGAACCCGCACATTAACGCTGACCGTAAACCAGTTCGCGCCGAGCTGAGTTGAACCTGAGGTACTCAGAGGCGGCTTTCAAAAAAGATGATATCGAGCGGCTCAAAAGACCCAGGGCGCCAACAACGCTCTTTACCAGTTGAACCGAAATGCAAATGTGGCGCGGCGATGCTGTGGCGGATGGTGAACGAGATGTTAAGTTGTCATGTCTGCCCACTACGCCGATGGTGGAACTTTTGGCGTCACTTCGCACCCTTCTATAGTCCCGAGGACCTGTGAGTCACGGTATTCGCGACGTGAGGGTGCGAGCACGCTTTTTTACATTTGTTCATTTGAAGAGGTGTATTTATCAAAACGATCGGAGGGCGGTCGCTAACAAGAATGGCGACTTGCGTTTTATTGGTCGGCTTGAACCTAGGTTCTATCAGTTGTTCTTCGGCAGGTCGCAATCAGCAGAATTTGAACCATGCACAATCTAAGGTGAAATCGGTTGGCTTGCCATCACCCATCCCCGCCCTTCACATTGATTCATTGATTCAACACGGACACATTATCGAGATCTCCGGGTCAAGCGATCCAAGCGCAGTGGTGATGATTAATGGACAGACCGCATCCAAGATCTTCGGAGCAAATCGATTTCGTCAGTTCCTGGGACCTCTTCCCTCCGGAACGACGATTATCACGGTAACGGCTCAGGACGAACAAGGAGGGGTAAACACACAGCAAATAGCAGCGACAATCCAATAGTCACACTACCGAACCAGACTTCCCCCCTTGACCTTCACAATTGCAGTAGGCTAGGGCCAGCTCGCTGGAATCGATGCTTCTTGGACACGGGCTGATTGCGGAGGGAGGTGAACGTGAGCGTACGTATGCCTGGTTGCATTGTGCTCAGAGTATATTCGGCAGCAATTACCGTGCCGTCAAGCCGACAAAAATTTCCCAACCCGACCGATGCACCTGCCGTTTGAAAAAGCAACCATTCTCGCTCTGTACGGGGAAAAGTAGTACCCGAAATAAAGTTATCGAGTTTCTGACCGACGAGATTATCTGCCGTCGTGCTTATTAAATTCGCCATGGAAAGATTGGCGTCGAGAATGACGCGGGCGTCGTCAAGAATAAAAGTGGGGAGTGGAGAATTCAGGAAGGTCGCCCATGGCCGTTTGTCTCCCAGTGCCGTCCTAGAGACATTCGACAACCAAGTGTCTACCTCACGTCGCATCGCAAATACCACTGATCCTTTGTTGGCTTTAACGCGACGAATCGGGAACCTGTGCGACTGCTCCCACCGTTGAACGGTTTTCGCACAGGTTCCTACATAAACAGCAATTTCTTTCCAGGAGCGAAGCACCCTAGCAGATGCCTTTGCCTCCTGACAAACGCTTGCCTCATCCCCCTTTGTCATCTCAGGAACAGGAACAATAACACCGCCCACTTGTCGAACTTTTCCCGTCTGATCCTTTATGGGAAAGAAGTTGTCCACCCAGCGTTCGTCTACAGTTTTGGTCGGCAGCTTTCCGCCAACTTCGAGATTTGAAATTGTGCATCCGGTGGCGAACACGCGCCTAATCGCCGGCTCGGGTCTATCGGCGACGGCTCCAATGATGGTGCGCACCGTTTGGCCCAAGTGGAAATCAACCGAGTAGCGATGGACATTGGCCAGCCAGGGATTGATTGCCTGGTATCGTAGCTCTTCGTCAAACACAGCGAGCCCGACATTAGAATTGTTGAAGAAAGCGGCCAAACTGGCCACGAATTTTTCGTCCGAAGCAGAACAGCGGCCCATTGAAGATCTTATTCTCCACGCCATTCCGGTTAAGCGCAACAGCCTCAATTTTCACTGTCCGGATGATCGAATCTATCACAATGGTTCCTGAACTGCTGCAAATTTGCTCAAGTCGGAAAAGCGACGATTATCCATCTTCCTCACTTTTTGAACGGGTTCTCGGATTTAGGATTTAATAAGAACAGCGATCTGTGGATGGGGCACAATTCGTTCGCACGAAGCTTCATGCTTTCCCTAAAATTTGTCTCTGAGAACGCGCGAGTGGTCAGAGCAGCAGTGGGAGAGGTTCTGCTGTGGCCGACGTCGAGTGTCGCTTCTGGTATATGAGATATTCTGCATACTTAACGTTGGCGTTAAGAGCAAAGTTTGCACTTAAAACAGTCAAAACCCGGTGCCTTGGTTTCCACAATTCGATTCACAGATATTTGTTTTTCGCGCCGAAAATTGCATTGACATCTCCAAAGCAACTGTTTAAGTTGACTCACGTCGACGGCTGAAAGGATTGGCGAAATAAAACTTGCCATCCGAAGTAGGCTGGGTGATCTGCTCTGAAGGGCGACCTAAAGCGCACCCAGACCCGAAAAAACCGACTGATCCTGCGAGGGACAGTTGGGGTTTGGAACTGCGAAAGCAGTGATTACATCAAGGGCTGCGACGGTACGTGTATCCACGCTATTAGCTCCCTCGCAGGAGTTGCTAGCTGGAGCATAACCAATGTCGCAGCCTTTCCTATTTCCAGAGCGCCGCTCACGGTTTTCACATTTAGCAACTTCGATGCTGTACCCAGCTAGGTGCCCATATCTGATGGCGCCCTCGTTACTTCTTCCGTTTTGCAAACAGGAGCTGTGGATGTCCTTTCGAAGACTACTCGGCAGCGCATCTCGAATAACCTTAACGGAAGTTTAGCGGCGCATGGGCATCAGACTCTTCATTAGAATTGCACTACCATGGGAGTGACGATCGAACTACAAAACATTCGCGATGCTTACATATCGAGAGAGATTGTGGCCAGTATTGAGCACGCACTCAGCGACAAACCAGGAGAATGGCATGTATCCATCGCCGGGTCACGAGCGAATGAGAATTGGGAGGTGAGAATTGGGGGGCCGAACGGTTTCGAACGATCCTATACTTTGGCGAGTGCTGCCGGCGAGCATGAGCCTGAGGCAATTCACAGATTGATTCTCCAGCTGGTAGCAACAGTTCCATCCTGACCTGCGGTTCTTTCGTTCGGGGAAATACAAGATGAACACCCCTTCATATCCAATATCAAGCGGCGAGGGGCAAATGCGTGATGTTCGAAAGGCGGATCGCCGCCTCGGCGAGCATATGCTTCGTGCGTTGAACAAAATCCGGAAGCCAAGCACCGCCGAGGAAATTACGGAATTATTAAATCGTGACCTCGATCCGGGAGATCGGCCTTTTCAGGCGCGAGACGTTATGGCGTGGTTACATAATGCCGAACACAACGTGCTGAGCTTGTACTGGTTGGACACTCGCCCGCGCAGGTAGGGTTCTTCACCTTCTGAAACAATCCATGCCCAAGACATGGGGATCGTTGAATTCCGCGCTATAACCGGGTATTTGGGTTTGGCCGGCGACGGTCTTGGCTTGGGATTCCAAATTCGCGGGGGCCCCCAGCACATCAATCAATCCTTATTATTTCAGATTCGATTGAATTCCTTCTTGAAGATTGACCTACGATAGCGTTAACTTTTCGCATTTGACGGCGCCGCCGACAAGCCCCGCTCTGTGAAAGTTTTCGGGGAACAGCCTGAAACGAGGACAGCGGCCTAAGTTAACCCGGCCTGCGCACTCCTGTCGGTTACTTGCTCGACGAACCTTCGTCGTATGTGAAGGCCATTTATCCCGAGGATCGAGGTCACGTGCTCAACAGGCATCCCGAAGCGGATACTTTGACCAAAGATTTCGCATTCTTCGGCCAGACGGTGAGATTCGCTGGCAACGGGTGCGCGGTTCTCCGCGCAGAGACACGAATGAAAAAATCACGCGTAGATTGGCCGCAACCTGGATTTCGGCCCTCTTAATCGCGGTGATATCAGCCAAAGCCACCTCGGTATGAGGACGCCGAGACCCTGCGCAAG
>Ga0070735_10005189_pt1 | contig 10864 bp, 9 predicted proteins | sample Coa_R1_FD_66443 | JGI IMG/M metagenome (GOLD analysis project Ga0070735, IMG submission 66443) | Surface soil microbial communities from Centralia Pennsylvania, which are recovering from an underground coalmine fire - Coalmine... | ecosystem: Environmental > Terrestrial > Soil > Unclassified ... | reverse complement strand
GGAAGATTTGTGGCCATTAGTTGGCCGCGGTTAACGCGCGAAGCGGTGCCATAATCGCGCCAATACTGTTGCAGCTTTCCAGGCTTCTCAAAGAGTTGAGCAGCTTCTCCGCGACGCCTGCGTCGTAATTCCCCAGAGCGACAGCGGATCTGAACTTTCCGAGCAAGTCGTCCTCTCGCAACGGTCTTTCAGGGGATCCACTATACGATGTAGCCGTCTCTGCAAACATTTGCCCATCGTTCAATTTAATTACGACGCTGACCGGCGCATATTTACCGTTGTTGTTGGGATCAACTATTATGGTGACTTTCTGAATTAGACATGCCAGTGCCGGCTCGCACGCATCAGCCTTCACGATCTCTTCAACACCAAGTCGACCATAGAACATGGCACACGCGGCTGAGAATTGAGCGCTGAATTGCGCATCGACTTGAGAGAATTTACCGGGCTTGAATGCCCGCCCCACAAGTCGCTCCATGTATGGGGAGATCGAGAGCACGATCTCGCTGACATCGCTCGATTTTAACCCATGGCGCTTTCGAAGATTCACGACCGCTTCGATAATGGCGTGATTGCATTGGCAGCTAGGATACGCTTTGTAGCTGATTCGCTCATTTTCGAATACGTGACCTAAACCGGCGGTTAACCTATCTGCATCTCCCATCTCGTACATTTCAAAAAGTCCGAAACGGCCTTCGAAGATCTCTCCAGGACCCGAAATACCGCTCTTTGCGAGTTGAGAGGCCGTGAGGCCGCAAAGAACAGCAAAGGCGGCCGAAAAACGCTTTGCCATGCTTTTCTCAAACGCCGGCTGCTGAGTGCCACCGGCCGTTAGATAAGCAAGGCCCATCGCATTCGTAATACCCTCGCTATCGCAACGTACAAGGAACGCCGTTATGGCGGCAGCCGCGATTCCACCATAGAGCGACGTATAAAACCAACCAGCATGCTTCTGTGTGCACCGAGCCATGCGGCACAGAAGATCATCCCCTAACGCAATAGCTGAAAGCGTCTCATATCCAGATAAATTCAGAGACTCACCTACGGCGAGAACACTGGGGACGATGACAATATCCGGGTGGGTTGCGGTTTCCGCATGAAGGCTATCGAAGTCCAGCGCAGCTGCGGCGACGCTGTTGTTAAAAGCGGCAGTGCGAATCGAGGTTTTGTCGCCGTTTAGCCAAAGTGTACAGCGCGCAGCCGTTGAGTCTTCATCATCCACGGTCAGAGCCGGAGCCGTCCCGGACAGAACCTTTGCGGAAAGCGCCACGGCCACCGTGTCAATTAGCGATCGGCGAGCCGCACTGAGAGCTGCAGCCGGAATCTGCTTTAGATCTGCCGCTGCGAGATACTCAGCTATTACACTCGATAACGTCATGGCCTCAGAGGAACCCCGCCCGCCTCCTGGCGTGTCAGGCGCAAAACACAGTACGCGCAAAGATCTTCGCAGCTTTCGCCTGCTTCTTCTTGCATACTGCTACCGATGCGTCAACTTGCTCCCAAGCTGTTCCTATGTATCTCGCCGGGTCGGCCGCAGCGCGAATTTCCTGAGGAGACAGGTACTTGAGAACTTCCTCGTTTTTTGACATTGATGCGACGAGATCCCCACCACGCTCACTAACGCTCAGCGCGATGTTATGACATAGTTGATGCGCCCATACTTTTCGCTTACTCCGTGCGGCGAGCAGCAGCATTACTGCCTCGGACATGATCACATTTCCGTTCGCTGTCAGATTAGAAAGCATGCGATCCGGAAATACACGCAGGCCATCGTAAACGAGAGACGCGTAGTGAATCGCAGCTATCGCATGTAGGAACAAGTTCGGCAACGCTTCCAGCTCCGCAGGAAGTCGCGTGATATCTCGCTCATGCTGCTGCTGAATGTCGAGTAGACTTATTGCGTAAGCTCGAGATAACGATGCGAGACCCTCGAGCCACTCGCTCATTTCGGGATTCTGTTTTTGCGGCATAGTACTGCTACTGTGGCGATCGGAGTCCCAAGGCTCTGAAACTTCTCCGACCTCTGAACGCTGAAGATCCCTGATCTCCAAACCCGTTTCACCAAGCGTCGAAACCAGGCCGGCTATTACAGTACCCAACTCGCCAAAACGATCGGTCCTATGATGCACGCATACAGGGGGCACGCGCAGTTTCAACCGTTCACCGACCAAGCGCGTCAATGTCTGAGCAACTTTCACGCTCGACAGCTGACAAAATGATGACTGCACGCCTACCGCTCCGAAGAGACTCAGCCATAGCAATCGTTCCGAACACTGAGCCAGGCGCTCGAGATGATCAGCAAGCTCCGTAGCTAACACCGCCAACTTATAACCAAAGGTGATGGGGGAGGCGATCTGCCCTTCACTGCGCCCCGCCATCACTGTTTTCTTGTGCTGTACGGCTCGGGCAATGACGATGTCAATTAGTTTCTCAAGAGCCGGTATCAGCACGCATAGAGCATCGCGTATCTGAAGCGTTAGGCCGGTATCCAGTATGTCCTGAGTCGTGGGCCCATAATGGAACAGTTCGCCGTCTTCAGGGACCACATCGCGAAACGCCTTAACCATAGAGACGATGACGTGTCCCGTCTTTGTGTACCATTTCGCGATCGCCTCAGGTGTGATAGTGCCGACGTTACAGTGTTTCGCGATCGTCGCGGCTACGCGCCGCGGAATAATCTTTACTTCACTTTCAGCCAATGCGATGGCAGCTTCGACGTCGAGCCACCGCTGCACCATCGAAGATTCTGCCCAGACTTCGCGCATCTCAGCATTTCCGAAGGCATCTCTGTATATGACCGAGTGGTGAATCATCCGCTCAACTGAGTTCTATTTGATATTGGAATGTGTCACTTCTTCCGACAGTTCGTCGAATCTCAACGACGGTGTCGCCGTGTGAGTACGCGATGCGTTGTATCGCTATTACGGGCGAACCTTTCGCGATTTTCAAAATCTGAGAGTCTTCCGCGCTAGCCGTCCCCGCCTGAAGCGTTTCAACAGCCCGCACGACATAAACGCCATACTCCCGCTCCAGAAAGTCATATAAAGCGACGTTGCTAAGAGCGTGACGCTCGAGTTTTGGAAACGATTTCGCTGCAAGATACGAATAGTAATGACAGACGGTGACCCCGTCCGCACTGATGGCCCTGTGCAACACAACCGTAGAGTCACCTCGTTTGAGATGAAGAGTGGCGGCAATATTATTGTCTTGCACCGGCTGCCGTTTTAGGTCAATAACGCTTAACTCGATGAGGGGGTTGGCTGCAATCTCGTCGGTTCTGAACCTGAAGAATCGATTGAAACTCCTGTCAAAGCGTGGACGGGTTACAAACGTCCCTTTCCCCGAACGCCGTACCAGCCGGCCCTCTTGGACAAGCCCAAGGACTGCCTGTCGGATCGTGCCTTCACTAACGCCCGTCGTAACACTCAATTCCGTTTCAGTCGGTAATTGATCGCCGGGCTTCCAGATGCCGACGTCCAGATTATTCCGAATCGCTTCCATCACTTGACGGTAGAGCGGCTGGCCGTTTTCTTGAGGCTCGATTTCCTCCAATGATGCTCGCGTTGCGCGCATTAGGCGAGCGCTTCCGCCTTGCGCGTGCTGCGGAGCCGCGAAACCACTTTGCCGGCGCCTGGCTCCGACACGATCTTGCCATCCTTCGCGACTATTACGCCGCCCACGATAGTCATGACGGAAGCACCCTGCGTCGGCCAGCCATCGAATGCGCTATATTTTGCTTTACTCATAAACTGCTTTGAGTCCACAGTGCCCTTCGCTTCCATGTCAAGGACGACGAGATCAGCATCCGCGCCTACTTCAATTACGCCCTTCCTTGGATAGAGACCAAATATCTTTGCGGGCGTTTCCGACGCGACCTCGATGAAACGTCGCAATGTAAGATCACCACTGGAAACGGAACGCAACATCAATGCGGCCCAGTAGTCGAGCGCGGGGCTTCCGGGAGAAGCTTTCCATATGTCATCCAGCTGCTTTTTAGCAAGATATTGCGGGGCATGATCGCTACCAATGATATCGATCGTTCCGTCGCGCAAGCCGGCCCATAGCGCCTGACGATGCTCCTCACCCTGCACCGGCGGACTAAATTTGCCCATGGATCCAAGCCGGACCGCGTCATCCACGTTGAGAAGCAGATTGTGTGGCGCTACCTCGCATGTCACTCGGTCGTAGTATTCTCGCTTTGCCCAGCGGATAAAATCCACTGCACCTTTTCCAACGACGTGGCATATGTGCACTCTCGCCGACGCTTCACGAGCGACTGCAACTTCTGAGAATACGGCGACATCTTCTGCAGCTTGCGGCCGGCTAAACGTATATGCAGCCAAGTCGGGTTTCATCGAGCCACGCGCGACTTCTTCGAATTCCTTGATCACCGATTGGGATTCCGAATGGATGGCAGCTATGGAGTCTATCTTCTGTGTCTCTTTGAGGATACGATAGAGCACTCCCGGGTCCGTCGTGATGTATTTCTTAAATTCCGGATCGTACGCGCCCGTTTCCGCCGTAAATATCTTGAAGCCGATCGGCCCAACCTCACCGAACGCCTCGATCAGATGGGCGTTCGCTTCGCAGGCCCATACATAGAGCCCGATGTTTACGTAAGCCCGTGTTTCGACTCGACTACGGCGTTCGTTGTAGTCTTCAATGGTAATTACGTTCGGCTTGCTGTTCGGCATGTCCATGACCGTTGTGATTCCACCGATGGCAGCGGCCTGCGTTCCCGACGAGAAATCCTCGCGATCGCTGTCGCCCATTTCCCGGAGATGCACGTGGGCGTCGATCAATCCCGGCACCACGTATTTTCCACTAACATCTATTTCGCGCGCATTGCTTGTACTCGCCGTACCTGCCGGCACGAGATCGATGATGCGGTTACCCTCGATGTATACGTCGCACAGCCGTTCACCGTCACCCGTGATAACGCGGCCCCCGCGGAGTACTGTTACGTCTTTTCCGTTCCTCATATCAGAGCCTCAGGATTCATGAGTAGAGTAGGTGCGATAGGAATTGACGCGTTCTATCGATACGCGGCGCTCGAAAGATTTCTTTTGGTGGGCCTTCCTCCACGATGCAGCCTTGATCCATGAACAACACCCGAGAAGCGACATGTTCGGCGAACCTCATTTCGTGTGTGACGACGATCATCGTCATGCCTTGTTCCGCCAAATTCGCAATCACGTCGAGCACTTCTTTAACGAGCTCAGGATCCAACGCCGACGTCGGCTCATCGAAGAGTATGAGCTTCGGCTCCATAGCGAGGGCGCGAGCGATCGCAACCCGTTGTTGTTGGCCGCCGGACAGTTCGTTGGGCCTTTTTGAGGTATGTTCGCCCAGGGACACGCGTTCGAGCTGTTCCTTCGCGCGCTTTTGTGCATCACGGCGATTTAGTCCAAGCACTCGCGTGGGTCCAATCGCCACGTTATCGAGAGCAGTCAGGTGTGGAAATAGATTAAAGCGCTGAAACACGAAGCCGATCTCGTGTCGCTGCCTCGCCAATTCGCGGGTAGTGAGTGGTTTCTTCATCCCTTGCGCGGTCATACGGAATCCAATCGGCGTTTCTCTGAGATACACTGCGCCGGATGTCGGTTGCTCTAGCTGATTGATACAGCGAAGCAGCGTTGTTTTTCCAGAGCCTGAGGGGCCAATGATTGCTATCGTCTCACCCTGGTCGACCGTCATTGATACGTCACGTAGCACGGCCCGCTCGCCGAAGTGTTTGCCGAGATGCTCGATGCGGAGCAGCGGGACACTCATCACCACGCCGGCAACCTGCGTTCAACCCAACGGGACAGCGTCGATAGTACTTTTACGATAACATAGTAGTAGATCGCAATCAGAGCGTAAATTTCAAAAGGCGCAAAGTATATCGAAATCACCGCTTGACCAGCACGCGTGAGCTCGTACACGGAGATGACCGACAACAGCGATGAGCTCTTCAGCAGTGTTATTAGCTCATTTGTTAGAGGCGGGAGCATCGCTCGAATCGACTGCGGCAGGAGAATATAAACCAGAATCTGCGATTCCACCATCCCAATTGCGAGGGCAGCCTCACGCTGACCCCGCTCGACCGATCCAACCACTCCGCGGACGATTTCCGCGACATAGCCCGCACCGTTCAGGCCGAGGGCAATGGTTCCGGCCCAAATTTCGTCGAACCTAATTCCCAGCGCCGGCAGCGCGAAGAACACGAGGAATATCTGAATCAACAAGGGCGTCCCGCGAATGAAATCCACGTATCCTGTGACGATGCGCGGCATTACCTCGTTCTTTGTCAGCGACAATAGCCCAAGCGTGATGCCGAGTAGGCAGGCGAACAAACCCGCCGCGACGCTCACCCGGAGCGTCATCAAGGAGCCTTTGGCAAGAAGTGGCAGAGCCACTTCAATGGCCTTCCAATCGATCATGTCAGCCGGAATGAACCTGCGGTCGCGTTACACTAGAAGTTTACGATTGGCATAGTCGCCGGCAGCGGCATGCGAAAGCCAAACCACTTCTCCTGCAATTGATAAATCTTGCCGCTCTTTTCGAGGCCGTGAAGTTGATCGTCCAAAAACGCAACTAAATCGGTGTCTTCCTTTCGCGTAGCGATCGCACACCAGCTCTCCGCACCGACGCCCTTCACAAGGGAATACGCGCCTGGCCTGTCGCGAAGAGCGATACTTAGTGTCGCTATGGAATTCATGACTCCATCGACACTGCCCTGAGCCAACGACAGATACGCGGCAGACAAATCGTCATAGGTCTTCACCGCAGCGAAACCTTTTCCACGATCTTGGGTGAGTTTGGGGTCGATCTTTTTTACGACGACTTCGGCAGGTGACCCCAGTTTAATGCCAATGACACGATTGCTCATATCATCGATGGTCTTCACCTTGTCCTTATCCGATGCCCGGATCAGCAATGCTTGTGAAGCCTCGGCATACGGCACGGAAAATGCAACCTTCTCGGCACGCTCCTTGGTGTAGCTCATGCCGCCCATAATCATGTCGAAACGTCCAGCATAAAGCGACGGGATAATGCCCGACCACTGCGTATCCACCAGAACGGGTTTCACGCCGAGCGTCCCAGCAAATGCTGACGCCAAGTCAAGATCATAGCCAGTTATCTGCCCGGAACTATCGCGAAACGAAAACGGCGGAAAGCCTGCGTCGACGCCGACTCGAAGTGTGCCGGTCTTTTTTATGGCACCAAGGTAGTCCGCCGCGAACGCTCGGCCGCCAAGGAAACCCATAGCGCCCGCGCCCATCGCCAATATCAAGCCGCGTCTTCTCGAAATTCCGCTCATCCGTAGCCTCGCTTTCTGTACGTATGCAGGAGGTGTATATCAGTATCTATTCAGTGTTTTCGCGTATTCTTTTTTATCGCTCAAGTAGCACCCGAAGCGGACAACGAAACATCTTGTTTGCGGAGTACTTTGCCAGGCTTCGCACCTGTGTGCTCGCCGTTTTGCACGACGAACTGTCCATTTACAAGCACATGTACAACGCCGGCCGGTGATACAGCAGTATCGACGAAATTTGCGCGATCGGCCAGCGCATCGGCATCGAGTACGCAAATGTCAGCCCAATGACCAGCAACGATGCTGCCCCGATCGGTAAAACCAAGACGCGCAGCGGGGAAGGCAGTAATCTTCCGAACCGCCTCCTCAAGCGTCATCGCGCCGTCCTTCGCGCCATAATCCACCAAGTAGCGAACGAACCCGCCGTGTTTGCGCGGATGATTATGCCTTGGGGCTGGATCGATTTCCGGAATGGCGTAAGGGCTTTCGACAACGGTTCGGACATCGGGCGGGTCCATCATAAAGAACAGCGCCCCGGAGGCTACACCGTTTTCCATCTGCAGTAAGTCAAAATAGGCGTCGAAGGGATCTTTACCCCAAAGTTGCGCGATCTCCGCAACAGATTCACCGACATGAGGTTTAAGCGCATCGCACGATGTCGTACCAAGCACCAAACCTTCCCAACCGACATTCTCGAACATGCAATCAACGATGCTCGACTGCCAGAGCGGTGAGATCTTCTGTTCAACGTCGTGCCGGAGTCTCGCTCGAAACGTTGGATCTGCGAGCTTCTGCTGGAAGTTGTGGTACCCGCCCGTTTCCGCTAATGCCCACGGCGGGATGCACGATCGCATCCACATGTTCTCGGCCGCATAAGTTCTATCAAGAGGTCCGTAAGGTTGAATATCAACGAGAACGTCCACGCCTCTGGAGCGCGCGGCCTGCACCATTTCTAGCGCCCGGTTGACCTTACCGAAATTCCGTTTGCCCGCCGCCTTTAAGTGCGAAATTTGCACCGGTACGCCAGCCTTTTCGCCGATTTCAATCACTTCCGCGACGGCCTCGAGAACTTTGTCTCCTTCGCTTCTCATGTGAAATGCCAGGAAGCCGTCAAACTGAGCTACGATTTTCCCCAGTTGGATTATCTCTTCTGTAGCTGAAAAGAATCCCGGCGCCCACTGCAGCCCGCATGACATGCCGAAAGCGCCTTCATCCAACGCAACGGCAAGATCACGTTTTAACCGATTAATTTCATCCTGGCTGGCTGCGCGGCAAGCATAGCCCATCGATATTAGCCGAAGATTTTGATGCCCGACCTGCATACCAAAGTTTATTGAGGTTCCGGCTTGCTCCAGCCGGTTAAGGTAATCGCCAAAGGTCACCCAACGCCAGTCGAGATCAAGTCCAAACCAGTGGTTACGATAGAACTCTTGGAATAGAGCTGATTCTTGACGATCCGTCGGCGCAATCGACTGACCGCATTGACCGCCCAGTTCGGTAGTTATCCCCTGCAGCACCGACGATTCCATCTTCGCCTGCGCCAATATGGAAAAATCCAAGTGCGAGTGAATGTTGATAAATCCGGGCGTCACGGTCAGGCCGTGAAGATCAACAACCTTTCGTGCTTGCGATGGCGGAATTCCGAATTTCTCTACCGCAGCAATCCGGCCAGCACGAATGCCGACATCACCTGTACGCCACGGCGATCCCGTCCCGTCGATGATACGGGCGTTCGATAAGACCAGATCAAACGGCTGTGACAGGTAGGCTCTCTCTCAGGAAAGGGATCGTATCCTATAAAGTTTTATATCTTTAGTCGACGCCCTTCTCCCGTCTGAGTCGTGCGAGCGCGGCGTCTAGGGGAGAGTGAGGCCTTTTCCTGAGGCTAAACCAACGCCCAAGACGACCTCTGCGACGTAGGAGCACGGCTTCGCACGCGCGTCGCCGACACGAGATCGTGGAATCAGGGCCGCCTAAGGAACTCTTCGCGAATCCTCAAACGCCTCGACTGAAATTGTTCCTCAGTCAGATTTTAGGTCACTAGCGGTGACCGGCGACGATCGCGCCGATGACGGCGGCGAGCGTCGCGGCGTTCACGGTCAGCCCCGCGAAGAGGCCACCGGTGATTTTCTTATCGAGCGTCTCGAATTTGGCATCTATCTTCTGATCAAGCGCCGTCAGGCGGCTGTCGATGCCCGTGAGCCGACTGTCGATGCCGCTAAGGCGCTCACTGATCTGCTCGTACGCGCCTTCAAGGTGGGCCATGCGGATTTCCAACGGTTGCGCGCTCATATCGTTCTCTATCGCGCAAAATTCGCGGACGGCAAGGTCCGAGCCTGGGCGAAGACCAGAATTGACTAGCAATTTTGCGGGCTAGTCGAGCGTCTAAAAGCGCCATACCATCGGCGCATGGATCTCGAGAAGCTCGATCCGCCGACGCAAGCGATAGTTCTCGCGTGCTACACGGCGACGGCTCCGCTTATCGCGGCGGCGATCGGGCGCGTCCCGTTCAAGCCGATTTATTGCCCGCACGGTTCGAAAGGCGACATCGTCCGCGGACACGTCCTCGAACCCTTCGCGGTGAACAAGGCGCTGTGGTGCGTGCACCGGAACGCGGTCGCGTTCGAGAGCTGGACGCCAATCGAAGGCGATCCGCAGCGCGCGCGACTCGCGCACATTCTGATGCGCCCGATCCGCGATGCAACGGAAACGATGGTTCGCGAGGCGGCGCGCACGATGCGCGATGCGTTGCTGCACGACGGTCTGCAGTCGATTCCGGTGCTGAACGGCACCGGCGTCACGCTCTGGATTCCGCTGGCAGGCGGCCCGCCGTACGCAAACGTCCGCGGTCGGCTGCACGCGGTCGTCGCGCGCGCAATGGAAGCGCAGCCGAATCTCTACTCGATGCGGCCGGTAAGCGAAAGCAAGGGACGCGTCCACGTCTGGGTGAGCTCGAATGCGATCAATCAGGGATGCAATCTTCCGTATAGCCTCCTCATCTCCGACGATCTGCTGGTCGTGACGCCGATCGCGTGGGACGAACTCGAAACATGCGCCAACGGGAAATTCCGCCCGGAGAATTTTGCGCAGCGTCTGTCGGACGTGGGCGATCGGTTCGGTGAGACGCTCGTGGCGATCGGTGAGCAGCGCCTGCCGGAATCAAAGCCGGCGCCGGAGTATTTCGAGATGCGCGGATATGCGACGCGCGGACGCTGGCTGATCGTCGCATTCGAGATTCTTTCGGATGGACGTCCGCGTTCGGCCCCCGACATCTATGCGGAAGCCGTGAAGCGCGATCTGCTTCCGGCCGGCAGCAATAAGTACGACATGTACACGCAGCTCGTGACCTATTTACGGCACATGCTTGCAATTGGGCGCCGTCCGCACGTCGTGCAAGATGTGGACCATCGCTGGCGCATCAATCATCCCGCCGATGATTGGCCCGTGCTGCAGCAGGTGCCGCGTCAACCACTCGAACCATTGCTCGTGAACCTGCGCAAATTTCAGCAAGGCCCGTCCGAAGCGTTCGAAAAGGCCGTGCTTGACGTCTTCGGCTGGCTCGGATTC
>Ga0070735_10005188_pt1 | contig 10864 bp, 5 predicted proteins | sample Coa_R1_FD_66443 | JGI IMG/M metagenome (GOLD analysis project Ga0070735, IMG submission 66443) | Surface soil microbial communities from Centralia Pennsylvania, which are recovering from an underground coalmine fire - Coalmine... | ecosystem: Environmental > Terrestrial > Soil > Unclassified ... | reverse complement strand
GACCGTCGGCATGTCGATGCCCGACTCGATGATGGTGGTGCACACGAGCACGTCGTAGCGGCGTTCCCAGAAGTCGAGCACGACTTGCTCGAGTGTGCCTTCGTCCATCTGCCCGTGCGCAACGGCGATGCGCGCCTCCGGCACGAGGACGCGCAAACGGGCGGCGACCGCCTCGATGTTCTGCACCCAGTTGTGCACGAAGAAGACCTGGCCCTCGCGCAGCAGTTCGCGGCGGATCGCCTCCACCACCGCGGCCTCCTCGAACTCGCCCACGTAGGTCAGGATCGGCTGGCGCGCCGCGGGCGGCGTATTGATGAGCGACAGGTCGCGGATGCCGGTGAGCGCCATTTCCAAGGTGCGCGGAATGGGGTTCGCCGTCAGCGTGAGGACGTCCACGCCGGAGGCCATGAGCTTAATGGCCTCCTTGTGGCTCACGCCGAACCGCTGCTCCTCGTCCACCACCAGCAGCCCGAGGTCCTTGAACCGGACGTCGGACCCGAGGAGGCGGTGCGTGCCGATGACCACGTCCACCGCGCCCGAGGCGAGGCCGGCCACCACGTCGCGCGCCTGGGTCGAGGTGAGAAAGCGCGACAGCATCTCGACGCGAACCGGGAACCCGGCGTAGCGCTCCGCGAACGTCTGGGCGTGCTGCTGGGCGAGGAGCGTGGTGGGGACGAGGACGGCGGCCTGCTTGCCTTCCTGCACCACCTTGAAGACCGCCCGCACGGCGACCTCGGTCTTGCCGAAGCCGACGTCGCCGCACACGAGCCGGTCCATGGGCACCATCGCCTCGAGGTCGCGCTTCACGTCCTCGACCGCGTGCTGCTGGTCGACCGTGTCGGTGTAGGGGAACGACTCCTCGAGCTCGCGCTGCCACGGCGTGTCCGGCCCGAAGGCGTGACCCTCGATCTGCAGGCGGCGGCGGTAGAGGGCGACGAGCTCTTCGGCGATCTCGTGCACCGCGGCGCGCGCCCGCGCCCGCGTGCGCTGCCATTCGGAGCCCCCCAAGCGGTTGAGGGTGGGCGACTCGCCACCGCTGTAGGGCGTCAGCGCGTCGATCTGGTCCGACGGCAGGTAAAGCTTGTCGTCGCCGCGGTACTCGAGCAGGAGGTAGTCGCGCGACGCGCCGTTCACCGTGCGGGCGACCATGCCCGCGTAACGCGCCACCCCGTGCTGTCGGTGCACGACGTAGTCACCGGGGGCGAGGTCGTCGAAGAACCCGTCGGTGGGCCGGGCCCGCGCCCGCGCCGGGCGGTGGGCGCGCCGCCGACCGGTGATGTCGGCCTCCGAAATGACGGCCACCTTGGCGGCGGTCACGACGAAGCCCCGCTCGAGCGGCGCCACGACGAGCCTGATCCCGGGACGGCCGAGATCGAGATCGGCACCAAAGCGGGAGCCGTCTGGGTCGCCCGCCCCTTCCGACGCCTGTTCCAGGACGGGGACCGACAGGCCTTCCTCCTGGAGCACCGCGGCGAGGCGCGCCGCCGATCCCGCCCCTTCCGCGCACACGGTCACCGAGTAGCCCGCGTCGACGAGCTCACGCAGGCGCAGCGCCAGCCGGGCGCGGTCGCCGTGGACCGGCTCGAAGCCCTGCGCCACCACGGCCGGCGTGCTCGGCGAGTCCGCCACCGGGACGACCCACAGCACGGGAGCCGGGCTCCGTTCGAGCAGGCGCTCGTACGGCACGTGCAGGCGCGGGAACGAGGATCTGCCGCTCGCGTCGTCGGCGCCGCTCGTCTGCTCACCGGCGCTCGGCCCCTCACCGGCGCTCGGCCCCTCACCGGCGCTCGGCCCTTCACCGGCGCTTGTCTTCTCTCTGGCGCCCCAGGTGACGGCCAGGGCCCCGGCAAGGGCAGCCTCCTCGTCGTTCAGCTCCGCGGCGCGGTCGCGGGCCCGCCGGGGGTCGACGAGCACCACGCGGCCCTCCCGGGGCAGCAGGTCGGGCAGCACGAGCTCTTCGGTCGTGAGCCACGGCAGCCACGACTCCATGCCGTCGAACAGCTGGCCCTCGGCGAGCCGCTCCCACTGCGTGCGCCCCCATGGCTCCGCGCCCACGAGCGCCTCGGCGCGGGCCCGCATCTCGGCGTCGGGGAGCACCTCGCGGCACCCGAACAGCTCGACAGAGCTGAGGTCGCCCACCGAACGCTGGTCGCCGGGGTCGAACTCGGTGAGCCGGTCGACCTCGTCGCCCCACAGGTCGATGCGCACGGGCAAGTCCCCGGTCGACGGGAACACGTCCACGATGCCACCGCGCACGGCCAGCTCGCCGGTGTGCTCGACCTGGTATTCGCGCCGGTAACCGCGCGCCACGAGCCGTGCCACGAGCTCTTGCTGGTCGACGCGCTCACCGCGCGCCACCACCACGGGGGCGGCCGCGTCCCCGAGGGGGGCGATCCGCTGCAACAGCGCGCGCACCGGTGCCACCAGCACCGCCGGGTACTGCCCCTGGCGCAGGCGCCACAGCAGGCGCAGGCGCCGCCCCATCGTCGAGGTCTCGGGGCTGACCCGCTCGAACGGGAGGGTGTCCCAGGCCGGGAACAGCTCGGCCGAGCCGGGGCCGAGGAACGTATCGAGGTCGTGCGCGTACCGCTCGGCGCCGGCGACCGTGGGCGTGATCACGACGAGCGGACGCCGGTCGCCGAGCACCGCCAAGCCGGCGAGGACGAAGGCGCCGGCTGCGTCGGGCACCGCCAGCGCGCGGGCGCCGCCCGCCATGGCGTCGAGCATGGCGGGCTCGTTGCGCAGAAGTGGAGGGAGGGACCGAAGGCTCATCCCGCGCTCACCCTACCGACGAGGGCGTGCGCGGCCGGCGCCTCAGGACACGGTTCACGGTGGGTTCAGCGGAGGGTTCAACGGTGGGTTCAGCGGTGGGTTCAGTCGGCAGCCTCAGGACGGCGGTTCCTGATCGGTGTTGAAGCGCTGCATGGCCGCTTCCACGCCTTGGGTGGCGATCATCTCCACGGCGTCGGCCGCCACTTCGACGGCGACGTCGAGCTCCTGGCGCTGCGACTTGGACGGCCGGTTGAGGACGTAGTCGACGCCCGTGCCGCGCCCCGGCGGCTTGCCGATGCCGATGCGGACGCGCACGTACCCCGGGTCGTGCACGTGCGCGTGGATGGACTTGAGCCCGTTGTTGCCGGCCGTGCCGCCGCCGACCTTCACCTTCACCCGTCCGTTGGGGAGGTCGAGCTCGTCGTGCACCACGACGAGGTTGGCGATGTCGTCCACGCGGTACCGCCGGAGCAAGGCCGCCACGGCGAGGCCCGATTCGTTCATGTAGGTCTGCGGCACCGCCAGCGCGACGGCTTTGCCGTCGAGCCGGACGGTCACGGCACGCGCGCGGGTGCCCCGCTCCGGGCGCAGCTTCACGTCGCGGCGAGCCGCCACGAGGGAGACCGTGTCCGCGCCGAGGTTGTGCCGGCTGCGCTCGAACTCGTCGCCGGGATTGCCCAGGCCCACCACGAGCAGGTCGGCCGCCGCCCCCCGTGTCGACGAGGGAAGGAGGCGCCTCAGTTACGACTCCCCGCCGGATTCGCCGCCGCCCTCGGCCGAGGCGGCCCCGCCTTCGGCCGCCTCGCCTTCCGCGGCCTCGCCCTCGGCCGCCTCGCCTTCCGCGGCCTCGCCCTCGGGCGCCTCCTCCACGACGACCCGCGGCGGCTGGCCGATAACGATCGCGGACTCGGGGTCCACGTCGGTGGCGACGCCTTCGGGCATGGCGATGTCGGCGACGCGCAGCGACGACCCGATGACCACCTCGGTGACGTCCAGCTCGAAGTGTGAAGGGATGTCCGCCGGGCGCGACCGGATCGTGAGCGTGAACATCTGCTGCTCGAGCACGCCGTCGGCACGGTGCAGCTCGGTGGCTTCGCCGATGAGGTTGATGGGCACTTCGGCGCTGACCTCGCGGTCGGGGTCGACCACCTGGAAGTCCACGTGGGTGACGGTGCCGCGGACGGGATGACGCTGAACTTCGCGTGCCATGGTCAGGAACTGCTTCCCGTCGAGGCGCAGCGACAGCACGGCGTTGAGGCCCGCTTCGGTGCTCAGGACGGAGCGCAGGTCACGGGCGGCCACCGACACCGAAATGGGGTCCACCCCCGGGCCGTAGACGACGCCCGGAATTCGGCCCATCCGGCGCATCCGCCGGGCCGGGCGGGTGCCGGTGTCGCGACCGCCCTCGGCCATCAATGTCAATTCCGCCATGAGCAAGCTCCTCGAGGATCCACCTCGTCCGTCGGTCTTCGGCGGCGATCGGGGTCAGGGCCCGGTGGAGTCGGCGCATCAGTGTAGGGGTCGCAGCGACGATCCGCGAACGTGCATCCGTAGCCGGACGCGGCGGTCGAGATCAAGGGTACGGCACCACACCGTCGTGGCTCGCGAACAGCAAGCCTGAGGCAGGTGACGAGGAGACCACCACGACCGCGGTGCGGGTACGGACGGCCTGCGGCGACGCTGTGCGCGCGGCGGGGCCCGGTGGATACAGCACCACGTAGTCCGCGGCCGAGCGTCCCGTCCGTCGGAAACGACCGAATATCCGTTCGTACCGGCCCTCGTCGACAAACAGCTGGTACCCGCGCTGGTCGAGCGAATCGAACACGCCGGCGAAGGTGGCCACCGTTCCAAAACTCCAGGCCCCGGCCTCACCGAGGAACATCGGCTGGCGCGACGGAACGCGCGTCGTCACCGCTCGCACGGCGAGCTCCACGTCAGTGTCGGTGAAGCTCGACAAAGGTTGCAAGCGCCCCATCTCCACAGAGAAGGTCCCGCACGCAACCAACGCCACCGCTCCGAAGGGCAGGAGGTTGCGCCTTGACCGGGCAATCGAACGACCAGGGCGTTCCCCCCACGCGAGCACGGCCATCCCAGCACCGATGAGGGCGAGCAGCGGGGCGGCGAGCTCCCACATGACGAGGTAGCCGAAGATGGGGCCGGAGATACGGGTGGCGGCATAGACGCTCACCGCCGAGCCGACCAGGCTCGCGCCTCCGAGGAACGCGATGAATCGGTCATGAAGGCGGATACCCGCCGCCAACGCGCCAACGCCGAGGATGACGACCAGGCCGGCGACGATCAAGGCATACGGATCCGCGCCACCGATGATCGTGAGCCCGTTGACGGCACGAGGCACTCCAGTCACCAATCCTCGCTCGATCGTGGCGACCGACCACAACGCCGAGCTCAGTCGGTTGTGGCTGTTCGGGCCCGTGAAGAATCGCCAGATCGCCGCGATGTTGCCTTGCTTGCCGGTGACCTGCTGAACGAGCGTGGGTACCCAGACCAACACAAGGGCAGCAGCGGCCGCGACGATGCCCCAGTCGGGCTTGGCCAGGCGACGTCGGTGCTCGGCACCATCCGCAGGTGCGGTCCCGACAACTCGGCGGCGAGTGGCGGTCGCTGTGACGAGACGAACGACGAGCGTCCCGGCAAGCAATGCCACCACCAGCGGTGCGGTACTGACGTCCGTCTGAACCGCGAATGATCCGATCAGGCATGCCCCGAGGATTCCCAGCCAGGAGCCTGCCGCGCCCAGAGCGCACAACACGCCGAGCAAGACGAGCGGGAAGGTCACGACGTAGGGATTCCACGGGTTCATGAGCGGCGTCGCCCCCGGATTCACAACTCCGCCAACAAAAGCGATCGCGAGAACCGCCATACAGGTGGCAGCCCACAGGGAGGCCCAGGAACCTGCACGCGACCGCACCACCCACACCACGCCCAGTGCGGAGAGCGCGTTGATGAGCAAGGCGCCGATGAAGTCGGTTCGTGCACCTGCCCCGGCCACCCGCGCCAGGACCGACAGTAGGTAGAAATAGAGAGGTCCAGGGTGGCTCCACCCGTATCTCGAATACGGGCCGAGGAGCTGATGGAACCCCAGGGCTCGTCGAACCTGCAGATCGATGACCGCGAGATCTCCGCCGAGGAAGATCGGACCACGAGAGGTGGCCAAACGCAGTAGGGCGACGCCGAACGGAAGCACCAGAATCGCCAAGGAAGAGGCCCAAACACGATCGACGCGCCGAGTCGTGGATCCGCGAGCGCCTGCTCCGCCGGTGTTCCTGACACCGACGCTCGAGGGCCGAACCTGGGGCTCTGCTTTCATCGACGACGAGACGCGGCAGGCCGCGGCGTCGTGGCCAATTGCGACGTCAACTCGTCTCGGGCGACCACGTCACGAATGTGTCGGCAAGGGATGATCGTTCGGGCACGCCCCGTAAATGGAACCGGCAAACAGGTCGAGGCGCGTCCACGATCCCGACCACCAGGGACCGGCCGGTGGTGGTACCGGCCAGGTCGTTCGCAGGGCGTCGACCGTAGCTGACGCATACCGAGCCGTCCCTGCCGGACAGAGGTGGTAGTTGTCCAGCGCTCGTGCGCGGACGAACCGTCCCCGAGCGTTCGGAAGCCATACGGCGAACTGCCCCTTCCACTGCAACCACCTCGCCACGGGCAGGTAGCCGACGCTCTTGGAATGCTGCAACGCCTCTGACTGGGCAATCGCATTCCAGGTGTGGAGCGCGTTGTTGTTCCGCGCGATCTGGGCCGCAGTCCAACCCCAAGGAGCCACATCGGGGTATTGAAGAAACACCACGCCCTGCACGCGGGTGTGCGGGGAGAGGATGATGCTCACCGCGTCGTCCATCAGGCGTCGGTAGCCCTTGGGGTCCTCGGCCACCACCGACGCATCAATCCCGAACGTACCCATGACGACGTCAGGTTTGTCACGGGCGATGCCCCGGCGCAGATACTGCCTCCATCGCGGAGCGGTGAGTCCCCACGCCGGCTTGGCGACGGAATCGACCTTGACGACCCCCGTGGCATCGAGTGCGGCTTCCAAGCCGGTTGCCGCCACCGTCATGAGGCTGTCGCCGATGATCAAGACTCGAAGGGGATGAGCCTGGGTCGGCGTCGAGGCGAGCGGAAAGAGAAGGCCGGTGGTGGGGGTGGCCGGGGGCGCCGTGGCCGCCGAGGCTGGAGGAGGAGGCACCACAAACGGACTGAAGAACAAGGCGATGGCGACGGCGCCCGTCGCCACCGGCGTCACCGCCACAGAGACGCGCAGTGTTCCAACGCGTCCTCGACGGATGGGCAGCTCGACGAGGTAGTAGCTGATCGTGGAGCTCGCCACCATGACGGCCACCCGGACGACGTCGACAGCCCAGCCAGGCAGGCCCGTGGTCGAGGAGGTGATGTAGACGATGACGGGCCAGTGCCAAAGGTAGAGACCGTACGAGATCCTTCCGATGAAGCGAACGGGCCTCAACGACAAGAGCGTGCGAAGAGGCCCTCGACCCGGGCGGCACGCTGACGCAATGACGATCGCGACCAGGAAGGCGATGACGAGAAGGCCGCCTTGGAATAGCCAGTGGGGAGGTCCCGAGAGAAGTACGCAGGCGGCGATGAAGAGACCGATGGCGGCGGCCGCGGCCCAGTCGACCACCGAACCGGGGACTCCGCTCAAGGCGTATCGGTCGATCCAAAAGGCAAGCAGCGCGCCGATCATGAGTTCAAAGGCGCGGGTGTCGGTGCCGAAGTACGCCCTGCTGACATCGTGGGCTCCGCTGGCAAGAAAACCCATGGCCAGCACAGAGGCCACTGTCAACGCCGCGGTGCCGAACGTGGCGACGCGTCGCCACTGTCGGCCCCCCACCTTGGCAAACATCAAGAGCAGCAACGGCCACACGAGGTAGAACTGCTCCTCGATCGCGAGAGACCAGGTGTGCTCGAGCGGCGAAGGGGAGGCAAACCGCGCGAAGTACGAGCTGTGCGCAGCGATGAAGTGCCAATTCGCCACGTAGAACATCGTGCTTAGCACGTCACCGGACAGGTTCGAGATGTCCTGTCTCGCGGGGTCGAGCGCCGCGTAGAGAGCGATGGCTCCCAATACGACGACCAGCGCAGGGAACAAGCGACGTGCTCGGCGCAACCAGAAGCCGGGAAGGTTCAACGTCCCTGTCTCGGTGCGTTCCTCGACGAGCAGGGTCGTGATCAGGAACCCACTCAGTACGAAGAACAGGTCTACGCCGAGGTAACCACCGCCGGCCCATCCGAAACCGAGGTGGTAGGCGATCACGGCAACAACGGCTACGGCTCGCAATCCGTCAAGCGCAGGTACGTGGTGACGCTTGATATCGATCCGTTCGGTTGCGGGAACGGACGAGTTCCGAACGGGCTCGGCTGGTTCTAGGGACCCTCTCGGCATGCTTGCCAGCGCCATCTACCCACCAACCACGCCAGCAACATCGGGTCTCCGTTTACCCGGCCGGCACGCCGGGCGAAGCAGCAGGGAACTCGGCGCGATCAATGTTCCACCCCGTGTGGCGTGAGCCTCCCCGCCCGCAAGGTTGCACCCCCCAATGAGTCAGCCCAACGGACCTCGCCGTCGCCCCGGGCGACGTAGTGGCCCCCTCCTACCTCGCGGTCCATTGTTGCAGACGGAGAGCCTCATTCGTCGCTCGGGGGGCCGTCGACCTCGTGCCATTGCCGACGATCCCCCCGGTCGAACGTGAAGCGGCTGGGCACGGTGCGGCCCCATCCTCGTAGCTCGTCTCATCCGGCCGGCGGCCGGGCGCTCCGTGAACAGAGCCGGTTTGCGCCAAACTTGGCCCGTGGGGGCAACGGGGGGGCTGGACCTCAGGCGGAATCACGTACCCGCGCTCGACGGGATCCGAGCCTTTGCCATCGCGGCGGTGCTCGCGTACCACCTCGGAGTCGGTTGGGCCGGTGGCGGGTTCATCGGTGTCGACGTCTTCTTCGTCCTGAGCGGGTTCCTCATCACGAGCCTGCTCGTCAACGAGCGCTCGACCAGCGGCGCGATCAGGCTCGGAGCCTTCTGGGGCCGGCGGGCGAGGCGTCTCCTCCCGGCCCTGCTCCTCGTCCTGGGTGCTGTGGCCCTCTACACAACCCTCGGCGGCTCCGGCATCAATCCGCAGGTCGTACGCGGCGATGCCCTCAGTGCCCTCCTGTACGTCGCAAACTGGCACTTCATCGCCAACAACAACGCGTACTTCTCTCACTTCGCTTTGCCTTCACCACTCGAGCACACATGGTCACTGGCGATCGAAGAGCAGTTCTATGTGGTCTGGCCCGTCCTCTTGCTTGGTTTCTCGCGCCTGGGTGGCCGACGCAGCCGCTCTTTCACGATGACCGCGACCGCGATCCTGGCGGCTGCTTCTGTCGCCGACATGGCGTGGTTAGCCCACAGGGCACCGGACGTCAGCCGCGCGTACTTCGGCACGGACACGCGGGCGTTCGAGCTCATGATCGGTGCCCTTCTCGCCATGTGCCTTCCCAATTGGCAAGAGGCGTCGGCCCGAGCGGCTCGGTTCATGCGGGATGCGGGCATCGGCAGTGCCTGCCTGCTGGTCGTGGGCTGTGCCGTCCTGGGCGGACCTCCTCGGTGGATGTTCGACGGTGGGTTCCTGGCCGTCGCAATCCTGACGGCGGTGCTCATCGCCAGCGTGTGCCTGTCCAACCGTGGCTTCGTCGCGCGCTTCCTGTGTTGGAAACCTGTGCGCTGGATGGGGACCGTTTCCTACGGCTTGTACCTGTGGCACTGGCCCGTGTTCGTCGTCTTGACCCAGCAGTCGACCGGATGGCCCGGATGGACGGTGGACATGGTCCGAATCGCCCTCACCGTCGGCATCGCCACGGTCAGCTTCTATGTCGTCGAGCAGCCCATCCGCAGGATGCATCGTCTGCCGCTGCGCGGTCTCCTCGGCACATCCGCCGCGTTCGGTGGGGCCATCTCCGTGATACTCGTGCTCGCCACCATCCCGACGGCCACCGCCGGTGCCGACGAGCCTCCGCCCGTTCAGCCGCCGACGGATCCGGCGGCAACGATTGCCAAGGTGCCGACGCACGCCGATCCGCTCCGCGTGTTGCTGATCGGTGACAGCGTGATGATGTACACGTCGACAGGACTCTCGTACGCACTGAAATCGACCGGTGAGGCGCAGGTGGACAGCATCGCGTTTCCGGGCTGGGGGCTCACGACCGACCCGTACTGGAAGAACCGGCTGCGCGTGGCGATCTCACAGTTCAAGCCCGACGTCGTGGTGGGCACGTGGGCGTGGGACTGGGTCACGGTCGGCTCCCGCCCCGCGTACTACCGCAACCTGCTCGACCAAGCGCTGGCTGACGACATCCTGGCCCCGGGAAATGGTGTGCAGGGATTGGTCTTTCTCCAGTTTCCCCAGTCCACCAAGTCGTACAACACGAAATCTCCCGCCACCGGGGGACGCCGCGTCTACCTGAACGCTTCGATCACCACCTGGAATGCGATCGCGGCGTCCGAAGCCACGAGGCACCCGCGCTCGGTGTCGTACCTGCCGGTCGCGACGGCGCTCGAACGCGACAACCAGGTCACAAGCTGGCTGCCCGATGCCCAAGGCCGGTGGACCCGGGTCCGTTCAACCGATGGCGTCCATTTTTGTCCTGCGGGTACGGCCCGGTACACCGAAGCCGTGATGGCGTACGTCCAAGGTCCTTGGCACTTGGCGACTCCACGACCGGGGTGGTGGAGAGGGCCATGGATTCGTGCGGGCCTCTATCGCTCGCCGCCCGGGCAGTGCCCCTCCGACCAGCCCCCCAACGCCTAGTTCCGACCGGGAGGGGGCGACCTCCGACGAATCCGATGCCCTGCACAGGCCGAGTCGGCAATAACCTTCACCCGGGCTACAGAGCTGTCCGATGGGTCTGATGGCTGCTCATTGGGACGGCCCTAAGGAGCATCAATGGACGGGGGGGGCCAGTCGACCGACCATGGTGCCGCCACGTCCGTCGATCGCTTTCTGACGTCGGGGGACGAATCAGGAACCGCTCCGGAAGATCGGCCGTTTCGGCCCGATGTCGAAGGCCTTCGTGC
>Ga0070735_10005187_pt1 | contig 10864 bp, 9 predicted proteins | sample Coa_R1_FD_66443 | JGI IMG/M metagenome (GOLD analysis project Ga0070735, IMG submission 66443) | Surface soil microbial communities from Centralia Pennsylvania, which are recovering from an underground coalmine fire - Coalmine... | ecosystem: Environmental > Terrestrial > Soil > Unclassified ... | reverse complement strand
ACCACTACCGCGGACAAGCCTGCCATCGGCACGTCGGCGTGCGGGAACCCGACGAACAGGCTCGCGGCAAGCGCGCGGCCACTCGCCTCCCAGTCCGCGCACATCGCCTGCAGGTCCTTGTTGGGGGCGCGATGCGTGCCCTGCGCCATCACATGCGGCAGCATCGGCGCATTGCCCCAGGCCGATGTCGGCTTCACCTCCCCGCGCATCACACGCAACAGCGCGCGCGCTGCGCGTTCCGCGGTCTGTTTCTGGTCGATGTGCGGATAGGTCTGGTAGCCGGTGATGACCTGCGCATTGCTGACCATCGCGTCGAACACGTTCGCGTGCATATCGTAAGCGACACAGATTGGCGTATGCGGAGCGATCGCGCGGATGCGCCGCAGCAGTTCACCCTCACCGTCCTCGAACCGCTCGGCCACCATGGCCCCATGCAGATCAAGCCACAGCGCGTCGAAGTCACCCTGGGCGACGGCGTCGGTGATCATGCGGCAGAACGTCTCATACGCCTTGCTGTCCACCGGGCCGCTCGGCGGCGCGCTGGCACAGAGCGGAACGGCGACCCTCGCGCCAATCTCGTCGGCGACGGCCAGGTAGCCGCCCATACACGTCCCGGTTCCCCGGTAGAAATCGATCGCGGACTGGCCGGAAAGCAATGTCGTGCCGTTACGGCAGAAGCGCTCCAGCTTCGTCGGAACCGGCGAGAACGTGTTGGTCTCGTGCGACATCGTCGCGAGCAGCAGCCGCATGCAACCTCCAATACGATAGGTTGCGGGCAAGAATAGGCCGGCCGGCGCGGCAGGGCCATGCCAGTCACGACGTCAACGGTTGGCTAGTACTTCCGTGCCTATCATTGCAGGCGCTGCTCGGAGAACATGCATGCGCCTGCCGAAATTGCCCTACGGCCCGCTGCGCCTCCTGGACCCCTCCCGCATGGGATTCTGGGTGATCGCCCTCTCGTCCGTCGTGGCAGCGTTCGTTGGTGTGTGCCTGATCGCCCTGATTGCCATCCATGCCGTGAGCGAGCGCCGCGCCGAGACTGCCGCGTCGGCGACGGCCGCACTTGCAACCTACGACCTCGCCCAGACCATCGGACAATACGACCAGACCATCCAGACAGTCATTGAACGGCTGCAATCACCCGTAACGTCCGATCTCAACGAGGCCGCGCGCAACCTGCTGCTGTTCGACCGCGCGTCCACCCTTCCAGGGCTCGCGTTCATCAACGTGCTCGATGAGGCAGGCCGGGTCATCGCTGCGCCTGAGCTGAGTGGATTGGGCACAACCTGGCTGGGGCGCGATTACTTCAACGCACACCGGGCCAATCCTTCGCTCGGCACCTTCATCGGCAGCCCGTTTGGGCGCGATGACTCCGCAGGGATCACCATCAGTCGCCGGCTGTCGCACCCTGATGGCACATTCGCCGGCGTCGTGGTCGCAGGACTCCGCCTGAAATACGTCCGTGAGCTGTTCGACCGGTTGCCGCTCGGTCCGCATGGTTCGATCACCTTGCAGCGCAACGACGGCACGGCCCTCATGCGGCGGCCATACGATCGGAATTACATCGGGCAGCAGCTGGTAGTGAGCCAGGCGTTGCCCGCCTCGTTGGGCGACCATAGCGCGCAGCGTCAGATCGGTGCTCTGCCCCTGTTGTTGCGCGTGGATGTGGCCAGTGAGGATCTGGCGGAGAACGCACCGCGCTGGATTGCCGGGTTGCTTGACCTCTGCCTGCTGGTAGGCGCCGTGAGCGGCTTGCTGGTGCTGGCGCTGTATCGGGAGACCAGGAAGCGCGAAGCCGCCGAGCGGGACAGCCGGAACAAGTCGGACTATCTGGCGATGACCAGCCACGAGTTGCGCGCGCCGCTGCACAGCATACTTGGCAACGCGGAGCTGCTGCATGGCGATACCGCCATTGATCCCGAGAGCCGGCGGCGATTCGCGGCAATTGTGGGCGCCGGCCATCACCTGCGGAACGTCATCGATCGTGTGCTCAATCATCTGCAGATAGAGACGCGGGTTCCCACGCCCCGCATGAGCGACGTCGATCTCGTCGCGATGGTCGATGAATGCTGTATCATCGTAGAGTCAGAGGCTGCAGCCCGGAACCTCGTTCTCCACTACGGCTTCAAGGTCGATGCACCGAAGCACTTCGTGACCGACGGAGATTTGCTCCGACAGGTGCTGCTGAATTTGCTCAGCAACGCCATCAAATTCACCGAGCACGGCGAGATATCGATCGAGGTCGGCGGAACGGAAGAACGCATAACCATCGAAGTGAAGGATACCGGCCGCGGCATTGCCCGCGATCAGCGCCACAAGCTGTTCCAGCACGGCGAACGCCTGGGAGCAGAGCGAACGGCGATCCCAGGCCACGGCATCGGACTGGCGATGACAAGGCGGCTGATGCAATCCATGGGTGGTGACATCGGCTATCGCGAGAACGCCCCCAACGGCAGCATCTTCTGGGTTGGCTTGCCTGCTGGCGCGCACGTAGCGGCTTCCGCAGAGGAAATGACGTTCGAGACCAAGGCTGCAGTGCCACTGCGGCTTCTTCTGGTCGACGACGTGCCCGACAGCCGGGAGCTGGCATGCGTTTCCCTGACCGGACACGGCCATCTCGTGACCGAAGTGCCTGATGGTGCACAGGCAGCCGATCTGGTCACCAGGCAGCACTTCGACCTCGTGCTGCTGGGCATGGACGGCATCGTCGGAATTGAAGCTGCGGAACTCATCCGCAAACTGCCAGGAAAGCGAAGCCGCGTGCCGATCATCGCCATGGTTTCGGACGCAATTGATCAACGGATCATCGCTGGCCGGTCCCTCGGCATTGTGCATCACCTGGTGAAGCCGTTCTCCGGCCATGAGCTTCTGGCAATGATTGACCGGATTGCACGCCGACACCCGGTACGGCCCATGAATGCCGATGCTGACGTAAACCAGCCGTTCACTGCCAGCATTTCATTTGACGAGATACAGGAGCGCTTGATTGTGCTCACCCGCAAGGTTGAGCTGCTGCTTGCCGATCTCTCCCACCTCGACGGAACGGAGAGCGACACGGCAACCAGCGAACTCGCACGCGAAGTGGGCCATCTCGCAAGCTCGTTCGGGTTTGGACCATTGGCTGACGCAGCAGGTCAGTTTGCTCATGCGGCTGACTTGAACACACCATCGGTAAGGGACCTCGCCCTTGCCCTTGAGGCCGCGGCGCGTTCCAGTTTGCCCGAACTCCGCGAGCTGACAGTCAGCGGTGCACTGTAACGTGCCGTAGAATCCTGGAAGTGCCGGCCCGGCGATAGACATCCAGAAGAGTACGGCCGTCAACGAAGGCACGCTGCTCGCCGAATGCCGGCGGAGGCTCAGCCCGTGGCTTCCACTCCGCGTAAGCGGCGGGCTTGGGTGCTGTCGCTCCAACCAGCGGCAGGATTTCCTGCTTCATCGCAAGAATCGAGATCGGCAGTGTGACAAATCGGCTGGCACCCGCCTGCCGCCCAGCCTCCAGCGTCACCGGGTCAGCACCACTGATCAGCATGATGATCGGGGTCAATCGGTAAGCAGGAATCCGACGGATATCGCTGCACGCATGCAGGCCTTCTCTGAGCGTCGCCCGCACGTCCAGAATGACAAGTTGCGCTGACACCAGCTGCGCGAGGTCAACGGCCTCCGGGCCGGTCCGAACGATCAGCGGTCGCAGCCCGCATTCCGGTAGCGTTTGCCGAAACTGGTTTTGCCAAATCAGATCGCTTCCCGCCACTATCGCAGCAGGGGGTTCCTTGTAGGAAGCCATTGTTCGCTCCCTTGTTCAGATTTCCATTCTGCACCCGCAGCCTTGCAATGCGGTTAATCGGGATTGATACCCCAGAACTGGACGACGCGATCGACCGCGCCGGTCGGCCAAGAGTGCGGCAGATCGGGCAGCATCCATAATTCGACGAGGGGACTGTCCCCCGGCCCCCATACCGTCCGGCGCTTGCCGCCTGACAGTGTTGCGGTCGTCCCAGCGCCCAGTCCATGGAGCGCCGACCACTGTTCGCCAAGCAGGCGCGCATTGCCCGGATCCACCACATCGTCGGCGGCACCTTGCCAGATCGATACGCGAGGCCAGGGGCCGGTATATCCTATTGGACCAGCACCACGCGCCTCCAGCGCCCAGGCCTCGGGAGACCGCACAGGGCCGGCTTCCGCCATCCGGGCCAGGGCTTCAGTCGTGGAACTAGCCGCCCCTACCGGCAGTCCCGCGACGACGGCACCCGCCGCAAACACGTCCGGATAGGCGGCGAGCAGAGCCGCTGTCATGGCGCCTCCCGCGGACAGGCCGGCAAGAAACACGCGCTGCGGATCAGCATCCAGCCGCTCGAGCGCGGCATCGACCATCTGGCGGATCGACATCGCCTCACCGAAGCCCCGTTTCACATGCAACGGCCGAAACCAGTTGAAGCAGCGGCCGCGATTGTTCTCCCCCAACTGCTCCGGCAGCACGAGCGGGATGCCGAGGCGATCCGACAAAGCCATCCAGCCGGCGTCCGCGGCGAAGGTGGCCGCACTCTGGCCACAGCCATGCAACAGCACAATCAGCGGACCACCGGCGACCAACGTCGGCGGCACATGCACATACATGCCGAGCTTGCCAGGATTGCTGCCGAAATCGGCGACCTGCTGCAACCCACCGGATGACGGTGGCAGCCATTCCAGCCATCCCGCAGCCTTGACGTTGGCGCTGGCGACCGCCGAGGCCGCCTTCAGGGCCGTCCGCAGACTGCGGCGAGCGATACGCAGCTCACGTGACCACTTCATGGAAGGCATACTCCTGTCTCGTCGGCGGGCACGAACATGGGGAGTTGCTGCGTCGCAGCAAAGGGGGCGAGCGTCCGCCCGCCTGCAATCCAGGCATCACCCCACCGTGATGGCCCCTCTACGCTAGCGGCGGATCAGCGAACGGCTCCGAGCACCCAGGCCAAAACGCCCTTCTGGGCGTGCAGCCGGTTCTCCGCCTCATCGAACACCACCGATTGGGGGCCGTCGATTACTTCAGCGGTAACCTCTTCGCCACGATGCGCCGGCAGGCAATGCATGAAGATCGCATCCGGCGCGGCCTTCGCCATCAACGCCTGGTCCACGCGATAGGGCGCCAGCATGTTGTGCCGGTTGGCGTTCGGATCATCGGACATGGAAACCCAGGTGTCGGTCACCACGCACCGCGCACCGGCCACCGCTTTCGCGGGATCATCCGTCAGCTCGATCTTGCCGCCCTGCGCCCGGGCCCAGGCGATCAGCTCAGTTGGCGGGCGCAGCGCGTCAGGCGTCGCCAGCCGGAGCGTGAACCCAAAGCGCACGGCGGCCTCGATCCAACTGCGCGCGACATTGTTCCCATCACCGCACCAGGCGACAACCTGTCCGGCGATCGGCCCGCGGTGCTCTTCGAAGGTCATCACATCCGCCATGAGCTGCGACGGGTGCGATGTGTCGGTCAGCCCATTGATCACCGGCACGGTGGCGTATGTCGCCAGTTCATGCAGCTTCGCGACGTCATCGGTACGCAGCATGATCGCATCGACATAGCGCGACAGTACGCGCGCTGTATCGGCCGGCGTCTCGCCGCGGCCGCTTTGCATGTCGCGCGCCGACAGCACGACCACGTCGCCGCCCAACTGCCGCATGCCGACTTCGAACGAGACGCGGGTACGGGTGGACGGCTTCTCGAAGATCAGCGCCAGGGTCTTTCCCGCCAGCGGCCGCGACGAAACGCCCGCCCGTTTGTAGTTCGCCGCAACGTCCAGCATCTGGCGCAGCGTTGCCGGCTCGAAGTCGCGCAGATCAAGGAAGTGGCGCAGGCCCTCGACCCGCCCCGTCGAACTCTGCTCGGCGCGTTTCAGCGAGGCACTCATTTCGCTGCCGCCTTCGCATCTGACGGCAACACCCGCCGCGTGGCACGACGCAGCATTGTCACGGCCTCGTCCAGATCGGCGTCTGTCACGACCAGCGGCGGCGCCAGACGCAGCACGTTGTCGCCCGCGGTGATCGCCATCAGGCCTTCGGCAACGCAAGCAGCCTGTACCTGCGCGACCGGCAGGACGCATTTCATGCCCAACAGCAGCCCCATGCCGCGCGCGTTCTCATAGACCTGCGGATACTCGCGCGCGATCTCATCCAGTTCGGCGCGGAGCCGGCGGCCCTTGCGTTCCACGCCTTCGAGGAACCCGGGCGCCAGGATGATATCCAGCACCGCATTACCTGCCGCGCAGGCCAGCGGGTTGCCGCCATACGTCGTGCCGTGCGTCCCCGGCACCAGCGCCTTGGCGAACCGCTCCTTCGCCAGCACGGCACCGAGCGGGAAGCCGCCGCCAATACCCTTCGCCGACGACATGACATCGGGTGTGATGCCCGCCCATTCATGCGCGAACAGCTTGCCGGTGCGCCCAATGCCGGACTGCACCTCATCCATGCCAAGGATGATGTCGTACTCGTCGCACACCGCGCGCAGGTCACGCATGAACTGCAGGTCCGCCGGTCGTACGCCGCCTTCACCCTGCACCGGCTCGACGATGATGCCGCACGTGTTGCCACCGATGGCGTTGCGCACCGCGTTCATGTTGTTGAACGGCACATGGTCGAAGCCATCGACCACCGGGCCGAAGCCTTCCAGGTAGTGCGAATTCCCGGTGGCAGCCAGCGTCGCCAGAGTGCGGCCGTGGAACGCGCCCTCGAAGCAGATGAAGCGGAAACGCTCCGGCTTGCCGGCATCCGACATGGCGCGCCGCATCATCTTGATCATACCCTCGTTCGCCTCGGCGCCCGAGTTGCAGAAGAACACGCTGTCCGCGAAGGTCGCATCGACCAGCCGCTGCGCCAGGCGCTCCGCCTGCGGGATGCGATACAGGTTGGAGGTGTGCATCACCTTCGCCGCCTGCTCGGCGATCGTCTGCACCAGATGCGGATGCGCATGCCCGAGCGACGCGGTCGCAATGCCCGAACCGAAATCGAGGAATCGTCGCCCGTCCACCGTCCACAACCAGGCGCCTTCGCCCTTCTCAAAGGCGAGGTCGGCTCGGGCATAGTTCGGCAGCAGCGCGGAAATCATGGGGAATGAACCCTTCTTGTGACGTTTCCAATGGATCGCCCGCCCGCGACCTTTCGGGGCGGGTCCAAAGGAAGCCGGGATCATTGGCGGCTGTCAGGGGCGAAGTCAAACCGTCCACCCTGGCAGTCAGTTGGCTCCTGTCATTGCGAGGACCCGGCGAAGGCCGGGCTACGAAGCAATCTCGCACGGGATTGCTTCGCCTCGCGCTCGCAATGACAATCTACCGCTCGCTGAACAGCACGCCGCCCTTCGCCTTGTTGTCGCGCGAGCTCTCGATGATCTCCACCAGCACGGCATCGGCGGCAACACCGAAATTCTTCACCACTGCGTCCGTGATGTCCTTGATCAGCGCGCGCTTCTGGTCCTTCGTGCGACCCTCGATCGCGTGGACATAGACTTCAGGCATGATCCGTTCTCCCTGGTTCAGGATGGCGTCGGTGCTTCCGGATGCAGCAATTTCTGATCGCGCAGATCGGACCACAACCCGGCCGGAATATCGCGCCGCATCAGCGCTGCGTTCTGCTCGAATTCCCCCGCGGCACGCGGGCCTGGAATGATCGCAGCCACCGCCGGATGCGCCAGCGGGAACTGCAGCGCCGCCGCCGGCAAGGGCACACCATGCGCATCGCACACCGCGCGGATCGCGTTGACCCGTTGCACGATGTCCGGTGGCGCCGCCGCGTAGTTCCAGGTGTCGCGGCCGGCGAGGATGCCGGAGTTCAACGGCCCGCCCACCACGATCGACGTACCGCGCGCGCTGCACATCGGCAGCAGATCGTCCAGCGGGCCCTGTTCCAGCAGCGTATACCGCCCCGCCAGAAGGAACGCGTCCCAGTCGCCGTATTTCAGCACCTCGATCAGTACCTCCTTCTCGTTCACCCCGAGCCCGACGGCGCTCACCACACCGCTGCGGCGCAATTCGTCGAGCGCGCGATAACCGCTCTCCCGCAGCGCCTTCATGTGCGCCGCATTGGCCGCCTCACCGTGTTGGTAAACGCCGATATCGTGCACGAACAGGATGTCGATCTTCGCCAGGCCCAGGCGCTGGTAGCTGTCCTCCACTGAACGCATGATGCCGTCATACGAATAGTCGTATTCCACCTCGAACGGCAGTGGCGCGATCCGTCCGTCGCTCGTCTTGCCGCCACTGTCTTGCGGTCGCAGCAGCCGCCCCACCTTGGTGGACAACACCCATTCGCCGCGCGGCACATCACGCAATGCGTCACCCACCGCCCGCTCGGCCGCGCCGACGCCATAAAATGGCGCTGTATCGAAATAGCGCACGCCGCCATTCCAGCCAGTCCTGACCACATTCAGACGCTCTTCATGCGTCATAGGAATCCGGCTGCCGCCTAGCGTCGCTGTGCCAAGCCCCATCGACGTCACGTACAGGTTCGTCCGCCCGACCTGCCGCTTCTGCCAGTCCGCCATCATCGTTCCTCCGCCATGTTGCGCGACAGTGGGCGAGGCCGATCGCGGCGAGTCAAATCACACCCACGGCGATACCGCGCCACCGCCAGCGGCAGCGACGCGATCCTCCGCCAGCGAACGGTCGATGGCGCGCAACACGTTGCGCCGCGTGATGTCGTATTCCGCTGCCAGCTTGTTGCGCGGCCGCGGCAGCGCGATGGTCATCGTCTCGTGCACGCGTCCCGGCCTCGGTCGCATCACCACCACGCGGTCGGCCAGGAATACCGCCTCGTCCACATCGTGCGTCACGATCAGGATCGTCGGTCGCAGATCCTGCCAAAGCGTCAGCACAAGCTCATGCAGGCTTGCCCTGGTGAATGCATCCAGCGCGGAGAACGGCTCGTCCAGCAGCAGTATCCCCGGATGCCCGATCAGCGCGCGGGCAATGGCGACACGCTGCTGCTGTCCGCCAGACAGATCCTTCGGCCAGCGCCCGCCGTAACCCTCCAACCCGATGCGCTGCAGCAGATCCTCGATCCGGCGCTGACGTTCGCCGTTCGCTACCCGGCGGCCGCCGAAGCCAATGTTGTGCGCAACACTCAGCCACGGCAGCAGCCGCGGCTCCTGAAAGACCGCGCTGATCGCCGGATGCGTGCCTTCCGCCTCCCTGCCGTTGATGGCGATGGTCCCCGCACTCGGCTGGTCCAGCCCCGCGGCCAGGCGCAGCAATGTCGTCTTGCCACATCCGGAACCGCCAAGCAGTGCCACGATCTCGCCGCTGTGCGCGAACAGATGCATGCCGCGCAATGCCTCGGTCCCATCAGCGTAGGTCTTGCCCAGCCCCTCGATCGCGAGCGTCGTCACAGCCGTGCCCTCACGGTATCCTGCCAGCGCAACAGCGGTGCGGTCACCCCAACCAGCACGGCATCCGACAGCTTGCCCAGCAATGCGAACACGATCATCGCCACCAGGATCACGTCGGCCTGGCCCATCTGCTGCCCATACACCAAAAGGTAGCCAAGACCCTCGGACGCGCCCATCAGTTCGGCGGCGACCACGAACATGAAGCCAAGGCCGAGGCCACTCCGCAACGCGGCAATCCATATCGGCAGCACGGCGGGCCACGTGATGCGCAGCATGATGCCTGCGCGCGAAAGGCCAAACACCCGGCCGACTTCGATCAGCTTGCGGTCAACGTCCTCGATTGCCGACAGCGTGCCAAGGTAGACCGGGAAGAACACGCCAAGCGCGATCAGCGCCAGCTTCGACAGTTCGAAGATGCCGAGCCAGAGGATGAATATCGGCACCCAGGCAATCGACGGGATGGCGCGCAGCGCCTGGATCGACGGGTCAAGCAGGCGGCGCGTCACGGGGCTTCCGCCGGTCAGCATGCCGACCAACGTTCCCGCCAGCGCGCCAACGCCAAACCCGATGCCGACGCGTGACATCGTCGCGGCGACATGCGTTTGCAGATCACCCGACCGGATCAGCGAGATCGCCGTTCGCAACAGCTCCGATGGAGGCGGCATCAGCCGGCCGGGCGCGATGCCGAACCGCACCGCACCCTCCCAGGCCACACACAACAGGATCGGAATGATCAGTCCGGTGAGCGAGCGCTTCATGCCCCCGCGGCACGAGCGAATGTTGGATCGATCATTTGGCCGGTCACCGCCGTCACATCGACATCCGCCTGGATGATGCCGGCCTGCTGCAGCGCCTTGCCGGCCTCGATGATGGTGGCCGCCTGCTTGTCACCGATCGCGCCGCTGGAGAGGTCGTTCCGCTCGAGCTGGCGCGCGACCACGGCGTCGGGCAGCTTCATCGCGGCGACCATCAGCGCCTTCAGGTCGGCCGGATGTTCCGCCGACCAGCGCCGCGCCTTCTCGTAGGTCACCAGCACGCGGCGAACCAGCTCCGGATTTTGCGCGGCAAACACCTCGCGGACATTCAGGACACCGTAAGTATTCGCATCGGCATTGCGATAGAACAGCCGCGCGCCGCTCTCGATCTCCGCCGCCGCCATCATGGGATCGAGCCCTGCCCACGCCGCCACGTCGCCCCGCTCGAGTGCAGTGCGCCCGTCGGGGTGTTGCAGCAGCACCAGCTTCACGTCCTTCTGGGTCAGCCCCGCCGTGGCCAATGCCCGCACCAGGAAGATATGCGGATCCGTGCCGAGCGTGACGGCGATGCGCTGGCCCTTCAAATCGGCGACCGTGTGGATCGGACTGTCCTTCATGGTGACGAGCGCGGTCCACTCAGGCTTCGAGTACACATAGATCGACTTGAGGGGATTGCCGTTGATCTTGCCGATGAGCGCCGCCGCCCCCGCGGACGAGCTGAAATCGAGCGAGCCCGCATTGATGAACTCGAGCGCTTTAT
>Ga0070735_10005186_pt1 | contig 10865 bp, 9 predicted proteins | sample Coa_R1_FD_66443 | JGI IMG/M metagenome (GOLD analysis project Ga0070735, IMG submission 66443) | Surface soil microbial communities from Centralia Pennsylvania, which are recovering from an underground coalmine fire - Coalmine... | ecosystem: Environmental > Terrestrial > Soil > Unclassified ... | reverse complement strand
TGAATTTTTTCCTGACGGTTGGATGCAGAATTGGGTTCTTGTGTGACGTGGAATATACGACGTGAAATCGTGAAAATATATGTGCTGCAGCAGCGGGGCCGTTCTTTCCCGCAATTCCGTATAATCGAAGAAGGCCCAGCCTGATTCCATTTCACGGAGTGTGATCCCTTGAACGCACATATGCCTTCCCATCCCGGTCAACCCGCACCGGGACCGCAGCCGCTGCCCGGAGTCAATGCCATCATCGCGGTTGGTTCGGGGAAAGGCGGAGTGGGGAAAACGACGTTAGCGGTAAATCTCGCCGTTGCTCTCGCGAACATGGGCCACACAGTGGGCCTGCTCGATGCCGATGTTTATGGTCCGAATGTGCCGCTGATGCTGGGCGTGAACGGCCAGCCAAGAATGTCCGGTGCGGACAAGATCGAGCCGCTGCAGGCGTTCGGCGTGAAAGTGATTTCTGTCGGATTTCTCAATCCCGGAGATAAGCCAATCATTTGGCGCGGTCCCATGCTGCACCAGATCGTGCGGCAGTTTCTGGGGCAGGTGGATTGGGGACAACTCGATTACATGGTGGTCGATCTGCCGCCCGGAACGGGCGATATCGCGCTCTCGCTGGTGCAAAACGTACCACTCACCGGAGCAGTCGTGGTTTCCACGCCCTCCGATGTTTCCCTACAGGATGCCCGGAAAGCCATCGAGATGTTCCGGCAGATGAAGGTGGATTTAATCGGCGTGGTTGAGAACATGAGCTATTTTGTTTGCCCGCATTGCAATCATGAAGTCGATATTTTTTCGCGAGGCGGAGCAGCGAAGATGGCGGAGCACTATAGCGTGCCGTTCCTGGGCAATATCGCGCTCGACCCTGAAGTGCGCAAGGCCGGCGACGGAGGCAAGCCCGTCGTGCTCGAAGGCCAGAATTCGCCACATGCGAAGTCGATCTTCGAGTTTGCACAGCGCGTGGCCTCGCGGGTGAGCGAGATTAAGGCCGGCGAAGGCGCCGGCGTAATTTCGATTCAGTAGGCCAAAGCGCGTGGACCGATAGTCAAGGCTTGATCCCGCACCCTGTCGGATAGCGTCGTTGTTATTCCGGTTTCCATCCCTGTTCGAGGCTACTGAATCGCTCGCGTATTGCGATTAGCGACGATTGACTGTCGCTTCCGGTTTGCCCCGTACTGATCCTTAGTATTATGCTGGCGCTCAGTTGTCCAGATTAGAACTCTGAATGAATCAAGGGGGAATCATGTTCAAAGCCAGTGCGCTTGCTTGTGCAGTTCTCGTAGTTGGCTTTTTATGTTGTGCGCCTGTGGCGCGAGCCCAGGTTTCCGTCGGAGTAGACATCGGGCCGGCTCCCGTGTGCCCGTACGGGTACTTCGACTATGCTCCATACGACTGTGCTCCATACGGTTATTACGGGCCCGATTGGTTTATTGGCGGGGTGTTTATTGGAGCTGGCCCCTGGTTTCACGGACCACACGGCTTTTACGGCCATGTCGATAACCGCTTTGATCCTCATCATGGTTATAGCGGACCGTTGCCGGAGCGCGGAGCCCAGCGCTTCAACCACTTCCAGGCGAACGAGGCGCGAGATGGACGAGGCCACGTAGGCGACGCTGGCCATGAAGGGAAGGCTGAACACGCCCTCCCCGGATATCGTGGTGCTGCGCACGGCGGTGCGCATGGTGGGGGGCACCACTAGAGCGCGATCCGGTTTAAACGAGAAGCGAGATAAGACGCCCCAGACTCACAAGATGAGTCTGGGCGTTTTCCTTGCCCGCTTGTGCGAGTCATCGAGGTCAAAGAGCGTAATGAACTCGCGGTCAGCGCGACCTCTCAGCGGCGCGAATTGTCTTTTGCGGGCCCTCGGCGAATAGTTGCGAATAGATGACGCCACCGAGGGCGGCGCCAATGATTGGAGCTAGCCAGAACAGCCACAACTGATCCGTAGCCCATCCCCGCACGAAAATCGCAGGGCCTGTGCTCCTTGCCGGGTTAACGGAAGTATTTGTGACGGGGATTGAAATCAGGTGGATCAGGGTAAGGCACAGACCTATGGCTATCGGAGCGAAACCCTTGGGAGCGCGATCGTCCGTGGAACCCAATATCACCAGCAGAAAGAACAACGTCAGCACAACCTCTGCGACGAAACAGGCCAGCAGCGAGTACCCTCCGGGCGAGTGAGCGCCGTAACCATTCGAGGCAAATCCCCCGGCCAAGCTGAATCCCTCTTTGCCGCTGGCAATAAGGTACAACGTACCGGACGCGACAATTCCCCCCAAAACCTGCGCTACGACATACGGCAGCAGTTCAGAGACGGGGAAGCGCTTTCCAACGACCAGGCCCACCGATACCGCGGGGTTGATGTGGCATCCCGAAATAGGGCCGATGGCAAAGGCCATGGTGAGCAAGGTTAGCCCAAACGCCATGGCAACCCCTGCAAATCCAATGCCCAGATTCGGAAATGCAGCTGCTAAAACCGCGCTTCCGCAACCGCCGAACACCAGCCAGAACGTTCCTAAAAACTCTGCGAAACAACGTTTGCTAAGAGTCATAAAAACCCTTCCGCCTGAGACTATCTCGCGATACGACGGAATATTACAGCAGGCTCAGCGAGACGTTCCTCAGGCTTTCTTCAGTAAGCGCGTAATCCCGACCAAAATTACAGCGCCAATAAATGCCACGATGATAGACCCGATCATTCCACCGCCCGGCCAGATTCCCAACTGCCCGAAGACCCAGCCCCCAACGATACCGCCCAGGATGCCGAGAATGATGTCGACAAGCACGCCGTAGCCACCTCCCTTCATCACTTGGCCAGCGAGCCAACCTGCGATCAGTCCAACCACGATCCACGCAAGAATTCCCATGATCGATCTCCTTGGGTCCGCCGTAAGCGGGCAGTCCGGAATTTACACCCGGACCGATCAACGAACAAGCTCAATCGGAGTCTCGATACGTCGCGGCGAGAGAGCCTGCGATGTCGGGTTCAGAGTATTGAACGTAAACAAGAAAAGCAGAAGGGCCCAGGATAATTTCTATACACCCTCAGTGTTTATTTCGAGAACCGGTCCAGTTTCCACGCCTTGTTCGGTTCTCGATCTCTCAGGACTGCTTCGGCTATCGCTTCTCCCAACGCAGGCCCATGCTTAAACCCGTGCCCCGACCCGCCGCCGAGCAGCCAGACGTTTTCATTGCGCGGATGGCGATCCACAACGAAATTACTGTCGGCAGTTTGTTCGTACTGGCAGACGCGGGATTCGAGCAGGGGAGCATCTTTCAGCGCTGGAAAGCGAAAGCTCACATATTCGCGCACGCGACGCACCGCCGCTGGACTGACGATTCGCTCGCCATCCGTTGGATCGAAGGCAGGCCCGCGAGTGTCGTCGGCGACTTTGAATCCGCGGCGGTCATTCCCCGGAATGCCATAGAAGAAGCGCTTGCTATGATCGCCCCAGACGGGCAGATTCGCATCCGAAAATCGCGAATCTCCCGCGGGCGCGCCGAAGAAAAAAATGTCCTGCTTGGTCGGCACGATAATCTTGCCGAGTGTTGCAGGAAACAGTTTGGCCATCCACGGACCAGAGGCAAAGACGTAAATGTCGGCTTTGAACAGCGCCCCGTCCGCAAGCCTCAAGCTGCGCAACGGTGAATCCTCCAAGCCGTCGGCCGATACTGCCACCTGTCGATAAACTCCGCCCGCCGCAACGAACGCTTCAAGCACCAACCGGCAGCTTTCGCGCGCCTCCAGATAGCCGCAAGCCGGCTCGAAGATTCCCCAACGCACATCGGAAAGCTGAATCTGCGGCCAGCGCGTTCTCATCTGCGCCGTGGAAAGCTGCTCGAATTTGATGCCCTCCTCGCGCAACAGGGGCAACGAGCCGCGCTCGTAGGCATCGTCGCTGCTGCTGACCATCCAGAGCACGCCGCTCGGGTGCAAGACTCGCCGTTTCCAGCGCTTCTGATATTTCTGCCACAGTTTGAGCGCGCGAGCGGCCAGTGCGGTGTAAGGCTGGCCGGGACCATAAGTGCAGCGCATGATGCGCGTCTCACCTCCCGAAGAAGCTCGCGAATTGCCCGGCCCCCATGCGTCCAGCAAAGTCACGCGCGCGCCGCGCTCAAGCAGATGAAGCGCCGTCCATCCTCCGAATGCTCCTGCGCCGACCACTGCAACATGCGGTTTGGATTTCATCGACAATAGTGTCGCATTTGAGGAGCTGCAACCTTCCGGTCTGCGAACTCTCAGAGTAACAGCGGAGTTCGGTCCGCGCCTCTGGTCTGTTCTTGACAGGACCCCAACTCGTTCCTAGAATCCAGACAGCCGTAGCAGTGTGCGTCGTTTACCTAAACGTCTGCATCTAAATTAGTTAGCCAGTGAGGGGCAAAGCGGCATCTGGTCTTGAAGCGAAGCATAGGATGACCCAGGAATCTCAAATCGGAAAGCGCGAGCGCGAGGTTCTGACCGCAATCGTAGAAACTTTTATTTCCACGGGTGAGCCGGTCGGTTCGCGCACGTTATCGCGGTCGAATCGCGAAGGGCTGAGTCCTGCCAGCATCCGCAACGTCATGGCAGATCTCTCTGACGCCGGCTTTCTCGAGCAGACACATACATCTTCGGGCCGCGTTCCGACCCCCGAGGCCTATCGCTACTACGTCGAGCAAATTTCCGGCACGGCGAAGCTTGCGCCGCAGGAAGAGGGAATGATTTCCGATGCGTTGTCAGGCGTGCGTAACGTTCAGGAATTTATGGAGCGAACCTCGCACGTGCTTTCGCTGATTTCGCGCAATGTGGGGGTCACCGTGGCCAGTAGCGGAACACGCAATGCGCTGGAGCATGTTTATTTTTCGCGGCTTGGCGATCAAAAGGTTCTGGCAGTTCTGGTTACGCGCTCGGGATTGGTCCGTGACCGCGTATTTCGGCTCGATCTGGCACAGTCCGATCTCGATCTGGCGGCGCGCTACATCAACGAGAATTTCCGCGGCTGGACCATCGAAAACATGCGCTCCGAACTGCAACGCCGGATCGAACGGGAACGCAGCGAATACGACCGCCTGATGAACTCGATCGAACAGCTCTATAAACAGGGTGCGCTGGCCGCCGAAGAAGACTCGCAGGTTTTCGTAGAAGGCGCTGCGAATCTGGTCACTGGCGAGGAAGACCGCCAACATCTGCAAGAGATGCTGAAGACCCTCGAGGAGAAAGAAAAAGTCGCCACGCTTCTCAGTGCTTATCTTGACGTAAAACAGGAAGCTGTACGTGTCGTGATCGGATTGGACGACGCGGTGCCCTCGATGCAGAACTTCGTTCTGATTGGCGCTCCGGCGCGTTCCGGGACCGACATGTTCGGATCGCTTGCGGTGATTGGCCCAACGCGCATGGATTATCAACATACCATGACCGCAGTTGCCTACATCGCGCGACTTTTCGACAAAATCCTTAACGATGCGGAGTAGTTAGATTCAGAGAAGCAGGATTGGGAGTAATTACGATCAGTTATGGGAAAAAGTAACAGTAGACCTGAAATAGACGATGTAAGCCTTGATGTAGAACACGAGTTACCGCCTTCGAACGATGGCGGTGAAAACGCAGCGGCAGCCGCGGTCCCGGGCCCCCTTGCGCAGGCCTCGGAAGTGCAGAAACTGCAGGCCGAACGCGACACACTGCTCGACCGACTGGCTCGCATGCAGGCGGAGTTCGACAACGCCCGCAAACGCACACTCAGAGAGCAGCAGGAGTATCGCGACTATGCGGCCGCCGACGCGATCAAGTCGTTGTTGCCGGTTCTCGACAGCTTCGAGCGCGCGCTAAAGGTGAAGTCGGAAGCTGCCGAGTTCCGCAATGGCGTGGAACTGATTCACAAGCAACTGCAAACTGCGCTGGAGAAACTTTCGCTGCAGCCGATTAAAGCTACGGGAGAGCAATTCAATCCGCACGTTCACGAAGCCATCGAAATGGTGGACACGGCCGATGTGCCGGACCATCAGGTGATTGAAGAGTTGCAGCGCGGCTACAAGATGAAAGATCGCCTGCTGCGACCAGCGATGGTGAAGGTGGCAAGGAACCCTGGGAAATAACGGAGTAAGTTTCCAGCCTGGTAGTACTTTTCAAGTGAAGGGAAGGTTTTTATTCTGACCACAAACGCGAAACGCGATTATTACGAAGTGCTCGGCGTGAGCCGCACAGTCACTGAAGTCGAGCTGAAAAGCGCTTACCGCAAGCTCGCCATGCAATGGCACCCTGACCGCAACCCGAATAATCCGGATGCGGAAGAAAAATTCAAGGAAGTCACCGAAGCCTATGCGGTTCTCGCCGACACTGAAAAGCGCTCGCTCTACGATCGTTATGGCCATGCGGGAGTTGGCACGGCGGCCGGATCCGGCATGGGCTTCGACGGCACGGCCTTCCAGGATCTCGGCGAAATCTTCGGCGAATTTTTCGGCTTTGGGGACGCCTTTGGCGGGGGCCGCCACCGCAGCCGTGTGCAACGCGGCGCCGATTTGCGTGAAGACATCAGCATCGAATTTGAAGAAGCGGTCTTCGGTACGGAAACGCGCGTTATGGTCCGGCGTCATGAAGCCTGTGACTCATGCCACGGATCCGGGGCGGCCGCGGGGAAGGGCCCGACTACGTGCCGTACCTGCAGTGGCCGCGGCCAGGTGCGCTATCAGCAGGGATTTTTCAGCATCGCCCGAACCTGCTCGACCTGCCATGGAACTGGCAGCGTGATCACGGATCCGTGTCCCAAGTGCAAGGGCGAGGGTCGCTTGCTGCAGCAGCGCACGGTGGAGGCTAAAATTCCCGCCGGCGTTGAAGATGGCACACGCATTCGCTTTTCCGGTGGCGGCGAAGTGGGACCGTTTGGTGGGCCTGCCGGGGATTTGTATGTGGTCCTGCATGTAAAAGAGCATCCATTCTTTGTCCGCGAAGGCAACGACCTCCACTGTGTAGTTCCAATTTCGGTAGCGCAAGCAGCTATAGGAGCCGAAATTCGCGTGCCGACTCTCGAAGGCGAGCACGTGCTCAAAGTTCCCGATGGCACCCAACCCAGCACGATGTTTCGCGTGCGCAATAAAGGTGTGCCGGTGCTGAACGGACACGGCAAGGGTGATCTCTACGTTGAAGTACGCGTGCAGATTCCGACCAAGCTGAACAAGCGCCAGAAAGAACTTCTGCAGGAATTGGAATCTACCGCGAAGATTGACAATCAGCCTGTGATGCGCTCGTTGCTGGGCAAAGTCAAGGACATGTTCGGCTAGCTGACCACGACAAGATTTGGGTGGAGGAGGGCTTCGGCGCTGCGAAGAGTCTGCCCTCTTCCCGCCGGCCTTTAGCCGCTAAGGTGCCTGAAGCAAAGTGGCTCTTACTTCCCATCGATGACCCGCCGCCGCTGGATTGCCGACGAAATCTCCGGAGATAAGGCGGCCCTACTGGCTGACCATGCGGATCATCTGGTACGTGTTCTCCGCGCCCGCATTGGGCAGGAGTTCGATATAGCCACCGGCACAACCGTGCGCCGCGGGCGTATTACCTCTCTCAGCAACCAGCGAGTTGAATTCGAACTGGGAGGAGAGATTTCCGGCGCTATTCTGCCCCAGATCACCCTGCTTCTCTCCATTTTCAAGTTCGATGCTATGGAGTGGGCGATTGAAAAATGTACGGAGCTCGGCGTATCACAGTTCGTGCCGGTGATCGCCCGCCGCACCGATGTGCATCTGGCGAACGCCTCAGTAAAACGCTCCGAGCGTTGGCGGCGCATCGCCCTGCAGGCGTCCGAACAATCGCGCCGCCCGTGGCCACCCGAAATCGCCATGCCGATTAAACTCTCGAATGCGTTGAATGCAACCGCTGGCCTGCGAATCGTGCTGGCGGAAAATGAAGATCGAACGATGCTCCGCGATGTGGTTGAGCGCGATGCATCTTCCGGGATCGTGCTGGCCATCGGCCCCGAAGGCGGCTGGACCGATAGCGAGCTGCAATTATTTCAGCAAAGCGACTGGATTCCAGCGTCGCTCGGTCAAACCACTCTTCGCGCGGAAACGGCCGCCATCGCTGCCACAGCGATCGCAAGTGCAGCATTGGCGCGGCTCTAATCCCGCGGCTTCTCTGTTGTCATCCCAAGCCGGACAGAAACAAACTTCTTGTTGCAGCGCAGGTGATATTCTGGCCGCAGATGTCTCTTCCCAAAACAAAATCTCAGCCATTTGTTGCGGACGACCGCCAGCGCGAAGCCATCGAGCATGTTCACGGCCCCATGCTGGTAATTGCCGGCGCCGGAACGGGCAAGACATCGGTACTCATCCGCCGCATCGCCAATCTAGTACAAGAACAGCACGCCAAGCCGGAAGAGATCCTCGCGCTTACTTACACCATCGCCGCCGCAAAAGAGATGCAAGAAAAGACCACGGCTCTACTCGGCCAACAAGTTCGTGCCTGCACCTTCCACGATTACTGCTTCGGGCTGATGAAGCGCGCTGGGAAAGATTTCGGCGTGCTCGATGAAAAGGATCTATGGATTTATCTCCGGAAGCGAATTCATGAGCTTCAACTCGAGCACTACGTTCGCGCCGCGAACGTCAGCCAGTTCCTGAACGACCTGCTCAATTTTCTCAGTCGCTGCCATGATGAGCTTGTTCCTTCAGAAAAATACGCCGAGTATGTCGCGCGGCTGGAGAAAGGCGAATGCACGGTGCCGCGCGTCTCGAAAGCGAAAGATGAACTGAGCGAAGAGGAGATTCTCGCTCGCTGCAAGGAAATCGCCCGCGTTTTCGAAACGGTAGAGCGCTGGCTGCGCGAGGAAAATCTGGGAACGTTCGGTCACATGATTACCGGCGCGCACAGGTTGCTCACGACGGATGCAAAATGCCTGGCTGAGGAGCAACGCCTTGCGCGCTTCATTCTGGTCGACGAATTTCAAGACGCGAACTTTGCGCAGATAAAGATCCTCGCGGCTCTCGCCGGCGAACGCGCCGACGTGTTCGCTGTCGGCGATCCCGACCAGGCTATCTACCGTTTCCGTGGGGCATCCAGCGCTGCGTTTCAATTGTTTCGCCGCCACTTCCCGCGAACGAAACTGGTCGTGCTGGGCAAAAATCGCCGGTCAACCACGCCCATCCTGCGCACCGCCTTTGCCTTGATCGACAAGAACCCTGCTGTGTTCCCATCCGGTTCGGTTACCTACAAGCGGGCGCCGCTCGACTCGGCACGCGACGAAGAAGCACGCAGCGCAAAAGAAACGCCGCAACGTGTTCCCGTGGAAGCAGTGGCTTTCGCCGGTAAGGCGGCTGAAGCTCCGGACGTAGTTCGTTACATCGAGGATATCCGCCGCGGCGCACGCTGCCAGTGGAAAGATTTCGGAATTCTCTACCGCGTCCATACGCATCGCGATGAAGTTGTCCAGGAGCTTGCGGATCGCAAAATTCCATTCACCATCGAAAATATGGACGTGAGCGACACGCCGGAGGTGCGCGACCTGTTCGCGTGTGTAGCCGCTGTGGTCGATCTGAGTTCGGATGCGAATTTGTTTCGCGTTGCTGCCTTGCCGCAGTTCGAAGTCGATCCCGAGCAATTGCGGACGGCATTGCGTGCCCTCGCCCGGCAATCGAAGGAGAGAGAAGATGTGGTTCCACTCGCAACCGTGCTCGTTGGAGTCGCCGGTGGAGCAGCCGTGTTGGAATGCGTCCACCGTGTCCGCGATGAAGTAACTCAGAAACATTCCAAAACGCGTGCGGCGATGGAAATCATCGGCAGGAAGTTTGGCCTGCGGATGAACGCCCTTGTCATCCAGGCTGCCCTGAACTTTGCCGCAGAATGGGAAAAGAAGAAAACCACAAAGACTGGCGAACTCGCCGAATGGATTGAGTATCTCGAATACTTCCGCGAGGCTGGCGGAGCGATTTCACTGCCTACCGACGAAAACGAAGACGCCGTTCGCCTGATGACTGCCCATGGCGCCAAAGGTCTGGAGTTCGATCATGTGTTCATTCTGCGCGCGAACAGCGGATCGTTTCCGCTTTTTTATCGTGAAACTCTCGTGGAGTTTCCGCGGGAGCTGCGCGATCCAGATTCGGCCTCAGCCGCCGATGACAAAACTCTGAACGAGCAGGAAGAACGGCGACTATTCTACGTTGCGATGACTCGCGCCAAAGATTCTCTGCACATTTACGGCAAGCAGGGAATTGGCCGCGATAAGACGCCTGCTGGACTCATGCGTGAATTGATCACGAATGCCGCTTTGCAGCCCTGGTTGCGCTACCGGCCAGCCGTGCCTTCTCAGCCGGAGTTGCTCGAGATCGCCGCGGCCGCCGAAGAAAACCAGGCGGCCGGTTCTAATCTACCGGCATGGCTCGCTTTGCCCCCGGTTGAAGGACTCGACTCGCGCTTAAGCGCCACTGCAGTGGAAACCTATGAGCTCTGTCCTCTCCAATTCAAATTCGAGCGCGAATGGAAACTATCGAAGCAGGTACACGCGGCCATGCAATACGGCGCTACCATGCACAATGTTCTGCGCACCTATTACGACTCCCAACGCCTGAACCGGATGAAAACGGATGATGAGTTGCTGCAACTTTTTCGCGATGGCCTGGCCGCGGCCGGCATTCAGGATGATTATCAGCGCGACCTCTATTTACAGCAGGGGCTGAAACAACTTCAGGAATTCCTGGTGAGCGCTCGCTCATCAGCAAAAAAAGACGTGCTGCACACCGAGGAGTGGTTCGACGTTGAAGTTGCGGGAGTCCGACTTGCGGGCCGTATTGATCGAATCGATCGCGAGGCCGACGGCGTTGCGGTCATCGACTACAAGACCGGCAAGGCGCGTTCGCAGGAAGACGCTGACGAGAGCCTGCAGCTTTCCATCTACGCCATGGCCGCG
>Ga0070735_10005185_pt1 | contig 10865 bp, 12 predicted proteins | sample Coa_R1_FD_66443 | JGI IMG/M metagenome (GOLD analysis project Ga0070735, IMG submission 66443) | Surface soil microbial communities from Centralia Pennsylvania, which are recovering from an underground coalmine fire - Coalmine... | ecosystem: Environmental > Terrestrial > Soil > Unclassified ... | reverse complement strand
AATATCGAATAGTTCTCACCAGATCATTCATCGCGGGTTCACACCCATAACGTCATATCCATGCTTGTGAGGCGTCCGAAAGAATGGCAATCGTGCCTTTCGATTCGCCAATCGACCTCATCAAGTGCCGCCTTGGCGGCGTTAGGAAAGGAAACAACATGAAGTATCTTTTCGCGGCGGCCTTGTTGGCAAGCACGGTTGCGGGTCTTGGCAGCGCAAGCGCCGCGGGCGGCTGCGGCCCCGGCTGGCATCGTAACCCCTATGGCGAGTGCCGCCCGAACCGCGGTGAGGTGGTCGTGGTACCCGGCGCCGTCGTGGTCGAAGAGCGGCCCGTGGTGGTGGTTCCCCGCGCCTGCCCGCTGGGATTTGCCTGGCGCCGTGGCGCCTGCCGTCCGATCTGATCGCCTTCGGCAAATACGGAAAAACCCCGCCAAAAAGGCGGGGTTTTTTATAGAAGACCTTCGCGAAAAAAAGGGCGCGGCCATCCCGCGCCGATGCGCCATCACCAATGACGGTGATGCCAGTGGCGGCGACGCCAGCCCCAATGACGGCGATGCCAGTGCCGGCGCCATCCGTGGTGCCAGCGTACTTCCTCAGGCTTGATCCGATCGACATCGTCCTGCGATACAACCGCGGGCTCGACATCGGCGCCCCCAGGCCATTTCACGTCGCCTGACATCGGCGGCAAAGGTGCCGCCTGCGCGCTTGCGGCGAGCGCCGCGCCGCCCGCAACAAATCCCAGTGTGAACTTTAGGAAATCCCGGCGTTCCATGGCATCCGTCCTTTATCTCGGGTGAAAAAGAGAAAGGCAGCCTTTCACCTTTCAGATGAACGTTCGCTGAATCCCAAGCGGAACCTGTTCTTCCCAACGTGAGGACGCGATGCAAACTTGGCCGGCGATTTCGTCACGCCACTCACCGAAGCAACAAGAGAGCTCGTACCCCAATCAGCTTTACCGTAAGGCTACCACGTGCCGAGAATGCGCTACCAAATAGTACCGCCGACGCTTTCCAGCCGGCGTAAAAATATAACGGCGTTACATCAGCTTCGTCGGCGCATCGCGCACCATCCGAAAATCGATCCTGCCGATCAACTCCGACCGCAGCGCTTCAGCGGCGGCAATCGCGGCGTTGATCTGTCGCAACGTGCTGACATTCGATCCGAGCGACACGATTCCACCCAATATCAAGGCAATCGATCCCAAGGCAACGGCCGCGTCGGCGCCCAACCCCGATATTACGAGGAGCAGCAAGGCGAACCCTCCTGAAATCGCGACCTTGGATGCCAAAATGAACTTCCGGCATCGCTCGGCGGTCTCGGCGAGCGCCTCGATCCGCGCTTCGATTTCTGAAATTTCGTCGGCGGAATTGCCTTCGGCCATCGGATTTACAGCGAGGGGAATACAGAGGTAAGCGGGTTATGGCGAATCCGCGGCGAATAGGGCAGCGAATATCAAATCCACTCCACTGGCATTGCAAGAATCGGGTTGCGATTCGCTATCCCGTCGCTGTTATCAAACAAAAACCCCGGCGGAAACCCGCCGGGGCACTTCGTCGAGAAATTCAGTGATGTAGGTGACCGATCAGGTAGATGCCCCCGCCGACAAAGATAATGGCCGGCACAGCCCAGAGAAAAATAACGGGCATGGTTTCATCCTCTGTTAGTTCGATGTACACACCTTGACGCTCTTCATGCCGGTCTCGGCCTCGGAGCGCGTCTTGTAGACGGTGCCCGACGGACTGACCACCGTCATGGTCGTATCGACCGGCTTCTTATCGACGATTGTGCATTTCTTCGTCTTGACGTCCTGCACAATATAAAAATCGTCATCCGCGAGTGCGGGCGTGACGAATGCCGCGATGAGCGTCGCAGCGACACAGATCTTGAAGTTCATAAGCGTCCTCCTCCAGAATTCCGCGGCAGTTTCGCGGCCCGATGACAACGGAGAGGATTGCACGTAAGTTCCAGTTCTGCGGGAACATCTGCGCGGGCTCAGGGGTTTTTGTTTGCTAGGCCATGATGCGATGAAGCGGAATCGCATCATGATCTCATCTCTTTATTTGAGCACGATCTCTGCGCAAGCGCCTTTGGCGTTTGTCGCGAGGGAAAACCGGTTTCCACTTTTCCGAATCATGCTGTGTATCAGCCAGTCGCGACGTCGATGGTCACAACGGCAGATTATCGTGCTTTTTCGCGGGCATCTCGACATGCTTGTCGCGGAGCATCGCAAGCGCCCGCGCGACCCGCCGCCGCGTCGAGTGCGGCATGATTACGTCGTCGATATAGCCGCGCTCGGCGGCGATGAAGGGTGACAAAAACCGATCTTCATATTCCCTGGTGCGCGCGGCGATCTTGTCGGGATCGGCCATGTCGGCACGGAAGATGATTTCGACCGCGCCCTTGGCGCCCATGACCGCGATCTGCGCGGTCGGCCAGGCGTAATTCATGTCGGCGCCGATTTCTTTTGAGGCCATCACGTCGAACGCCCCGCCATAGGCCTTGCGCGTGATCACGGTGACGAGCGGCACCGTGCATTGCGAATAGGCGAACAGCAATTTCGCGCCATGCTTGATCAGGCCGCCATATTCTTGGGCGGTGCCCGGCAGAAAACCCGGCACATCGACAAAGGTCACGATCGGGATGTTGAAAGCGTCGCAAAATCGCACGAAGCGCGCGGCTTTCCGTGAAGCATCACTGTCGAGCACGCCGGCCAGCACCATCGGTTGATTGGCGACAAAGCCTGTCGTGCGGCCCGCAATGCGGCCAAATCCGGTGACGATGTTTTTGGCGAATGTTTCCGAGATTTCGAAAAAGTCCCCCTCATCCACGACTTTGAGGATCAATTCCTTCATGTCGTAGGGCTTGTTCGGATTGTCGGGGATCAACGTATCGAGCGACAGGTCCACGCGCTCGATGTCGTCAAAGCTCGGCCATTCCGGCACGCCATCGGCGTTGTTGGCGGGCAGGAAATCGATCAGGCGGCGCATCTGCAGCAGCGCCTCGACATCGTTGTCAAAGGCGCCGTCCGCGATCGAAGAGCGCGTGGCGTGCACCGACGCACCGCCGAGTTCTTCGGCCGTCACGACCTCGTTGGTGACCGTCTTCACTACGTCGGGGCCGGTGACGAACATGTAGCTCGTGTTCTTCACCATGAAGATGAAGTCGGTCATGGCAGGCGAATAGACATCGCCGCCCGCGCACGGACCCATGATCACGGAAATCTGCGGAATGACCCCTGAAGCAATCACGTTGCGGCGAAACACATAGGAATAGCCGGCCAAGGCAGCTACGCCTTCCTGAATGCGCGCGCCACCGGCATCATAAAGCCCGATGATGGGGGCTCGCGCCTTCATCGCCATGTCCTGAATCTTGGTGATCTTCAGCGCGTGGGTTTCCGAGAGCGAGCCGCCGAACACGGTAAAATCCTTGGCGAAAACGAAAATCTTGCGGCCGTTGACGGTGCCCCACCCGGTGACGACGCCGTCACCCGGCACTTTGGTTTTCTCCATGCCGAATTCGGTCGAGCGGTGTTCGACGAACATGTCGAATTCTTCGAAACTGCCCTTGTCGAGCAGAAGCTCGATTCGCTCCCGCGCGGTCAATTTGCCGCGCGCATGCTGCGCCTCGATGCGCTTCTCGCCGCCGCCAAGCCGCGCGCCCGCGCGCCGCGCCTCAAGGGTATCCAAAATGTCTTTCATGTCTTTCGTCCCAGCCCGAATTGAGTTGGGTTCTAACACGGCCTTTTGCGGTGAGGAAACGCCCCTTCTTCGGCCCTGGTTCGACACACCCCATCAAGATTTGACACGCCGCGCGCGGATTGTTCTATTTGCCCAAGCACCTGGCGAGGAAGAACAACAGGGGGAAACGATGCCGAGGATCGCGCGAGGGTTTATTTTGGCCGGCGCCCTTTGCAGCGGCATTTTGGCAACGGCCGACACAGCCCAGGCGCAATCTTTACCAAAGGACGCCCCCGCCCGCGTCGAGCTTTATACCATCCCGACGCTGACGCTTTCCGACCAGCAATTTTTGACCGGCGACGCCAATGCGGGCACGCCGGTGAGCGTCGCCGGCGAATTTCGCCTCGCGCGAGGCTTGGGGCGGCTGCCGGTCGTGGTGTTGATGCATGGGTCAAGCGGTGTCGGCGCCACCATGGACGCCTGGGTGCATCATTTCAACGCAATGGGTATTTCGACGCTCGTGATCGACGGCTTTACCGGCCGCGGGCTGACGACGGTCGGCTCCAATCAGGCGCTGCTTGGCCGCCTCAACCTCATCGTCGATATCTACCGCTCGCTCGAAATTCTCGCGCATCACCCGCGCGTCGATCCCGAGCGGATCGTGCTGATGGGATTTTCGCGCGGCGGACAGGCCGCGCTGTTTGCAAGCCTCGATCGATTCAACCACCTCTGGAATAAATCCGGCATTCGCTTTGCCGGCTATGTTCCCTTCTATCCCGATTGCTCGACGAGTTATGTCGGCGACACCGAGATAGCCGACATACCGATCCGCATTTTCCACGGCACGCCCGACGATTATAATCCGGTCGCAAGCTGCAAGGCCTATGTCGCGCGGCTGATCGAGGCCAAACGCGACGTCGTGCTGACGGAATACCCTGAGTCAGAACACGCCTTTGACGCGGGCCTCCTCGGCGTCTCCAACAAAGCCGTGTCGGCCGATGCGCAAACCGTGCGCCATTGCCGCATCAAGGAAGGCGAAAATGGCGTGCTGATGAATGCCGATACGCAAACGCCTTTCACCTACAAGGACCCTTGCGTCGAACTCAATCCGCATGTCGGCGGCAATCCGCAAACCGCCGAACAAGCGCGCAAGACGGTGAGCGACTTTTTAGTGGCGTTGTTTAAGTTGGGGTGAGCGTCATTGCGAGCCAACGGGTCGCGCGAATGCGCGCCCGATGACAGGCTCCGCGAAGTAATCCAGACTCTTTTATAGCTCTCGATCGCTTCGTCGCTAACGCTCCTCGCAATGACAGGTGCGGTGGAGCTCTATTTCTCCCCCACCTTGAACGGTGGCTCCTTGCCGGGCGGCACGGTCTCCTCCGCCATCGCCAGCACCATCGCCACCATCACATAATTGCCAGCGACCGCCGTGAGGTCCACGATCTGCTGATCGTTGAACGCCTTCCTCGCGCGCGAAAAGGTTTCGTCGGAGACCTTTTGCGTCGTGGTCAGCTCGGTGACAAAGTCATAAACGATGGCTTCGTCCTCGGCCATATTCGACGGCCGTGTGCCTTCCTTGAGAGCGGCGATGATGTCGGCGGAAAGGCCCGCTTTGGCCGCGAGCGGCGCATGCGCGAACCATTCGACCTGCGAGCGCCATTGCCGGCCGATGATCAGGATCGCGAATTCATTGAGCTTGGTCGGGACCGAGGTTTCCCAGCGCAGATAATGGAACAGGTCGAACAGCCGTTGCCCGAGCACCGGACTTCGCATCAGCGGATTGTAGGGCCCGCCGATCCCGACGCTCGAAATCTTCATGATCTGCTCGCCGAGCGGCTTTTGCGCCGCGGTGAGCTGATCCATGGTGAGCTGCGGAAAGCGCGGCTCCTTGCCGATGGCTGATGGCACGAACATCGTGGCGGCGAGCCAGCCGCCGGCCGCGGCCAGCATCAGCGACGACATGAAAATGGCAGACTTCACGGTTTCCTCCGGTTTTTTCGTTGGTAAACGCTGAAGTCTAATGCACCTCGGCCCCGCGGGCCAGGGCCGCCTCAAAACCGGCCAAAAAACCAGCGGTGAGCCGGCCAAGAACCGATCATGAACCGGCGCGTTGTTCCCGCGTTGAACTTCAAATGGCTTATTTCCCTTTTATTTTTTTGGCATGGAGGTCTCACATGCAAGCACTCAGAACAGCACAAGCGGGACTACTGGCAGCCGCGCTGACCCTTCCCAGTGTCGCGCATGCCGCGGCCGCCCCTTTCACCGCTCTGGCCGGGACGTGGTCGGGCGGCGGCGTGGTGGAGAGTTCGGATGGGACGCAGGAGCGGCTACGCTGCCGCGCCGGCTATGATGTCGGCAATGGCGGGGCCGAACTTCATTTGAACCTGCGATGCGCAAGCGCGAGCTACAATTTCGATCTGACGAGCGAGGTGCAATATCGCGGCGGTGCGATATCGGGCTCCTGGCATGAGGCCAGCCGCAACGCTTCCGGAACCCTCTCGGGACGTGCTGGCGGCGGACGTATCGAAGCTTCGGCCGAGGGTCAAAACTTCTCCGCCGAGCTGTCCTTATCGACGCGGGGAAATCGGCAATCCGTGTTGCTCCGCCCGCAAGGCACAAGCATTACCGCAGTTTCGCTGGAGCTTGACCGGCGGTAGCGCGCCCACGCGATAGCTCTCAAATCGCGCCGATTGCCGCGAGGCAGGCTTGCGAGATGTTCATGCGCTCGGCGATGTGGCGTGGCGCGCGAATGTCGAGATTAAGCGCGAACACGGTGTTTGTTTCGCTCCGTGCCGCCCAACCCGCCAGCCAGCCAGCCGAGCGAGGGCTTGCCTGTTTCCAAACATTGCTTGGATTGATGCGCCAGTGATAGATTTGAACAGCGTGGGAGCGCATCCATGGACCACAGCCATTCTCGATCGACCGTAGCGCGATATATGGCGGCCTGGAATGAGGCCGATGCCACGATCCGACGAACCCTGCTTGAACAATGCTGGGCCGATGACGGCGTCTATATCGATCCAAATGTTCAACTGGCCGGCCGCGAACAGCTTTTACAGCATATCGCCAAGGTACAGGCCGCCCGCCCCGGTGCGCGGTTGGAATTCGTGAGTGGCATCGACATTCACCATCATGTTGTGCGCTTTCTCTGGCGGTTGGTTCGCATTGATGGGACCATCGGCGATACATCGATCGATTTCGGCGAGATCGGCCCCGACGGAAGATTGGTCAAGATGGTTGGATTTTTTGGTGAAGCACCACCGAAGTAACCGAGCGTCAACCGCACCTTTAACGCACCCGGCCCGATAGCCTGAGCACGAAGATCAAGACCTCGGCGACCGCCTTGTAAAGCTCGGCCGGGATTTCCTCGCCGAGTTCGACATTGGAGAGCGCGCCGGCCAACACTTCATTTTCCTCGATCGGAATGTCGTTGGCCTTGGCAACTTCGATGATCTTATCACCGATAGAGCCTTTGCCCTTGGCGACGACGCGCGGCGCGCCGGCGCGATCGTAATGCAGAGCAACCGCGAGCTGGCTTTTTTCCTTGGCGCTCATGAGGCGCGATCCAGGAAATGCCCCGCCGATGCGGGTGCCGGCGGCACCGGCGCACCGTCGCGAACCAGGATATCGCCGGGCAAAAGTTCCGCGCGGCTCAAGGCCTGGCTGAGTTGCGAAATCCCGACGCGCAATTGCGAGGCGGTCGCCGGCCGCTCGGCCCACATCCGCACCGATATGCGATCGCCTACGAGCGAAATAAGCGCATGCACGGGACCGGCGGGCTCGACATTGAGCGAGAAACGCGCCCGCCACACTGCTTTGGCGGCCTCGATCTCGCGGCCGCCGCCGTCGCGCGAAATTTCAAATTGCGCGATCGCCGTGCCTTGCGGTGTGGCAAAGGGAATCTCGAAATTCCAACGCTGGATGGACGGATCGACCTTCGTAGCCGACGGATCGGTCTGGCCCGGAAGCGAGGCAATCTGCAACAGCGTTTGCCGCGCGATGGCACCGTCAGTGTCGGAAAGCAAATGCTGCAAAGTTGCCTCCACCGGCACATGCGCCGGTAGCGTGACCGGCGCAACGGCCTGCGCCGATGGCAGCGCGCCGGAAATCGGCGGCGGCGGCAGATTGGCACGCGCGAATTCCGGGTCTTCAATAGCGGGCGCCACCCGCGCTCCAGCAATGGCCGGCAACAGCGACAAGGCCTGACCGTTTTCGAATATAAAGCGCGATAGATTTGCCGTCGCAAGCGGCGAGGATTGCAGCGCCTCCTGCAACAGATTGAGCGCCGCGCTGCTAAGAGCCGCGCGCGCCGCCGCATCCGCCGTCGCCGCGGCTGGCGTGAGCGCCTGATTGCCGGCGGCAAGTGCGAGAATGTCCGACGCGATCGCCGGTGCCGGACTTGGCGGTGGCGATACGGTTGCCGCTGCATTGCCGGTCTGCGGCTGCGGCACGATCGAGGGCGATTCAAAAACCGATTCCAGAATCGGAGCGGTGGCGACATCGGCCAGAATCGTGACCGGCGTGGCAAGCGTCTCAAGGGCGGAGGGCACGGCGGGCGCCGCCGAAGCCGTCGCCTGCGACGTCGCGGTTGTCGATGCCGCAATGGAAATCGGGCCGGTCGCTGTGGGATCGGACGGCGTTATTTCCGGCAGCGTGATGCCCGCTTGCACCTCGGCGGGCGCGGTGCCTTGCGAAGGCGGCGCCGATATTACGTTGGGCTGCGCTGGCGATGCGGATGTCGCGGCCGGAGTTTCGGCCGCGCTTGCGCCGGCAAGCGAAGCCGTCAACGCCTGACGCAACACGATCAGGGCCGCCTTGAGATCGGGAACGCCATTCGATGACGGCACCGCTCCAGACGCCAGCGTCGTTTCAAGAAACAGGCCGGAGGATTGAAACGCCTGCTTGATGGTTTCACCCGTCAGATTCTGATCGAGATTGATTTGTTGCGCCAGAACTTGCGCCGCGGCTTGCAAAACTTGCGGCGGCAGGTTCGGCAAGGCGGCGGCCGCGGCGAGATCGGCAAAAAGCGACGCGAGCGAGGTTTGTTGGCTCGCCGCGCTCTCGGCCGCAAGCGTGACCGCGAGCGTCTCAACCGGGGTGAGCGGGTTGGCAGGGGTGACGGCGCCCGCGGTCACATTCGCCGCGATGCTTGCGGCCAATGCCGGCGCCAGCACGACCGCGTTGGATGCGCCTGTCGTCCCCGGCGCACCCTGGCTCGAAGCTGTGCCGGACGAATTGACGATCGCCAGGCCAATTCCATTTGCGGTTTGCGAAACCTGCAACTGAAGCGTCTGACCGGCCTGGAGCGGCACCTGTGTGGCCGCTTCGATCGTTTGACTACCGATCGCGATCTGCACCTGGTCGTTGCCGAGAACCTGTACGACTTGCGCGGATATTACCTGCCCCACTTGCAGCACGAGGCCCGCCGCTGCCGCCGGCGCGCTCGGCGCGGCGGTGGAGGGAATATTCGGGTTGATCGCGATCGCCATGGCCACACCAGATTGATGCCGCCCAGGCTAATTCGCTGTCGTAAACCTCTCGTTAACCGAGAGACATTTAGCCGTCGGTAAGCGCTTTCAAAACACCCACGGCCGCGTCGAAATCGACCCGTTTGGCCGCCTTCCGCGCCGCGACCTCCTCGTCCACGCCCCATTTTTCGGCGTTCCAATCCTCATCGACATGGGCGGCGGCCCAGGTCTGATCGGCGTCGATCACGCCGTGGAAAAGCGCCAGGGCCAAAAGGGCCGATCCGGTCAACGCCGTGATCACATGCAGCGCCGCGATGGCCCAGGGATCATCGGGCAATTTCGCCCGCGCCGCCGCGATCGCCGGTTCGGGCTGACGGACATGCATCACGCCTTCGGCCAGAATGAAATGCGCGCCGAGCGCACTGGCCGCCCAGAACAGGACCGGGTCCCAATGGGCGGCCTCGCGCGCGACCAGTCCTTCCGGATGGCCGGCGCGGTAAAACAGCAAATCGGAGGCAAAATATTTCGCGACATCGGCGGCGACCGTCGCGGCGTTTTCGATCACGCCTTGGACGACACTGTTGGCAAAGCGCGTCAACGGCATGGTCAGCGGCTCGATGAGATCGGTTTGCGCGCGCCATTCCGCCGCGATCGAAAGCGCCAGCGAACGCACGGGCACGATTACCACGCGGCCGGACGGTGTCTTGATCGGTTTGCCATCAAGGGTGACCGCATAGCCACCATCGGCCTCGGCAATGCCGGCATCGGCATAGAAACGCTTGCGCTGGACCGCGCGCGCCGAGCGCTGCGCTGCCTCCATCGGGTTGATCGCGGGTTTTCCTGTCACGTCGTCGAAGAGCTCCGGAATCAACGATCACTCCTCCGGCGCGTGTTCGATCGGATCGAAGCGGTCGGCCTCAAGGCCGAGCAGATTCCAGGATTGCAGCATATGGGGTGGCAAGGGCGCGGTGACATCGATCACCCCGCCGCGCGGATGGGGAATGACGATCCGGCGCGCCAAAAGATGAAGCCGTTTCTGCAAACCTCCCGGCAACTCCCAGTTTTCCTTATTGAAATATTTGGGATCGCCGACGATGGCGTGATCGATATGGGCCATATGCGCGCGCAATTGATGGGTCCGCCCGGTGACCGGCTTCAACGACACCCAAGCGAGCTTCTGCGCCGAGGTTTCCACCACCGCATAATAAGTGACGGCGTGGCTCGCCCCTTCATCGCCATGTTCGGCGATCCGCATGATCGAATCGTCTTCGCTTTCTTCCTTGGCCAGGAATGTCGAGATACGGCCCTGCTTGGGTTTGGGCACGCCGGCCACCAGCGCCCAATAGATTTTTCGCGCCGAGCGATGGCGGAACGAGCCGGTCAGCGCGCTCGCGGCAAACCGGGTTTTCGCAACCAGAAGGCAGCCCGCGGTTTCCTTGTCGAGCCGATGCACCAGACGCGGCTTTTGCCCCTTGGCGTCGCGCATCACTTCCAGCATCAAATCGACATGGCGCGTGGTGCCGGAACCGCCCTGGACCGCGAGCCCGGCTGGCTTGTTCAACACAAGCACGTCGTCGTCTTCGTAAAGCGTCATCTCTTTCAACGCGGTGAGCGTCTTGACGGCGGCTTCCGAAAGCTCGTTGACGGCACGCGGCGTATCGAGCTTGAGCGGCGGAATGCGCACGCTTTGGCCTTCCACGAGCCGGTCCTTGCTGTCGGC
>Ga0070735_10005184_pt1 | contig 10866 bp, 8 predicted proteins | sample Coa_R1_FD_66443 | JGI IMG/M metagenome (GOLD analysis project Ga0070735, IMG submission 66443) | Surface soil microbial communities from Centralia Pennsylvania, which are recovering from an underground coalmine fire - Coalmine... | ecosystem: Environmental > Terrestrial > Soil > Unclassified ... | reverse complement strand
TACGACGGTTTGGCCAGCCGCGTGAATGGCGGCCCGACGCAAAAAGGTAGCGCTCGTCGTGGGCTGCGCCTGGGTAAACTCTTCGGCCGTGGGAGCAAATGATGGCGGGCTCACTTCGCGACAGGCTGCTTGGCCGGGCGGGGCCCGGCATCACCACGATTCGTCCGTCGCCTAACGAAAACGGAAAGGCGCCACCGGCTGCCGAGATCGACGCGTCGCCCGATGGCGCGTCCTCTGGAATGTTCACGCCGACGCGGGGAGATGCGCCGGCGCTGACGCCGGTCGAGCAGCTCAAGCTCGAGCTGCACCGGCGGTTGATCGAGCGCCTGGACCTGGAGGCGCTGGAACGCATCTCGGACGAAAGCGTGATCGTCCAGCAGATTCGCCAGGCCGTCGGCGAGTTGTTGCGCGGCGAGTCCACGCCGCTGAGCCACGCCGAGCGCGATGAGGTAGTCGATCAGATCGTGTACGAGGTGATCGGCTTGGGCCCGATCGAGCCACTGTTTCGCGACCGGGCTGTGACCGACATCCTGGTGAACGGGCCCAAGGAGATTTACGTCGAAAAGCAGGGTCGTCTATCGCGGGCGCTCACATCGTTCCGCGACGACGCGCACCTGTTGGCAATCATCGATCGCATCGTGAGCCGCGTTGGGCGGCGCGTCGACGAGTCGTCGCCGATGGTGGACGCGCGGTTACCAGATGGCTCACGCGTAAACGCGATCATTCCGCCGCTCGCCATCGACGGCCCAGTGTTGTCGATCCGCCGGTTCGGCGCCGAGATCACGGTTCAGAAGCTGGTCGAATACGGCTCGCTGACCGAGGACATGGTAAACCTGATGGCGGGCTGCGTGCGCGCGCGCCTCAACATCTTGATCTCGGGCGGTACCGGCGCCGGGAAAACGACCTTGCTCAACGCGCTGAGCTCGTTCATCCCGAGCGCCGAGCGGGTGATCACCATCGAAGACGCAGCCGAGCTCCGGTTACAGCAGGAACACGTCGTCCGTTTGGAGACGCGTCCGCCAAACTCGGAGGGGAAGGGTGAAGTGGTGGCGCGCGACCTCGTCAAGAACGCGCTGCGTATGCGTCCCGACCGGATCATCGTCGGCGAAGTTCGGTCCGCCGAAGCGTTGGACATGCTCCAGGCGATGAACACCGGTCACGAAGGTTCGCTCACGACCATCCACGCCAACACGCCGCGCGACGCGCTGGCGCGACTCGAGACGATGATCCTGTTCGCCGGCACGAATCTGCCTAACCGCGCAATGCGCGAGCAGATCTCGTCGGCGCTCGATCTCGTGATCCAGGTATCGCGTTTGACGGACGGCACGCGGCGCGTGACCAGCGTGACGGAGGTGACGAGCATGGAAGGAGAGGTGATCACGATGCAGGAGATCTATCGTTTCCGGCGCCGCGGCATCTCGTCCGAGGGCAAAGTCGTGGGTCAATACGAAGCGACCGGCGTGCGCCCGCAGTTCGTCGAGCGCCTCCAGATTGCCGGTGTCGACCTTCCCCCGCACTTGTTCGCGGAGCGCTGAGCCATGATGGCCCTCGTGCTGCTCGCGGTGTTCGCCGGCACGATGCTGCTGATTGTGGCAGCGTACGTGCTTGTGAACCGACGTCGCTTGGCGGCCGGCGACGCGCTGCGCGACCGGTTGGCGCCGGCCATGGCGGGCGGCGCCGCTGCCACGATCCTCAAGGATGACAAGGCGAGTGACATCGCGGCGCTCGACCGTCTGCTCGCCGGCAAAGGCCTAACGGCAGCGCTCTCGGAGCAGCTCGAGCGTGCAGGGTCGCGGATGAGCGTGGGCGAGTTCGTGCTGCTCAGCGCGTTCTGCGGCGGCGTCGGGATATTGTTGGGCCGACGCTTCGGCGTTGTGGCCATGCCGTTCTTCGCGATCCTGCTCGGCGCAATTCCGTACTTCAACCTCAAGCGCAAGCAGGCATCTCGTCTCAAGGCGTTCCAGGGACAGTTGCCCGAAGCAATCGACATGCTCGTGAACGCGATGAAATCGGGCTACTCGTTGCAGGCGGCGCTCAAATTCGCCGGTGACGAGATGCCGACCCCGTTAGGCCCGGAGTTCATTCGCGTGTACGACGAGCAGCGCCTGGGCATGGAAATGCGGAATGCGCTCCTGGGGCTCCAAGAGCGCATGGACACGCTCGACTGCAAGATGTTCGTCACGGCGCTGCTGCTGCAGCGCGAGACTGGCGGGAACCTGGCCGAGGTCCTGGGCACGCTGGCCGTATTAATGAGGGAGCGCGTCGGGCTTCGTGGGCACATCGAGACGCTGACGGCCGAGCCCCGGCTTTCGGCGATCGTGTTGTCGCTTCTGCCGCTGCTCCTGTTCATCACCGTCGTCGTGCTGAATCCGGAATACTTGTCGCCGCTCTGGACGACGCCATTCGGCCGGCTGCTGTTGGTCTATGCGATAATGTCCATGGTTTTCGGCTACCTCGTGCTTCGCAAGCTCGGGAACATCGATATCTAGGATCCTGTGATGCCGCTTCCGCTAATCGCACTCATTGCCCTCCTGGTCGTCGCCGCCGGTACAGCCGCCTTCGCAATGGTTCGCGATCGCGAGCGCCGGTCGCTCCTCGAGCGGGCGGGCGGTTCGTCCGAGAACTCGCCGCTGCTGCTCAAGGAGACACAACAGTCGTTAGGCGGCCGCCTCGCCGCGTGGCTGCTCGAACGGGCTCCGGAATCGTGGCGAAGCAAGAAAGATCGCACCGACAAGCTGGTGCACGCCGGTTATGAACACGCGGCCGCACCTGTGATCTTCGTCGTCGTGCGGTTGGCGTGTTTGGTCGGGCTGCCGGCCATCGCATTTTTCGCGGTGCCACGACACAACGCTCTGCTGTTCGTGGTGAGCATCGCGCTGGCGGTGCTCATCGGGGCGATTTTGCCGCAGGCGTTCGTGGATCGGAAGGCCAGCATCAGACAAGAGAAGCTGCGTCGGGCGATTCCGGACTCGCTCGATTTACTCGTCGTGTGCGTTGAGGCAGGGGTGAGCCTGGATGCAGCCATCGTGCGTGTTGCGAAGGAGATGCAGCTGCTTCATACCGACCTGGCCAACGAGCTCCTCATTGTGCATCGGCGGGTCAACGCAGGCGTGCCGCGCGAGCAAGCTCTGCACGGGCTCTGGGAGAGAACAGGCGTGGAAGACCTCCGCGGACTATCGGCCAACATGATCCAGAGCGAAAAGTGGGGAACGTCGATCGCCACCGTGCTGCGCGTTTACGCCGAGGCGCTTCGACGCAAGCGAAAACAATTGGCGGAGAAGCGCGCGGCCACGGCGCCGCTCAAAATGACCATCCCGCTGGCGGCGTTCATTTTTCCAGCCATCTTCGTTGTGTTGCTCGGTCCCGCCATGATCAAGATCGTCGGGATGTTCAAGAACATCGCGCACTGAACAAGAACCTTCGGAGGCCGTATGATGGACCGGACAAGCAGACGCGGAGCGACGATCGTCCTCATAGCGATCTTGATGACCGTCATCATCGGATTCGCCGGAGTCGCGATCGACTTATCGCGCCTCTACGTCATGCGCGCGCAGTTGCAGACGACCGCCGACGCGACGGCCATTGCCGGGATCGTTGAGGTGAAGGACAAGCGGCCGACGAACGCTCCAACCGCGGCGCTCGCCTACGTGCCTTTGAACACGGTAGAGCGGCAAACACCAACGATGGCTGCAGGCAACGTGGAAGGTGGGTCGTGGGACTTCGCCACGAACACGTTCACTCGGCTGGCGTCGTGGACCGATCCGGCACTGAACGCGGTACGGACAACCGCGAGCTACACTGGGGCCTATAGTTTGGCGGGCGTATTCGGTGCGACGACGAAGCTCGTCCAGGCGCGTGCCGTGGCAGCGTTAGGCTTCGTGGCCAACACCGAATGCTTGCGCCCGTGGGCCGTGAGTTATCAAACACTTCTCAATGCCCTGTATCCGCCGGCCGGAAGCAAGCCCGTAACCTATGACCTGACGGCACAGGACATCCAGAGGCTCACGAGCATGTCGTTTCCGAACAATCAGATCACGCTGTTGCAAGGCAATCAGAACACGCTCACCAACGGCAACATCGCCCAGGTGCAGGTCAATAATCCATGGAACGGCAATAACGCATATAAGAACGCGATCACCGGTTGCTCGAATCTGCCCATCGGCCCGGGCACGATCCTCAATGGCGATCCTGGAAACGGCGGTGGTCAAACGGCGAATGCGCTCAAGACGTTCTGCGACGCGAACGGCGGCACATCGAAACAAGGGGCGCAGGCGTTCACCTGCTTAGGCCAACCGAAGGTCAAACTCGCGGTCTGGGATCAGAACAACGGCCTGTCGGGCGCGAATCTAACTGTACGCGTCAAATACGTCGCGGTGTTCGCGATCGTCTCTTTCAGCGGAGGAGCGAGTACGACGCAGATCACCGGATACTTCACGTCGATGTCATCGAGTGGCGGATTCAGCGCGAATCCGACGCCGATCACCGGCGCGATCTCTCTAGTCCAGTGACACGAACGTGACGAGCAGCAACGCGGCGATCGCCGCGCCGGCGGTTCCGATCGTTAGGCCGGCTAGGACCATTTCGGACTGGCTCGGTGCCGGCGGCTTCGGAGCGTTCGCATTGCTCTTTCCGCTCACCGCCGGGCGATTCGGGTTGTTGCTGCTGCCGCCGATGCTGTATGAGCTCACGGTCGCCGTGACGTTCTTGGTGCGCGGACGTGCAAGACGGTCGTTGCAGGGCGCTGGGCCGCGAACGGCGGCCTATGTCGCGACGTTCTGGATGCCGCTGGTTTTCTGGGTGACGCTGCGTTGGGCGCCTAACTTGGTGCCGGCATCCACTTCTGGCGCGTTCCGAATGGCGGGCGCCAGTCTTTGGCTCTTCGGCTCGGTGGTTGCATTTTGGCCCGTGTGGCATCTGCGTCGCTCCTTCAGTATCGAGCCGGCGGCTCGAGCGCTGAGCATGGACGGACCGTATCGGCTGGCGCGCCACCCGATTTACGCAACGCAGATTCTGATCTATGCAGGGATCTTTCTGCTGCGCGCATCACCCGTGGCGGCCGTGGCGCTGCTGGTGTGGCTCGGGGTGGTTCGCGTGCGGATCGGATACGAGGAGCGCGTCCTGTGCGCGGAGTATCCCGAGTATGAGCTGTACCGGTCGCGCGTCGGCGCCTTTGGCCCGTGGCCGCGGGCGCACCACGCCGTGCCGGCGCATTAGTTGCCCGTTAGGCAGCAACGACACGTTGGCCGCGGGCGGCGCGGCCGAGACAATATGCCGCCGTTGGAGACCACCATGAGCGAGCACGCGGCAGCCCCCCCCGGATCCACCACTGGCCTAACGGCCCCTGGTGCATCCGCGCTGCGCGACGTGGGCGCCGAAGAAGACCGCGAACGACTCCAAATGGCGGTCGGCGACAGCTACCGTGTCGGCCGTCGCATCGGACAGGGCCAGGTCAGCGCGGTGTTCCGCGCGATCCGCGCCGGCAAACACACCGAAGTCGCGCTCAAGCTGCTCGACATCGACGGAACGGCGCGGCCGGATCTCGTGCAGCGACTGGCGGACCTCACGCACCGAACCATGGGCCTCGTTTGGGATACGGCCGTCGTTCCGGTCACGCTCGAGCAGTACGGCTCGACGGTGCTTCTCGCGATGCCGTACATCGAAACGGGCAGCGTCGGGGCGCTGCTTGCCGCCGGCGAGCGGTTGTCCGTGAGTCACGTCGTCGACCTCGTGTCCCAAGTCGCCGAGGCGCTCGACGAGCTCCAGGACCGCGGCCTGTGCCACCGCGGCCTCACGCCCGAGAACATCCTCCTCGGCCGCGAGGACAAGCCGTGCCTAACGGACGTCGGCGTCACCGACCTCATCCTCGCCGAAAGCGGCGCGCATGGGGCGCGGCTCTCGAAAGCACGCGCGTACGCGGCCCCTGAGCAGCGCCGCGGCAAACACGTGGACGGGCGCGCGGACCAGTACTCGCTCGCCGTCATCGCGTACGAGCTGCTCACCGGCCGGCGGCGCATCGGATTCGACTCCGTCGAAGGCATCGATACCGTCGCGCCGATCGAGGTGCTGGCGGACACGCCGCTCCGAAAGGATCTGCCGCTCTATGCAAACCTCGCATTGCGGCGGGCGCTGAGCGCGAGCCCAGCCAACCGATTCCCGACGTCTACGGCGTTCGCCGACGCGCTGGCGGGTAACGCCTCCAGCACCGTCGCGGGCCTTCCGACGAAACGGGCGCGGTTAGACCTCGCGCGTCGTGGGCGGGCGTTCGCCGTGTTCGGCGCTTTCATGATGGTTTTCGGGCTGTTTACCGTCGTCGACGCGCCGTTCCGGGCGGGCATGCGCGATGCATGGCGCAGCATCGCCGGACGGTTTTCGACTCCATCGGCGCGCGTCGACCTGAACGTGACTCCGGCCAGCGGGGCGCCGACATCGACGCTGGCGTCGGCACCGCCTAACCGTTCGGGCGCGAATCAGCCCTCGTCCGGCTCGGCGCCGGGGGCTGCGTCGCCGGCATCGCGAGCGGGTGCGCGCCAGCCTGGGAACAGCGGCACGCCCACCGCATCGACTCCGACGACGAACCCGAAAACGCCCATCAGGGTAGGCCTCGGTCCGTCGGCCTCGGCGCCGACCTCCACTGACACGACGCGCACCAACGCCGATGCGCTCGCACCGGGCAAGGGCGCGCTCAAGGGTGCCCAGTCGTGGTTGAGCCGCTTCATGTCCCGGATCCTTCCCGGGAACGCGGCGCCAGGCTCCTACGTGCGTGTGACCGTCGACGGCGGCACGGCGCTCGTCGCCATCGACGGGATCCCGCGCGGCGCCGCGCCGCTCGTGGCGTCGGTGGGCGCCGGCCACCACACCGTGACGATCCTCGGCTCCGGATCCTACGCGGCTACTTCGTTAGGCGTGACGGCCGCTCCCGGCGATACGACCCTTGCGGCGTTCCACGCCGCCGCCAAGCGTTAGGCGGGCCAACTATGGCGCCGCCTGCACCGCTGCCACGGCGAAAGCAGCGAGTCGGTGATCTCGCTCGAGGCGAAATACCCCGCTGACGGGCGCTTTGAGACTGGTCGAGTAACGGCTAACGGCGCCCCGGGGATCAGGGAGTGGCCGCCCGACGCAGCACAGGTGGCCACGCCGTGAAGGCGCGTTATCCGCTCATTTCCCAGCCTGCTTCCAGCTTATTCCCATCCGGTTCGGTGTGCGACCGGGCGTTACTGTGGGGTAGCCACCTGCTGCGGGAGTCCGCGAAACGCGGCCTGAAGCGTGTTGCCCAACGCGCCATAGAGATTCGATCCCCAGCAGTACGCAGCGCCCGCGAACGTAATGCCACATACGTGGCTATTCCCGGCGCTTAGTCGGGCGAAGGATAGGCCGCCCGAAACGACAACGGGGGAAGATCTGAATGTGCCACTACCACTGAACGGCCCGATGCCCAACGTCAAATTGGTGTTGTCGCCCCAGCAGTAGGCGGCGCCCGATTGCGTGAGCGCGCACGTGAAGCGACTTCCGCTGGTGATCTGTGAGAATGTAAGGCCGCCGGCAACGGGTACGGGCGTTGCGCCTCCGACACCGATTGTACCGGTTCCCAGCTGCCCGAGGTCGTTGGCACCCCAGCAATACGCCGCTCCCGCCGTCGAGAGGGCGCAGGAGTGGTCGGCGCCGGCGCTAACCGACGCGAATTGGACACCGGCAGGCGCGTTCACTAAGACAGGCGCCGTGCTGCAAACCAATCCCCCACAGGATTCCGTAGCGGAAGTACTGCCCAGTTGGCCACGGGAGTTGAGGCCCCAGCAGTAGGTCGCCCCAGATGTTGCGACCCCGCAGGAATGCGTGGAATCCGCGGAGATCACCGCAAACGACACGTGCGTGCCGGCAACCTGGTCTACTACCACCGGGATCGGAGTGGTCGAATTCTCGACACGTCCATCGCCTAACTCGCCGTATTTATCCTGGCCCCAGCAATATGCTGTACCATCAGTCGTAAGGCCGCAAGCATGAAACCCACCGACGGACACGGTACTGAATCGCAGCGCGCTCGTGACCAAGTGTGGCGGTGCACCGGCGCTAACTTCGCCGTTTCCAAGCTGCCCTTCGTTGTTGGATCCCCAGCAGTATGCCCGGCCGTCGGATGCGACACCGCAAGCCGATGAGTCACCCGCGCTAACAACGGTAAACGAGAGGCCGGGGCCGAAGCGGAGAGGATCAAGCGAACATGGCCTGTCCTTTTGAATGACGGTTGTGTCCTTCTGCACTGTGTTGCCGCTTTCAAAGCACAAAGAGTCAGCCACGGCGCCCAGCTGACCGACGTCGTCAATGCCCCAACAATAGCCGCGGCCGAGAGAAATGATTCCGCAGGTGAGTTCGAGTCCTGTAGCGATGGTTGCAGCGCCCGGCGAGGCAGTAGCGAGAAATATTCTCGGAAGCACGATGATTTGCGCTGACGCCGTCGCTCCCTGTCCCGTAGCGGAAATACTTACACCTCCTACCGACGTCGTTCGCGCTATCGAAGTCGAGTCTCCAGTCGGTGCTACGGTCGCAATCTGTGCCGAGCTGCTAGCCCACGAGAATACAACGCCTGATACCGGTGATCCGCCGGCATTCAGAGCCAGCGCACTCAACAGCAGGCTGTCACCAGCGACTAACGAATCGAGTGCCGGAGTAACGACTACGCTGGCGACATCCGAAACCACGGTCACCTTCACCTTCGAGGTCTGGCCACACGATGAGACGCTGATGTTGGTCGTGCCGACGCCGCGCGCCCGCACTAAACCTGAGTCCGTCACGACGGCCACTGAGGTGTCGCCGGAGCTGAACTTGAACGACACATCCGTACGCGGCCCGCCGAGGCGATTCAACGCGGTCTCAGCGATCTGGACGGAATCGCTCCGCCGTGGTGGGGAACGAAAAAACAATGTCGCGCTCCCGGGCGAGACAAGAATGTTCGAAACCGGGTTCGAGACGTCGCAAACCCCGTCTATCCCAGTGGCGGTGTCTCCGCTGCACGCAATGGCGGCGCCCAAGGCCGCGAGGCCGAGCGCCAGTATTGACCGCCTTGTCACGTGACTCTCCCTCCGATGGGATTGACGTCGTCGTCCGAGTATTGCGAGCGGCCGTTGCGACCGCACCATTGAACGCCTATCACCAAGCATGCGACGGGCCAAGCAGTGAGGCCGCGACTGCGCCTCGAGGCCTACTTTCGCGGGTCTAACGGCGTCATTTCACTCGTATCTCGCTGGGCTGAAGTTCGTGCGCCGCAGGGCTGTCGCGTCCCTCTGTTGGGCATTTGCCACACGTGCGCCGGTGAGGCGATGAAAGCGCGGCGAGCGCTTATGAATCGAGCACTCGCCGCTGTCAGGACCCCTTCACTCCAGGCCTGGAGGATCTCAGGGTGCTAGGCTAACCGCCGTCATCGTAAAAGTGGCTGTCGTCGTCTGCCCCGACGCGACGTGCTCGGTGGCCGGCACGGTGGGATTGGTCGTGAAGGTCACGCCCGAGGGCGCCGTGAACGTCAACGAGTAATCGCCCGGCGCCAGGAACGGGAACGCAGCCGTGAACGCGCCGTTCCCCGAATCCGTCAGGGCAACCTGATGCGTCGAATTGTCGCTCGCCGTGATCACGGCATCGAAATCGCCGAGGGTCAGGGGCGCGTTGTTCACCGTCGGCATGGTCACCGACGGATCGAGCGTAACGGATACCGTTAGGCCGCCCGTCGTCTCGAAATCGCTGGCCGTGACGACGGGGTGCATCACCCACCGGCCAGACTGGCCGGCCGCATGCCCGAAGCTCTGCGACACGTCGAAGTCGACCAGCACGATCTTCTCACCCTGAGTCAAGGTCGCATCCGCCGAGGGCAGATTCACCTTGAGACCGCTCTGCCCGAAGCTCGGCATCTGCAGCGGGCCCGTCACGTGCGCGCCGGATGGCAGGCCCGCGTAGTCCGTCGACGACGCGTAAATGCTCGACGTGCCGTCGCCGTTGTCGACTTCGATGTACGCGCCCGTGATCACGAAGCGGAGCTGCGCATAGGTGCCCGGCGGCACCACCGCCTGCGTCACGAGATCGGCGGTACTGCCGGCGAGCTTGGTGAGGTCGGTGGTCACCGGCGTCTGCGTCAGCACCGTCGTGCCGTGGGTGCCCTGCAAATCGATCTCGCTGATCGTGACGACGGCGGCCTTCACATCACCGGGCGCGTCGGTGAGACGAACGGAGAATCGCGGCGCCCCGCCGGCGGTGGTGGAACCGCCGCAGGAAGCGAACGCGCCTAACGCAATGCACCCGACGGCGCCAAGTGCCCGACGAGCGAGACGGCTGTTCCGAGCGACCGACATGGTGACCTCACGGTTTACCGGGGTGCGGTGGTTTGGGCGGCGTCGGCGGCTTGCCGTGCCCTTTTCCGTTGCCGTTTGCCGGTACGCTCGGAGGCGGGCCGTTGCCCACTCCGGTACCGTTGGCGTTCGCCGGATGATCGCCCGCCTCGTGCTTCACCTGACCCGGCGCGGTGCCGGGTTCCGCGTTGCCCGAAGCCTGCGCGGGAAGCGATTCGAGGTCCGCGTCCGTCGCGCCGGCCGCGATCCGCTCCTTCACGCGCGCGAGCGCCTCGGACGACGCCACGCCATGGGACGTGAGGCTGCCTAACACATACAGGGGCACGCTGAGCGAACGACCCGATGGCGCACTCTTCGCGATCGTGCTCACATCGCTCCCGTCGACACCTTCGCGCATTGCCTCGGCGCCGGCTTCGACCTCGTCCGTCGATGGAGCCGTGCCGCGCGCGGACTCCAACAGCGACTTCGCCTGCGCCTGGCGTTGAGCTTGCTCGGCGACCGATCGCTCGATGTCGCCCGGCGCCACGCCGCGCGCGCTGAA
>Ga0070735_10005183_pt1 | contig 10866 bp, 5 predicted proteins | sample Coa_R1_FD_66443 | JGI IMG/M metagenome (GOLD analysis project Ga0070735, IMG submission 66443) | Surface soil microbial communities from Centralia Pennsylvania, which are recovering from an underground coalmine fire - Coalmine... | ecosystem: Environmental > Terrestrial > Soil > Unclassified ... | reverse complement strand
GGCCGTCGCTGCGCTGCAGGTCGCGCGCCGTGACGTCGTTGAGCGCTACGATCCCGCGAATCCCGCGCTCAGCTCGAGCCTCGTCCGCGCGCGACAATGTCGTACCGATCACCACACCGATCTCTCCTTCATACTCGATCTGCGCGGAGACCGTTGGGAGCAGGATGGTGCCGCCCGTGCGAATCACGCTCGAGGGCGGCTTAAGAAAAATCAACGGCTCGGCGGGCACCTCGTTGCCCAACTCTTTCGCGTGCGCACGATAGTTTCGTCCCACGCACACGATTTTGCCCGGCCGAGTCGAGTCTGTCACCGCATGGCTCCGTAGAAGTGGTTGACGTGATCGCGGGCGCGCGCCCACGAGTCGATTACGCGCGTCGCCGGGGGAAGCGTTGCGAGCATCGCGCGTCCGTACGCTTTCGTGACGACGCGCGGATCGCACAGGACCACCACGCCGCGGTCGGTCTGCGATCGCACGAGGCGGCCGAATCCCTGCTTCAAGCGGAGCGCCGCGTTGGGCAGCATGAACTCGGAGAAGGGATCGCCGCCCCGTTCGGCGATTGATTCGCAGTGCGCGGCGGTGAGCGGATCGGTGGGCACGCGGAACGGGAGCTTGGCGATGACGAGGCCGCGCAGTGCATCGCCTGGGACATCGACGCCTTCCCAGAACGACGCCGTGCCGAGGAGGATCGCGCGGCCCGAGTCGCGGAAGCGGCGGAGGAGCCCGTCGCGCGCGTCTTCGCCGTGGACGAGGAGCGGCCACCGTGCGCCGGTGTCGCACGCGCGCATCGCGGCAGCCGCCGCGCGCACGTCGCGATGGCTGGTGAACAACGCGAACAGTCCGCCATCGGACGCCTCGGCGAGCGCGCGCACGATGTCGACGCAGGCGCGGTGGTGCCCCGCCGGGTCGACGTTCGGCACCGGTACGTCGGTGGGGATGACGAGCAGCGCCTGCTCCGCGAAATCGAACGGCGATGCGAACACCGCGGTCTCGGGTTCCACCTCTGCTTCCGTTAGGCCGAGGCGGGTGGTGAGGTAGGAGAAGTCGTCGCCGGCGGCGAGGGTGGCGCTGGTGACGATCGCCGTCTCGAGCCGCTTGAACAGGTCCTCGCGCAGGATCGGCGCGAGATCGAGCGGGACCGCGGTGGCCGCCAGATTGCGCTCGCGGCCGCGCGATTCGAGCCAGCGCACGGTGGGGGGCGAGTCGGGCGGCGGCCGGAGCGCACGCGTGAGGCCATCGCCGAACGTCTCGAGGCGGCGGACGACGCCGCTGATCTCGCGGACCATGCCGGCCGCGGGGTCGCCGCTGTCCGACTCCATCTCGAGGCGGTCGCGCACCAGCCGCAGCCCGTCGCGCAGCAAGCCGATCTGCGACAGCAGGTCGGCGAGCGCCGCCTCGAGGCCGCCGCGCCACACGGGATGCGCGGCGAAATCGTCCGTTAGGCGAAACACCGGTTCGCCCGCATCGCGCAACACGGTGTCGAGCAGCGCGAACACCGTGGCCGCCGAGTCGCGCGCCGACGGGACCACCGGCAGCAGGCGGGCGGTGACGAGGTCGTGGCTCGCCGTGCTGTACAGGTCTTCGCGCGCCGCGAGCCGCGCGGCGAGGAGCGCGAGCAGGCCGCGGCCGCCGCGGCGCTCGAGGCGCGCCAGCAGCCGCTCCGCCGCGCGGCGCGTGACACTCGTCCCCAGGTGCGCGGCCGCGGCGTCCTCGAGGTGGTGGCCCTCGTCCACCACCAGGCGGCGGTACGCCGGCAGCACCGCCGCGTCGCCCCAGTTCTGCTGCACCCGCCTAACGGCAAGGTCCGCGAGCAGCAAATGGTGGTTGACGACGATCACGTCCGCCTCGGCGGCTTTGCGTCGAGCGGCGAACACGAAGCAATCCGCGTAGTGCGGACACGCGAGGCGGCCGCAGAGGTCGGGCTCGGCCGCGACTTCATCCCATGCGTCGGGACTGGGCGGCGACGGCAGATCGGCGAGTGAGCCGTCGCTCGTGCGCGCTGCCCACGCGCGCAACCCTTCGAGCTCGTTGGTGACCGCGCCGTCGAACAACGACGCACCGTGGCCGGCGGCCTGCTCGAGGCGTTGCAGGCACACGTAGTTCCGCCATCCCTTGAGCAGCGCGAAGCGCACTTTCTGGTCGGTGAGCGCGTTGGCGAGGAACGGCAGGTCTTTGCCGACGAGCTGCTCCTGCAGGTTGATCGTGTTGGTGGACACGATCGTGCGTTCTCCGTTGGCCGCCGCCCAACGGAGCGCCGGCACGAGGTAGCCGAGCGATTTGCCGACGCCGGTGCCCGCCTCGAAGAGGCCGATGCCGCCGCCGTTGTACAGGCGCGCGATCGCGGCCGCCATGTCGCGCTGGCTGCCGCGGTCCTCGTAGCGCGCCAGGCGCGCGGCGACGGGGCCATCCGGCGCGAGCGTCGCGCGCACGGCGTCGAGCGAGAGCCTAACGGACTGTTTCTGTCGCGGGACTTCGACCACCACGTAGAGCGCGGCGGCGGAATTGTCGACGATGCCGAACCCGATGCCGTCCTCGTGGATGCGCGCCGCGACCGCGAGATCGGCGTCGGATGGATCGAGGCGTCCGCTCGGGTGGTTGTGCAGCAGCATCTCGCCGCGCTCGGCGAAGCCGGGCAGCGCGAGCACGCTGTCGACGCTGCCGCGCGCCACGACGCGTACCGCTTCGACGACGCCCTCGGCATCGAGCGTCGCCGCGAAGCACACTTCGCGGCCGCCCGCGAGCGCGATCGCCGCGCGGAGCGCCCCCGCCGCGCGCGGCGCCAGGCGCCGTTCCGAGATGCTTACGTTAGGCATCGCCTGGGGCGACTGTCACGGCGCCGAACCCTCGCGCAGTATCCGGCAACGCCCCCTTCCCGCTTCCCTCTTCCCCCTTCCCTCACGTTTTCAACGGCTTCTTCTTCGCCGCCGGGAACAACACGTTGTTCAAGATGAGCCGGTAGCCCGGCGAGTTGGGGTGCAGCGACAGATCCGTGGGCGGGTTGCCGATCGCGTGCTGCGGGTCCTCGGGATCGTGGCCGCCGAGGAACGTCCAACTGCCCTTGCCGTAGTCGCCGTGGATGTACTTGGCCCAGGGCGCGCCGGGTTCATCGGCCAGCACCGTGACGCCGGGTTTGAGTCGGTTCTTCATGAAACTGGTGGTGACGCCGTAGAAATCGGGGATCACCGTCCGGTGGTCCTGCACGAGCATCGACGGCACCGGGTCGAACTTGGCGCTGAACGCGAACAGCGTGAACGTGCCTAACGGCTGACGGCGGCCCGGCACGTTGGCCTGATGCCCGTCGATATCGCTCATCGAATTCACGTACGGCGACATCTCGAGCTGTGCGCCGCGGAAGGCGAAGCTCGCGTTCCAATCCATCTTCGCGTCGGCATTGGGGTCCATGGGCGTGCCGTCGGCGAACACGGACGCGATGTCCACGTCGTGCGCGGCCAGCGCCAGGTCGAGCGTCTCCGTGGCGCCGCACATGGCGAACAAGAACCCGCCGTTGTTCACGTACTCGCGGATCTTCATCGCCACGTCCTTCTTGAGTGCGGGAATGTTCGGGAATCCCAACTTTTTCGCCATCGCCAGATTGGTTCGCTGCATGTCCACGAACCATGACGCGCCGCTGTACGCAATGTAGAACTTGCCGAGCTGGCCCGTGAAGTCCTCGTGAAAGAGGTGCACCCAATCGTACTTGGCGAGATCGCCGTGCTCGATCTCCTCGTCCCAGATGGGCGTGTACGGTATGCCCGCGTACCGCAGGGCGAGGATCACGGCATCGTCCCACGGCGGCGAATACGGCGCCGTGTAGACGGCGATGCGCGGCGCCTTCTCGAGCGGCACCGATTCCATGTTCGCCTGGGACATCTGGTTGCGGATGTCCGACAGCGTGGCATCGTCGACTGGTTGCGTCGTGATGCCATCGAGCGCGGCGCGCCGGCGCAGCTCGGGCGTGTCGGGCAGGAGGAACGACCCGCCGCGATAGTTGAGCAGCCATTCGCCGCGCGCGCCGTCCTTGAGCGCGTTGTAGGTGAGGCCGTACGCCTTGAGGTCGTTGGTCTGCTCATCGTCCATCGGGACGAGGAGGTGCTGCGCGCGGGCAGCGTTAGGCAGCAGCGCCAGGGCCGCGGCCGCGACGTACATCACGATTCTCGTGGGGAACATCGAACTCACGATGTGGAAGGCACCGTTTGCCGCGCGAGCTCGAGCTCGCGCCGCGCCTGCGGGACCAGCGCGCTCTGCGGGTAGGTGATGATCAGGTGCTCGAGGCGCGCGATCGCGGCGGGCGTCTGCTTCGTGCGCCGCAGGACGCGCGCCCACTCGAGGTCCGCCTCCGGCGCTTCGGGACTCTGGGGCAGCGAGTCGACGATCGTCTTCCATGCGGCGATCGCCTGGGGCGCATCGCCGTGCGCGGTGTAGAGGCGGGCGGCGGTGGCGATGAGCAGCGAGCCTGCGTCGGCGAGCGACGGCGCCGCGGCCGCGAACGCGGCCGCGGCGGCGGCCGTGTCGCCGCGCGCGAGCGTGAGGTAGGCATTGCCTAACGCTTCCGATTTGGCGGCGCGGGTGCGGTCCAGCAGCGCCAGTACCGCGAGCACGTCGCTGGACGGGACGCCTGCCGTGCGCAACCGCTCCCGCGCCCCCGCCAGGTCGCCCTGGTAGAGCGCGATCCATCCCGCCGCCGCGTCGTCGCCGCCGCCGCCCGAGGCGAGCGCCTGGCGCGCGTGGTCGAGGTCGCCCACGCGCACCCAGCCCCAGGCCAGCAGCCGCGCGTTCTGCGCCTGGTCGTCGGCGGACATCACGCCGCGGTACGCGTCGAGAAGCCTGGCGCCCTCGGCGGGCTTGCCTAACGCAGACAGCGCGCGCAGGTGGATCGGGAGCGCGGTGGCGGCGGCCGCCGCCGAGTCGAGGTCCGTCTCGGCCCGCGCCGCGAGCGACGCGGCGCCGGCGGCATCGCCGCCGGCGAACGCGTCGTTCGCGGCGCGGACCACGTACGCCGGCGTCGGATCGGCCTGGTCGGCCGCGACCAGCGCGTCGCGGGCGACCAGCCACGCGTTCGCCTGCTCGGCGCGGTGCGCGAAGTCGAGCCACGCGGCAATCGCCACGCTGTCCGGCCGCAACACGTGCAGCGCCGTCCATCCCTCGCGCGGTGCGCCCCACGCCAGCTCGAGCGCCCCCAGCACTTTGAGCGGCGGCGTGCTAACGGGAGGCGCCGCAAGCGCCCGACGCACCGCGTCGCGCGTGCCGGCCGGAGTCGGGAACAGCGCGAACACCGCGGCATCGGCTAAATAGGGGTTGTCCGACACCGCCTGCCGCCACGCCCGCGCCGATGACTCCCACTTCCCCATTGCCGCATCCAGCTGCGCGACTTCGTATGAGAAACCGCGCGCGCTCCCGACCTGCGTCTGCGCCAATTGCAACACCGTGTCGGCCTCTGCAGTGTAACCGTCCTCGATCAGCATGCGCGCAAATTCCTGATACGGCGCGGGATCGTGCGGCACATCCTGGCGCCATTGGTCGAACGACCGCTCCATCCCGGCGCGGTCGCCGAGCGAGCGGTACGTGCGCAATTGCGCGGCGCGGAGCGCGTTCACGCGCGGCTGGCGCGCGATCGCCGAGTCGAGAATCGGCAACAGCGAATCCGACCGGCCCAGCTGCGCATACACGCGCTCGAGCCCGAGCATGGCGGCGAGCGAGTTGGGCGTCTGCGCCAGGGCCTGCCGGTAGGCGACCGCTGCCGAATCGTATTGATCGCGTGTCTCGAGGTCCTGAGCGCGCAGGTACGCCGAGCCCGCGGAGTCGGCGGCCTGGGCGCGCGCGGCGCTCGTCGTTAGGCAAAGCACCGCGACGAGCGCCGCGCCCGCCCTACGGCTGATCCGCATTGATCCGCTTGAAGTACTCGAGTACGGCTCGGCGCTCGTCGGGGGTCAACCCGCGGAGCTCGTTCCACGTGGGCTCGCGGAACTTCTCCACCGCGCGTCCGCTCGATACCGTGCCCGTCGTGATGGCGGTGTCGATCCGCGCCGTTTCCGCCTGGCGCTTGCCCTGATCCTCCCGCTCGTCCTGTTCCAGCGTTAGGCCGGCATCGAGGAGGCGGTGGAACAGCTTCTGCTGGCGGTCGAGCAGCGACGGATCGACGCGGCCGCGGTCCAACGCGTCGGCGATCTGGCGCATTTCCTTCGCCAGCTCCGCCGCGCGCTGCGCGCCGTTGCCCGCGTTGTCGATGCCGTTCGCGATCGCGCGCTGGCGCTCGGCGAGCGCACGCGCCTGCGCCATCATTTCCGCCGACGGCTGCGCACCGGGCGCCGGGAGCAAGCCGGCCGACTGCGAGTTGAGCGCGCCCTGCTGTTTTGCCGCGTCGCGCATCGCCTGAATCATTTCCGAGAATCCCGATGCCGACGCGCCGTTTGCCGCGCGGGCGCGATCCTGCACCATGCTCGCGGCAGCACGATTGAGCGCGTCGGCGGCGTCGTCCATGTCCGACGCCATCTCCTGCGCGCCGCCGCCCCGCGCGCTTTCGGCCGAGCTCCGCGTGGCTTCCTGCACGCGCTGGCTCGCATCGGCCATCGCGCCCTGCGACTGCGCCGACACGTGCGCGGACTGCCGCGCCGCCTGATCGAGTCGTTGTTGGATGCGCTGCACGCCTTGCTGGACCGCGCTCTGGTCGGCGCGCAACCCGTCGGTTTGTCCGCCGCGCGCGCGGTCGGCGAGCTGCTGCTGCTCGCGCGCGAGCTGCATCGTTTCCTGAATGGAGCGGTCGAGCTCCGACGTGACCTGGTTCTTCCATTCCTGGATCTGCTGCTCGCGCGCGTCGGCGAGCTGCTGCTGCACCGCATCCATCTGTTGGGCCGCCTGTCCCGCGGCGCCCGAGCGTTCTCCGCGCGAGGCCTCCGATGATCCCTGGCGCGACCGCTCTCCGGGCTGCTGGCCGCGTTGCGCCGCCTGACTCTGGGCCGACGAATCTCCGTTAGGCGGCGCCGCGCGCGCGACGGACGACGCCGACGAATCGGCGCGCTGCGGCGCGCCCTGCAGTTTCTGCGGACCTGACTGCGCCGAGTCCTGTTGCAGACGCTTCTGCAACTCGGACACGTGCTGCGAGAGGTCGCGCGAGCGTTGGCTCAGCTCCTGCGCGGTGCGCGCGGCCGCGGAGTCGCCGCGCGCACCGCCGCGTTTGAGCGAGTCGGCCAGCTGGTGCTCGCCCTTGGCGATGTCGCGCGCTTCGTCGTGCAGCGTTTGCATCGAGCCCTCGAGCGCGGCACGCTTGAGCATTTCCGCGCTGCGCTCCAACTGTTCGCGGAGTTTCTGTTGGGCCTGCGCCAGGTTCTGCATCGCGCGGCGCGCCTGATCGGGCGACAGCTGCTGCGTCGCCTTGAGCACGTCGTCGAGCTGCTTCTGCAGCTCCGGCGTGAGCGCGTCGCGCAGCATCTGTTGGGCGTCGTGCAGCTGTTGCGTCAAGGCGCTGTCCATGACGCCCGCCGCGCGCAGCTGCTGCGCGAGCGCCTGGGCGGCTTGTTGCGCCTGCCGCACCCGGTCGGTGAGCTGCTGCTGTTCCTTGGCCAGGGCCTTCGCCTGCTCGGCGCTCTCGTACGACATGGATTTGGGCGCCGAGGCCTGCTGTCCGGCCGATGTTCCGTTAGGCTGGGGCGAGCTCGACGACGCGCGGTCGGCGCGCGAACGCGACGCTTCGTCGGTGCGCTGGGCGAGGTCGCGCTCGCTGCGCGCGGCCGACGCGACTTCGGATGCCGTGGAATCCGCCAGCGCGCGCGCCCGCTCGCGTTGTTCGGTGAGCGTCGGCACGCGCAGCACGATCTCGCGGCTCAGCGTGGTCTGCCGCCACGGCGAGTTGTCGGTGGCCGCGGCCGTGACCGACAGGACGTCGCCGGGGCCGAGCTGGCGTGGCGCGAGGTCGAGCGGCACCACGCCCGTCCACGCCGTTGCGTTAGGCGACGCCAGCTCCTGCACCACTTGCGGCATCGTCGCGCCGTCGGCCGTGCGACGCGTGGTGCGGAGCGTGATGTCGGCCAGGCCGTGGTCGTCGCCGGCGGTGAGGCGCAACTCGACCTGCGCGTCGGCCAGCACGACGGTATCGTGCGCCGGCGACAGGATGTCGATGCGCGGCGCGGAGTCGGCCACCACCTCGAGCTCCACGGGCTGGGGCACGTCGGCGATGGGGCCTCGGGCGCCCACCGCGGTCCATGCCCAACGGCCGCTCTCGCGCGCCACGAGCCGTCCCGCGAACGCGTGGCCATCGGGGCGGAGCCGCACCGTGTCTTTCTCGCGCGCGAGGGCGATGGCGTCGAGCATCGTGGACGCGCGTCCGCTGATGGACAGCACGGTGCCGCGCGGCACGCGCGCCGGCTCGCCCGTGGGGATGGTCTCGGTGGCGCGGCCGAGGTACGACGGGTACACGGCGCGGATCGCGACGTCGCCGACGAACGGCCGGTCGGTGACGTGGACGTCGAGCGTGTCGGTCTGCACGCGGCCGTCGGTGGCGACGAGGCGCACGTCGGCGTCCAACGGACCGAGCTCGGTGGCGGCCTCGCCGCCGCGCACGGGGAGCGCGAGCGTGCGCCACGCCGAGCCGGTGGTGCGGACGTGGAGCTCGAGGCCCACGCGGTCCTGTGCGCGGATGCGGAGCGGCATCTTTTCCCCGCGCATGATCTCGTGCGGGGCGTTCTCGATGACTAACGGAGGCAGGATGGTGCCGCGGAACGCGCCGATCGGGTGGCGGATGGCGCGCCAGCCGTCGGGCGCGGCGCCCGTGGCCGCGCCCAACACGGCGAGGCCGGCCGCGGCGCCGAGGATGGCGATCGCGCCACGGCGCAGCGCGGTGCGCTGCGCCGCGGGCGCGAGCGCCCCGCGGAAGCTCGTGAGGCGCGACGCCAGCGCGTCGGCCGCATGGCGGCCGAGCGCGCCGGCGTCGCGCACCTCGAGGGCCGCACGCACCGAGCCGCGCCGGAGCGCGCGCTCCGTCTCGATGGACCGCGCCACCGCGTGCGACGAGGCCGCCGCCCGCACCGCCCCGCGCGCCCACCAGCCCGCGATCGCCGCCGCCACCAGCGCCACGGCCCACGAGGCCAACGGAGCCGTGGGCCGGGTGATCCACCGCGCTCCGCCTAACGCAAGCGTGCTCGCGGCCAGCAGCACCGCCGCCGCGGCGACGCCCACCGCCGCCCCACGGGCCAGGATCGCGACGCCTAACCGCGACCGCTCCCGCCGCACCAGCCCGGCGACCGTCACGACACCGGCCGGCTCGTGACCGCGTACACGAACAGGTTCACGCCCATGCGGAGCGCGGCCTCGTGCTTGGCCGGCGGATCATGGTACACCGTCGTGTCCTCCCACCCGTTCCCCAAGTCGCACTGATAGTCGTAGAACACGGCCAACCGGTCGCCCAGAAAAATGCCTAACCCCTCGGCCGGCTTGCCGTCGTGCACGTGGATCTTGGGCAGCCCCCGCGGGAAATCGTACACGATGTGATAGATGGGGTGCGAAAGCGGCACATCCACCAACGGCCGGTCCGGGAACACCCGCTTGATCTCGCGGCGGAAGCTCTCGTCCATCCCGTAGTTGTCGCTGAAATGGATGAACCCGCCCCGCTCGAGATATTCGCGCAGCCGCGCCACTTCGGCGTCGCTGAAATGGATGTTGCCGTGGCCCGTCACGTGGATGAAGGGATAGTCCCACAGCCGGTCGTCCATGAGCGTGATGCGCGCCTCGGTCCGCTCCACCTTGAGCGATGTTCGCGTGGCGATCGCCTCGAGCAAGTTAGGCAGGCTCGACGGATTCGCGTACCAGTCGCCGCCGCCGTCGTACTGCAGCCGCGCGATCGTCATGCGCAGCCCGTCGGGATCGGCCGCGCTCGCCCGCCGCACGGCGCGGCCCGTGCCTAACGAGACGGCGGCGGCGAGCAGGATGAAGGCAACACGTCGGATCGGCATGGACCACTCACGGCACGTGGGTCAAAGGACGCGCTACTGCGGCTCGTGCGCCAGCCGGTACGCCGCGTTGCGGGCGAGCCCGTGCTCTTCCACCAGCGCACGCGCCACGTCGCGCGCGCTCGCCCCGCCTTGCCGCAACACGCGCGCCCGCTCGCGTGCGGCCCCTTCATCCGGTGACGACGGAGCACGCCCCGCCAGCACAATCACCACTTCACCCTTGGGCGGTGTATCCGCGTAGTACCGCGCCAACTCCGCGACCGTTCCCCGTCGTGTCTCCTCGAACTGCTTCGTCAGCTCGCGCGCCACAGCCACCGCTCGCTCCCCCGCTCCGTGGCGCTCGAGCTCGGCCAACGTGTCCGAGACGCGGCCCGGTGCCTCATAGAGCACGGCCGTGTGCGCCAGCGCCTCGAGTGCCTCGATCGCCTCGGTGCGCTCCCGTCCTTTGCGCGGAAGAAAGCCGAAGAACGTGAACCGCTCCGCGTCCAACCCCGATGCGACGAGCGCAGCCAACAGTGCGGACGCGCCCGGCACCGGCATCACCAAAATCCCGGCGTCCAACGCCGCTCGCACCAAACGCGCGCCGGGATCCGAGACCAGTGGAGTCCCTGCGTCGCTCACGAGCGCGAACGACTCCCCATCCCTGAGGCGCTCGAGGATGCGCGGCGTCTCGCGCGCCTCATTGTGCTCGTGATGCGAGATGAGCGGTGTGCGGATGTCGTAGTGCTCGAGCAGGTGGCGCGTGTGCCGTGTGTCTTCCGCCAACACGGCGTCCACCGAACGCAGCACGTCCACGGCCCGCGCCGAAAAATCGCCGAGGTTTCCGATCGGCGTGCTGACGACGTACAGGCGTCCCGCAGGAGACGTCACGGAGATCGTGCCACCCGCCTCGGTTGGAGAACTGAACGCGCCGGTCTCCGCCGGCGTCTC
>Ga0070735_10005182_pt1 | contig 10866 bp, 7 predicted proteins | sample Coa_R1_FD_66443 | JGI IMG/M metagenome (GOLD analysis project Ga0070735, IMG submission 66443) | Surface soil microbial communities from Centralia Pennsylvania, which are recovering from an underground coalmine fire - Coalmine... | ecosystem: Environmental > Terrestrial > Soil > Unclassified ... | reverse complement strand
GCGTAGGATTCCGTCATCGCCGAATAGACCAGCGTGCGCAGATCGCGCCGCAAAGTCAGCCGTGCGTCGGTGCCCATCACTTGCGTCATGAAGACGACGGTCAAATCCTCCTTCGGATCGATCCAGAAGGCGGTCGAGGCGGCGCCGCCCCAGAAGAATTCTCCCGGCGTTCCGGGAATACGGGTTTGGGCCAGGTCCATCGTCACGCCGCAACCGATCGAGAAGCCGATGCCGTTGTAGCCGGCCTCGGTGAACGTCGCCGCCGCGGACATGTCGGCGAGGAGCTTGTTGCCCGGAAGGAGATTGATGCCGAACATCTGGACCGTCTTGGGCGAAAGGATTTGCACGCCGTCCAACGTGCCGCCCGCCAGCATCATGCGACAGAAGCGCATATAGTCGTGCATCGTCGAAACCAATCCGCCGCCGCCGGATTCGAGCTTCGGGGGCTCGGCATAGGTAGACTTACCGGCATCGTCCTGGATTTTGAGTCCGCCGCCGGGCTTGGGCATGTAGCAGGAGGCAAAACGGTCCATTTTCGAGCCCGGTACCGAAAAGGCCGTGTCCTTCATGCCGAGCGGTTCGAACAGTCGCGTGCGCAGGAACTCGCCGAACGTCGTGTCGGACAATTTCTGCACCAGGTAACCCATCACATCGATCGACACGGAATAGTTCCAGTTGTCGCCGGGCGAGAAATCGAGCGGCAGTTTCGCGAGCTCTTCGATGAAGGCGTCGAGGCCGCCCGGAGTCTGGAAGTCGTTGATCTTGGCGCGGCGATAAGCGGCGTCGACGGCGGTGCGCCACATGAAGCCGTAGGTCAACCCGGACGTGTGCGTCACCAGGTCGACCACTTTCATCGGCCGCTTGCAAGGCGTCGTGATGTATTGCCCGGCCGTGCTCTCGACGAGGCTCGGCACGCCGCTCTGATAGACGCGCAGACCTTTCCAGGACGGGATGTGGGTGTGCACATTGTCCTCGAGGCCGATCTTGCCTTCTTCGACCAGCATCATCAGCGCGACTGCGGTGATCGGCTTGGTCATCGAGTAGATGCGCACGATCGCATCTTCGCGCCACGCCTTGTTGCGCTCCAGATCCATGTGGCCGGTCATGCTGCTGTGGGCAAGCTCGCCACGCCGAAAGATTTGCGTATGCCAGCCGGGCAACAGTTTGGTGTCGACGTAACGCTCCTTCATCACTCGATCCAACGTCGCCAAACGTTTCGACGACAGACCCACGCTCTCCGGCTTGCCCATGGCTTTTCCTCTTGTTGCTGCGACTAGCTTAGCGCCCTGCCGCGTTTCACCCAACCGCCGCGACAATCGGTGATGATGGAAAGGCGCGGGCGTTTCAGAAAGGGTCGGTATCTTTGCCCTTGCGAGGCCCGACAGGCCCGAGGAATACTTGTCGCACAGGAACGAATTGAGCGACCAGCCGCCTAGAAAAACACGCTAAATCGGAGAAGATAATGGCTTGGGATTTTGAAACCGACCCGGAGTACCAAAAGAAACTCGATTGGGTCGAGGAGTTCGTCGAAAACGAAGTCGAGCCGCTTACCCACATCGGCGTCGGCCTTGGCGGCGTAAAATCCAAGACCTATCTGAAGGCCGTTCGCCCCCTTCAAGCCAAGGTGAAGGAGATGGGGCTCTGGGCCTGCCATCTCACGCCCGACCTCGGCGGCCAGGGCTATGGCCAGGTGAAGCTTGCGCTGTTGAACGAGAAGCTTGGCCGCGTCGGTCTGGCGCCGGTCGTCTTTGGCTGCCAGGCGCCCGACACCGGCAATGCCGAAATCATCGCCCATTATGGAACCAAGGAGCAGAAGGACAAATATCTCTGGCCGCTTCTCAACAACGAGATTACCAGCGCCTTTTCGATGAGCGAGCCGACCGGCGGCTCCGATCCGCTCTTCTTCAAGACACGCGCCGAGCTGAAGGGCAATGAGTGGGTGATAAACGGCGAGAAATGGTTCTCGACCGGTGCCCGCCGCGCCGAAGTCCTGGTCGTCTATGCCGTGACGGATCCCGATCACAAGGATCCTTACAAGCGCATGTCGATGTTCCTGGTGCCGCGCAAGACACCGGGCGTCGAAATCCTGCGCAACGTCGGCGTCGGCACCATGCAGGGCGGCAATGAAGGCTACGTTCGCTATACCAACGTGAAGGTGCCGTTCGATGCGCTGCTCGGCCCGCGCGGTGCCGCGTTCGAGCTTGGCCAGGTGCGCCTCGGCGGGGGGCGCGTCCATCATGCGATGCGTACCGTCGGCCAGTGCCAGAAGGCGCTCGATCTGATGTGTAAGCGCGCCGTGTCGCGTTCGACGCGCGACGGCCGCCTCGGCGACTATCAGATGGTGCAGGAACAGATCGCCGACAGCTATATCCAGCTGCAGCAGTTCCGCCTTCAGGTGCTGCACGTCGCCTGGTTGATCGACAAGCACAAGGATTACAAGAAGGTGCGCAAGGACATTGCTGCCGTCAAAGTGGCGATGCCCAAGGTCTATCACGACATCGCGGCCAACGCCTTGCACATCCACGGCGCGCTCGGCGTCTCCAACGAGATGCCGTTCATGGGCATGGTGACGTCGTCCTTCGTGATGGGCATCGCCGACGGACCGACCGAAGTGCATAAGGTCACGGTGGCGAAGCAGCTGCTGAAAGAGTTCCACCCCGACAATGATCTCTTCCCGTCCTATCACTTGCCGAAGGTGCGCGAACGCGCCCGCTCCAAGCATCCCGACCTGGTCGAGGAGTTGCGGGCAGAGTGGGCGAACCGCGCCCAGAGCATCGACGCGCTCTAACGGCTTGCAAGAACTATGACCGAGACTGCTACAAAACCCTGGCCGGCCATGTCGATTGCGGAGGCCACCGCGCTGCTTACCGCGCCGGGCTCGCGCCTGGAGATGGAGACGATCGACATCCGCGGGGTGCCGACCCGGGTGTGGAAGAATTGTCCGCCGTCGAACGGCGAGGTCTTCCTCGCCGGCCGCGCCTTCGGCGACCGCGAGTTCCTGGTCTACGAGGATGACCGTTGCACCTACGAGTCTTTTGCGCGCGCAACGCTGAAGCTCGCGGCCCGGTTGCAGCGCGACGGAGTGGAAAAAGGCGATCGCGTCGCGATCATCATGCGCAATATTCCCGAATGGGTGGTGGCGTTTTATGCCGCCGAACTCGTCGGCGCGATCGTCACCCCGCTCAACGCCTGGTGGACCGGACCGGAGCTCGAATACGGACTCGTCGATTCAGGCAGCAACATCGCGTTCGTCGACTCCGAACGGCTCGAACGCATTGCGGAACATCTCGTCAATTGCCCCGACCTGAAGAAAATCTATGTCAGCCGGTCGCAGGAAGATCTGCCCAGTCCGATCGTCGCGCGTCTCGAAGACGTCATCGGCAAGGTCAACGACTGGAGCAAGTTGCCGCCGGGCGAGATGCCGGACGTCAGTCTGCATCCCGAAGACGACGCCACGATCCTTTATACCTCGGGAACGACCGGAAAGCCGAAAGGCGCGCTCGGCACGCAACGCAACCTGACTTCCAACATCATGGCGGCGGGATTTTCCGCCGCACGCAGCTTCCTGCGCCGTGGCGAACCGGTTCCCGTCGTCGCCAATCCACTCGATGCGCCGCAGCGCGCCACATTGCTTTCGGTGCCGTTCTTCCACGCCACGGGCTGTTTCGCCGTGCTGGGTCCGACCGTGGTCTCCGGCGGCAAGATCGTGCTGATGCGCAAGTTCGACGCCGAAAAGGCCATGCAGCTGATCGAGAAGGAGAAGATCAACGGTTGCGGCGGCGTGCCGACGATTGCCTGGCAGATCCTCGAACATCCCAACCGGCACAAATACGATCTGTCCTCGCTCGAATCCGTGGCCTATGGCGGCGCGCCTTCGGCGCCCGAGCTGGTGAAGCAGATCAAGCAGAACTGGCCGAAGTCGGCGCCCGGCAACGGCTGGGGCATGACGGAAACATCTGCAACCTGCACGACGCACTCGGGCGAAGACTATGAACATCGGCCGACTTCGTGCGGGCCCCCGGTCGCGGTTTGCGATCTCAAGATCATGGATGTCGAGGGCAAGCACGAACTCCCCACCGGAGAGGTCGGCGAGCTATGGGCGCGTGGCCCCAATATCGTGAAAGGATACTGGAACAAGCCCGAGGCGACGGCGGCCACGTTCGTCGATGGCTGGGTGAAGACCGGCGATCTCGCGCGGCTCGATGACGAGGGCTTTTGCTACATCATCGATCGCGCCAAGGACATGCTGATCCGCGGCGGCGAGAACATCTACTGCATCGAAGTGGAGAACGTTCTCTATGATCATCCGGCGGTGATGGACGCGGCGCTCGTCGCCGTGCCGCACAAGCAGCTCGGCGAGGAACCGGGCGCGGTCGTGCATCTCAAACCTGGCATGCATACGACCGAGGACGAGTTACGGGCCTTCGTCGCGGGACGGCTCGCGGCGTTCAAGGTGCCGGTCAAAGTCGTGTTCTGGCCGGAAACATTGCCGCGCAACGCCAATGGCAAGATTCTGAAGACGGAGCTGAAGAAGATATTTGCGGCGCCCTGACCGCGACCGTTCGACATCGCCCGTCTGCCTTTGTCGTCAAACCGGCGCAGCGCGCGCACGACAGCCATGCTAGATAACTCTGATGTCAGAGCTCCGTATCACATCCGTCATCGTCATTCCCGAGCAGGAATTGAGCGAAAGGTTCATCCTCTCTTCGGGTGCGGGCGGCCAGAACGTCAATAAGGTCGCGAGCGCGGTTCAGCTGCGCTTCGACGTTCTCCATTCGCAAGCGCTGCCGGACGACGTTCGTGTGCGGCTGTTGCGTCTCGGCGGCAATCGTCTGACGAAAGACGGCGTACTGATCATCACCGCACGCGAATCGCGCGATCAGCTGCGCAATCGCAAGCTCGCGCGAGAGCGGCTCGTCGAACTCGTTCGCAGCGCGATGCATGTACCGAAGAAGCGCAAGCCGACGCGACCGGGAAAGGCGGCCAAGGAGCGCCGCCTGGACATGAAAAAGCGTCACGCCCGCATCAAGAAACACCGGGCCAAGCGGTTCGAGGATTAAGCCTCGCCGGCTAGCTCGCTTTCTCGGCCTTTTCGACCTTGCGCTGGGCTTCGGCCCATTGCGCCGCTCCGGCGCGCTGCGGCGGCGGAGGTTCCTGCCCGGCAGCACGCATGCGTTCGGCGATCTGGCGGCCGAGCGCGACGACCTTGGGAATATCGCCGTCGGCGAGCGGCTTCATGAATTTTTTGCGCTGCATCGCCTTTTCGACATAAGGCGCGAGTTCTTCCGACTTCTTCTTGACGCGTTGTGCTTCCTTTTCCTTGAACTCCGGCATCACCTCGTGGGCGAAAAGTTCGAGCGCCTCGCAGATATGCTCATGCTTGTTGCGCCCGCCTTGCTGGATGAACGCGACCTGATCGACGCCCGAGTCCTGGAAACCGCGCAGATGGTTGCGCAGTTGCTCCGGCGTCCCGATGCCGCCTTCGCCACCCGCACCCGGAGCATCCGGACCGGCAGCCTCTTTCGCTTTTTCGAAAGCCCGCCAGATGTCGGTACGTCCAGGTGTGTGTTCGCCAAAACCGTAGTGATGGCCGAGCGCATAACCGAAGAAGCGAAAACCGTCGAGGCCGCGGCGGCGCGCTTCGGCCAGGTCACGATGCACGGAGAAACTCGAAACCATGCAGATGTTGGGATTCACGGCATGGCCGATGGGCACGCATTCTTCCTTGAAGATACGGTAGTAGTCGTCCACCCACTGCTTGGCTTCCGCCGGATCGACGAACGCGAAAGTCAGGGCACCGATGCCAAGCTTGGCGGCAAGCTTGATCGTCTCGCGATTGGAACATGCCACCCAGAGTGGGGGATGCGGCCGCTGCACCGGCTTGGGAACCACGTTGCGGCACGGCATCGAGAAATATTGTCCTTCGAAGCCGGGATAAGGATCCATCGCCATCATGTTGGCGCACTGTTCGACGGCTTCCTGCCACTGGCTGCGTTTTTCTTCGACCGGCACGCGATAGCCGCCGAGTTCCAACTGTGCGGAACTCTCACCCGTGCCCCATTCGACCCTTCCGTTCGACACCAGATCGAGAGTGGCGATGCGCTCAGCGACTCTGGCCGGATGATTGTAATTCGGTGGCATCAACGTGATGCCATGGCCGAGGCGGATGTTCTTCGTGCGTTGGGAACAGGCGGCGAGAAAGACTTCGGGCGCCGAGGAGTGCGAATATTCCTCAAGGAAGTGATGCTCGACCTCCCAGGCGTTGTCGATGCCGAGCCTGTCGGCGAGTTCGACCTGATCGAGCGCATGCTGAAACAAGCGCAGCTCGTCGCCCTCTTTCCAGGGCCGAGGCAGTTGGTGCTCGTAGAAGATGCCAAATCTCATGGTTCTGCTCCAATCAGGATTTTTGTGCGGCGTTCATGAGAGCCTCTCGGTTGTCCATGCGTCGCTGTTGCTCTTCAGGATCCCAAGAATGGCGCGGCCCCACCGTCAATCCGCCGTCCACCACCAAGTGCGTACCCGTGACGAATTCGGAATCATCGCTGGCGAAGTATAGACACGCGCGTGCAATGTCCGCGGGCGCGCCGCCCTTCGGGATTGGCTGGGCATCGGGCGCCATCAGCCGCATCGCCCGCGTGATTTGTTCCGACGATCCCTCCGGTGCGCCCATTTCGCGCGCGCCGGCGGCGAAAATGTCAGTCACGATCAGGCCGGGGCAGATCGCATTGACGCGTATTTTGGCACGGCCGAGCTGCGCGGCGCTGACGGTTGTCAGGTGGATGACCCCGGCCTTCGCGACGGAGTAGGCGAGGGGTCCCATGCCGGCCTGTAACCCCGCCACCGATGCTGTATTGATGATCGATCCGCCGCCTCGCTCCTTCATGTACGGAACAGCGTAGCGGATACCGAGCGCGACCGAACGCAACAACAAATTCATCGAACGGTCCCACGCCTCACCTGTCATGTCCTCGATGGTGTTGGGGCTGCCACCTGCACCTGCATTGTTGAAGAGGATGTCGAGACCGCCGCAATTGTCCTTAGCCTGCTGCATCGTGGCCTTAATGTCGGCTTCGTCGGTCACATCGCAATGGTGGAATTTCACTTGGCCATTGAAGCGTCGTTCCAGATCACGACCCTTCTCATCTTGCACATCGGCGGCGATCACACGCGCACCATCGGCGACGAAGAGTTCGACCGTTCCAAGTCCGATGCCAGAGCACGCGCCGGTGATGACGGCAACTTTGTCTTTCAAACGATTCATGAATCCTGTCCTGAAAAATCGGCCATTTCGGCGAGTTCTGACTTATTGTCAGTATGGCTCAAGGGGTCTGCCGAAACAAACCGAATCGGTTACTCCGCGATGGCGTCGGCCGGATCGGTATGCTCGGGCGTTCGAACGCCGTCGAAGCCGATCGCGTACGGCGCCTCGATGGCCGCCGCGGCCAACGCGCGAAGGTTGTCTTCGTGCTTGGCGCGGTCGATGCGATAGAAGCTGAGACAGCCGAGCGCGACCGCATAGAGCGCGAAGGTGACCGGGAAATAGGCGAGGGCCAAGTTCTTCGGAATCTGTGGGTCGAGCGTGGCAGGATTGGCGTGCTCGGGAAAATGCACAAATGCGAGCAGAAGTCCGCCGACCAGGATGCCCATGCCAGAGACGGCCTTCAGGATGAAGGCATTGGCCGAAAAGAACAGTCCCTCCGAGCGTCGGCCCGTCACACGCGCGCTGTCCTCCACCACATCGGCGATCATGGACGAGATGGTGATCTGGCAGGCGATACTGAGCATGACGCCGGTCGTGCCGAAGATGAGCAGAAGAGGTACCAGCCAGCGTGTGCCGTTCTGCGGAAAAAATCCGAACAGTCTGAACGCCATGGGCAGCCAATACGTAAGTGTGGAAGCGACCCACAAGACCATGGCTGCGCGCTTCTTGCCAACGCGCGCCGAGTACGGCGTCGTCAGCGCAAGTGCGCCGAACGGAGCCACGATGATGGCAACGTTGAGCCACGTGATCTGCAGCGCCGACAAGCCCCAGAAAAACGTATTGAAGTAGTTGTTGAGCGATGTGAGCGTGCCGGCGGCGATCGAGGAAAAAACCGCCGAGACGATCAGCACGATAAAGGAACGATGCCGCAGCGTCTCGAACATTTCCTTGAGCACGACAAAGAGCGACATGCGGCGCTTAGCCGGAACCGTGAAGTAGGGAATGAACTTGTGCGTGCCTGCGGCCGAGATCCAGATCGCCGCTACCATTAATATGCACGCCGTTACGGAGTACTTGAAGTAGCCTTCCGGGTTGAGCTGTCCGACCGGATATTGTTTCGTCACCGAAAAGAACACGCCGAACGCAAGCAGCGCCATCGTCAGGCCGCCGAGCCAGGCGAACAAATAGCGGTAGCTCAAAAACGAAGTTCGCTGGTCGTAATCCGGCGTCAGCTCGGCGATCAATGCGGCACTGGGAATCTCGTAGGTGGTGATAAAGGTGCGCACCAGAACGATGATGCCAATCAGGTAGTAGAACAGCTGATCGTTCGACCAGTGCGGCGGGTTCCAAAGCAGGTAGTAGCCGATTGCGACGGGAATTGCCGCCGCGTACATCAACGGGTGCCGCCGTCCCCAGCGCGTGCGCAGATTGTCCGAAATCTGACCGACAATGGGATCGGCGAAGGCATCGACGATCAAGGCCATGGCGATCGCGCCGCTGACCCAGGCGGACGGCAGCCCCACCACCTGATTGTAGAAGAACAGCAGAAAATAGAGAAAGCCGTTGTCCTTGATGCCGAAGGCGACCGACCCCAATCCGTAGAATAGTTTGGTGCGCAGACTCGAGATGTCGCGCTTCACTGCGGCGGGCATTTCGCCCCGGATTTCGGCCACTGTCATTCCCCGGCGACCTTTGCTGAAAGCCCACCGGTGAGCGTTGCTTCCACCGCCACTGGCGCATGCGCCAGTTCTGCAAACTCTTCGAGCTTGCGCAAATTCTCCTGGTGCGACTCGCGCGTGATCCGGTAACGCGACATCAGGATCATTGCAGAGGTGAACAGGATCGTGATGACCGGCAGGTAGACATAAGCAAGGTCGCGCACGATGTGCGGATCGAGAGTCAGGGGATTGGCCTTTTGCGGAAAATCGACGAGCGCCAGCATCTGCCCGGCAATGAAGGCTCCGGTGCCCGAAATGGCCTTGGCGACGAAGCTGGATGCCGCGAAGAAGAGACCTTCGGCGCGCCTTCTCGTTCGCAGCTCATTGTCCTCGACCACATCCGTCAGCATCGACGAGAACATGATCAGGACGATGATGGCGACCGTCAACGCCAACGTGCGTTCGGCGAAGAGGATCGGCAGCAACCAAGCCGACCCATTGGGCGGAAACAGTCCGAGGAGACGTAGTCCGATCGGCAGCGTCGTAATCACGATGAACGCAATGAAGAGACTGATTGCGAGACGCCGCTTGCCGAGACGCTTGGACAGCGGCGTTGCGACGCTGACGCCGGCCACGGCGGCGAGCAAGGCGCCGGCCTGGAAGATCGAGATTTGCGCAGCCGACAGTCCCCAGAAGTAGGTGTAGAAGTAGATGAGGAGCGAGGTGGAAACACCGATCGCCATCGAGCCGCAAAGTGCGGCACCCATCAGCACCACAAAGGAGGGATTTGAAAGGCTCGACGCCATCTCGCGTAGCGTTTGTACCAGCGTGATGCTGCGCTTCGCGGGCACGCGAAAATAGCGGATATTGCGATGTGTCCCGAGCGCGGAGATCAGAATCGAACTCGCCATGACCGCCGCGGCAATCAGGCCGTACCGCACATAGCCGGCAGGATTGAGCTGTCCGACCGGATGTGAAGCATCCGGTGCAAGGATGATGCGGAACGTGACGAACGTCATGAGCGCTCCGCCGATCGTGCCGAAAAAGTAGCGATACGAAAGAAAGCTCGTGCGTTGGTCATAATCGCTGGTCACAATCATGGCCGAATTGGGTATTTCGAACATGGTTATGAATGTGCGCACGATGATCGCCATCGCGATCAGGTAGAGGAACATGCCGCTTTGCGAGAGGTGAGGCGGAAACCAGAGAAAGAAGTACGATACGGCAACCGGTATGGCGGACGCATACATGAAGGGATGGCGCCGGCCCCAGCGTGTTCTGAGGTTGTCGGAAATCTGGCCGACGATCGGGTCCGCGAAAGCATCGAAGATCAGAGCGATCATGATCGCGGTGCCGACCAGTTGGGCGGGAAGGCCGACGACCTGATTGTAGTAGAGCAACAAAAGCGCGCCGAAACCGGCGTCCTTGACGCCATAGGCAACCGAGCCGAAGCCATAGAACAGTTTCGTGCGCAACCCGCCCAGTTGTTTTCGTCCGGTCTCGGCGCTCACGTCAGGCGCCTCGCGAAACACGCGCGCCGGGCGCGGCGATGTGCGGCTCCAATACCTCGTCGAGGTCGCCGGCACTTCCTGCGATCTCCATGCCGGCAGGCGACGCTTCGGCCAGCCGGGCGGACTGCGCGAGGCGTTCCAGGTTGCTTGCGTGCGTCGCACGGTCGATGCGATAGCCGCCGACCAAGAGGATCGAGATGGTCCAAAGCGTAATCTGCAGCGGCATGTAGATCAGCACGAGATTGCGAACCGCATGCGGCGCGACGATGTCGATCGTAGACGGCGCAGCGTGAACCGGGAAATGCACCAACTCGATCAAGGCGCCGGCGGTCAGGATTCCCAGTCCCGACGTCGCCTTGTTCACGAAGCTCAGCGACGCCGAGAACAAGCCCTCGGATCTCCGGCCCGTCCTGATTTCGCTATCCTCGACGACGTCGGCGATCATCGAAGAGATCAGAATGCCGGAGCAGATCGCAAGCGCCAGGCCGACCGTGAT
>Ga0070735_10005181_pt1 | contig 10867 bp, 13 predicted proteins | sample Coa_R1_FD_66443 | JGI IMG/M metagenome (GOLD analysis project Ga0070735, IMG submission 66443) | Surface soil microbial communities from Centralia Pennsylvania, which are recovering from an underground coalmine fire - Coalmine... | ecosystem: Environmental > Terrestrial > Soil > Unclassified ... | reverse complement strand
GGCGCTGATGCTCACTGCGGGCGCGCCGATGAGCCACGAAAGGAGGGCGGGCCGGACGCGCAGACGCTCGCTCTGAAAGACCTGGCGGCTGCCGTCGGGCGAATCGAGCATCACACCGTCCATCCGGATGCCGAAGGGAAAACTGATCCCCTGATCGCGCATTGAGAGACGCAATCCCGTTGGCGCGAGCACGCCCGACAGCGTATCGCCATAGGGAAACGTCGCGAGCAGGAACGCGAAGAACAACAGCACGCCGACCGCGATGTAGGCGAGGAGTCTGGCGCGCGCGTGAACGAAGTCGCGAAGCATCAAGCCAGCGAAGATAGCACGCGGCGCGCGCGACGGCGTCAGGCGCCTTTCGCCAGCGCGATGCAGGTCATCTCGACATCGTAGGTGTGGGGATCCTGAGTGCGGCGGGTGACGTGCATGTTCGACACTGCCACCGGCGCCGACAGGGTCTTCACGCCGTAGAGCGCATCGACAATTTGATCGAGGTTGACGTTCTGAAGCTTCAGGTCGACGCTATACTGAACGAAACCGTCGGGGAGTTTGCGATCGGCGCCCGGTGTGATCGACGCGATCTTGTCACGCCCGACGCTCGAGGTCATTGATTTCTCGATGACCGAGAACAGCGAGAAATCCTTACCCATCGGGACCGTGCTGCGTTCCGCGTCCTGAAGCTGCTTCTTGCGCTCGAGGTAAGTATCGACCAGATGCTGAACCTGTCCGGTCTCGCGATGGCGCGTCTCCAGCGCGGTATCGATCGAATCGCGCCAGCCGGTTATCGGTACGTAGAAGAAATCGTAGGCGATGAACAATGCGAACACGATGCCGGCAACCCGCACCAGCGTGCGCTCACGAGGCTCGAGCTTCTGATAGCGCGCCTGCATTTGCGCTTTATATGGACTAATCGCATCGCGCGCCTGTTCGAGGTAGCGCGCGAGCGGCGCCATGATCTGCGCCAGAAGCTTGCGGAGTTGATCCATCATTCGGTCGTGATCGCGTCCTTGAATTTGGCCTGGACCTGGAATTCCACTTTCCCGTCCTGGGCGGCCTTGGTGTGACTCACCTCGATGTTGCTGAAGTAATCATCTTTCTGAAGCACCTGCTTCATCTGATCGACGGTGGCGAAAGAATCCGCCTCGCCCGACAGAAGTACGCCGCTGTCATCCACCGTAATGTCCTGCATCTCGAGCGGAAATCGTTTGGGAACATCGCGCGACACCGCCAGCAGCGCATCGAGCGGCGAATCCTTCGCGATGTTGCCGCCGATGAGTGCCAGCCGCTTGCTCATCTTGATTATTCCGGAGCGCAATGCCGCAACCGCATCGTCGGGTGGATGCGAGCCGAGCGCTGGAACCGCAATGGTTGCGATTTGACGGTCAAGGGCATGCAGCCGATGCAACTGGGTTCCGACGCCCAGCGCGAAGTGCGCCAGTCCCAGTACGATCGCTACTGCGGCGATGGTGGCAGTGGTGTAGAAAGCGGTCAGGTCGCCTCGGACGCGTCCTTTGAAAGCGAATTCTCCGGCGCGAAAATTGAGCAGCTCGGCCGGCTTGTTCGGCAGTTCGCTCAGCAGCATCGCGATGCAAGCGGCGTAGCGGCTCATGTCGGGACGTTTGCCGTTGAGCAGGAACGAATAGTCGAATTCTGCCGCATCGCGCACCGCGAGCGAGAGCGCCTGAGACAACTCATCGCGCAGCAGCGGGATGCCGGCCGCCGAGCCGGCCAGAATAACGTCGATCCCTTCGACTTCGGAAGAATGCGCGAGCAGCGTCTGGCGCGCGGTGCCGAGGATCGCATTAGCGTGCGCTTCGGCTACCGGTCCTTCCTCCTCGGCACTGAGGCCGGCATGCACGGTTCGAATCGCGCGCGGAGTGCCGTCGGAATCTAGCAACACCATCGAGGTCGAGGTCGGCTCGATATCCATCAGCAGATGCGCGTTGGTCGAACTTGTGGGAGAGCGCGACAGCAGCCGCGCGATCGCCAACTCCGACAGCGTCACCGTGCGCGGATCGATGCCAACTTTCGCGAGCAGATCCAGGTGATGGCGCATGTCCGTCTTGCGTGCGAGTGCTGCGACGACCAGCGTCGAGCCACGGTCGGCACCGACGCGAACAAAAGCTACCACCGCATCATCGACGGGGAACGGCAGATGTTCCTCGAGCGCGAAGGGCACCACCTGATGCAGTTTGCGCATGTCGCTGAAGGGAAGTTCCAGCAGCCGCTTGACGACGAAGTCGCTCGCTATCGAGGTGGTGACGACATCGGGTTTGCCGGTTCGCGCAAGGATTCGATGCAGCGCGCCTTCGAGGTCGGTCTCGCCATCGCGGCGCTGCTCCTCGAATACGCCCTCGATGTGGAAGGTATTCCAGGTGCGCTCGGCTACCGCCGCGCGGATGGTATGACCCGGCATTTCGAGCGCGAGTATCTTCTGCGGCATATGAGCTGCTTATTCTTCCTGCCAACTGCTAAGCGAGCCGGTACCGTCGCCGTTACGGCGAAAAGTCGCGTATACCAGCCTTCGCGCGCCCGCGTATGATCCCACTCCCGTAATGCTAAAGTAAGTCGAGCGCACAGTTAAGGTCTTGTTGAGACCGCCCTGGGAAGTGCCCTGAGATGCAGCCCCTCCTATCAGATTAAACACGTCGTTGGTATTGGTAAACGGACGTATGCTGCGGGCCTCGATAATTTGCTGCACTATCTTGGGATTATCGGACAGCGACTGGTCGAGACAAGCGATGACCTCGGGCGACGCGGTATTGACGTTGACCGCAGGCTCGGGCGCAACGGTGAGATAGTTGCGAAGCTTCATGAATGTGGCGTCGTCCATGCCCTTGATAAGGCGCAGATCGCCCAGCGTCGGCATCGGACCGTTGCGCGGCTCGTAGGGAGGCATCAAGCGCATGTAGTAGTCCGCCTCGGCGCCGCCTTGCGACTCGATACTGTCCGGATCGAGCCAATCCACAATCGGCGGAATGATAGCGGGCGAGATTCCCAGCAGCATTACCAGCCGCGTCAGCTGCATCACCGCATTCGCGTTGATTTGCCCGATCGCGCTCGGTCCGTTCGCATTGGGCTGCCCGACTGATGGACCAGTGCCATACGGCGATGCGCCTACCGGCGGCGCCGTGCCCAACGGAGTCGGCTGCGAACCCGGCTGCGTGGGCGTGAGGCCGTTGATCTGCATGGTGTTGATGAGGCTGTTGATATTGAACTTGCGCGCCTCATCGACCACCGTGAGCTGCACTCTTCCGCCATTGACTGGCATCGGTGGGAACGGAAGCGCCCATACGCTGAAGAACGAATCGAAGGATTGTCCTTGCCCTCCGAGCGACGATGGATTGGATTGCTGCTGCGCCAACTGCGTACGCGTATCCTGCGCGATCAATGCCAGCCCGACGTTGATTGCCGATCGCGCGAGGTATTCGGCGCGAATCTCGTTGGCGTGATTGGCGGCCGACAGGTAGCCCATCGCACTCGAAGAGGTGAAGTCGATCACGATGATTGTCATCATCGCGATCGCGAGCATAGTGGCCAAAAGCGCGATGCCGCGTTCGCTACTCACTTTGCGCATTATGATACGAAGCTGACTCACCATACCGGTAACGCCATCGGTAGAATAACTTCGGTCGAAAAATTCATCAGCCGGCCACGTCCGGCGCCGAGCACGATATCGATGGAAACCGCGACCGGAAGCTGAGTCGGCGGCGGCAATTCGGTCGAGTTCCAGCTCTCCAGCCATTCGCCGCCATTGAAGTATTTAATGTGCAGCGAGACCAGGTTGTCCGCCAGTTCGGTTGGAGGCGCTCCCGGGATATTGGAGCCGATCAGCAGCGCGCTGCGCTGACTCCGCGTCAGCACGAACCATCCGCGCGCCTGCGGGTTGGGAGTAGCGGAATAGGAGACCAACTCTTCGGCGTCCATACCTGTGATGGCGCGCCGATGCCCGGCCGCGAGAGTCGAGACCGTGATCGAGTCGATCGGCAGCGTACCGCCCATCTGTCCCTTTCCGAGCAGCAACACATTGCTCGGGAAGTTGGGATACGGGGTCTGCACCGCGCCGCGAATTTCGTTGGTGAGCTGCCACAGGATCGCGCGTCCCTCGCGGTCCACGTCCAGACGCGCCTCGCCCTGCACCTTGCTATGAATGACGACGTTGAAAGATCCCGCGATCATCACAAGGATCAGCGCAAGAATGCCCAGCGCCAGCATCAACTCGAGCAGCGTGAAGCCTGCGCCCGCGCCCAAACCATGATGCGTACTCATCGTCATCGTCCGACCGGACTGGCCTGTCCAATGGGCGCGCCGGGCGAGCCTTGGCCCGCCGGACTCTGTCCCGGCATTATCTGCGGCGTGGGATCATGAAGGAATTCGACGATCGAAAGACTATGGCGGAAGCGCGGCCCGTAATAGATGGTAACTTGAACCTTGCGGATGTCCGGAAACATCCCTGACAACTCCACATCGCGCTCCCATTTGAAATTGCGATAGGCGCCCGGAAAAAGTTTTTCGAAATCGCCGCTGGTTCGTCCAACTAACGGAACCCGCTCCAGTTCGGCGGTCGACATCAGGCCCTGCGCCAGCGCCGAGGCGGTGCTTATCTGCTGTCCGCGTAGCACGCTTTGCAAGTTGGAATCATGCAGCGACAGCAGTGACAGCATCGTGATGCCGAGCACTCCGATCGCGATCATCACCTCGAGCAGCGTAAATCCGCCCCGCCCATTTTCGCGCTTCATGATGTGCCGGGCCGCGCCTGGCGCAGGTCACCTCTCGCGATCATCACATGGCCGGTGAGGGAATCGATTCCGAGCGTCATCACACGCCCCTTCGAATCGATCAGATGTACGATGGTCGCGTCAACAAAACCTTGCGGATAGAACATGGTCGCGATGGTGCCGGTGCTGAGGGTGCCGACTCCTTCGACGGTGACATCGCGAATTCTGACTTTATCGGGCAGCGTCACGCGCTTGCCGGAGGTGGAGAGATCGGGAAAAAAAGCTGGCTGAGGCGCATACGGATCCGCGATCAACACGAAGTAGGCGTTGTGGTCCATGTCGAAGACCAGCTGGATCACCAACTTGCGCGATGATGCTTCGTCGTAAAGGTAAGTCGCGCGGCCGGCGAGCCGGCGGCTGGCGCTTTTCAGTTGCGCATCGGTCAGCCCACCCATGTACGGCATCGCAATCAACATGATGAGACCCATCAGAAACAGGACCACCATGATTTCGAGGAGCGTGAAGCCGGAGCGACCTAGCCGCGAGGGCTGACCTAATCCCCGGGCGCTACGACCTAACCCCCGACCCCTTCCCTTTAGGGAAGGGGAGTCAGAAACAGCAGCGGATCCTCGCTCTTCCTCTTCTGACGCCTCTTCCCTAAAGGGAAGGGGTTGGGGGTTAGCTCTTTGAATCATCAGCTCCTTGCGAATCTACTGCTGGCTGCCGTCGATGTCCGCATTCTTGCCGTCGCCGCCTTCTACGCCATCGGCCCCGAACGACTTGAGCACATAGGAATTGCCGTCGCTCTGATAGAAGTACGCATTGCCCCACGGATCTCTCGGAATCGATTGCAGATATCCGCCCGCTTCATAGTTAGCCGGGACGTTGTTGCCGCTTTGTGGCGCCGCGACCAGCGCTGCCAGCCCTTGATCGCTGGTTGGATACGAGCCGGCGTCGAGATAGTAGCGATCGAGTCCGGTCTTGATTTCCGAAATATCCGCCTGCGCCTTGACCCGCTTCGCTTTGTCGGTCGCGCCGCGCAAGCTCTGCACGACGATGGTCGCGAGCAGGCCGAGAATCAGAATGACCACCATTATTTCGATCAGGGTAAAGCCGTCCTGATTGGCCAGCCGTCTTCGCCGTGGTGCTTTCATCATCAAAATTGCTCCGTGCAACCGGTTCTCACTGCATCAGTTGGTTGAGTTGGAAGATCGGCATCAACACCGCCATCATCATGAACAGGATCATGCCGGCCATCGTAATTGTCATCACCGGCTCAAGTATGGTCGTCATCTGCGAGAGCGAATGCGCGACCTCATGCTCGTAGGCGTCGGCGACCCGTTCCAGCATCTGCTCGAGTTCTCCCGAGCGCTCGCCAACCTTCACCATCTCGACCAGCAGCGGCGGAAAGAGCCCGCTGACTTTCAGGGTGTCGCCCATCCCGTGACCTTCGCGGATACTATCGCGGCTGGTCTGGACCGCATCGCGCAGGAGGCCATTGGTGATGACGCCGCGGACCGCGTCGAGCGAGGGCAACAGTTGTACGCCGCTGGCGAGCAGGGTGCTGAGTGTCCGTGCGAAACGCGCGCAAATGATGCGCACGAGGGTTTGACCGATATACGGAATTTTCAGGACCATCGTGTCGTAAAAACGGCGTCCCTTGAAGGTTGACATTGCGAATGCGATCCCAGCGATGGTTCCCATCAGCGCGGCGAGAATCAGATACCAGTACCCGATCAGGATGTCGGACACGCCAATCAAGATCTGCGTCGCCAGCGGCAGGGCCGCGTGACTTTCGCGGAAGATGGTGGCGACCTGCGGCACCACGTAGGTCACCAGGAATCCCATGATCGCGATGCCGACGCACATCATGATGATCGGATAAGTGAGCGCGCTGCGAACCTGCGCGACGAACTCGGCCTGGCTTTCGGTGTAATCCGCAAGCCGGTCCAGCACAGCCTCCAATGCGGCGGCGGCTTCCCCGGCGCGCACCATGCCGACATACAGGTCGGAGAAAACCTCGCGATGAGCCGCCATCGCATCGGCCAGCGAGCTGCCTTCGCGCACGCGCTCGCGCACCTGCGACATCATGCGCTTGACGCCTTGCTTGGCCGATTGCGCGCTGAGAATCCCGAGCGCATCGACCAGCTGAACGCCGGCGCCGAGGAGCGCGCTGAGCTGGCGCGTCATCAGCGACAGATCGGGACCGGACATTTTGGTCCGGCCGATTTTCGGGAGCCAATCGCGAAACGTAACCGGCGTGCGTGCGGCGATCTCTTCGGAAAGCTCGGTGGGGAATACGCCCATCTCACGCAGCTTGCCGCGTGCGTTGCGGGCGCTGTCGGCATCGACCACGCCATTAACGGCACGGCCCTGGGCGGAAAGTCCGCGATAGGCGAAAACCGGCATTAGTGAAAAACCGTAGCCAAGCGCGGCTAGTGAATGTCTTCCTGGGTCATCCGCAGCAATTCCGAGACTGTCGTCTCGCCCGTGAGCACGCGCTCGGCGCCATCCTGGCGGAGCAGTTTCATGCCCTTCGCCTGGCAGGAGCGCCGGATGGTCGCGGCATCGGCGTTCTGCATGACCAGGGTCCGGATGTCATCTTCCATGACCATAAGTTCCTGGATCGCGATTCGACCCCGATATCCGGTGTTGCGGCATGCGCGGCATCCCGCGGCTTTGTAAATCTTGCCCGCGAAGCCCGCCGCGTTGATGCCGATGCGCTGCAGCTCGGTGGTAGTGGGAGTGTAGGGCGCGCGGCATTCGGGACACAGGCGGCGCACCAGCCGTTGCGCGAGCACCGCCAGAATCGAGGAGGAAACCAGGAACGGCTCGATACCCATTTCGACCAGCCGCGTCAGCGATCCGAAGGAATCGTTGGTATGCAGCGTGGAGAAGACGAGGTGGCCGGTCAGCGCTGCCTGAATCGCGATTTCGGCGGTCTCGGTGTCGCGGATTTCGCCGACCATTATGACGTCGGGGTCCTGACGCAGGATCGATCGCAGTCCGCTCGCGAAGGTCAGCTCGATCTTCGGGTTGACCTGCATCTGGCCGACGCCCTTGAGCTGATATTCGATCGGATCCTCGATCGTGATGATGTTCTTTTCCGGCGAATTGATGCGGCTCAGCGCGGCATAAAGCGTGGTCGATTTACCCGAACCGGTCGGTCCCGTCGCCAGGATGATGCCGTGGCTCTGACGGATTAGGCGATCGAGCTTGCGCAGGTTCTCGCCCGAAAATCCGAGCTTGTCGAGATCGAAGTTGTCGGCCTGGTTCGCGCGATCGAGCAAGCGCAGCACGCTCCGCTCGCCGTATGCGCACGGGATGGTGGAGACGCGGATATCGATATCGCGGCCCGCGATCAGTACGCGGATGCGGCCATCCTGCGGCAGCCGCTTCTCCGCGATGTTGAGGCCGGACATAACTTTGATGCGCGAGGTGATCGCGGCCTGAATGCGTTTGGGCGGCGAGATGACATCGTAGAGCATGCCGTCGACGCGGAACCGCACGACCAGATCGTTCTCGAAGCATTCGATGTGGATATCGCTGGCGCGGTCCTTGACCGCCTGCGAAAGGATTCCATTGACCAGTTTGATGATCGGCGCGGCGTCGTCCGATTCGAGCAGGTCGCGAGTTTCGTTGGCGATTTCGCTGGCGACCGCATCGAGGCCCTGATCCTCGAGGTCGATCATCAAATCCGCCGCGGTGGTCGTCGCCGCCTGATCGTAGGCGCGATTAATGGCGTCCTCGAGGACCTGGCCGGGCACGACGATGGAATTGATCGGCATGCCGAACATCACATGGAGATCGTCGATCGGCTCGTAATTTGACGGGTCGGCAAGCGCGATGGTCAAGACCCCTTGCTGTATCGAGAGCGGCAGCAGGCGGTTCTTCTTGGCGTAATTGATGGGGACCTTGGAGACGAGGGTCAGATCGACCGTCTTCTCGTCGATATGGTTCTCGAAGGGGAGACGGTATTCCTGGGCGAGTGCGCGGGCGAGGCGCTGCGGCTCGATCGCGCCCATCTCGACCAGCACCTCGGTCAGCTCCTGGCCGGGTTTTTTGCGCTGCTTCGCGCGGTCCAGGTCCTGCTGGGAGATCCAGGACTGGTCTAGAAGGATGTCTTCGAAGCTCTTACGCGCGGTCGCCATGCTAAGCCGATCGAGAAATCTCTCGTCCCCCCAACCATTACAAATTCACGAATAAATGAGCAATCTGCGGGGAATTTTCGTCCCCCCGAAGCGTTGCCCACGGACAATTAGACCTGACACCCCCTACACCATACAAGTATGCGCTTAATGTCCTGTTGAGCCTAGCAATTTAAAGACGTGGGAGTGCCCCGAAAGTTGCGCTGACGTTATTTCGGCTTACGGCGCTCATTGCTCCAGTCGAAAATGAGGATGGGAGCGGCCAGAGCAAAGCCAAAAAGCCCGACTATGGCCATCGCGATATAAGGATTCATCATTTTGGCTAGTCCTCAATAATGATACGTCCCGCCCTGTGGCGAGCCGCCGAAGCCCGCACTGAATCCCGCACCCTCCTTCTTCGGCATCGTATGGGTAGCTTCGTTCCACGATACGAGTTGCCCATTGTTGAATTTCAGGTCGAGAAAGGATCCGGTGTCGCCTTCCTTGGCCGAGGTGTACAGCGCGGTGGCGGTCACGTCGTTGCTGTTGGCGTGCTTGGCGTAACTCCAAATCGAGGTGTGCTGATCGACGTAGTTGCGGATGTCCGGCTCGCCCCACATCTGATGGACCTCGAGGCTGGACATCCCCGGCTTCAGGGAATTTTCCATCTTGTTGACTTTGTATCCCGAGGCGGCCTGATAGAAGATTCCGCATCCGGCGATCGAAACCAGGAGCAGCGTCAGCGCAGTAATTGCAAATTTTCGCATCGCAGCGATTTTGGGGTGACGCGCCCTCGGTGTCAATTACGAGCGGATGGCACGCCCGCGCCGTGTACTGCACGTGGCGCGCACGCGCCGTCTATTTGCAGATGACGCGGGCGACAGCCTGATGATATAGAAGAGGTCGCATCGCACGGACTGGGAATATGGCTCGCAAGCTGAAGCTGGTGAAAGGAGGCGCGCAGAAGGGCGCGCTGGTGTACGGCATGCGCATCTTCGACGACAGCGCGGTCAATGCGGTCGAAGACGCGCGCGTCACGCTCAGCGACGGCTCCGCGGGCCGCGTCACGATGCATCTGATCGAGGGCACGCGCGCGCAGATCCGCCGCCAACTGATGCAAAGCATCGATGCGTTTTTTGAATTACTCGAAGAGCAATAGCAGGAGAGCAACTACATGAACTTCGAATTCGTCAAGTACGACAAGCGCGAGCACATCGCCTACATCACGTTCAATCGCCCCGAGCGGATGAATGCGTTGCATCCGGCCTGTCACGTCGAGATGACGAAGGTGTGGGATGACTTCATCGCCGACAAAGCGATGTGGGTTGCGATCGTCACCGGTGCCGGCGACAAGGCATTTTCGGCCGGTAACGATCTGCGCTACACCGCCGAGCATCGCGGCGAGCCGGTCTCCGAGGTGCTGAAGCAAGCGAAGGGCGGATTCGCCGGCATCACCTCGCGCTACGATATCTACAAACCGATCATCGCGGCGGTGAACGGCTTTGCGCTCGGCGGCGGATTTGAAATCGCGCTCGCATGCGACATCATCATCGCGGCGGACCACGCGCGCTTCGGATTGCCGGAGCCGCGCGTCGGGCTGATGGCCGGGGCCGGCGGCGTGCATCGTCTCCCGCGCCAGATCCCGTTGAAAATCGCGATGGGCATGATGCTGACCGCCAAGCACATCACCGCGCAGGAAGCGGCGAAGTGGGGTATAGTGAATGAGGTGGTGGCACTGAAGGACCTCATCCCGACGGCGGAGCGATGGGCGCGCGAGATCATGGAATGCTCGCCGATTTCCATCCAAGCCTCCAAGCAGGCCGCGATGGATGGACTGGGGCTCTCGATGGAAGACGCGAACGCGAAGCGCTTCCCACTGAGCGAGAAGCTATGGCATTCGAAGGACTCCATCGAAGGGCCGCTGGCATTTTCGCAGAAGCGCAAGCCGAATTGGACCGGAGAGTAAGGCGAGTTGGATAGTTTTCAGGCGGCCAGCTATCTCATCACCGCATTGCTCACGTT
>Ga0070735_10005180_pt1 | contig 10868 bp, 3 predicted proteins | sample Coa_R1_FD_66443 | JGI IMG/M metagenome (GOLD analysis project Ga0070735, IMG submission 66443) | Surface soil microbial communities from Centralia Pennsylvania, which are recovering from an underground coalmine fire - Coalmine... | ecosystem: Environmental > Terrestrial > Soil > Unclassified ... | reverse complement strand
CCAGGCGATCTTCAAAATTTTTCCCATGGCCGATCCGGATGGTGTCGCCCATGGACGCGTCCGTTTCAACACGAACGGTTACGACCTGAATCGCAATTGGGATACGATCAACCCCGTGAAGATGCCGGAAATCGCGGCCCAACGGAAAGCGATTCTCGATTGGGTGGATGGGGGCCATCGCCTGGATCTGTTTCTATCCCTGCACAACACGGAGACAGGCGAGTACCTGCAGGCGCCAGCGGCATTTCATGCGCTCGGCGAACGTGTCTTTCACCTGCTGGCGGAAACGACAACATTCAATCCCACCTCCCCGCTGCGAGATGCCGGCAAGACTACGACACCGGGAAAGCCCGGGCGCATGAGCGTGGACCAGGGGCTGTATCACGATCGCAAATTGCCCGCTATGCTGATGGAGCAGATGATCCAGTACAACTCCAAGCTGGGCCATTGCGCAACCGTAATGGACCGCACTGAATTTGGCGCTGGCCTGGTTCGGGCCCTGGCTGAAGCTGTCACTGGCGGCGAAACGTACACTAGCCACCTGGAAGCTTACCTGGACCGGCAGATCGCCGCGTCTCCGGTGGCCCGCGAAAAGGCTTGGAATCGCGATTTCAGCTCGATTGACAATTATCGTTTGTCGGTTGCGCCAAATCGCGCTCGCTTCATTACGATGATAGGCGGCTTCGAGCATTATGTGCGCACACCGCTCCATCCCCGCCTCGAGCCTCTGAAAAGCCCGGAGGGCTATACAGCGGAGCGCGTGACACTGGACGCTCTGCCGGACGTCGAAGCCGAGGGCGTATTGCTGATCCCCAAATCTCCCGCTGGACCCAAGCCAGTGGTGATCGTTCAGCATGGGATGGGCGGCTCGCCGGAAGGTATCTCCGGTTTAACGGATGAGGGCGATAGCTATCATCAAATCGGCCGGCGCTTAGCCGAGCAGGGATTCATCGTCTGGGCCAATCGTATGACCCAGGGCGTCGAGACCAAATCGCGTCTGGACCGCAAAGCCAAAATGGTCGGGCAGCGCTTACAGGCTCTGGAGCAGTGGATTCTGATTCGCGTGGGCGATTACCTTGAAAGCCGGCCCGAGATCCGCCCTGACCGGATTGCCATCTACGGCAAATCGTGGGGTGGCCGGACCGCCTTGTATACAGGCGCAATCGACGAGCGCATCGCGGTGGTGATTGCCAACGGCCATTTCAACGAGACCGTGCCCAAGATGCTGACTCGTTCCTCGCACTACACGGCATATCTTTTCACGAACGAAGATTATGCTTTCTTTCCGGATCTGGCAAATGAATTTTCCGATTCCGACATTGCCTCGCTCATTTGCCCCCGGGCCCTTTATATTGAGCAGGGCAATCGCGATCCGGTCGTTTGGTATCCTATGGCGCAGCGAGAGTTCGAGATCGTTGCGAACTACTATCGCCGCCTCGGCGTGGCGGAACGGGCGCAGATGGAGGTGTTCAATGGCGTCCACGAGATCCACGGCGAAAGCTCGATCGCATTTCTGAAGAAGTGGCTCATGGAATGAAAAGAACTTGACAACGTCACCCCCGCTCAAAAGGCGAACTTCATCCCGAACTGTAACACGCGTGCGGGCTGGGCGCTCCCGATGGTCCCAAAGGCCGGAGAGGTGAGGCTGACGTTGGCCGATCCCAGATTCACGTGATTGAATGAATTGAAAGCCTCCGCGCGAAAATCAAGACGCAGCGACTCCCTGAACTGGAACGCTTTCGCCGCGATCAGGTCCACAGTCTCTAATCCAGGATTGTGGAAGACCATGCGTGCCGAATTGCCGAATCTGCCGCACGCCCCGCACTGTGCAAAAGAAGGCGGCGCAGCGAAGCCGGCTGTGTTGAACCATTTCTGGGCTGACCGCTGGCCCGATGGAAGAATGGCAACCCCGATCTCATCCGGCAACGAAGCGATGCTGGTGTTGGTCGTATCCACGCCATAACTCACGCCCGATGCCGGCCCGGTCTGCAAACTCACAATCGTGCCCACCCGCCATCCGCCCGCCACCGTGCGCAGTAAGCCGGTCGCATTCCGCAGGATCGGCAAGTTATACAGCACGCTGCTCGACATCCGTTGCCGGATATCGAAGTTCAGGTCTGAATAGGAATTGCGCAGATTGAAAATATCCTGAATGCCCTGTGCTCCGTCTCCGGTACCGAACGAATTCCCGTCAACATCGCCCAGCGCGTGCGACCAGGTGTAAGCGCCGAGGAACGTCAGCCACTTGCCCATATTTTTCCGCAACTGCACCTGCAGGCCGTGGTAATTCGAATCGCCGATGGATCCGTAGTCCGTAATGCCGCCGAAGCTGGGGAGGGCCCGCTGCAGGGAACCTGGCTGATCGATGAGCAGCGGCCGATTGGATTGCCAGCCGGTCGTGAGGAAGTGCGCCTCATTGCCGACATAGGCAACATCCAGAACAATGTTGGAAAACAATTGCCGCTCTACCGTCAGATTCCATTGCGAGACTTCCGAATCGCGCAGATGCGGCTGAACGCCATATGCTCCCAGCCCTCCGGGAGTGGCTGTCAATCTCGCCAGGGCTGCCGGGCTGTCATATTGAATCGGACTGGTGGGCGTACCATTGGCTGAAATCGAAACAGTGAACGGAGGATTGAAGGTTATAACGGTATAGGAGTTGGTGATCTCCGGCGCAAAATAGAGACCGTAGCCAGCTCGAATAACGGTTTTGCCTCCTCCCGGATTCCAGGAAACGCCGATGCGAGGCCCCCAATCGCCGTAATCGTTGAACACTAGCTCCTTTGGATAGCCGGGTGTGCCGGGGAAAATCTGTTGCGAGACCAGATAGCCGCCTCCGTTGCCCAACGCAAAATTATCCGCCGCCGGGGGATTACCTTCGGCCAAGGGGCGCCCGAAGTAGTCCCAACGTAGCCCGAAGTTCACGGTCACATGAGCAGTCGCGCGCCAATCGTCCTGCGCATAGTAGCCCATGTTCCAGTTGTTCAGCCGAGTGGCAATCGGAGTGGGGTTCAGGGTGATACTGCTCGATAAACCGAGCAGAAAGTCGGCGAACTGGTTGGGGGCCGCGGGCGAGCGGGGTCCAGCGGTTTGCAAGCCGTTGAAAGCGTACACGCCGCGCGGGTCCAGGGCTTCGTTGAAGGTCCAGTTAATGCGATAGAACTTGCCACCGAATTTGAGCAGATGCTTTCCGATCTGAATAGAGCTCTTCAGGTCGTAGTCCCAGGTTTGATTCAGCCGCGTGCGCGGGCCGTTGCTGCGCACCGTGTAATCGGTGTAGCCGTTACTGATGCTTGGCGGCCCGTAGTTATAGGGATCGCAGGCCACGCCGGGGAGGTTCATCACGCCGCAAGCGATATTGAGTTTGGCGTTGCCGGTTGTCCCCAGCAGCTCCGTCTCGAAGAAGCGGTCCCAAGCCACCAGGGCGTTCACCACCCAACGGGAACTCAAGGTGTGGGTCCAGTTGATGGCCATATTTTGGGTCCGGCCGTTGTTGTTGTCCTGATCGTTGCCGAAGGTCGGGAGAACCGTGTTTGTGGTCAGGGAATTGAACATGTAGCGGAAGAAGAAGCGATCCCGCGAACCAGGATAATAGTCCACGCGCGGAACGTACTGGTTCTCCTCGGTAGGCACGGTGATGGTCGGCGTGATGAAGTTGTTGGGTCCGGCGCTGAAATTGGGCAGCGGCGTGTACTGCATGAAAGCCGTCGAGGCGGGGCGGATTCTTGTGGAGGGGATAATGTTGCCAGGAAAGGGAGCCCCAGTGTTTGGGTCGTAGATGATGGTGCTCGAGGAAGAGAAATCGCCAGCGCGGAAGGCAGCCGGAGCGACGGTGGTCAGAGAGCTGAAGGTCCCCGCGACCTGCCGCCCGGATTCCCAGTTGAAGAAAAAGAACAGCTTCTGGCGCGCCTTCGGGACAGGCCCGCCAAGATTAGCCCCGAACTGATTACGATTCAACCTCTGATTGGTGAGATTGAACGCGTTTCGCGCTGAAAAATCGTTATTGCGGTTAAACTCCCACAGTGTCCCATGGTAGGCGCCAGTGCCGGATTTGGTCACCAGATCGACGAATGCGCCCGGCGCCCCGCCGTATTCGGCCGAATAACCGGTAGTCACCACGTGAAATTCCTGAATCGCGTCAATGGAAGGAGAAAAGCTGAAATCGTAGCTGTCCAGGTCCATGGCGGGAACGCCATCATAACTGTACATATTCTGCGTGGAGGCGAAGCCATTGGCCTGAACAGCGATGCTGGTCCCCATGGAACCGCGGTTGCGCCGCAAGGTGATGTCGTTATTCACCGCGGGCGAGACGCCCGGTACCAGCTCGGCGAGCTGAGCGAAGGACCGTCCGTTCAACGGCAGGTCTTGAGTGGTTTGGCGGTTAATCGTTTCCCCCAATGCGGTGCTCTCCGTCTGCAATTGGGCTGCAGCAGCCTCCACCTGCACGCTTTGCGTGGTGGTTCCGACCTCCAGCTTGAAATCCACGCGCACTGTTTGCGAGACGTCCAGCGTGACGCGATTTACGATTGACTTCTGGAAGCCGGCGTGTTCGGCTGTCACCATGTAGTCTCCAGGAGTCAGATAGGGTACCTGGTATTCCCCAGTGCCATTCGTCAGAACCGTTTGGCTGCGGTGAGTGGCAATTTCCGTGACCGTTACCCGCACACCGGGGACCAGCGCACCCGCGGGATCGACAACGGTTCCCACAATGGTTCCAGTAGCCTGCTGCGCGCGAAGCGCCGCTACGACAAAAAAACAGACAATGAAAAATCTCCCGATACGGAACATGCCTCTAATCCCCCTTTGCTCAACGGCTGTCGTACAGCGCGAATCTCCTAAGCTGAGCCGCGCACGGCAAGTAAGCGGTCGTTAAGAATTCCGTGGGACAGAACACCAGCCTTTGCATCAAAATAGCAGTTTCAGAGCGAACTGATAGATGCGAGGATTCCAGAGATTCCCAGAATCGCCGCCCGGAGGGAGCAGAGATCCGAAATTCGTGGCCGTAAACGAATTCTGCGGAAACACTGGAGTGTAATAATGACTCGAAAACAAATTGAAGGCCTCGGCGCGAAACTGTACATTCAAGCGCTCGGTGATTCGGTTGTTTTTGAACAGCGAGAAATCGGCCGCGTGTTGCGCAGTCGAAAACAGCGTGTCGCGGCCGGCTGTGCCCAGCGTCCCGAGGGGCGGCTCGGTAAAAGCCGCGGTATTGAAAAATTGCGTGAGCGTTGGCTTAAAGCCGGCAGGATACGGGCTTCCGGTCACATTTAAACGCTCCGTGCCGCGTGTCTCTCCGGTCTGACTCCGATCGCCGCAGCCGCAAAGGACAGTAACGGGCGAGCCATCCACCAGCGTCAGGATGCCGTTGGCCTGCCAGCCGCCCACAATCCAGCTCAACGGTCCGCCATGATTCAGCAGCGGCTTGCCTTTGCCGAATGGCAGTTCGTATACCCAACTCACCACCAGCCGGCGGCTCTGGCTGAAGTTCGCCAAACCGCGGTCGGCGAAGAGATTCTGTCCATATTGCGCGCGATCCGTGTCGCCGGTTATCCCACCGCCTAGCTCGCTCGATTCGTCAATCGCCTTGCCCCACGTGAACGCTCCGAGCGCCTGAAATCCATTGGAAAACCGTTTGTCGATTTTGAACGTCAGGGCATTATAGTTCGACATGCCTATATTGGCCAATGTAGTTCCTGCGGCCGCAAAATTGTAATATGGCACGCGTGACTGAATCGGTGAGCACTGCGATGGGTACGTTCCGGCCGGGCATTGCGAAATGAACGATACGCTGTTGTTCGCGTTGCCCGTGACAGAAGGCAGCACCGCCTGGTTAAAGCTCCAGGCGATTGGTTCGCGCAAACCGTGCGAGCCTTGATAACCGAGCTCGAGCAGTAGCGACGGACGTAATTCGTACTGCAGATTGAACGCCCATTGCTGCGTATAAGGAGTGCGGTTGTTCGGCAACTGCACGCGCGGATTGGTACATTGATTGAGCACCTGCGTGACCTGGCCGGCCGAATTAACGACAGAGCTGGATGGAGCTTGGCAGTACGGCGGCGGGAAAGTCCGGTTCGCGACGGAGTATGGCGCGGGGAACAAGTTGCGAATATCGACCGGAGGCTGGCTCTCCAGGCCCGTCGGAGTTGGCAGCACGGGGGAAAGATAGGGAATGTTTTCGGTGACTGACTGCGTGGGGTAATAATTATCCAGCACGTCATAGAAGATCCCGTAGCCCGCGCGCACGACGAAACGGTTGCCGGAGAAGGGTCTCCAAGCCAGGCCGACCCGCGGCGCCCAATCGTGCCAATCGGTCGAGATCAGGTTTGGCGAAACGCAGCATGCCGCCTGAATCGGGTTGTTCACCAATTGCGTGAAGGACGAATCCGCGTAAAGCAGTCGGCCGCCCGGATAACCGAAATCCAGGATGTTGCCGCCCTTATATTTGTCATGAAAGGGCGTGTGCAACTCCCACCGGGCGCCAAGATTCAGAGTGAGCCGCGGAGACACGCGAAAATCATCCTGAAAATAGAAGTTATAATCGGTGTTCCGTAATGTCGACAGGCTTTGATCGAAAGCGCTGAACCGGGCCACTACGCCGCCGTTCGGATAACCCAATAGCATATCGGCGAAGCCGTTGCCAGTATTCGGTTGTCCAGCTACCTGTGCGGCTAAAGGATTTTCGGCCGTGTACGCTCCCCCGAAATTGAGCGTTCCATTGCCACCCAAGCCGCTGCGATTATAATTCTGATTGCGGCGAATATCCGTGCCGATCGTGATACTGTGCCGTCCACGCGTCAGCATCGCATCGTCATCATATTGGAAGATATTGGAGATATTGAAGAAGGGAACCGATCCACCATAACCGAGGCTCCCGTACTGCGTGCTGAGGACAATATTCGGGAGTGCGTAATACGCGGGATCGTTGTCCAAGTTCTTCAGACCGATCTGTTGCCAATAGTTGGTGGGACCGCCGGCCGTCTGGAAATCCTGTGAGAAAACGAACCGCATGAAGCCCACCCGAGCTTCATTCAGGGTGCGCGGGCTGAAGACGTGGGTCCACTGGAGACCGGCATTTCGAGAGTCGTCGCTTTCGTTTACACCGGAAAGCGGGGCTAGCGATGGCTGCGGCGCGCTCTCGTTTTGAAACAGAAACTGGCCAAAAACGCGATCCTTATCACTGAAGTTTTGATCGACGCGAGCGGTGAAGTTGTCCATGTCCAGCGGTGTGACGACGCTTTTCACGTAGTTTTGGCAGGGAAGCGCGCAGTTCACGTTCGGCGCTGGGAAGTATTGCAGTAAATTGGCGCTTTGCGGGGCGATGAGAGATAACGGAATCTGATTGCCCGCGAAAGGCATGCGGATGACCGCCGGCGTCCCGCCGGGATTTGGTACACCGCTCAGCGGATTGTAAAGTTGCGTGGGCCAATCGGAGAAATTTCCCTGCTTTTCCTGGTTCGTGGGCATTTGCGTTTGCTGGAAAGCGGACGTGACCCGGCGCCCACCCTGATAGCTCGCAAAAAAGAATGTCCGATTCTTTCCGTTGTACAGCTTTGGCAAGATGATCGGACCGCCAAAGGCGCCCCCGAACTGGTTCTGCTTCAAGGGATTTTTTGTGTGGAATCGCGGATTCATGGGCTCCAGCGCGTCGTTGCGCAGGAAATCCCAGAAGGCTCCATGAACCACATTGGCTCCCGACTTCATCGCTATATTAACCTGTGCGGCTCCCATCCCGTACTGCGCCGAATACAACGCGTTTTGTATCTTGAACTCCGCGATCGCGTCGATTGGAGGAACGGCCGTCGGAGTCTGGAACAGAGGTTCGTTGCTAGTCACGCCATCCACCAGGTAGCTGACGGACGCTGGCCGCGCGCCGTTCACGCTGACCATGGTATAGCTGTCGTTAAAACCGTGCGGGCGAATGCTGGAGGACGCAGCGTTTCCGCCTGTCACGCTGTTCACTCCGGCATTCAATTTGATGAGATTGGTAAAATCCCGGCCGTTGAGAGGTAAATCGGCCACTTCCCGTTCCGTGACTGCCTGGCCGATAGTGGCTGTGTCGGTATCGACCATCTGGCTGGTTTCATTCACATTGACGGTCTGGGTTAGCTCTCCGAGTTGCATCGGAATGTCAACGCGCAAAGTCTGGGCCACTTCGAGAGTGAGATTGCCGACCGTGGCTTTTTTAAAGCCCGCTTTCTCTGCCGTAACGCTATAGCGTCCCGGTAACAGGGATGGGACAAAGTAATCGCCGGTGGTGTTCGTCTGGTAGGTCGAGGAGGTATTCGTGTTGAGGTTGGTAACCGTGACCCTAGCGCCCGCGACGGCTGCGCCTACTGGATCGCGCACGTTGCCGACGATCGTGCCCAGCGATGATTGGGCCTGCAACAAGGCGCATCCGAATAAAGCTCCCAACCACCCTAGCATCAGTGATCTCAGATTGGCGACCATACGAAGCGAATCCTAAACAGATGGTTGATTATTGCCGGTGCTTTGGACCTGTGTCAAGCCTCTTGACAAGCGATTCCGGGTGCGCCATCCTAAAACGTCTCTGAGAGAGCATACATCCCTCATATAGACGCCTCATGTAGACGAACGCTATGAACAGACGTACTTTTAGCAATCTTCTCGCCGGAGCGGCTGCAATCCCAACTGCATCCGCGCAAGCGGCGCAGCCCGTTCCGCTGGACTTGGCAGCAATGCGTGACCGGCTCCATCGCGATCTGTTTGATGACTACCTGCCCTTTATCGAAAAGTATGTCGTCGATCCGCAATATGGTGGCTTCATGTGTTCCGTCCGCCCCAATGGCGAGAGGGTTTCCACCGGAAAGACGACCTGGTATGAGGGCCGTGGCACGTGGGTATTTTCATTCCTATACAATAATTTTTCGCGCGACCCGAAGTACGTTGATATCGCCGAACGCTCTGTCCGGCTGGTGCAGCGCAGCCGGCCCAAAAATCCGGACGAGTTCTGGCCGAAAGGACTGACCCGGGAAGGAGAGCCCACCGGCCCTCCCGACACTGAAGTCTATTCGGATATGTTCCTTGCCGAAGGCTTCGCGGAGTTTTCGAAAGCCAGCGGCGATCGCAAATATTGGGACGACGCGAAGGAGATCGTCCTCAAGTGTGTCCGCCGTTACGATCAGCCCGATTATCACCCATCCATCGGTCAAACGTACCTAGGGCCCGGCGCGCGCCCATTCCCCGGAGCGAGAGTGGAAGGCGTGTGGATGGTGCTGATCCGAACCACCACGCAGATGCTGGCCATGCGTTCCGACGCCGAGCTGCAACAGATCTCTCGCCGTGCCATCGATGCGCTACTGAATCATCACTACAATCCCCGCTTCCAACTCCTCAACGAACTCATTAACCATGATTTGTCGCGGCCGGCGAATGAATACGAGCGGTTGGTGTACGCCGGACATGCCATCGAGACGCTCTGGATGGTGATGGACGAAGCCAGGCGCGTGAAAGACTCAGCGCTTTTCGACCGCGCCGCAGGCCTATTCCGGCGTCATTGCGAAGTCGCAAAGGATCGCGTGTATGGCGGTCTCTTCCGCAATTTGAGGAACGTCGACAAGAACGATTGGACGATGGACAAAACGCTGTTTCCGCATCAGGAAGCGCTCAATGGCGGTATCCTGCTGATTGAGGAAACGGGCGATCCCTGGGCCGTTGCGTTCTATTCGGAAATCGCCAAATACACGCGGGACAAGTTTCCGATGCGCGCTATTCACTCGCCGCTGTGGCAAGTAATGGGCGACCGCCAGGTGCATCTTACGCCGAACATGACGCGCGCCGAAAATTATCATCAGCCCCGTTTTCTGATGCTCAATTTGTTAGCTGTGGAGCGAATGATAAAGAGAAACGGGGTCCCGGTTCGTGCCGTTTGAAGCGCTGATTGGAACGGGTCGCAAAGTCAATATCGGCATCATCGGCCTGGGCATCATGGGCGAGCAGTACATTGGCGTGTATCGGAGCCATCCGCATGCCGAGGTGCTCGCGGTGGCTTCGCGAACGCCTGAAAAAGCAATCGCCATCGCGGCCAAATACGGTATTCCTCACCCCTGTGCGGATTGGCGCGAGATGTTGCAGATCGACGAGATTGACGCTGTCTGTGTCGCTACGCCCGACGATCTGCACTATGAGCCCGCGTGCGCCTCGATGGAGGCGGGCAAGCACGTGCTGATCGAAAAACCGATGACCACGAACGTGCGGGAGGCGGACTCACTCGTCCAGGTGGCGCGCGAAACCGGAATGAAAGTGCAGGTTGCATTCAATCATCGCTGGCTCTCCGCCTACCATGAGGGCCGCGCGGCCATTGAGCGCGGGGCTATTGGACAACCGCTGGCAGCATTCGCGCGAAAAAATGACACCATATATGTCCCCACCGAATACATCAACTGGGCATCGCAAACAACGCCGGCCTGGTTCCTGAGCTGTCATGACATCGACCTGGTTCGCTGGTACCTGGGCAGCGAACCTGTGGAGGCGCGAGCCTGGGGCGTAAAGCGGGTGCTTCGCGCGAGAGGAATCGACACGTACGACATGATTCAGGCCCAGGTGCGTTTTCAGAACGGCGCCATTGCCGCCTTCGAATCCGGGTGGATCTACCCCAATACGTTCCCCACAATGGTGGATTCTTTCGTCGAAGTGGTGGGCGAAAACGGGCACCTGCATTTCGACCGCAAGAGCGAAAGCATCGAGCTCAGCACGCCGGATAAGTTCTCCTATCCGAGGACGTTTTTAGGTTCGCGAGTTTTCGGCACGCTCCGCGGAGCTTTTCCGTCCTGCCTCAGCGATTTCGTCCGTTCCATTCGGGAAGACCTGAAGCCGGAGGTGGGTGTGATGGACGGGCGTCAGGTCACGGC
>Ga0070735_10005177_pt1 | contig 10870 bp, 10 predicted proteins | sample Coa_R1_FD_66443 | JGI IMG/M metagenome (GOLD analysis project Ga0070735, IMG submission 66443) | Surface soil microbial communities from Centralia Pennsylvania, which are recovering from an underground coalmine fire - Coalmine... | ecosystem: Environmental > Terrestrial > Soil > Unclassified ... | reverse complement strand
CCATCCGCCACCTGGCCGGTGCCGTATCCGCGGTGCAGGCGATGACCGCCCGATTCCGGCCGGAGCTCGGTCGCGATCAGGAGGACCTGGCCATCCTGAACATGCGCTTTTCCGGCGGCTGGTACGGCCAGCTCTTCGCCTGCCACGCCACGCGCGGGCGCGGCGCCTCGCCCTCCGTCACTCTGTTCGGCGACGACGGCTGCCTCAGCCTGGACGCGTACGGCGCCGGCAGCGGCCTCGTGCTCTTTCCGGCCTCCGGGCCGCCTGAGCCGATGCCTACCGACGCAAGCTGGGGCGGCGCCTACGAGCGCGCCGTCACCCACTTCCTGGACGTCGTGCTAAACGGCACGGAGCTGATCGCCACCCCGCAGGACGGCCGCGAGAACGTTCGCCTCGTCCTCGCCGCCTACGAGTCGGCCCGAACCTCTCGCGAAATCGGACTTTAACCACTTTACAATTTGTCGGATTCGGACCAATCGTGGACGTCGAAAGGCGGGTTGAAATGACCGGTTCGCATTTCGCTGCCGTGCTGCTCGCGGGATCGCTGATGGTTGCGGTCGCGCAGGGCGGTGCGTCCGCCGTTGCTCCTCGTCGCGCCGACTACCGGTTCGACCGCAAGATCTCCCGATCGGTCTTGGAGCGCTACCTGTCGCGGTCGATCTCGATGGAGGGCCTGCTGAACGGCCGCGGCGACTTCGAGGATAACGCCCGAATGCTGAAGAGCACGGGCGCCAAGTTCGTCGGCCGGGCGCTCTGCCTCTGGGGCGGCGAAGCGGACCTGCCGCGCAACCTCGAGCGGGCGTGCAGCCTGATTCCCCGGCTGCACGCGGCGGACCCCGATATGATCCTGCAGGCCTGCGTGTTCGAGATCGTCACCAGACAGGTTGAGCAGATCCCCGTGCCGGAGAGCGCGTTCCAGGCCTTCGGCATGCCGGCCGAGCGCCGCAACTTTCGCTACACGGACATGATCTACACGGACGCGAAACGGCGCGACTGGGGGCCGGACGCTTCGGTCCCAGACGTGAGCCGGACCGAAACGAAGCTCTGGTTCTACTTCCTGAGCCGATCGTTTATCGACATCGGCATCGAGGCGATCCACTACGGCCAGGTCGAGCTGATGGGCCGCAACGATCCCGATCGGTCGCACTGGTCAGATCTGCTGTCTCGCGTCCGCGCCTACGCCGCGGCAAAGGCGCGCCGCCACACGCTGCTCTGCGACGGGCATGTCCCGAGCGGCGGGCTCGTCCGCGACGGCCGCCTCCTGCTGGACTTCCACAGCTTCCCCCTGCGCATCAAGGAGGCGCCCGAGCTCGCGGTCGGCGCCGTTCGGACTGCCGGCGCCGGCCCGTCCGTACCGCCATCAACCGGCGAACCAGTCATCCCCGCAAAAAGACGCGGCAAGACGGAAACGACCCGGCAGAACGGCGATCCCAGGCTGCGGTCCGGCCCGGCCGACGCGCTCAGCATGGCGACGCAGGCGACGGCCGCGCCGACAGATCGAATTCCCGCGCCGCCGGCCGGGCCACAGCCCGCGATCCTGCAGCTGGGCTTCTCGGACGGCATCTATGGCAAAAGTAAGGGCGGGCTGACGCCGAGCGGCTGGCGCTGCGAGCATCTGCCCTATTTGGTGGAGATCGACAACTGGGGCGCGAGCCGCCAGCCGGGCCGGGCCGGCGCAGGCGGCATCTGGGTATGGGGCTACGACGAGATAACCTGGTTCGCGCACCAGCCCAATGAGTACCGCGCGCAATGGCTCCGCTACGCCTGGGACTGGGTGCGTCGCACCGATCCAAGCGGCACGCTGGAGATGCCCGGCAGCCGCACGATGCGCTCGCCGCTGGACAGGAAGAGCTGGTACTACGCCAACGACCCAGGCGCGGCCGTCCCCGAAGGCCTCGGCGACGAGCAAGCGATCAAAGCCATCTGGCAGCGAACGTGACTCGTGGCCGGTGACTTGTGGCTTGTGACTGTGGCTTGTGGCTTGTGGCCGGTGACTTGTGGCTTGTGGCTTCTGGCTTGTGGCTCGTGGCTCGCGGGTTGTAACAGGTGACCGGAAGCTCACGCGCCTGCGCTATTTCACCCCCTCACCCCCTCGCCTCATCACCCCATCAGAATCCCCCGTCCCAACGGCGAAGCCGCTGCCCAACCCTCCCTCGCCCCTCGAATGAGCAGACCTCAGTCAGCCCATGCGATACCGCGAGCGCCGCCGCCTCGGCGTAGGCGTGCCCAAGTTGGTCCGGATGGTGCGCGTCGGACCCGATGGTAAGCAGCCGTCCGCCCTGCTCGGCGTAGAGCGCCACCGTGGAGGCACAGGGATACGTCGTCCCGATGCCCTGGTGCAGCCCCGCGGTGTTGATCTCGAAGGCCGTGCCGCGAGCGATCATCGCCTCGAACAGCCCGCACAGCTCCTCGCGGTAGGGCGCAGGATCGTACGCCCCCCAGGCCGCGATGCCCCGCCGGTTCGCGTACTCCAGGTGGCCGGCGATGTCGAACAGGCCGCTCTCCACCGAATGGCGTACGGCGGTGAAGTAGTCGGAATAAGCGGAGTGCGCGGTCCGGCCCGCGTTGTACTCCGGCGTCATGATCATCCGGCGATCCACGTAATGGACGCTGCCGATGACGAAGTCGAACGCGTGGCGGTCCAGGTATCCGGCGATTTGGTCCTCGAACCAGCGCTGGTAGTCGATTTCGACTCCCGCGCGTATATGCACCGCGCCGCCGAGCTCCGCGCGGGCCGCCCCGATCTCCGTCATATAGGCGTCATAATCGAAGTAGTCGACCACGGGGTCTGCCGGATCGAAGTCCTTGTGCTCGGAAAACCCGATCTCGTCCAGCCCCATCTCTACCGCGCGCCGGCACTGGTCAACTATCGTCGCACGACCATCGTGCGAACGAACGGAATGGACCTGATAGTCAATAGCGTAGTAGCCGTCAATCATGTTGGGTAGCGGCAATGGGTAGCTGTCAGCAAGGAAGTCGCGATCAATCCCGGCATGAAACCGCAGCCGTTCACGGGAATTGGAAGCAGGGTGCCGGTCCGCCATTGGCGGTGGCCGAAGGCCGGCGGACTAATCCCCGTACGTGCTCAAATCGGGGCCGGTGGACTCGATGCCGGCGACGCGCCACTCCTTCGTCTGGTATATTCCCAGCAGGTGGGGCACATCGACGCGCCGGAAGTGGACCACGATGTGCGCGGCATAGTCGGTGTTTTTGCTGTCGCCGCCGTTATTGTTCAGCGCGAGATCGAACTGCAGCGTCGCGTCGTTGTCGCCGGACACGAACGCGTAGTTCCGCATATCGGCGCTCACCTGTTCCGCGTTGCGAAAGTAGCGCGCGAGCAGCACGCGCGCCTGGTCCGGCGTCAGGCCCGCCAGCCGTGTGTCGGGCGACTGCGACACATAGGCCATCACTCCGGTCGTGTCCTTGTCGTGGAAGGCCTGCGCCATCTTCTGCGTCACGTCGATCGCGTCCTGCTGCGTGAACGCGGTCGGCCCGCGCTGCGTCGCGATGTACGCCACGAAAAGCCCGGCAGCCAGGACGAGACAGATGACCAGGATGATCCATGAGCGTCGTTGCATCGTTGCGATCCTCCACGGTCGTTCGCTGTCGGCGCGGCTGCGGCATATTAACCGAAATCGATTAGCGTATTCGGAATCATCGGACACGATTGTAGATTCGATACGAGAGCGGCGACCGATTTCTTCGCCGCAATTTGAACCCTTTGCGGCCAATTCTCATCCAATTTGAGTAGGACCGCCGTGATGACCTCTGGGCGGAGGAGCAGCTAACGCGATCCATGGCGTCGGAGAACGAGCGACAACTGGTCGAGCGGATACAGGCAGGCGATCGCCGCGCATTCGAGAGGCTCCTCGATGCCTACGAAACGCGTGTCTATCGGCTCGCGCTGCGCTTCACACATAGCGTGGCCGATGCGGAGGACGTGACGCAGGAGATCTTCGTGGGCGTCTACAAGGGGCTGGGGCAGTTTCGCGGCGGATCGGCGCTGGGCACCTGGATCTACCGCGTGGCCATGAATCACTGCCTGGAATTCCGGCGGAAGCGCAAGCTGGACAGCATTCCGTTCGATGAGGAGATTTCGCTGGCGTCGAGCGACTGGCGGGACGATCCGTTCCAGTCCGCCGGCCGGCAGGAGGTGAGCGAGAAGGTGGAGGCGGCGATCAACTGCCTCTCCCCGGTCCACCGGGACGTGATCGTCCTGCACGAGCTGCAGGGCATGACCTACCAGGAGGTCGCCGCCGCGCTGGACGTGCCGGTCGGTACCGTCAAGTCGCGGCTCTCCAACGCGTTTCGCAGGCTTCGGGACCTGCTGGGCGGCTACGTTCGGGAAGAGGGTGCACCGGTATGAGCGAGTTACGACGGGAGCAGCACGGAGCATCGGCGCGCAGAGGCCACGATCGCATGCCGGACGACCTGAAGGCCTGGCTGGATGGCGAGCTGAGCGCGCCGCGCGTTCTGCTGGTACGGGCGCACCTGCTGTTCTGTCCCGCGTGCCGCGAGGAGATTACCTGGTTGAGGCGACTAGGAGAGGATATGCGCGATCTGGAGCGGGCCGTTCCAAGCCCACGCCTGCGCGCCCGGATACTCGCGGCCCTGCCGGATGCCGCCCCCGGCCGCCCGGCGCCTTCGAGGCTGGTATCGCGGCCCGCGCGCTTCGCCCTGGCGACGGCGTTCGGCGGACTGTGCGTGGCGGCGTGCGCCGCCGGCGCGCTCATCGCGACCGGGGCATTCCGCCGGCCGGCGCCCGCTGCGGTCGTTGCGCAGCAGCCAGGCCCGAGGCTCGCGGTGCACGCCGAAACGGCGGACCCGCCGGCGCCGGACAACGCCGTTCATCCGTCGCCGATGCTGGACTCGACGCCCGACGAGTTCAACCGGTACGCAAACAGTGCCGTCGAGCGGCTGGAAGAGCTGACGGCGCAGCAGAAGCATGCCGCCGTCTCGCGAAATCGCGCAAGCTATGCCAGCATGGTCGTCGAAGCGCGTACCCGGACAGATCGCGGGCCGCAGAACGCGCATCCGATACCGATGGAGCTGGCCGTGGCGGACCCGGACTCGGCGGCGGACCGACTGAAGGAGTGGGCGAGATCCGTCGGCGGCGACGCCGGCGCCCCGCCGCCCGGAACCGCGTCGCAAATGACCGTTGCGCCGCCGGTGATCACCACCGACCCGCGGATTCCCGTGCCGGCGGCGCGGCCGCGGGAGCGGCTAGTGTCGCTCCGCGTCCCGAAATCGGCGATTACGTCGCTGGAGCCGGTCCTCGTGCAAGTCGGCGCGCTGCGCTCCGTGGCCCGCAAGCCTGCCACCGGCCGCAAGCACGCCGCACCGCCGATTCACCGGACAGAAGGACCCGGGCAGCACTCCGTCGCCGTCGCGCGCCCAGGTGCACCGGCGCAGGATCCCGCCGTCAAGCCCGACAGCATGATGCCACAGGCCTCCGTTGGAGCGGAGCCGCGCACGGTCGCGCCGCCCGCCGCGGTGGTAGCCACCGGCTACGCCGCGCAGTCCGCCGGCCGCGACGGAGATGGTCTGATTACCCTCCAGGTCCGGCTCACCGGCTACGACGCGCCGCTCCCGTAAACCGGGCTTCTGCAACTACTCGACCGATCACCCCTCACTGCACCTCCACGTCGATCGCGGAGAAGTGCTCGTGGCCGGCCTCTTCGAACGTGTTCTCGCTCTGGAGCCGGACCAGGTAGCTTCCAGGGTCGCCGATCTTTACCTTAAGCGCGCCGCTCGATGTCGCCCCGAAAGACATGTCGGTCGTAAAGCTCGTGTCCACAATACCCGCTTCGCCGGCCGGGTTCGGCACCGGCTTCTGGCCGGTCTTCGCCTCCTTCACCACGAAGAAGTGAATCGTAACGCCCTTGAGCGCGCCGTGCGGCGAGCTGTTCTTAAGCCGCCAGGTCACACGGAACGGCTCGTCGGCACGCACTTTCAGCACGGGCCGCGGATTCACGCCGCCGATCGGGGGAGTCGTGTCCATTTCGGACTGCGCCGACTTGTCCGCCGTGAAGACCCTGAGCTGCATGTCGAAATGCTCTGCGCCGGCGCGGCGGCTGGCAACCCCGCCACAGAGGGCCGCAGCCGCAGCCAACCCTGCCATCCATCGTGTTCGTACTCTCATTTTCTCAATCATCTCTTTCTCGCTCCGCTCGGCGAAGACCGGTCAGGCTTGCCTATCGTTACCAGCGTGCGGACGATGTCGGTTCCCGGCAGCGGAGCGCGCCGCTCCCGCACCGTCAGGCCCGATCGCTCCAGCGTCCGGCGCGCTTCCTCGATCTCGTCCCCCGCCGTGCCGCTCTTGTAGGCGACGGCGAACCCGCCCGGCCGAATGAGCGGGACCATCCACCCGGCCAGCCGGGCCAGCCGCGCCACGGCCCGCGCTGCCGCGACATCGTAAGCCGCCCGATGCTCCTGAAACCGCGCTATCTCCTCGGCACGGCCGTGCAGCGTTTGAGCGTTGGTGAGGCCGAGCTCCGCGATCGCGGCGTCCAGGAACTCCAGCTTCTTTCGCGTGCCGTCCAGCAGCGTCACCCGCGCCTGCGGAAATGCGATCGCGATCGGGAGGCCGGGGAATCCTGCCCCGGTCCCCACGTCGATCACCGCTTCGCCGGACGCCGGCCGCCACTGTGCGGCGATCAGCAGCGAATCGAGGAAGTGGAGCGTCACGAACTCGCTCGGATCGACCCGTGTAAGATTGACGCGGCGGTTCGCGTCGGCCAAAAGCTCTGCGAACCGCGCGAAGCGATCGATCGCGAGGCCGTCGAGACTGAGGCCCAGCTCCGCGGCGCCGGCGCGCAGCCGCTCGCCGTCGGTCGTCTCGGGCGCGCTGCTCATAGGCGGCGCGCCTGCCGCGAAGTAGGCCGCAGCCCGATGCCGCCGCCGTGCCGCGCCGCCAGAAACACGGCGGGCCTGGGACAGGCGCCTCGCGGCCGGGCCGTCACGCCCCCGCCTCCAGCACGCCGCCAATCGCACGCGCCACAGTCAATCCGCATCCGCGCCTCCCGTGCCGGCCGCCGCCCGGTAGATCGCGGCGATACGCTTCGCCATCGCCGCCGCCGAGTAGTCCCGCTCGACCCGAGCGCGGCCGCGAGCGCCCATTCCAGACCGCAACTCCGGTGACGCGGCAAGCCGCATGAGCGCCGCGCGAAGCGCCTCCACATCCCCGGTCGGGACGAGCAGGCCGGTCTCGCCCTCGATTACGGTCTCGACCAGACCGCCTGAGGCCGCGGCGACGACCGCTCGCCGCGCGGCCATCGCCTCCAACGCCACCAGCCCGTGTCCCTCGGAGCGCGAGGGGACGGCGACCACGTCGGCCGCCCTCAGCAGCGGCGCCACGTCCGCAATGGCGCCCGGAAGCGAGACGCCGGGCACGCCACGCGCCATGGCCGCCAGCCGATCGGCCTCCGGACCCGCGCCCGCGATCACCAATCGGCGCGAGGCGGCCGTGCCCGGCTCCGCAGCCTGCCAGCTCGCGAAAGCTCCCACGAGAATGTCGAACCCCTTTTCCGGAGAGAGCCGTCCCACCGCCGCGATCACGAACGGCTCCGTCCCGCCTGTAGAATCGGCCTCGGAGCAGACCGAGTCAGGCGCGCCATGGCCTGTGCCTACCGCCGCGGCGGACGCGCCGACGTCCCTCCCGGCGGACGACTCTTCCGAAGCGCCTGGAGCTGCGCCGCGATCTGGCTGCCGCCAGTGGTTCGGCGCTCTCTTCGCGGCCGGCCCCGCGCCACTACTGGCCGCGCTCGCCAAGCACCGCAGCACCCGCCGCCGCTCTTCGCCAGTAATCGCGGGTCCGTCGAAGCCGGCGAGGTCGATGCCGTTCGGCGTCACGTGCACGCGGTCGGCCGGAATGTGCAGCGGCGCCAGGGAATCGGCGACGGCCTGCGATACCGCGACGACCTGTGCGCCGCGGACTAGAGCGCGCAGCGCGGAAAGGGTGGCCGCGCCGCTTGACGGCAGCAGGTTGTGCGCCGTGAAAACGGACGGGATGCGAGCGAGGCGCGCCGCGGCGACCCCGACGATCGCCCCTCGGACGCCGTGCGCGTGCACCAGGTCGAACCGCCCGTGCAGCAGCGACCGTAGGCGCAGGATGGCGCGTATGTCGCGTAACGGCGAAAGCGCGGGCGCAATGTCCAGAGGGACGCGCGGAACGCCGGCGGCAGGGGGATCGAGCGAGAAATTCGCGGGGGCGAACAGCGCCGCTTCGATCTTCGATCGATCGAGGTGCGCAAGCAGGAGGCCGACGTGCCGCCGGATGCCGCCGGCCGCCGGCCGAACGACCTGCGCGACGCGGATCATGCCGGCCGGCCGCGCGATTCCGAGGCGCCGCGACGGCCCACTCGGGCCGACCGCTCGCTGCCCCGCTGCGGAGGCGGATTGCGCGTCGGATCGGACGCCACGAGTCTCAACCGGCTGGCCCAGCCTGATTGAGGCGCTTTCGTGCCGGCCTCGAGTCGCGGGCCATCACCGAGGCACTTCTACCGACTGCAGGATCGACTCGACGATCCGGTCCCCGGTGTAGCCCTCGATCTCCGATTCCGGCCGGACCGCCAGCCGGTGCCGCAGCACGGGCCGGGCCATCGTCTTCACGTCGTCCGGCGTCACGAAGTCGCGGCCCCGGATGGCGGCGAGGGACTTGCTGGTCATCAGCAGGGTGATCGCCGCGCGCGGGCTCGCGCCGAGGATCAGGTGGCGATGGTCCCGGGTGGCCCGGATCACCTCCACGATGTACTTGACGACCGGCGGCTCGACGCGGACGCGCTCGATCTCCTCGCGGAACCGCGGCACGTCCGCTCCGGTCAGCGCGGCGTTCACGCCGGCGGTGTCGAGGTTCTGCGCCCGGAAGCCGCCCTGGACGCGGTTGAGGATGTTCTGCTCCTCGTCCGCGGATGGGTAGGCGACAGTCACCTTCAGCATGAAGCGATCGAGCTGCGCCTCCGGCAGCGGATAGGTGCCCTCGTATTCGATGGGGTTCTGTGTCGCGCAGACGAGAAACGGCTCCGGAAGGCTGTGAGAAATACCGTCGATCGTAACGCGCCGCTCCTCCATCGCCTCCAGCAGCGCCGACTGCGTCTTCGGAGGAGTGCGGTTGACTTCGTCCGCGAGCAGCAGTCCCGCGAAGATCGGCCCCTTCTTGAGGTTGAACTGCTGTGAGCGCGGGTCGAACACGCTTACGCCGAGGATGTCCGAGGGCATCAAGTCGGGCGTGAACTGTATGCGTGCAAACGAGACGTCGAAGATCCGGGCCAGCGTTCGGACCGACAGCGTCTTCGCTGTCCCGGGTACGCCTTCGAGCAGGACGTGCCCGCCCGCGAGCACGGCGACCACAAGCATCTCGACCAGCTCCTCCTGGCCGACGATGGTCTTGTGCATCTCATCCGTGATGCGCTGCGCCAGCTGACGGGCGGTCTGCGGCGGCGCAGAGGCGTCCACCGTCGCCGAAAGTCCTGGGGCGGCGCCGTCCATCGACGGCAGGGGCGCCGGAGCTGCCGCGCCCGCTGGTGCAAAGTCATACTCCGACAAGTTGGAGGGCCCTCCTGAACTCTTCCATCTGCTTCGCTAAGTTTAGCATATCCGTTTCCGCGACCCGCTGGCCGGCGTGAATCGACTCTCCATGCATCAGCAGGCTGCGCAGCCCGAAAGCGGCCTGGCCATACCGCTGCTCGGCGGCTGTGGCGACGAACGCAAGACCCGCCTCGTTCGGCACGTCCATCGTGCGCTTGAGATCGCGGAGGAAGCGCGTGTAAAGGATCTCGATCGCTATGTCCGCCGCCCCCGCTCGCCGGTAGAGCCGGGCCATGGAGTTGACGTAGTCCGTGCTGGCGCGCAGCGCGATCGGCATTACGAAGCGCGCCGGGCCGAAGCGGCGATTGCCGTTGTAGACGATGATGAGGCATGCGCCGAGCAGATAGAGGATCGCAAACCGCCATGGCAGTGGGATGCTATTCCACTCGCTGTCTCCGGCGCCGGACGTGTTCTCCGCGAACCCGACTCCGTGATGGTACTCATCGAAGCGGACGCGCCGGTGGCTCGCTGCGGCAGCCAGCCGGGCGATGTTTACCAACAGGAGGGCATTGTCGGCCTCGGCAAGCCCGGCGTTCGTCGCGCCGTGCCGGTTCGCGATCGCGATGACGCGCCCCGCGCCAAGTCGCTTCTCCGCCGCAATGGGTCCGCTGGCGTCCTGCGCCAGCAGGGCATATGGGGCATCCTTGGCGATCAGCAGCCGCTGGCTGCTCTGCACGGAGAGCGTCGCCACTCCGCCGAGGAGCTGCGGATCCGCCTTCGTCATGACCGGTACATCGTGCAGTTCCGTTGCGCCGCCCTTCGCGCCACAGTCGCCTTCGACGGGGTCCTTCGGGTTGAGCGGCTGATCCAGCGGCGGCTCGGCCACCAGGTCGAGAAACGTGCCGCCCGCGCGCACCCAGCGCTCCAGCGCTTTGTCTTCCGCCTCGGTAGGACGCCGGTCCGTGTCCCCGGGCTCGACAAAGATGAGCAGCCCGTCGCCGGGGCCGAGATCGTTCCAGGGCGTCGTGAGTGGCTCGACCGCAGTTCCCTCGTCGCGATACAGCAGCATCAGCGCGCGGACACCGTCCGACCCTGTGTTCACCGTCGTCGGCGCGCCGGCCGCGACGCGCTCCTGCCCGACCTTCTCGTAAAACGCCGCAATCCCGATCAGCAGCACGAACAGGATGATGAGGCCGCCGACCTCGCGAGAGCCGCGCCGCTTGAGCACCGGTCAGCTCCTCTCCGCCGTCGCCGGCGTCGTGGCCGCGGTGCGGGGCGCGCGCGTCATCTCGCGGATCTTGTCGTAGGTGACCGTGATGCGCTTATAGTCGTCGGCGTTCGTTTC
>Ga0070735_10005175_pt1 | contig 10870 bp, 4 predicted proteins | sample Coa_R1_FD_66443 | JGI IMG/M metagenome (GOLD analysis project Ga0070735, IMG submission 66443) | Surface soil microbial communities from Centralia Pennsylvania, which are recovering from an underground coalmine fire - Coalmine... | ecosystem: Environmental > Terrestrial > Soil > Unclassified ... | reverse complement strand
CTCGCACTGCGGGAGTATGATCCCGACGCCGGACTATCGGTGGCGCCGATTCGCGTGGACTTCGTCGGGGGCCGGCATTTTGCGCCGGCCTACGCGATGCGCTTTACGAGCGAACACGAGCCAGCGTGCAGCATCGCCTATACATCCGACACGGCACCGTGCCACTCGGTTACAGAGCTCGCCAGAGGGTGCGAACTGATGCTGGCCGAGGCGACACTCCTCGAGGGTACCCCAAGCGAGGCTTCCAGCGGCCACATGACGGGACTGCAGGCCGGCGAAATGGCCCAAGAAGCGGGCGCGAGACGTCTCGTGATCACGCACTACGCAGCCGGACAGGCGCTCGCGGTCCTGCGCGAAGCGTCGCGCGCCTTCTCCGGCGGCGTTCAGCTGGCGGTGGAGGGCGCCACCTACCAGGTGTAGGCTTTCCTCAATGCATCTCGTCGCCGAGGACCTCGGACCGCGAGAAGACGGCGTGGCAGGAATATCCCGCTGCCTCAACGGCTTCACGGCCGCCCTCTTCCCGGTCGACCAGGACGTAGGCGCCGCGAACCCTGCCGCCCGCCTCCTCGATCGCCCGGGCCGCGGTGAGAAGCGACGATCCGGTAGTGAGTGTGTCGTCCACGACCGCCACGCGCAGGCCGGCTCGCCACGGTCCGACGATCCTCCCTCCGACACCGTGCGCCTTTGCGTCCTTGCGGACGATGATGCCGTCGAGCGAGCAACCGGCTAATCCGGCTACGACCGCGACGGACGCCACGATTGGGTCGGCGCCTACCGCCAGGCCCGCCACGGCGTCGACTTCCAGGTCCTGCAACGCCTCGAACAGCACCCGGCCGACCAGTCCGGCGCCCGCGGCCGACAGCGTCACGCGGCGGGCGTCGAAGTAGTAATTGGACCTTTGTCCGGACGACAACACGAAGTCGCCGCGGAGGACGGCATGCTCTCGCAGCAACTTGCGCAGCAGCGCTCGCGCCTCGCCACCTTCCACGAGCTCAATCCCGGCCGAGTCGCTCGCGCATGAGCCGCTCGGCTCGCCGCAGGTCTTCCGCGATGTCTTTCGATTGGCGGTCAAGGTCGGAGAGCATGTCGCCGTGGTCGTGCCGCTGACGCGTCTCGTCTTCGAGGTGGCCGAGGACTTCATCAACCGTCTGCTCGATGCGCGCGCGCAGATCTTCCGAGGACCGCACAGCCGCTCCCCTCGCCTCGGTCGCGCCGCGCTCGAGGGCCTGGAGCGCTCGCCGGAGGTTTTCGTTCACAGTGCTTATTGTAGCGATGCCTCTGCAGCGCCGCCGGGTGGCTCGCCGGCAGCGCAGTGCGTCCCTGATCTGTCGCAGTCCGGCTGCCGGCCAGAAGCCACCGAGCCGTCCGCCGCCCACGTCTACAATGCAGGCAGACACGAAGGAGGGGACTGGCGTGGGAGTTCTCGATGGCAAGCGCGCGCTTGTCTACGGCGTGGCGAACCGCCGCAGCATCGCCTGGGCGATCGCCCAGGCTCTGAGCAAACAGGGAGCGCGGCTGGCGCTAACGTATCAGGGCGAGCGGCTGGAAAAGATGGCGCGCGAGTGTGCGGAACAGATCCCGGGCACCATGCTGATTCGGGCGGACGTCACCGACGATGCTCAGATACAGGAGGTGTACAACCGGCTCGGCGAGGCCTGGGGCGGACTCGATACGGTGGTACACAGCATCGCCTACGCCGACGCCGAGGACCTGAGCAATCCTTTCGTTGAGACGTCGCGGGCCGGCTTCACCAGGGCGCTCGAGATCAGCGCATACTCCCTGATCGCCGTCACGCGCGGCGCCGTGCCCCTCATGCCGGACGGCGGAAGTGTGATGACCATGACGTACATCGCGAGCGAGCGCGTCTTTCCCAGCTACAACGTGATGGGGGTGGCCAAGGCGGCGCTCGAGTCCACGGTTCGGTATCTTGCGGCCGATATCGGCCCGCGCGGCGTCAGGGTCAACGCCATCTCGGCCGGACCGATCTCGACACTCGCGGCCCGCGGCGTGCCGGGCTTCACCGGCTTCGCCCGGGCCTATCCAGAGAAGGCGCCGCTACGGCGGGCCACTGACCCGGCGGAGGTTGGCGACACCGCTGTCTTTCTGGCCAGCGACTGGAGCCGGGGCATCACCGGCGAAGTCATTTTCGTAGACGAAGGGTTCCACGCCATCGGCGTCTAGATCGAAGCCAATGTTCGCGCGCCGTTTGATTCCTGCCGCCGTCTGTCTCGTCGCGCTCCTGGCCGCTCCATGGAGCTTCAAGGTCGCCGGCCGCGCGGTTGCCGCCAGGGCGACGCAAATCGACACGCGTGCTTTGCTCCATGACTCGTGGAGTGCCTTCTATCGGTCACCGTTCGGCGCGGTTCCCGCCGGCGGCGCGGTGAGACTGCGTTTGCGCACGGCACGACACGGTGCCACGTCAGTCGTGGCCGAGGTTCGCTTCGAGAACCCGACCGACGTGAACCCGAAGGTTCGTACCGTCGCCGAACTGAAGATGGGGATCACGCGCTCGGACACGAAGCACGACTACTGGCAGGGAACCTTCAAGACTTCCGCCCTTGGCATCTACACCTACGCATTTCTGGTCCGTCACGGTACCGCGCACGTCTGGTACGGCAACAACCTGGCGGCGTATGGCGGCGTGGGCCACGCCTACGGGTCGTCGCCTGGACAGTACTTCCAGATCACGTCCTACGCCCCGGGGTTCAAGGCGGTTCCATGGGCCCGGGACATGGTGATCTACCAGATCTTTCCGGACCGCTTCTTCAACGGAGACCCCTCGAACGATCGGACCGTGGAAAACCCGCAGTTCGGGCATACCGTACCGACCTTCGAGTCCGGCGAGGATGCGGTGCCGCTCGGCACGGCCGACTTCTTTGGCGGAGACCTCCAGGGAATTATCGACAAGCTGCCCTACCTCAAGGCGCTGGGCGTGAATACCCTCTACCTGAATCCGATCTTTCTCGCGCCCTCTTCACACAAGTACGACACCGCGAACTACTTTGAGATTGATCCCCACTTCGGCACGATGCAAACGTTTCTCAACCTCGTGCAGAGCGCCCACGCCGTCGGTATGCACCTGATCCTTGATGGTGTGTTCAATCACACCGGCAGCGACAGCGTGTACTTCAACCGCTACGGAAACTTTCCGGACCTTGGCGCCTACCAGTCGAAGAACTCTCCGTACTATCCGTGGTACACGTTTCAACTGTGGCCGGACGCGTACAACAGCTTCGATCCGAACGGCGTGCTACCGCAGCTCAACGAAAGCAGCGCGGTGAAGGACTTCATCTTCCGCAAGCCCGATTCGGTAGCTCAGTACTGGCTGGCTCAGGGCGCAGATGGCTGGCGACTCGACGTCACCCAGGGGAAGAGCCACCAATGGTGGCAACAGTTCCGAACCGCTCTCAAGAGCCGCTTTCCGGATGACATCATCATCTGCGAGTGCACCGGTGGACCGATCGACGCCACTCCCTGGCTCCTTGGCAACGAGGACGACGGCGACATGAACTACAACTTCCGCGATGCCATCCTCCGGTTCTTCGCTCGCGGCGCGGGGTCGACGGTGGGCCTTCCGGCCACGGCCGGCGCGTTCTACGACAACCTCTTCAGCATGATCGAGGAGTACCCGCTCCCAGCCCTCGAATCGTCCATGAATCTTGTCGGGTCACACGACACCAGCCGCATATTGACCGAGCTGCGGGGGAAGAAGTCGGAGCTGCGCCAGGTGGCCGCCTTCCAGATGACCTGGCTGGGCGCACCGACCATCTACTATGGCGACGAGGCGGGCCGAGTGGACGCGCCGAGCCCGGATTCGACGTACGTCTCGCGCAATTTCTTCCCCTGGTCCCATCAGGACACGCAGCTGGAAGCGTTCTACACGAAGCTGATCGGGATCCGCATGGCCAATCCGGCCCTGCGGGATGGCACCGTCTCGCCGCTTGTCTTGAACGACGGGGCGCGAATCGTCTCATTCCTGCGTAGCGATAGCCGGCAAAGCGTGGCGGTCGTCGTCAATGACGGCAGCGCCGCGCGGGCGGTCACGCTGAAACTCGCGGCCGTCCCGAACGGCACCGTCCTCACCGACGCGCTCGGCGGCAAGCGATACACCGTGAGGGGGCACGCGATAACGGTCCGCGCCGCGGCGGTCAGCACCGCGATTCTCGCTCAGTCTCCACGTCCCTGACCGTCCGGTCGCAGCACCGTTCGGGCCCGCCGGACGGTCACCACGGCAGACACTTCCTTGAGGCCGCGAAAATTGACCGAGTACAATGACCGAGCCCGACGTGACTCATCGAAAACGTGCTGCAACGGCAGCGCGTTTTTCATGTAGGGCCTTACAGAGGACTGGCACCTTGATCGAAAGAGGCCGAGGGCGAGCCGCCTCCCTGATCGATTGGCTCGAGCGGCATCCCTACCTCCTGCCGATCCTGGTCGTTCTGGTTGGCGCATTCTTTCGCTTCTACAACCTGAACTGGGACAACGGCCACAACCTCCATCCCGACGAGCGCGAAATCTACATTGTGCTCACCGGCGTCGGCACCAATCCTCCCCTCGGGTGGCCGTCGTCGATCGCGCAATTTTTCAGTACCAATCCCTCGACGGGCTCCCCGCTCGATCCGCATTTCTTCGCATACGGCAGCCTGCCGTTCTACCTTCTGGGCTTCGTCGCCGGTCTGATCTCGACGATCGGCCAGCACGTCGGAGCGGTGTCGGCATGGGCCTCCGTGGACACCTACGGCTCGCTGCCATTGCTGGGCCGCGGACTTTCGGCATTGCTCGACGTCTGCAGCGTCGGACTGGTGTTTCTACTCGGCCGCCGCGTCTACGGGTACTGGACCGGCGTGCTCGCGATGGCTCTCGCCGCCTTCACCGTCCTGGACATTCAGCTGGCTCACTACTTCACGGTCGATACTGTGCTTCTACCCCTGGCCCTCTGCACGCTCCTGGCGTCGGCATACATTGCGCGCGGCGCCGGTCGCTCCGCATACATCTGGGGCGGCGTGGCCCTCGGCGCGGCGCTGGCAACCAAGACCACCGCGTTGTTACTGGTCGTTCCCCTCGGCACCGCGGCGGTGCTCGCGGCTCTCACTTCGTCCCCGTGGCCGCGGACGGGCTCCCTGCCTGCTCGGCTTCGCCGGCACTATGACCGGACAGGCGGGGAGCTGAACGCGAACCTGCTCCTCCTCCTGACATGCTTTGTCGTCGGGGCACTGACGTTTGTCGTGTTCGAGCCGTATGCGGTCATCGACCGCAAGCAGCTGTTGAGCGACATCACCACGCAGTCGAACATCCTGGTCACCAACACACCGCCCTTTTCCGTCCCGTTCACCATCCAGTACGCGCACACCGTGCCGTACCTGTACCAGCTGAAGAACATTTTCTTCTGGAGCATGGGGATACCGCTGGCGGCGGCAGCTTTCGCCGGTGTGCTCTGGACCGTATGGCGGTTGCTCCGGGGCGTAATTCGGCCCGACCAGCTAGTCCTTCTGAGCTGGGTACTTGCGTACTTCCTGTTCGTGGGCCACTTCTTTGCGAAGTTCAACCGCTACATGCTCCCAATCCTTCCCGTGATCGCGCTGTTCGGCGCGGCGCTCCTGGTGCACTGGATCGGGCACGCGCGTCGGAGCGGCAAGGCGCTCGCGGTAGCAACGGTGGTCGCGGTGACCGGCCTGTCGCTCCTGTATTCCGTCGCCTACCTGAACATCTATCAGCACCCGAACACCCGGGTCGCGGCTTCGCGCTGGATCTTCGCCCATGTCCCCGCAGGCAGCACCATCGCGGTCGAAAATCCCTGGGACGATCCTCTACCACTCGATGAAAACGGACATATCGGTGGAACGCTCTACCACTTCATGAACCTGTCGATGTACGACGGTGAGTTTGCCCAGCAGGACACAGCGGCCAAGCTCGATATGCTGATCGGCGTCCTAACCCATGCCCGGTACATCGTGATCTCCAGCCAGCGCATGACGAATTCGATTCCACGCTTACCGGACCAGTACCCCATCTCAACGCGCTGGTACCAGCTCCTGTTCAGTAACCGCCTCAACTTCCGCCTGGTCAAGCAGTTCCAGGAACACCCTCAGCTCGGACCGATCGTGGTTCACGACTACCCGGCTGACGAGAGCTTCCACGTCTACGACCACCCGAACGTGCGCATCCTGGAGAGAATCGGGCCGATTGCTCCCGCCCGGGCACGACAGCTCCTCACGAGCGGACTGCCCTCGTTCCGCGGTGCTGACCCGACGACTCTCGCCTGGATCTTGCGACCCTCCAGCCCCCGGCCGGATGCCCGTCTGATGCTTTCGGCGTCACAGTGGCGTCAGGACCAGCAGGGCCCGACGTTCGACCAGATGTTTCCTCCCAACGGCTTCGCCACCCGGCACCCGCTGCTGGTCTGGCTGCTCGCCCTCGAAGTTCTTGGACTCCTGGCCTTCCCATTGAGCTCGATCCTCTTCGCAAGTCTACTCGACGGAGGGTTTGCAATCGCCAAGCTCTTCGGACTCCTGCTCGTCGGCTGGGGGGTTTGGATTCTGGTCAGCCTCGGCGCCGCCACCTATACGCGGAGTCTCATCTTCCTGGTAGTGACGGTCCTGGCGCTGCTGGCGGCCACACTGGCCTACGTCCGGCGAGCCGCCATTCTGTCCGTGATTCGGGGACGCTGGCCGTACCTCCTGGCGGGAGAGACAGTCTTTCTCGCCGGGTTTGCCGTCTTCGCCCTGCTGCGCATGTGGTACCCCGACCTCGGTCACCAGTTCTCGCCGGTCACGTCGGCCAACGTCGGCGCCGGACGCATGGGCGAGAAGCAGATGGAGTTGGCGTTCGTCAACGCCATCGCCCGAAGTCGGGTGTTCCCGCCGCTCGACCCCTTCTTCGCGCACGGCTACATCAACTACTACTACTACGGGTTCTACCTGGTGAGCATGCTGTGCAAGCTTACCCAGGTCGCTCCGGCGACTGGATTCAATCTGGCGATCGCCACCTTCGGCGCGCTCCTCCTGGCCGGCGTCTTCACGGTCGCGCTCACCCTCACCCGTCGAGTCGGCGCGGGACTTCTCGCGTCGCTGCTCGTGGGATTGATCGGCAATCTCAGCGGCGGCTGGCAGGTGATACAGGAGCTCATGAGTGTGGGCACGCTGCATTCGTCCCTTCCCTTTTTCGGCGGGGTCGCCGACGCAGCATCTGGACTGCGCGCGGTGATCCTTGATCACCAGGCACTCCCGCCGTTCGACTTCTGGGCTCCCACGCGCATCGTCCCGCCGGTGGGTGTCGATATCTCAGAGTTTCCGTACTTCACCTATCTCTTCGCCGACCTCCACCCGCACCTCATGGCGTATCCGATGACGGCTGCCGCGCTCGCCGTGGGGGTGAGCTTGCTGCGTGGCGGCTATGCCACGATGCCGGCTCGCCTGATTGCGGTGCTCCTCACCGGACTGCTCATGGGTGCGATCGCCGTCACCAACCCCTGGGACTTTCCGACATACCTCGCCGTAGTCGGCCTGGGCGCCCTGATTGGCGCCTATCTGGTGGTGCGGCGCCTGCGCCCCGCGATGCTGGGGCGAGCGGCGTTGTGGGCCGGCTCGGCCGCCGCGCTGAGCCTCCTCCTGTACCTTCCGTTCAAAGCGAGCTACCAGACCGTCTTTGCCAGCGGACTCGGCCTGGTACGCGATATCACGTCACAATCGCTACAAACACCCGACATCTGCCCTGACCGGTCGTCGTACTGCCCCGATCTGGCCCACGATATCCTGGTTACTCCTCTCAACGTCTACCTCCAGCAATTCGGACTCTTCCTGTTCGTGCTGGTGTCCTACCTCGCGCTGCGCGCTGTCGGAGGCCCCGGCGGTGCGCGGCGGTGGATCACCCGGCTCGAGTTCGGGCTGTACTACCTCGACCGGCCGCGCCGTCTGTGGCGGGCAGCTCGCGCCGCCCGCCTAATGAGAACGAGCCGGCCGGCGGGCCTCGACTGGTCGCTCGCGGCCGGCGTCGCCATCCTCTTGCTCGGTCTCGGTTTCCTCCAGTTCGATCTCCTTGCGTTTCTCGTGGCGGCCGCCTGCCTGCTGGGAATCGTCGTCGCTCGTCATCACCTCCGTCTTCGGGCCGCCGAGCTTTACGCGCTTGGACTGGCCGGACTTGCCGTGCTTCTTTCCGCGGCCACTCAGATCGTCTTCGTCAAGGACTGGCTGGCCGGTGGTGATGCCTTTCGCATGAACACCATCTTCAAGTTCTGGGACCAGGTGTGGGTGTTGTTGGCCGTGGCTGCAGCCACCCTTCTCTACTTCTTTATGGATGGCATCGTGCGCCAGCGCCGCGTCCGCATCCCCGCGTCGGAAATACGGCCTTCCCGGCGGCGCCGGGCGCGAGAGGCCCTTTCCGACAGTGGTGTACTGCGCTCCCTGCCGGCGCCGGGCGCCAAACTCACTCCTCACACCCTATGGCAGCGCCCACTTGCACTCCTGCCTGCGCCGCTCCGGCTGACGGGACCTGACAGTACCGGCGACCTGCGCGATGGCCGGGTTGCAACTACGGCAACCGACCCGACCACCGGCCGCGCCCTGGCGGTCCGCGTTGCGCCCTGGGGGCGTCCGCTTCACCTGATCCGCCGTCATCCCGTTTGGTCAGCGGCGCTTGGACTCTTGCTCGCCGGCTCCCTGACCTACACCTACGCCGGGACTATCTCCCGCGAGACGTATCGGGCCGCCTGGCTGCCGGAGCGGAGCGTTCCCTTCACCCTCGACGGCATGGCGTTCATGAAGGTGGCATATCCCGGCGACTACGCTGCCATCCAGTGGCTGAACGCGCACGTAGCGGGCGCCCAGGTTATCGCCGAAGCAGGGCCATCGTATTACGACTGGCGCAGCAGGGTGAGCATGTTCACCGGGCTCCCGACCATCATCAACGGCATCCACGAGGGCGAGCAACGCTACGATGACGAGCTGAATCCCGCTGACCTGTGCGCGGGCGTGCGAAACCCGGACGCGTGCGCGGCGCGAACCGACTCACGTGCCGGCGACCTCAACACGCTCTACGACTCGAGCAGCATCGGCGCAGCGCGGCAGATTATTCGCCGCTACGGGGTTCGTTACATCTATGTCGGCTTCTCGGAGCGCCAGTGCGTCCAGGGCGTGCAGTGCTACTCCCGAGCGGGGCTGGCGAAGTTCGATCGGATGGTGGGGCACGGGTTGCGTGTCGTCTACAACCGATTGAACACCACGATCTACCAGGTGACCCTGTGATCGACGCCGGTGTCTGGGTGCTCGTGATCGAGGCGGCCGGCCTCGCCATTCTTCCGCTGGCGTGCGAGCTCTTCCGCGATTCGCCCGACCGCGGCTATGCGTTCGCCAAGATTCTCGGCTTGCTCGTCTTGACCTATTTCACCTGGATCGCAGGCAGCTTCGTACCGATCGCCGGTACTGCCTGGCTTCCGGCGATCATCCTCATTCTTGTTGCCAGCAGCTGGCTGCGCTGGGGACCGTCGACGGTCGTGGCAGTGCGTGCTTCAGGACGCACGGTCGTCGTGGTTGAAGCCGTGTTTCTTCTGGCCTTCGCGGCCTGGACCTACTGGCGGGCAACCTTCTTCCATCCGGGCATCGGCCACACCGAACAGTACATGGATCTCGCGCTCTTCACTGCATCCGGCCGGAGCGCCTCCTTCCCGCCGTACGATCCATGGATGAGCGGGCACAGCCTCAACTACTACTACCTGGGCTACCTGATGTACGCCCTGGTCGGCAAGCTGGCGGGTGTCGTTCCGTCAGTCGGGTACAACCTGGCGCTGTCGTCAGTCTTTGCCCTGACGCTGTCGGGCTGTCTCGGTCTCGGGCTCGCACTCACTCGCCGCCTGTCGTGGGCCTTGCTGTTCCCCGCTTTCGTGGGTCTGCTCGGCAACTGGTATGCGGCACTAAACGCTCTGGCGCATGGCACCGCAGCCAGCGCCTCTTGGTTCTGGGACAGCACGCGGGTCGTCGATCCGAACAATACCATCAATGAGTTTCCGCTTTTCAGTTTTATGCTCGGCGACCTCCATCCACACCTCATGGCACTGCCGGTTGCCGTGCTCGTCATCGGATTCGCCGTCACGATCGCTGCCGGCCGCTCCCCGCTTGCGCTCGACGTACCGACGGCGGCGCGGCTTCTGCCGGCGGCCCTGGCGGTGGGTGCGCTGTACACCATCAACAGCTGGGATCTTCCCACCTATTTCATCGTGCTCGCGGCAGGAATCCTCATACGGGCCTACCTTACGGACGACACCGTGACGTGGTGGCGTGACCCCATGCTGCTGGCGCTGGGCTGCGGGGCGGCAGCGGTCATGCTCTTCAGCCCGTTTTATGTGCACTTCCGCTCGCTCGCGCACGGCATCGGCGTTGTCAGCACCCCGACCGCGCCCGGCCAGTTCGTCGAAGTATTCGGCATGTTTCTCACCTGCATCGTCCTCTTGTTGGGTGCGTTCGGCTGGCTCTTGCAACCGGCCGACGCCGAGGAGACGCCGGCGTCCGCCGGTGTGACATCGCGGCCGATGGCAGAGGCGGGAGCAGCGCGTGTTTTCGATCCGCTGTACCTGGGACTTGCTCTCGCCCTGATTGCGATTGCCCTAGCGGCGTGGAAGCTGGACCTATCGTTGCCGCTTCTGGTCTCCGCGCTTGTCGTGGCGCTGGGCATCATGCTGGTGCGTTCCATCAATGTCGCCCGGCCTCAGTCGGGCGATCGCTTGACGCTGCTGCTGCTCGCGGCGGTGGCTGTGGCCACTCTCGGTTTCCACTTGCAGATGTGGACGCTGTTGCTGGTGATCGGAGTCGGGCTCTACGCAGCCGCGATGTTGCACCGAGTCCTGAACACCGGCACTCCCAATCGTGCCGACGCCGTGACC
>Ga0070735_10005174_pt1 | contig 10871 bp, 7 predicted proteins | sample Coa_R1_FD_66443 | JGI IMG/M metagenome (GOLD analysis project Ga0070735, IMG submission 66443) | Surface soil microbial communities from Centralia Pennsylvania, which are recovering from an underground coalmine fire - Coalmine... | ecosystem: Environmental > Terrestrial > Soil > Unclassified ... | reverse complement strand
CACCGAGGTCTGCAATCCGCCCATCGCGGATAACAATCGATCCATTTGCGATTTCGCCCGCAGCGCCCATACTTTGGATGTGAGCATTGACTACGGCGACTACGTCCTCACCGGATGCAGGACCGGCAGCACACACCCAGGTCATGGCCAGGGTCAGGTGCAATATTGAGATCCGGGCAGCGTTCATCGCAACGTCGCCCGCACCGGCAATCCCAACTCGAAGTCCGATTGATGCCGGTAGCGCGGATCGGTGCGATCCCAACTGAGCACGCCATCGATCCACACTTTGTCCGCATGTGCGTAGACGCTGAACGGATCAGCGCTCCACAACACGACGTCAGCCATCTTGCCGGACTCGAGTGTGCCGGTACGATCGAGAATTCCGAGCATGCGTGCCGGATTGGCCGTGAGCCATTCAATCGCATCGGCTTCGCTGAGGTTGAGTCCTGCATGGCGGCCGGCCGTCAGCGCGATCGCCGCCTCCTGGTTCAACCGCTGAATGAGCAGCCCATCGTCGGAATGAATGACGGCACACCCTCCTGCGGCGTGGATCAAAGCGGCGTTCTCCTCAATGCCATCGAACGCCTCGAGCTTTGAGCCCCAGGAGCTGGCCCAGGTCGCTACACAAATCTTTTCCCGTGCCAGCAACGGAGCAATCTTGTATGCCTCGCTTGCGTGATGAAACGCCGTCACGTGGAATCCAAACTCGCGAGCGATGTCGAGCATCGTCGCCATCTCGTCCGCGCGGTAGCAGTGGTTCTGCACCAATATCTGACCGCGCAGCACACCAAGCAGCGTATCAAGGCGCAGATCGCGCTTCGGCGGCTCTCCTTTGCGCCCTCCAGCGCGCCAGGCGTCCCAGCGCCGCCCATAGTCGCTCGCCTCCAGCCAGGCGCGCCGGAATCCGGCAATCTCGGCCATGCGGGTCTGTGGGGCACGGCCTTTGGCCAGGTACACCCGCTTCGGGTTCTCTCCGCAGGCCATCTTCAGTCCGTAGGGAGCCGCGGGAAATTTCATGCCCTGCATGGTGGTGGACGGCACATTCTTCACCGTCACCGTGCGGCCGCCGAATAAGTTGGCCGAGCCGGGCAGGATCATCATGGCGGTCACACCCGCGGCACGCGCGAGATCGAACTTGGGGTCCTGGGGCCACAGGGAGTGTTCGGCCCAGACCTCGGCGGTGTTGGGGTCCGACATCTCGTTCGTGTCGTCCAGGGAGCTGACTCCCGGGGAAGCCGCTACGCCCAAGTGCGAATGGGCGTCGATGATGCCGGGCGTGAGCCAGCGCCCGTGGGCATCAATTGTCTGATAGCCGGCTGGCACAACGATGCCTTGACCAACAGCTTCGATGCGCCCATTGCGCATCAGAAGCGTCCCTTCACGAATCTCACTGCCAGTACCCGTCAACAACGTGGCCCCGACGATGGCTACTGCCTCGCCGGGCGCCGGACGATAGGTGCTCGGGAAAGGGTCGGCATCGGTCGCCGGATCCAGCGCCGCGGGTAATGCGACCGGGCTCGTCCCCGCTGCCTCCCCCGCCCGCACCGGCTGGGCTGGTTGAGGTCCCGGGGCAGAGGCACAAGCCGTCAACACGGCCGCTGTCACCAGAACTCCAAGCCGCGACACCAGAGTTCCCCAGCGGGGGAGCAGGCGGTCGGGGCGGCAGGCGCAGCAGCACGCGGTCCCGCTAGGGATGGATCTCATGATCCCTAACGAGATCCGGGCCGTGGTTTTCCGCTACTGCCGTTCTCTGCCCCGCGCGATAGCGGATCGGACAACCTTGGCCATCGTACCTGCAGGGCCGCCTGGGCTCGGATTCATGCGGGGGACGGTGGGGAAATGGACGAACAGCTTCTGGCACGCCGGGCAAAAAGGCTGGCGGCGGTTTTCCCCAAGGCCCACTTCCCTTCCGAGCTCGCGAGCCATGTGATTGCGTTCGATTCCGGCTTTGCCGCACCGGAGCTGCTGCCGGATCTGTTGCCCTTCGCCGCCCGGGCACTGAGCACCCACCGCCAGGAGAGCCTGCAGTACTGCGCCTCGCAGGGCCAACCTGACCTGCGGGAATGGATTGCAGGCCACATGCGTGCGGACGGCAGCCGGGTCACAGCTGACAATCTGATGATCGTCAGTGGTGCTAAACAGGGCCTGGACCTCCTGTGCCGTCTCCTCATCGATGAAGGCGACGCCATCGTCGTTACGGCGCCCACCTACTTCACTGCGATCCCGATCTTCCGCAGCTTCGGTGTCGAGTTCGTGGAGGCTCCGCAGGATGAGCAGGGCCTGCAAGTGAAAACACTGGAGGCACTGCTGCGCGCCCGCCGCGCGCTGGGCAAGCCCGCGCCGAAGTTCATCTACAACGTCGCCGACTTTCACAATCCCAGCGGCGCAACCATGCCGGAGGGCCGCAGACGCCAGCTCATCGAAGTCGCGCGCGAGCATGGCACCCTGATCATCGAAGACTCGCCCTATCGGCGAGTGCGCTTTGCGGGCGCAGCGGTCCCCACGTTGAAGGCGCTCGACACCGCTGAGTCAGTGATTCATGTGGGTACGTTCTCCAAATTGATTGCCCCGGGTCTGCGGATCGGGTGGATCGCCGCTGCCAGCGATGTCATCGCTCGACTCATCCAGCTGAAATCCGATGGCGGAACCTCGCCCCTGCTGCAACGGATCGTCTGCGACTTCTGCCGCTCGCCCTTGTTCGAGGAGCACTCTTCCAGAGTTCGCACGCACTACGGACAGAAGCGTGATCGCATGGTCGCCGCCGTCCGGCGCGAATTGCCGGGGGTGGAGCTCCTGATTCCCGAGGGTGGCTACTATGTGTGGCTCACTCTCCCGACCGGCATGGACGGAGATGAATTCGCGCAGCGCGCCGCAGCGCTGGGCGTGAACCTAATTCCAGGCAGCCGCTTCTTCGCCAACACTGACCCGGGGCGCGAGCCCCCCCTGCCCCGCAACCACGTTCGCCTCTCCTACAGCTTCGCCAGTTTGGCGCAGATCGACGAGGGCGTGCGACGTCTCGCGGATGTTCACCGATCGCTTGCCACCTGACCATCATGTCTCGCTTCCAGGCAGCGGATCGCACTCAACCGCTCATTGAGTTTCGCGACATCCACAAGATGTTCGACCGGCGTCAGCGCGCGGTGGCAGGACTCAACCTGTCGATCGGCGAAGGCGAATTCCTGACGCTCCTGGGTCCATCGGGCTCGGGTAAGACCACCACGTTGATGATGCTGGCGGGATTCGAGTCGCCTACCTCGGGCGACATTCTGCATCGCGGTCGCTCGCTGCTCGGCGTGCCTGCGCACCGCCGCAACATGGGCGTGGTCTTTCAGAGTTACGCTCTGTTTCCGCACATGACCGTGGCGGGCAATCTCGCCTTTCCACTAACAGTGCGCGGCGTACGCGGCACAGCTGCGCAATCGAAAGTCGCAGCCGCCCTGGATCTGGTGAACTTGAGCGGCCTGGGTGCGCGCCGTCCCCGGGAGCTCTCCGGCGGGCAGCAGCAACGCGTGGCCCTGGCGCGCGCGCTGATCTTCGAGCCGGATGTGGTGCTGATGGATGAGCCTCTCGGCGCGCTCGACAAGCAGCTGCGGGAATATCTGCAGATCGAGATCAAACAGATTCAGCGCGAGCTGGGTCTGACGGTCATCTATGTGACACACGATCAGTCCGAGGCCCTGGCCATGTCGGACCGTATCGCTGTGTTCGATCACGGCGCGCTCCAGCAGCTCGGGCCGCCGCGCGAGCTCTATGAGAACCCGCGCAATGCCTTCGTGGCCGGATTCATCGGCGAGAACAACCTGATCGACGGACGAGTGATCTCTTGCGACGGTGCGCGTTGTGCAATCCGGACAGCCGGCGGGCTCGTGCTGCGTGGCCGGTCCGCGGTACCCATGAGTTGTGGCAGCGTGGCCCGCGCAACCATCCGCCCCGACCGGGTCAGCCTCGCTCCCGCCATTGCCGGCGGCGCGAACCGATTCGACTCGCGAATTCTGGAGACCGTCTATCTCGGCGATCACGTCCGCGTCCGGGTCACGTTGGGCAATGACGCAGATCCAACTCTGCATCTGTGCCTGCAATCCTGGCCACCCCAGGCCGCCCCAGGGTCCGCGGTCACGGTCAGCTGGCCTAGTGAGCAGTGTCTGGTGTTTCCCCTGGCGGCCTGACCAGCATGATCCACTTGAAAGGCGGGCTCGGCTGGATTGGTGGCGCGTTACTGCTGACACTCAGCGGCTGTCAGCGCGAGCAGGCGCGCCCTCTCACGGTGGTCGGTTGGGGCGGCTCCTCGCAACAGGCCGAAGAGCAGGCCTACTTTCGGCCGTTCTCCGCTGCAACGGGCATAGCGCTGCGTCAGGACAGCTGGCATGGAGGAGTAGGGGTCATCCGCACGAAGGTGCAGGGTGGCGACACGAGCTGGGATGTCGTGGAAATCGAATCAGAGGATCTGATGCTGGGCTGTGAGGAGAAGCTCTTTGAGCCCATCGACTGGGCGGCCATCGGGGGCGAGGGATTCGTGGCCGGCGCCCGGCATGACTGCGGTGTGGGCGCCGTGCTCTGGTCTTATCTGATTGGCTACGACGGCGATCGCTTCGCGCAGGGCGGCCCGGTCAGCTGGGCGGATTTCTGGAACACCGCACGCTTTCCCGGCAAGCGCGGCCTGCGCAAGACACCCAAATACACCTTGGAAATCGCGCTCCTGGCGGACGGTGTGCCGGCGCGGGAGGTGTACGCGACGCTGCGAACCGCGGCGGGCGTCAACCGCGCCTTTCGCAAGTTGGACGAGTTGAAGCCACAGATCGTCTGGTGGACCTCCATTTCGCAGGTGCCGGACCTGCTGGCTTCGAGGGAAGTGGCCATGTCGGTGACCAGTCCGGGCCGGCTGGTGGTGGCCAACCGGACCGACAGGCGCCACTTCAAGACTTCCTGGGACGGAAACATCTACGCGGTGGACTACTGGGCCATCGTGCGCCACAGCCCTCGCAAGGCGCAGGCCCTGCAATTCATCCAATATGCGACGCGCGCGGACAGCCAATTGCGCTTCGCCGCCCTCATTCCCACCGGGGTCACCAACAAGACAGCGGCCAGCGCCGCCCCCCCGGCGCTGCGCGAGGAGACTCCCTCCGATCCACGCAACATGACGAACTCGCTCGCCCTGGATACCGCATTCTGGGTCGAGTACGGGGATCAGCTGACTCAGCGCTTCAATGCCTGGGTCGCACGTTGATGCAAGCTGCGCTCACCGGCCCGCGGACGAGCCAGATCGATGCGCGATATCGCCTCTGGACGCTGGCGCTCCTGGCCCCCGCCGCCCTCTTCCTGCTACTGAATTTCGCGATACCCATTCTGACCATGCTCTGGCGCGGTGTGTCCGAGCCCGAGCTGATTTCAACCTGGCCCCGAGCCACTCGAGCCCTGCGCCAATGGAATGGCATCGGACTTCCGGATGAGACTCTCGTGGCACAAGTCGGCGCCGACCTGCTCAGCTCGCAGGAGGCCGGCACCTTGAGTCGCGCCGCCAACCGGTTGAATTTCGCGGTGGTGGGCTCCCGCAGCCTGATATTCGCCACCGCGGCGGCCCTGAAATCCAACCCGAAGGCAATCACCCTCGAGCGCCTCATCAATATCGACCCACGTTGGGGTCAGCGCGAAACCTGGTCTGCGCTACGGCATGCGGCAGGGCCCTTCACATCGTTCTATCTCCTGGCCGCGTGCGATCGTTATCTTGATGCGGACGGGCACATCGTCAGCGTGCCCGCCGACAGGAGCGTCTTCATCGACGTCCTCATGCGCACCTTCAAGATCAGCGTCGTAGTCACGATACTGTCACTCGTGTTGGGCTATCCCGTTGCCTACCTGCTTGCGAGCCTGCCGGAAAAGCTCAGCAATCCGCTCATGCTACTGGTCATCCTGCCCTTCTGGACATCGGTCCTGGTTCGCACCACGGCGTGGACCGTTCTGCTACAGACCCACGGGGTGGTCAACAAGACGTTGCTGGCGCTGGGGCTGGCGCACAGCCCGCTGCCACTCCTGTACAACCGCGTGGGTGTCTATGTCGCCATGACTCATGTGCTGTTGCCCTTCATGATTCTTCCGCTGTTCGGCGTCATGAAGCGAATTTCGCCGGAGGCGGTGCGCGCCGCGCGCTCTCTTGGTGCCAACCCGTTTACCGCCTTCCGCAAGGTGTATCTGCGTCAGAGCATGCCCGGCATCATCGCGGGATCCGCGGTGGTGTTTACTCTGGCGTTGGGTTTCTATGTGACCCCGGCACTGGTGGGTGGGGGTGCGGATCAGATGCTGACCTCCTTCATCGCCTTCTACATCAATCAATCGCTCAACTGGGGCATGGCGGCAGCCTTGAGTCTGCTGCTGCTGGGCTCGCTGTTGGCGGTGTTGCTCGCCGCGCGGCTGGTGGTGAAGCCGGCGGAGGTGCTGGGATGAGCTGGCGCAGCCGGGGACTCGCGGGCCTGTCCAATCTCTGGCTGTACGTGCTCTGTGGGGCCGTATTCGCCTTCCTGACGCTACCCATCATCGCCATCGTGCCGCTCTCACTCAATGCGGGCTCCTTTCTCAGCTTTCCCCTGGCAGGAGTATCCACGCGGTGGTATGAAGCGCTGCTGAGCTCGCCGCAATGGCTGGATTCATTCAGAAACAGTCTGCTGATCGCGCTGCCAACCACCTTGCTGGCCACCCCCTTGGGGGCCCTGGCCGCGCTCGGATTGATGCGGATTCAATCGCGTCTGCATGTCCTGGCGCTCGCGGCTCTCACCGCTCCGCTGGGGGTTCCTGTCATCATCACGGCTACCGGCGAGTACTTCCTCTATGCGCCTTCGGGACTAGCCAACAGTCTGACCGGCCTGGTCCTGGCGCACACGACTCTGGCGATCCCTTATGTAATCGTGGTGGTGCGAGCCTCGCTGGAAGGCTTTGATGTCTCGCTATTGCGTGCGGGCGCCAGCCTCGGTGCACGGCCCAGGGTCGTGTATCTGCGGATACTGACACCTCTGATTCTGCCTGGCGTCATTGCCGGCGCCATCTTCGCGTTCATCACTTCCTTCGATGAAACCGTAGCCGCGCTGTTCCTGGCCGGGCCTGAGCAGCGCACGCTGCCTCTGCAGATGTTTGATGGCGTACGCGAGCAGGTAAGCCCCATCATATTGGCGGCCGCCACGCTGCTGGTGATTCTCTCGTGTGCGCTACTGGGGACGGTCGAGATACTGCGGCGGCGCGTGCGTAAGCTACTTGCGTAAGTCTAGGCAGCCGCCCTGTCCGCTATCCATGCATTGATGATCTCCTCCAGGACGGGCAACGGGAGGGGCCCGTTGCCCAGTACCGTGTCATGGAAGGCCCGCACGTCGAAGCGGCTGCCGAGCTTGCTGCGCGCACGCTCGCGCAACTCGACGATCTTTGACATCCCGACATAGTAAGCGGTCGCCTGCCCGGGAAGCACGATGTAGCGATCGACTTCACGCTGATTGTCATAGTGGCTGCCGGGCATGTTTTCATCCAGGTAGCTCACCGCGCGCTCGCGCGACCAATGCATGGCATGCAGGCCGGTGTCCACGACCAGCCGGCAGGCACGCATCAACTCGAGCGACAGGCGCCCAAAATCGGCGTACAGGTCGCGATACAAGCCCAGCTCGGCGGCCAGCCGCTCCGAGTACAGACCCCAGCCCTCGCTGAAGGCCGACACGCCGGCGAAACGCCGGAAGCGTGGTACTCCCGTGAGCTCATGAGCAATGGTGGTCTCGACATGATGTCCGGGTATTGCCTCGTGATAGAGGATCACGGGTAGTTGATACCTGGGTGCCGCCTTCATGTCATAGAGGTTGACGTAGAAGACGCCAGAGGCCGAGCCGTCCGCGGGTGGCCCCCTATAGAACGCCTTCGGAGCGGATTTCTGGCGCCATTCCTCAACTGCCTTCACGACGACAGAGGCGCGCGGCTTGCGACCCAGAAACTCATCCTCGCGTGCGTGCACCTCGGCCAGCATTCTGGTGGCATCGTCGATGCACTGTCCCCGGCCCTCAGCGGTGTTCGGGTAGTAGAACCTGGAGTCCTCGCGCACATACTCGAAGAACGCGCGCAGGGTTCCCGAGAAGCCGCTACGCCGCGCCAACACCGACATCTCGGTGTGCAACCGGTCGATCTCGCGCAATCCCAGCGCGTGCAGATCAGCGGCTGTTACCGCCAGAGTGGTCGAGCTTTCCAGCTGCCACTGGTAGTACGCCGCGCCGTCAGGGAGCTTCCACACGCCATCCAGAAGCGTCGCTGTCTGCGCGGCTTCACGTAGGTGAGCAATCAAATGCTGATATCCGGAGCGGACGCTCCCCTTCAGCGCCTCCTGCGCCTGAGCCAGGAGATTCGCGCGCACTGCCGGCTCGAGGTCGGCTTTTGCCACTTTGGATTTGAAGTCCGCCCAGAGTGGACTATCGCCTGCGGTATCGAACGGCTGTCCACGCAATATATTCTCACAGGGATCGAGGACCAGCTCGTAAACAAACCTCGGTGGCTGTACGCCCTCCAGTTCTTGCCGCCGCACCTCGACAACCAGCTGCCGCATCAGCGGCTCGACGCCTTTGAGCCTCGCTATGTAGGCGCGGGCATCGGCCTCGCCCTCGATGGGGTGGCTGTTGACCAGCGTATTGGGCACCTGGGTGTGAATGCCCCCCATCTGAGTCAGGAGATACTCGTTGCGCCTCCAGGTGAAGGATTTCAGGCTGTCCTGGGCGAGCCACTCGAACATGCGGCAACTAAGCTGCGCCTGCGGCGATAGTCGTGCACGATCGAACCGGCGCAACGCCCGCAGATCCGCCTGCAGAAGCCGATGATCTTGCAGTTGCCGCCGCTCGCTGATGTCATCCCACTTGTCCTGATCGCGCTTGATGCCCAGCCGCGATTGCCTGATGGGACTGCGATCGAGGTCGCGCTGGAAGATGCGTTCGAAGAACTGATTGAGGAGCACATCTTCCGAGCTCTGCGCCGTGGCCAGACCGGCGAGCACCAGTGCGCCGGTGCCCGCCAGCCACTCCCGACGATTCAACATCTGCAACCGCCGCCTCTGCTCACTCAGAAGCTTGCGGTTGCCCGCAGCAGGTAGCTGCGCCCGATGAAGTCGAACACGGTCGTGCTCAAGTGCATCACCACGGGGAACGGCGGCGCCTTGTCGAACACGTTGTTCACGGCTAACTGCACCGCTACGGAGTCGCCCAGCCGCAGCCCGAAGCTGGCATTGACGAGCGTGTAGGAGGGCACGTCATTGACGGGCGTATCCTCGTATGTCGCCGCGAGATCGTATTTGGACCTGGTCTTGTACAGAACCTGCCAGTCAGTGTCGAACGGACCGTAGGTGTAGCCGATATTTCCCTGCACCTTGTAGCGCGGCAGGCCCACTGTGCCGGCGTGGAACGAGGGGGTCTCACCGATGAAATCCACTTCATTGAAATGGCTGGTGTAGAACATCTTCAGGCCCAGGCGCATCGCACCGGCATGCTCCAACTTCCGGGAGAGCGTGGACAGCGCAAAGTTATATTGCGCGGCCGTGATGAGGCCCGAGAATTCCAGCTTCGAGGTGTTCACAAAGCCTTCATGGAAACCGTCCGCCACGTCACCCACGACACGAGCCAGGCCGTTGGTGCCGTTACCCGAGGCGATATCGGCCGCAGTCAGCCGCCGGAATGTATTGCAGGCGGGGTTGTGCGCGAAGTCGGTGCTGTCATAGCAGGAGGCCATCATGTCGGAAATGCTCAGCGACGAGATGCCACCCGTCAAGCGGATATCGGTCCAGTCAACGGCGAGGTGGAAATTCGGCGCCGCGGCGGGCTGATACACGAATCCGGCCGACCAGGAGTTGGCCACCTCATTGCGCAGCTGCGGATTACCTGACACCGAGCCCAGTGAAGAGCGGACGTTCGTCGTCTCCGTGTATGAGCCGGGGCCCGGCGCGCCGACCGCAGCCAGGGCCGCCGCGCAATTGGCAGTGCGCACGGCCGGATTGTTGCCCCGGTTATAGTTGCTCGCATCGCACGGATCTGTAATCGAGTCCAGTACGGGGGAGGATCCCAGGAACAGCTCGGTGACCGCCGGCGCGCGAATCGAGCGCGTGTACACGCCGCGGAACATGAGCCCATCGCCGATACCGGACAGGCGGGGTGCAAAGCGGCCACCCGCCGACCAGGTCGTGGCGCTGCCGGCGATCGAGTTGTTCACATATCGAGCGGCACTCTCCAGAGTCACCGTCTTTACGCCCGGTATGCCGGTGTCGTTCACCACCAGAGGAACCTCCAGCTCCCCGTAGAGCTCCTTCGTGTTGAACGAGCCACGCACCCCTTCGTAGGCGTTTGTTTCCGGTCCGAGCAACGTGTTACCGGCCAGGAGATTGGCATCCGGCTCGAACGAGGCGGCCTCGATCCGGTGCTCCGCGCCGATGTTCACGGCAATCTTTTCGCTGACGATGCCGAACGGCAAGCGGCCACCGACGTTGGCAGTGGCCACGCGCTGCGTGTTGAGGCTGATCGAGCTGGCAGGATTGGAAACGTAGTCGGCGGCGGCCGCGCTGAAGCTGTTGACGCCGAAGAGATTGATGGGCACGCAACCGGCCGGAGCGGGACTCGCGCACACGATGTTTCCGCTGGCATCGCGCACCGCATTTGCTGCAGCCAGCAGGCGTGTCGGATCGACGAAGGTCAGGGTAGATTCATTGCGGCTGCGCCCGTAGTTGTATGAAACGTCCCACTTCCAGGGCTGCTCGCTCAACATAAAGCTGCCTGAGAAGCCGGCCACCATCCGGTAGACGTTCAGGTCGCTGCGCTGCGGGCGCCGGTCCACGATGTCCTGCAGCGCGCGGGTCATGTAGAAAGTGGCGATGTTGTTGG
>Ga0070735_10005173_pt1 | contig 10871 bp, 9 predicted proteins | sample Coa_R1_FD_66443 | JGI IMG/M metagenome (GOLD analysis project Ga0070735, IMG submission 66443) | Surface soil microbial communities from Centralia Pennsylvania, which are recovering from an underground coalmine fire - Coalmine... | ecosystem: Environmental > Terrestrial > Soil > Unclassified ... | reverse complement strand
TCTCTCGATAATCGGACCACGAGGCAGTGACCAGGGTATCCTCGACTGGGCCGCGGCCCATTTATACTGATCTGAAACTGCTCGCGGAGAATCTCCATTCCGACTCGCGCCGGCTCGAACCTTGAAACGGAGACTATCTACTGAGAATCTGATAGTCTGTAATTAGCGCATCGGCGGTTCCATCCCCGGACGCTCAAGCCGTCGCGTAAACTGTGGCAGGTTTGACTAAACTGGGCGTCGAGCGGCATCTGCCCCGTCAGTATACAGTAGGAGTCGTAGGCTATTGCGCCAAGGAACCGATGTCAGTGTAGGCCAAAGCCGTCGTGATCAGGATATCCAGATGAAGTTTCTTGTTTTTCAGCACGTACGAGTGGAACATCCGGGAGTTTTTCGTGAGTTCTTTGCGGCTGATGGTATCGAGTGGCGGGCAATCGAACTAGATGAAGGAGAGACCATTCCAGGCTTGGATGGCTTCGATGCGCTCCTGTCGTTCGGCGGCCCGATGGACGTCTGGCAGGAACGTGAGTATCCGTGGCTCGTCGCTGAAAAAGCGGCCATCAGATCATGGGTCTGCGAACGACAAAAGCCGTTCCTCGGTATCTGCCTGGGACATCAGCTGTTGGCGGACGCACTGGGCGGAAGGGTTGCGAAGATGGACGTCCCCGAAATCGGCGTAAGCGAGGTCACCTTCAGTCCGGCTGGAGCGGCCTCTCCTCTCTTCCGCAACCTCCCGTCGGTTCTTCCGGCGCTCCAGTGGCACGGCGCTGCTGTGGAACGAGTGCCCGATGGCGCAACGGTACTCGCCAGCAATGCCCATTGCGCGATCCAATCTTTCTCCTTCGCCGACATCGCATATGGTGTCCAGTATCATATGGAGCCGACCGAATGCACGATCCAGGAATGGGCCGAGATTCCTGAATATCGCGAATCCTTGGAGCGAATCGCCGGAACAGCGGGGCGACAGCGTCTGGAAAAGCACACACTTGAGCGAATCGGCGAGTTTCGTCGGTATGCAGAAATCCTGCATCGGAACTTCCTGAGCATTGTCAAAGCCCATCGCTCTACTCGTTAAACCAGCGTCAGCTGATTAGTCATTCGACATACCGCTCTTGGATTAGGTCGCTTTCGATTCCATCCTGGACTGTTTCACAAACTTGGTGTAGAGGTAATCGCCGTTTAGTACAGGGGGGTACTTGGCGGGTTCCACCGCGCTCTGACAGCTATCGATACATTTGATCTCGGCGTCATAATTCGGCTGCACGAAATAGACCAGCGACAGACGATCGTGCCCTCGCGCAATTTCGAAGGGCGGATTGACGACTCGATGCTGGGTCGAGATCCATTTGTCGTTAGTCCAACGCATTAACGAATCGCCTATGTTGATCACCATCGTATCTTCGATCGCGGGAACGTCGAGCCATTCGCCACCGGGACCTCGCGCCTGAAGACCCACCGACGGGATACGTTCCTGCCACAGGATGGTAAAAGCGGTGTAATCGGAGTGCTCGCCGCCCCGCAACTGCTTCACCCGCGGCGGACGAGACAGTTTCGGGTAATAATTAGCGCGCAAAATGCTGATGTGACGGTCCAGCTTCGTGTCAAAGAAATTCATCGGCAGATCAAGCGCCGTTGCAAAAATGTGCGCGACGTCGAGCGCCAGGCTTTCCATGCGATGGAAATAATCCGTGTAGATTTCTCTCAGGTCGGAAGGTTTGCCCGGCCAGAGATTGTCGGCGAAATGCACCCCCGCGGCAGCGCCCCTGTGATACTCGTCGTTGGGTACATCCATCGGTCCGACATCGAATACTTCTTTGAGATCCGGCGGCGTTTCCTCGTCCTGGGTGTACGCCAGACCTTCCGACTCCAGGCCGCCATAACCTCTGATTACTTCGGGCCGTGGCCGTGCGATCTTGCTCTTCTCTTTTCGATCCAGTCCGAAAAACGCTTTGGAAGTTGCGACTATATTCTGAATCGCGCTCGATGGTATACCGTGGCCCGAAATGATCACAAAGCCGATTTCGATGCACGCCTGAGCGACTTTCTCAACCACGCATCTGCGGGATGTCGCGTCACCGTTCTTGAAAGGTGAAATATCGATGATTGGGATGGTCTTAAGAGGCATCGGCTCGCTCCTTAAATCGGATTGACTATCGCGCAATGTTCGCCCCGTGGTAGCCATTATCCCCGGCACAACGGGTCACCAAGCTGAGACAACCATGAATCGAGCATAGGCCTGCTTCAACGGAACACGCTCTTCCTCCATTCTGGCGCGCAGGTTGTCCGAACACGACCGACCTGGGTGATTCGAAATCATAGTCCGTCTATTCGGAAACCTTCGACGTCAATGCCACACTCCCGGCCTGCATCAAGCAAGATGTTGAAGAGGTATTGCCCGGCCGAACGGTCGCAAAGCATAAGGTAGCTGCGCAACCTCGAATCAGGATTCGCCGCATCGTGGTCGCTGCGTATCACTTCAACGACAAGCCCGGCCATCGAAGTACGAAATGCGCTTTTGTCAGGACTGATTCTGTCGCTAAGGTCGATGGCGCACAGTTTGGACATCACTTTTGCACTGTCCGTCCCGACCAGACGTATCAAGGCGCGCGCATGAGTAAGGTCCACGATAGTTATCGTCTGATCGCCCCCGTTGAGGCTCGCCGTCAGGTACGTCGGCAAAGACAACGCAGGAGATCCTATCAACAGCCATTCTTCGTGACCGATCCCGGCTACCAGAGCGCCGGAATCGTCTCGACGTGCTCGTCCGCGTTCGACGTCCAGTTGGTGAACCACCGCGGTCCCCATTGCAGCACGTATCAGGAATTTTCGGCAGGGCGTGCAATCGATCAGCCGCAAAAGCGCTGAGCTATGCCTGGCCGAAACTTCCCATCCATCGGCCAGTGTCACAGGTGGCGCCTGGGTGATTGGGCTCCGTGCGATCGGTCGTGTCTCAGCCACGTAATCTTGTTCCCTGGGGATCGAAGTGGATTCGCCGCTGAGTTACCTGGGCAGCCACAAGCCGGCCGTCGGGCAATCGAATTTCGACCGAGGCTCCGGCGTGCGACCAATCCTCGCGCAACAAGGCCATGCAGATGGAACGTTTCAGGGTCGGCGACTTCCGGCTTGAAGTAATTCGTCCCACTATAGTGCGACCTTTCACTATCAGACTTGCCTCGGGAGGAACGACGTCAGGATCGGCCGGTAATAGACCTATCAAGCGCGGATAGTCATTACGTTCCATCTGCCATTCGAGTTCGGGTTTGCCGATGAAGTCGCTCTTTTCGAGCTTTACGAACCTCTTGAGCCCAAGGCTCAAAGTCTGCGTCAGACCATCGGTATCCTGTCCGACGATGACGTGGCCCTTTTCCAGCCGCATGATGCGCTGCGCTTCGATGCCGAAAGGTTTGACTCCAAAATCCCGTCCGCAGTCGATCAGCGTTTCCCATATGTACAGTCCATAGCTGGCCGGTACGTGAATTTCATAACTCAGCTCTCCGGTAAATCCCAGGCGCAGTAAATAGCAACCCTCGACGCCAGCAATACGGCCCTTGCGCGCTCCCATGTATGGAAAGGCGTTGGTATGCAAATCGACTTCCTGCGTCAGCCGGCGAAGCAGTTCAGCGGACCTGGGGCCCGCGACGTTGATCGAAGCGAACGCGTCGGTAACAGGAACGACGTGCACGCGCCAATCTTCGCTGGAGCCTTGCAGCCACGATTCGATCCATTGGCCGACGGCGACCGCGCCGGACGACGTGGTGGTCATGAAGTATTCATCCCCGGCTGTGCGAGCAGTGACGCCGTCATCGAATACCACGCCGTCTTCTCCACACATCAGGCCATACTGGGCGGACCCTTCCGCCAGCGCAGACCACTCGTTGACGTAGAGAAGATTCAGCAATTTGACGGTGTCTGGACCGTGCAGAAGGTATTTGCCAAGCGGTGTCACGTCGATGATGCCGACGTTATTGCGCGTGTTGGCGACTTCCTCTTGAGGATCGCCATAGTGTTCCGGTCGAATCCATCGTCCCGCGACGAGCGGTATCGCCTTGTGAGCCTCATGCCATGGCTGCATCGGCGAGACCTGCATCGGCTCCATGCGCCGCCCGGCCAAACTTCCAAGCGCAATTGGCGCATAGGGAGGTCGCCAGACTGTCGTTCCCGTTTCCTCAATCGATTGCCCCAACATATCGGCCACGATCGCCATCGTGTTGATAGTCTCTAGCTTTCCTTGGGTAGGGCCCATCGTCGAGGTGGTATACCGCTTAACCAGTTCGATGGAGTCGTAACCCTCCTTGACGGCGGAGCATATGTCCGCGGAGGACACATCCTCACACCAATCAACTGTTCCATGAGTATGGTTGCGGAATAGGGCAGGGTGATTATGTATTGCTAGTTGCGGGATAATGAGTTGTTTACCGTAACCCGCGCGAGCGGCCGCTGCGTGACCAACCGCGTGAGCGTGACTCATCAGCTCTTCCGTGGATCCATCGCCGGCCAGCCCTCCGGCCGCGAAAACATCATCAGAAAGCTCGCCTCCCGGAAAAAAGCGCGCTGCGGAGGCTTCGTACCTGGGCCGATCGCCCGCCATATTCAGCAAAAGGCCCGGCGCGGTCCAGCCCGCAGCGACGACCAGCAGGTCGCAACCTACGCGGGTGCCGTTAGCCAGTTCCACCCCCTGCACTTGACCCCGCCCATAGGCCCGCACGATGTCGCCGCCGCGCCGGGCATCGATAATCGCCGCCACCTCCACCTTTGCGCGCCGGAGGTCCGCCAGCGCCGTATCACCCTCGCCATTGGCGGTAAAGACCACCGCCCGCGATCCCGGCCTGACGGCGTATAGGTTAATCAAACGCCGGACCGCGCCCGACAGCATAACGCCAGGCAGGTCGTTGCCCTCGAACACGTATGGACGTTCGATTAGACCGGGCGCAACGATCAGCGCCTTGACGCGCGCTTTGATAAGCCGTTCGACCACGCCGGGAAGATTGCGTTGAACGACCGCTACCCAGTTGCCATCGTAGCGGCCTGTAACTACCGAATCGGTTAGTACTTCGATTTCGGGCCGAGCCCGCACTTCCCCGCGAAGCTTATCCAGCAGACTCAACTGAGTCCCGTCGCCCCATCGCAGATGGCCACCGAGTTGATGTCCTTCCTCCACCAAGATTACCTGCGCGCCGGCGTTTGCTGCGGCCACAGCCGCCGTCATGCCGGCAGGACCGCCCCCAGCGACAAGCACATCCGGGTGCGCATAGCGCTTATCGTAGTAACCGCATTCAGCTCGCGGGTCGATCTCTCCTCCCGCGATGAAGCGTCTGAGGATACGCTCGTAAAATGGCCAGCAGCGTCGAGGCCACATGAATGTCTTGTAGTAAAAACCGGGGGCCATGAACCTGGCCATCAGCCGGTTCATGGATTTAAGGTCGAAGGTCAGAGAAGGCCATGCGTTCTGCGCCCTAACGTCCATCCCCGCCTTCGCTAGCCGATGCGCACCACGCACGTTGGGCTCATCCCCAACCTGCACTGTGCAGCATGGATCGAGATAGTCGGCGGTCAGGATGCCGCGCGGGCGATGGTATTTGTAGCTGCGCGAAAAAACCTGCACGCCGCAGGCCGCAAGTGCCGAAACGATAGTGTCCCCGGCGAAAGCGGGATAGGTTGTTCCGTTCCAGGTGAAGCTGAAGCGCTCGTCCCGATTGATAACCTCGCCCGGCTGAGGCGCGAGGCGATCAGTCATTGACACGTTCATCGGCGTATGACCGAAGGAAGCTCGCCATCCGGTCGGGCAGCCGCGGAGGCTCGCTGCCGTTCGCGCCCGACGTACGTGGCGCGAATCTCATTGGTGACCGTGTTGCGCTCGCTGCGAAAATACCGGCCGCATCCTGCCTGATGATACCAAGTCTCGGTAATCCATCCGGCTGCGTTGCGTCTAAAGTAGAGGTATTCGTGCCATTGCTGTTTGTTCGTGTTATTGGGATCGGGACGGGGCTTGATTTCGCCGCCCCAACGAAACTCCGAAGCGTTGCGCGGACCGCAGTATGGACATGGCACGAGTATCATCTACGATTCTCTCAGAATAACTTCGAGTCTCAGGCGCTCGGCTCAATGGCCGACCGACGCCGCGCCCTTTTCGCCTACCAGCCGGCCCTCCGGAAATCTCGTCAGACTGAACGGCGCGATCAGCTCAGGCGTTTTTCCACTCGCGACCAGCTGCGCCATCGCTTCACCCGATACCGGACCGGCCTTGAATCCATAGGTGCCCCACCCGACGTCGACGTAGAATCCCTCGACCGGAGTGACACCCATCACCGGTGAAAAATCCGGCGTCATGTCGCACAGCCCCGCCCATTGACGCACCAAGCGGACCTTGGCGATAGACGGAATAAGCTCAAGCACCTGGCCGGCGAGCTCCTCGGTAAATTCCAGCGAACCGCGCATCGAATACGACCCGAACGGATCGACGCTGGCGCCAAAGACCAGCTCGCCGCGATCGGTCTGGCTGACGTAAACATGCAAGGTGCCCGAAACTATCACAGCGCCAAGAAAGTGCCTGACCGGCTCGGTCACCGCGGCTTGCAGCGGAAGTGTCACGATCGGCAGCGTCACACCCGCCATCGCCGCCACCACACTGCACCATCCAGCGGTGCAGTTGAGCACGTGTCTGGTGGCGACTTTACCCCGGGTGGTTCTCACCGACACAACACGGTCGTTCTCGATCTCGATCCCGGTCACTTCGGTTTTCTGATGGATGTGGATGCCGGCGGCGTCGGCGCCACGCGCGTAGCCCCAGTTGACTGCATCATGGCGAATGATTCCGCCCGGCGCGTGGTAGAGCGCCCCGAGAATCGGGTACCGCACGTCCCGCGAAACGTCCAGAGCTGGCACCAAGTGCTTGATTTCCTGCGGATCGATGACCTCGGACCGGACGCCCTCAAGCTTGTTGACTTCGGCCCGCCAGCGCATCGTGCGCAGCGAACTATCAGTGTGGGCCAGGGTTAGATGACCGGACTGCGAGAACATCACGTTGAAGTTCAATTCGGAGGCAAGCCCCTCGTACAGCTTCACCGAACGGTTGTAGAACCGCACACCTTCGGGTGTTAGGTAGTTCGAGCGAACGATCGCGGTATTGCGTCCGGAATTTCCGCCGCCCATATACCCTCTGTCCAGCACTGCCACGTTGGTGATGCCGTGATTCCGGGCCAAGTAGTAGGCAGCCGCCAATCCGTGTACGCCGGCGCCGATAATGACGACGTCGTAGGATTCTTTGAGATCATGCGAGCGCCACGCTCGCGGCCAATCTTCCCCCGTCAATCCGTGACGAAGCAGGCTCCACGCCGAGTAGCGCCTGGGCAATCGCAGTCGGCGCTTCGCGCCATCGCTGCCGTTGCGCGACCACCTGCCGTTGAACTCCGGTTTCGACATTTCTGCGCTGCCCGATTCTCCGAACACTCAGTCAAGCGCTCTTGAGTCCTGGTATCCAGTTCGTTCCGGCCAACTTGATCTTCGCCATCGCCGCCGCCTCGATGGTTAGCGCCGCGAGATCCTCACGCTCCAGATGATGGACGTCGGATTTGCCGCACGCGCGTGCCAGCGTAGTCAACTCCATGTTCATCACATTGAGGTAATTGCGTAACCGTTTTGCCCCTTCTTCCGGATCGAGCCTGGTCTCGAGTTGCGGCACCTGGGTAGTAATCCCGACAGGACACAGTCCCGTGTGACAGTGATGGCAATAGCCCGCGGCGGTGCCGAGACGCTCGTAGTCGGCGCTTACATTCCGATGGGTACTGCCATCCGCGCAACACGGTGAATTGCATCCGAGCGCCACCAGGGCCGCTTGTCCGATCGAAACCGCATCCGCACCCATCGCGAGCGCCTTAGCCACGTCGGCGCCGCTCCGAATCCCTCCCGAGACGATGAGCTGAACCTTGCCCACCATCTTCATTTCCTCCAGGGCCTCGACCGCTTCGCGCAGCGCCGGCAAAGTAGGTATTCCAGCATGCTCGATGAATACCTGCTGAGTAGCTGCTGTACCGGCCTGCATGCCGTCGACTACCACCACGTCGGCGCCACTTTTGATGGCGAGCTTGACGTCATTGAAAACACGCGACGCGCCTATTTTAACGTAGATCGGAACTTGCCAGTCGGTAATCTCCCGCAACTCGGCGATTTTGATAGTCAGATCATCGCAGCCCGTCCAGTCCGGATGCCGGGACGCCGAGCGCTGGTCGATCCCTTCGGGCAAAGTCCGCATCGCCGCGACTCTCGGGCTTATTTTTTGGCCCAACAACAGACCGCCACCTCCCGGCTTCGCACCCTGCCCAACTACTACTTCGACGGCGTCGGCCTTCCGGAGATCGTCAGGATTGAATCCATAGCGCGAAGGCAAACACTGATAGACCAGGGTCTTTGAAGCATCGCGCTCTTCGGACGTCATGCCGCCGTCGCCGGTGGTGGTGGAAGTGCCTACCGCCGTGGCGGCACGGCCGATCGCCTGCTTGGCGCGCGCCGACAATGCTCCGAAGCTCATCCCGGCGATGGTTATCGGAATCGCGAGCTCGATCGGCCGCTTGGCGTAGCGCGCTCCAAGAATCGTCCTGGTCGAGCACCTTTCGCGATAACCCTCCAGCGGATAGCGCGAGAGCGAGGCGGTCAGGAAAACCAGATCATCGAAAGTCGGAAGCTTGCGCTTGGCGCCCAAGCCTCTGATCTCGTACAGTCCGCGCTCGGCGGCTCGATGAATGTATTCGAACGCTTCAGCGTTGAGAGTCCAACTTTCTTTAAGGTGCTTCAATGGCATTGGGCACTCAATACTCCTGATGCGCTTCGGCGTTCCAGTGATACAGTGTGCGCGCCGAGGCCACGCGCTTGAAGTCCTTGGACGACAGCTCGATTTCGGCTCGCTTGAGTAACTGTCCGACCGTGGCGTGGTCGGCCGCCGTCATCGGTTCCTCGCAGGCATCGGCGCCGAGGCTATGGATTTTGCCGCGAACGTAGATCACCGCCTCGTACAGAGAATCACCTAAATGCGCGCCGGCATCGCCGCAGACCAGCAGGTTCCCCGCTTGCGCCATAAATCCCGACATATGGCCGACCGAGCCGCCGACCACGATGTCGCAACCCTTCATCGATATTCCGCAGCGAGAGGAACTGTCGCCCTCGATCACGACCAGGCCGCCATGGCCCGAGGCTGCCGTGCACTCCGATGCGTTACCCTTGATGTACACGCTGCCCGACATTATGTTCTCGGCGACGCTCCATCCCACATTGCCGTACACATTGATTCGAGCCTGCTTGTTCATGCCACCGATGAAGTAGCCGGCGTTGCCGCGCAGGTTCACCTCGACCGGGTAATCCAGGCCGACTGCGATGTTATGCAGGCCGTTGGGATTCAGGATCTCGACTACTCGCACACCTGCGGCGGCCAGCCGATGATGCAAGTAGTCATTAAGTTCGCGCACGCTCGTCATCGACAGATCTAGTCGGACTGGCTTCACGCCGCGACCCTCCATACATAGATCTGTTCCGGAAGCGGTTCGAAAATATTGGCCTCCGCGACTCCGGGCAGGTGTGCCAGAGATCGGAACTCTGAAGATATCGCGACGTATTGGTCGGTCTCTGCAACCACCGCCGGTTTGCAGGCAAAGGGGTCCCGTATCAGGACCATCTGCTTAGCCGTCCCGATCAAAAAAGTGTAAAAGCCATCGATCTTTTCCAGCGCCGCTCCGAGCGCCCGTTCGATCGTGTCGCCCTTGCGCATCCGCCACTGCAAAAAACGGCAGGCGGCTTCGCTGTCGTTGTCAGTTTCGAATTCGAGGTTTTCCTCCTCTAACAGACGGCGCAGGCTGTAGGGATTCGACAGCGAGCCGTTGTGGACAAGGCAAAAGTCCTCGCCCGCCGTGAACGGGTGCGCGTGCGCCGGAGAAACCTGCGACTCGGTCGCCATTCTCGTATGGCCCACGCAATGCGTTCCGCGCAAGGCCGAGAATCCGTAGCGCCTCGCGACTTCGTCGGGCCGGCCCACATCCTTGAACAGTTCAATCGAATGCCCCACCGCCAGCACTCGCACACCGTCGGCGCGCTGCTTAATCCATTGCCTGAGCGAATCGCCTTCAACCGCCGCTACCACTTCAGCATGGTTGTCGCGCGTGACAAGCTCTGCACTACAGCCGAGATCCCTATCCAACGATCGCGCCATTCCGCTCCAGTCATAACCGGCGCTTTCACTGAATAGGCTAAAGCGCAGGTGCGGCGGTTCCAGCGCCGTACCGAAAACCGCGAGGCCCGCCGAGTCCGGGCCGCGCTCCGCCATACAGTCGAACATGGGCTGGACCAACTCGCCGAGCGACTGGCGCAGGTCTTCCCGCTTGGCCATCAGTCCTATTATTCCGCACACGCAGCCGACCTCCCAGTCTCAGTAGAACTCCAGATACCGCTTCACTTCCCAGTCTGATACGTGCCGGTGGTAATCCACCCATTCCATGCGCTTCAGCCTGATAAACTCGGCCACAAACTCCGCGCCCAGCATCTCATGGAAAAGCTTGTCTGCCTGCAGAGCGTCGAGCGCCTCTGGTAGACTTTGCGGAAGAGTCTTGATTCCCCGGGAGCGCAGTTCCTCTTCGTCCAAGGCGTAATGATTGAAATTATGAGGCTCGCCTGGATCGAGCTTGTGATCCACACCGTCCAGTCCAGCTGCGATGATCCCGGCTGTCGCCAGATAGGGATTGGCACTCGAATCAATCAGTCTGATTTCCAGCCTGCCATACGGTATGCGCACCATACAGCTTCGATTGTTGTCACCATACGATATATATGCAGGAGCCCAGGTTGCTCCTGAAAACGACCGTCCCACTACCAGCCGTTTATACGAATTTACCGTG
>Ga0070735_10005172_pt1 | contig 10873 bp, 7 predicted proteins | sample Coa_R1_FD_66443 | JGI IMG/M metagenome (GOLD analysis project Ga0070735, IMG submission 66443) | Surface soil microbial communities from Centralia Pennsylvania, which are recovering from an underground coalmine fire - Coalmine... | ecosystem: Environmental > Terrestrial > Soil > Unclassified ... | reverse complement strand
AACTATACGTTCGCGAAGGCGACGACGCCGTATTGCGCATCGCCCTCAAAGTCGTTCGCGCCGACGAGGACCTGGTGATTCGCGACGAAGCCCGAGTCGATTACGCGCCAGCGAATGCGGCGAGCACGATTCTCCCGGCTACGGTTCTGTATCGCCGCTACCTCAACGATAAGCTCTATTTCGAGAACACCTACACGTATACGGACTGGCAGGCGATCCGGTAAGGCCTCCCCAGTCCGCAAGGCCAATCGAGCCTATAGATACGGCCGCGCCCTCATATCCACACTGTGCGCAGCCCCTTCCACTACATCCCGCACCGCTTCCTTCACCGCTTCTTTCACGGCGTCGCGCACGGCTTCCTCCACTTCTTCCGTGTCGAGCGGGATCTCGATGCCGTCGCCCGCCATTTCCTTCATGGTGATTTCGAGCATCGGCGCCACGGGGGGCAGCTCTTTCGACACGGCCTTGGCCACCCGCTTGGCGACCTTTGCTGCCGGCGGCGCCGTATCGTGCGCTTGCGCCAGCGGGGTCGACATGTCCCAATCCTCGTGGAATGTCTTCACCAGCTTCTTTATCGCGGCGGCATTTCGAAAGATGACCCCTACCTCGCGGCGGCCGTCCAGCTCCAGTTCCCGCAGGCTCTGGCTTCCGATGAAGGCCGTCTGCCGGTCGCGAACCATCGTCCGCGTGTGCAGACGGATATGCAGCTTGCGTGCCGATGACACGAGCCTCTTGCCGGACACATCGCCGATGATCTTGATGTCGACGCCCGCCCGCGCCCGTTCCTCGAGCAATTGCAGCATCGCAGGATCGCTGATCTTCGGATCGTAAATCAGCAATTCCTTCTTGGCGCCTTGAATAAATGCTGTGAGCGACTTGCGCGAGTTCGCCGGGCTGACCACAAATGACGACAAATCTGGCTCATACGCCTGGCGCCGGCTGTCTGCGGCGAACAGCTTCGATGCTTCGCGGATCAGCTTTGAATCCGCCGTGACCAATCCGAAGCTGCGGCTGTGATTGATGTCGTGGTGCGTCAGGTTGAAGCCCATGACGTACAACTCGCGGTGGTCCACGATCATCATCTTGGCGTGGTATCGCACGAAATCGCCGCCCGTACGTGATACGGTGACACCGGCGGCCAGCAGCCGGGTCTCGAGCCGGCGGAGGCTCTCTTCGCCCGAGCCGTTCACATGCGCGATGAGCGCCTGCACCGACACGCCCCGGTTCACCGCGTTCGCCAGCACCCGCTCGATCTCGACCTGATCGAAGCGAAAAATCAGAATCTCAAGACAGCTCTTGGCGCTATCGATCCCGTGTACGACCGGGATCACGCCGTCGTTGGGTTGTTCGAGTAGCCTCACGTTCTTCCTATGGCATTCTTATGGCATTCTTATTGCTCGTCTTCGCGGTGTTCGCACTAAGTGGTGTGTGGAGACGATATGTACCTGAAACGAAAAATAGTTGTTCTGTTTTCGGCGGCCCTCATCGCCGTCGTACCGGGACCCGGCGCCGTGAAAAAACACCACGCGGGCAAAGAACCGGCGGTAGAATCTACCGAAGCTAAGCCCGGCATTCTGTGGCGCGAGCCCACCGATATCGCCTCCCGCAACCTCTTCTACGGAGCCGGCGGTGAGAAGGACGCGCCTCATACAACCTACAAATTCGTGAAGGAGGACCTCGAAGGCAGCAATCCGAAGTTCACCGTCGAGGACGAGAACGGCGTCAAGTGGAAGGTCAAACTAGGCGAAGAGGCGCGGCCCGAGGTTGCCGCCAGCCGGTTCGTCTGGGCGGTGGGTTACTTCACCAACGAAGACTATTTCGTGAAGGATCTGCGTGTCGAGAACATGCCCACACTGCATCGCGGCAGGAAGTTCGTTGCCGCCGATGGCTCATTCCCCAACGTGCGGCTCAAACGCGAGCTGAAGCACGAGAAGAAGATCGGCACCTGGAAGTGGAGCAACGACCCGTTTTACGGATCGAGGCAATACAACGGTCTCCGCGTGATGATGGCCCTCATTAACAATTGGGACTTGAAGGACGAAAATAATGCCATCTACGAGGAGAAAGATCAACCCGAACGGCTGTTCATGATTAGCGATCTAGGGTCGAGTTTCGGAACTTCCGGTCCCGATTGGCCGCATGCGAAGGCGAAGGGCAACCTGAGGAGTTACGAACATTCGAAATTCATCGCGCGCACCAAGCCCGAATTCGTCGATTTCGCCGAGCCCTCTCGGCCTTCGTACCACTGGTTCCTCAACCCGCCGGAGTATTTCCGGCGCCGGGGCCTGATGTGGATCGGCCGCGACATCCCGCGTACGGACGCAAAGTGGATGGGAAACCTGTTAGGCCAGCTCTCGCCCGATCAGATCCGCGATGCCTTCCGAGCCGCAGGCTTCAAACCCAATGAAGTGGAAGGATTCGCCGCCGTCGTCCAGAATCGGATTGCCGCATTAAAAGCGCTGTAACCCTGGCAACATCTAACTTTCGAAGAGCCCCCGGCGCGCCCGGCTTATACTGGGAACGCGCATGGACCGCCGACTCATACGCCGCATCGTCCTCGTCGCGGGACTCATGGCGCTGGTCCTCCTGATCGGGACCATCGGCTTCGCCATCATCGAAGGCTACTCGCTGTTCGACGCCTTCTACATGACCCTGATCACGATCACCACCGTCGGCTATCAGGAATTGAAACCCCTGAGCCAGGTGGGCCGGATCTTTAATTCGTTCCTCATCCTGTTCGGCGTCAGCATCGTGGCGTTCGCCTTCGGGGCCATCACGCAGACTATCATCGAAATGGAGCTGGGGGACCGCCTCAACAAGCGCAGAACCAAACGCATGATCGACTCTTTGATTGGTCACTTTATCGTCTGTGGGTACGGCCGCGTCGGAAAGAACGCCGCGCTCGAGCTGCAACGCTCCGGCGCGCAATTCCTTGTGATGGACCGCAGCGAGGACCTTGTCGAGCAAGCAATGCGTGCGGGAATGCTTGGCGTGTTGGGCGACGGCACCAAGGACGAGAGCTTGCGCGCGGCCGGCATCATGCGGGCGAGAGGACTGATCGCGGCGCTTTCATCGGACGCCGACAATCTCTTCGCGATTCTCTCGGCGAAGACCCTCAACCCGAAGCTTACCGTCGTCACGCGCGCCGACGACGAAGACGCCGAAGGCAAACTGCGCCGAGCCGGAGCCGACGTCGTCTTCGCTCCGTACACGATGGCCGGTCTTCGTCTGGCGCGGTCTTTGCTGCGTCCTCATGTCGAACAGTTCCTTGACTTCACGACATCCAAGACCATGGGCCTCAACGTCGCAATCGAGCAGGCCCGGGTCGAGCCGGGCACGGAGTTCGTAGGCAAAACGCTTCGAGAGATGCAGATCCGGCGAGATCTCGGAATCATCGTGCTGGCCGTACGCAAGTCCGATGGCGAGATGATCTTCAATCCACCGGCCGAAACCGAGATCGTCGCCGGCGACTTCCTGATCGCCATGGGCGAGCCGCCAAGTCTTCAAAACCTCGAAAGCCGGCTCACGGCATCGCGTAGAGGTGTGTGAAGCCGCTTAAGTCGCTTGTCACGCGCTTTTCCGCTTGGACTTCGATCGGCGCTGTTGTCGAAGTACGGGGGCCAAGGCACGCAATGTCTGATTTACAGCCGCTCCATCCGGAAATACATCAAGAACATCTGGGTCAATCACGGCAATGTTCACACCTTGCTTATATCTTGCGGCGGTCTCACCGCGAACGGCCGATGAAAAATCGTACTCCGGTCGCATTGTGTCAGCGTCATCGCGACGCCTGCGCGAACTACCCTTCGTCATGAAACCTCCATTCAGCGTGACTGGCGGGTCTTGCCGAGATTAGACGCGTTCGCTCACCCCGCTCGGCAAACGACACAACCAAGAGTCGATGCCTGATCGACCGAACTTAGAACTCAGAACCTAGACCGTCCCCACCGTATCCTCACCAAATCCGCGAACGACTTCACCGCCTGACCCGTACTCACCTTCGTCCCCTCGACATTCGCCCATCGCACCGGCACCTCGATCGCCTTCAGCCCTGCCCTCTTTGCTATGTACAGATCTTCGACGTCGAAACTGAAACCATCCAGCTTCTGGCGCTGGAAAACCGTTTGCGCGGCATCGCGGCGGTAGAGTTTGAATCCGCACTGCGTATCGTGAAACTTCAAGCCCGTAACCACGCGCATTACGACGTTGAACAAGCGCCCGCCCCACTCGCGAAAACCGGATTGATGCACCGAAACCAGCGACCGGTCGATGGCGCGCGATCCAATCGCGATCGCGGCCGATTCCTTCCTCGCCGCCCGGTACAGGATGTCGACCTCTTCGATCGGCGTCGATAAGTCGGCGTCGCTGTAGAGGATCCAATCGCAGCGCGCCTCCAGCATTCCGTGGCGCACCGCGTAGCCTTTGCCTCGATTACCCGGATTGCGAAGCACCCGCGCACACGCATGTTCGCCTGCAACCCCGGCGGTGTTGTCACGCGAGCCGTCGTCCACAACGATCAACTCGCTATCCTCGAAAGCGCGCTGGCCCAGCCACTCGATGACGCGCCGCAGCGTGCCCGGCAGCCTCGACTCTTCGTTATACGCCGGAATCACGATCGACAGAGAACGAAGCGGTTCAACAGCAGCTTCGGGCGCCGTCAAAAAATGCGCTCCTGCCGCTTCAATGTTCCAAACGTCCCGATATTCGAGATCGCGAACGCCACGCGGAACTGGCTCTCGTCGCGCGTGCCGAAGTTGAGCCGCCGGTATTGCACGCTCATGCCGCAGCAATCCGTGTTGTATGTCGCCTGCAGCGTCGCAAATTGCATGATCCCGGCCCTGTAATCGTAATACGTGCTCGCGCCGGCGTTCCACCCCCGCCGATTGGGATCGCCCCATCCGATGGTGGCGCGAAACTGGTTCGACGGCGCCGTCAGAATCGGATCCGTGCGCACCTGCGTTTGACCGGCCGAAATGAAGTAGTTCGAAAACCGCGTATCCACGCTGATCGAGCTGTTCACTAAGTGCCCGTACAGGGGATCGTAATCCGTGCGCCACTCCACGCTAACGCGCTGCTGATAGCGCAGCGTCGAGGACACCGGCGAGTAATTGCGCGGACCGTCGAGAAATGCAAATCCGGTGATATCGGCCTCAGTCGCCACCACGTTGCGCTGGCCCGGCAGCACGGCGCCGCCGAACGTCGGATCGAAATAGCGGCTCTGTGCGACCTCCCAGGTAAGAACCTCGTTGACGTTGTCGTTCTTGTTCTTCACGTACAGACGATTCGTGATCGAGAGCTGGACTTCATTGGTGTTCGACATCAGGTCCACTTCGTCGAATCGCACGACGTTGTTGAAATTGTCGATGCCGCCGATCAGCTTGTACTTCGCCCGCGCTTCGATGGTATGTTTCAGCTTGTCGTTGCCCAGCCACTTCGGCGCCTTATAGATGCGCGACAGCGTCGGGAAAATCAATTCGACCTCGAGCTCGCGCGCGCTGCGGACCAGATCGGTTCCCACAACCTGATTGCCCTGGATCGACGAGCCATATTCGGTCTCCCGAACGGCGAAGGTCGTGATCAGGTTAAAGCCCGACCAATGTAGAGGCATGGTCGCGCGCGGGTAGAGATCCAGCCGGTCGACATAGCGTCGAGTCTGCAGCCGCAGCGGAGCTGGCGCGTTCGGGTCCGTGACAACGGGTGCTGGCTGATCGCGATCCAGCAGCCCGGCGAGCGAATCGAGCGAAAAGTAAATCGGAAACGGCGCTTTCGGCACCCGGTGCTCGCGGCTCAGAAATTCGTATTCCGGCAGCTTGCGAATCAGAATCAGATCGCCCGGCGCGACGCTTAGAAAATCTTCATCGCGCTGCACCACGACGTTCATGCCGAAAGTATCCCAGTGCTTATTGAAATCGCCCACCGAGTGCGATTCGGTCAGCACCGCTTCGTGGAAAGATTGCGTCCACGTCTGCCGGAACAGAAACGAGCTGAGCAGGTTGAGCTGGCCGCGGAAAAACCAGCCGTGCCCCAGGTCGCTTCTTCCGTCCGCATTCAAATTGAAACCGCTTGCCTGTTGGATAATCTGGCCGTTTTGCTTGAGCCCGGTGTCGTTAACGCCGTAAAGCGTGACGCTGAAATCGGTGCCGGGCGTCACTTTGCCGCGAAATCCGAAGTCGTGCGCAAGCCCGCGCTGCGTATATAACAGTCCGCGGTAGCTCATGTCGTAGCTGCGATTGATTGCCCAATAATAGCCGGCGCCGATCATCTTGCCACCAATGCTGCTGTTCCCGATATTGGGAGTCAGAAATCCGCTCTTGCGCGGGAGCCGCTTGAGCGACTTGTAAAGCACCGGCGCATAGAACAGCGGAATGGAGCGGATACGGAAGACCGCGCGATAGGCGAGCGCGCGGTCCCCGGGAATGATGTCGAACTTCGGCCCCGTCAGCCTCCACCACGGGTTGGGCATCTTGCAGTCGGTGATGTAGCCGTCGTGCAAGACATAACGATCCTCAAGGCGTTCAGCCCATTGGCCCTCGAAATAGAAAGGATTGCTTGTAGTGAGAATTCCAGGCCGCGTCTGCACCTTTGCCGGCGACGTGCCGCGGACCAGGAAGAACCGGCCCGTCGAGCTGTTGTAGTTGTACTCGCCATGGTCGCAATCGATTTTGTCGCCGTTGGCGAAATTCTCGAAATGCACATGCCCGCGCGCCTGAGCATTCCCGGTATCGTCGTCGTAATCGATTTCATCGGCAGTGACCAGCTCGTCAGTGGTCTCAACGCGGGCACTGCCGCGCAGATGGTAGATGTGCCCCTCCTGTGTTTGATGATCGGCGTTTATATTGACCCAGTTCGATTCAGGCGCCCCCGGCCGCGGAGTCCGGTTCTTCGTCTGCTGCGCCGCCACAGGCATGGCCAGAACCAGCAGCGCCAGAATTGCAGGACCGATTTTCAATCGGCCGATCACCGTCGCGCAAGCGCCCAGGCATGCAGCGTTGGCACTCGTGCCGCCGTCCGTCTGGCTGTACGGCAGGCTTGCACTCTGCGGCCGATTTCCAATCGGGCTCTGCCGGCTTTCGACGATGCGCCGGCCCGTCCGACCCGCCTCCTGCATTCGCGCCAAATAAAGTTCGTGACATTTTACATAGAATATGTTACGAACAAAGGTAAGGCTTTTTTGCGGCGAGCCAGTGTTCGGTGTACGTTGTGGCCTCAAGCGAAAACCGTACCACGGATTCGATGCAGCCGCAATGGAGTTTGTGAGGAGAATGGACGGCATGAACATCACTTGCGGTTATTGCCGGGCAACAAACTCGGAGGACGACCAGCGCTGTCAGCGTTGTGGTCGCCGTCTGCATTTGAATCCGCCTCAGGTTATTGGCGGCACGTACGGCGTTACGACGGCTGCCACCGCTCGTGCGTTGCGTCCCGTGAATCCCGATCCCGAAATCGCCCCGCCGGTTTCACAGCCTCACGAAACACCTCGCCGCGCTGTGTATCAGCGGTCGCTCTTTGGTCCCACCTCGCAAGTGGTGCCCTTCGAAACGATCGCGCCTCACATTGAACGCCCGCGCGCCCGTCGCGATGCTCCCAAACCGCGCGCTCGCGGCCCGATCCCAGGACAGCAGGCTCTCGATTTCATGGAGCCCGCGCAGCCGCTCAACAACGAAGTCGAGACGCGTATCTACTGCGAAGCTCCGGTGGCGATTGTGGCGCATCGCATCATGGCCGCGGCCGTCGACCTCGCGGTGATCGCGATCGCCGTCGGCGCCTACGCCGGCGTCGTCCAGATGATGTGCGGTCAGATCCAATTGACCAAGCAGACCGTGCCGCTTTATCTCGGGATTGCCGCGGTATTCGCACTTCTATACAAGCTGCTCTGGGCCTTCGCCGGCAAGGATAGCCCGGGCATGAGCTTCGCGCATCTCCGCATGGTCAATTTCGACGGCGGCCGCCCCAATCGCGAGCAGCGCGTGCGCCGCATCGCAGCTGGATGCCTCAGCATCATGGCGGCCGGGCTCGGCTTGATGTGGGCGCTGGTCGACGAAGAATCCCTGACCTGGCACGACCGTATCTCGAAGACCTTCCCGACACCCTGGTAGCGCCGTACGCCGGACCTCCCGGTCGAGCCGGACGTGTGTGCCCGGCTCTCGAATTCCTTGCGATGCTACACTCTCTACTATCTTGCAGCGTGCCCTCAGGCGCTGCTTTCACGGTTTCCAGAAGGGGAATCTTTGGGAATCACGATTTCCTCGTTGATGATTGCCGCAGATCGCGGCGACGGCCAGGCGGCGGATGCATTGTTCGCCACACTCTACGAGGAACTCCACCGGCTCGCCAGGAATGAGCTTTCCCGCCGGGGCGGCGGCGTCACGCTAGGAGCCACAACCTTATTGCATGAAGCCTATCTGAACATGTCCGGCCGGGACGGAGTTCAGTTTCCCGATCGCGGACGATTCATGGCATACGCGGCGCGCGTGATGCGTGGCTTGATCATCGACTATGCGCGCCACCGCAAAGCATTGCGGCGCGGCGGCCAGTTCGAGATCACCACGCTCGGCGACGAAGCGGCAGGCGTCGACGATAAAGAACTGGTGCGAATCGGCGATGCGCTCGATGAGTTGAGTGCCGTCGACCCCTCGCTCGCACAAGTCGTCGACCTCAAATTCTTCTGCGGTTTCTCGTTTCCGGAGATTGCGGGTCTAGGCGGTGTGTCGGAACGAACTGTGCGCCGCCAGTGGGAGAGGGCGCGCATCTATTTGCACCGTTCTCTACGCGAGTCAAATGTCTTCGATAAGCAGTGACCGCTGGCGGCAGTTGAGTCCCCTCCTCGATAACGCCATCGAAATGGACGCAGTAGAGCGTTCTGCCTGGCTCGAATCGCTGCGTTCGGAGGATCCGGATCTTGCGGCCGATATCGAGCTGCTTCTCGAGGAGCACGAACTCCTCTCTAAGGAATGTTTCCTCGATCAGGTTGCCGCGCTCCCGCCTGAACCCTCACTGAAAGGTCAGGTTATAGGAGCCTACACGTTGTTGTCGCCGATCGGCCAGGGCGGAATGGGCAACGTCTGGCTGGCCGAGCGCAGCGACGGACGATTCGAAAGCCGCGTGGCGCTGAAGTTCCTGAACGCGGCGTTGATCGGCGGCGCCGGCGGCGAACGTTTTCGCAGAGAAGGCAGCATTCTCGCGCGGCTGGTTCATCCCCATGTGACAAGGCTGCTCGACGCCGGCGTGTCGCAGATCGGCCAGCCGTACCTGGTGATCGAGCATGTCGAGGGCGACCACATCGATCTGTATTGCGATGCGAAAGACTTGGGAACCGAGGCGCGCGTCCGCCTGTTCCTCGATGTCCTCGACGCCGTTGCGCACGCGCACGCCAACCTGATCGTCCATCGCGACATCAAGCCCTCGAATGTGCTTGTCACACCCGAAGGCCAAGTGAAACTTCTGGACTTCGGGATTGCGAAACTGCTCGAGAACACCGCCGATGCTGGCGCCGCGACAGCGTTGACGCGCGAGGCCGGAGGAGCGCTGACGCCCGAGTACGCCGCGCCCGAGCAGGTGACCGGCGGCGCCATCACCACCGCAACCGATATCTACTCGTCAGGCGTCTTGCTCTTCCTGCTGCTGGGCGGTCAGCGCAAGACCGGCTCGCCCGCGGAGACCATGCTCGCGCTCGTCGATGCAACCGAGTTTCCCAAACTCACAAACGTACCAGCCGACCTCGCCACCATCGTCGCCAAGGCACTGAAGAAGAACTCGGGCGAGCGTTACTCATCTGCGACGGCTTTCGCAGAGGATCTGCGGCGCTACCTCGATCATGAGCCGATCAGCGCCCGCCCTGACAACGTCCTCTACCGCGTCTCGAAGTTTCTGCGGCGGCATTGGAAAGGCGTTACGGCCGTGGCGGCGCTGTTGTTGGCCGCCTCAGTCTTGGTTGGCTTCTATACCGCGCGATTAGCCATGGAGCGGAATCGCGCTCGACTGGAAGCCGCAAAGGCCTCGAAGGTCAGCGATCTCCTCATCGGCATGCTGACGGCATCCGACCCGTATGTTGCGCACGATGTCAAGGAGCCGACCGTTCGCAGTCTTCTGGATGCTGGCGCCGCGCGCGTTCATAAGGAACTTGCCTCCCAACCGGAAGTCCAGGCGCAGATGCTTACGGTCATCGGCAGGGTGTATCAAAGGCTCGGCGAGCGCGACAAAGCGCGGCCACTGTTGGAAGAGGCGGTCGCGATCCGCCGGCGTCAGCCCGAAAGCGAAGGCCTCGCCCAGAGCGTGAACGATTTGGGAGTTCTGTACCGGGAGAACGGCGATTCTGCCGCCGCCGAGCGCCTGCTTACTGAGGCGCTTGCAATGCGCCGCCGCCTGCTTGGCCCGGAACATCCCGATGTAGCCGTGACGCTGGTGGATCTTGCCCGCGTTTACACCGATCACGGGAACAACAAGCGCGCAGAGCCGCTCTTGCGGGAAGCCCTCAGGATCCGCCGCAAAGTGCTGGGTGAAGCGAACACGGAAACCGCTACGAGTCTAAACGACCTCGCCGTGGTGCTGTGGGATCAAGGCGACCTCGCCGGCGCAGCGCCGCTCTTCCGGCAGGCAGTCGAAATCTATCGGAAGGCCGGCGACGACGGTCCCAGCATCGCATCCGTGATGGGGAACCTCGCATTGGTCACGGAGGATCTGGGTGACCTGCCCGGTTCGATCTCGTTGTTCCGCGAAGCCCTCGCGATTAAACGAAGAACTTTGGATAAGGGCCATCCTCAGATCGCAGTCTCGCTGAATAATCTTTCCCACCCCCTTCGCGTACAGGGCAAATATGACGAGGCGGCGTCGCTGCTTCGCGAGGCGCTCGACATTGCGCGGCCGGTTCTGGGAG
>Ga0070735_10005170_pt1 | contig 10874 bp, 9 predicted proteins | sample Coa_R1_FD_66443 | JGI IMG/M metagenome (GOLD analysis project Ga0070735, IMG submission 66443) | Surface soil microbial communities from Centralia Pennsylvania, which are recovering from an underground coalmine fire - Coalmine... | ecosystem: Environmental > Terrestrial > Soil > Unclassified ... | reverse complement strand
AGGATTTTGATCACGCGCGCGATGAATTCCAGCGGGACATCGCCGTTGAGCCCGGAGTTTCCTACGACTATGAAGAACTCGGTGTGGTTTATTTCGCGCAGCAAAAAGACACCGACGCAGAGAGAAACTTGCTGACAGCTTTGAACCTTGACCCGCGGCTTGTTAGTTCGCATTACGAACTGGCGAAAGTCTATCAGCGCGAGGAAAAGTACGCGCAGGCATTGAAGGAAATTGACGCCGCACAGAAAGCTGCTCCTGATAACTCGAGCATTCACTACGTTCGAGGGCAAATCCTGCAAAAGCTTGGCCGAACAGAGGAAGCCCGTGCTGAAATGCAACAGGTCACCAATCTCGACAAGGCCGCCCGTGACAAACGCGAGAAAGAATTGGAAACGCCAGTGCCCAATCCGGAAGTCACCGTTGAACCAGAGTGAGCGGCTGTCAACCTGAAGAGATATTAATGGATTTGGTGGAGCTGACCGGGATCGAACCGGTGGCCTCGTCGTTGCGAACGACGCGCTCTCCCAGCTGAGCTACAGCCCCACATTGCCTTGCGCGTGGAAGTGCTCAATGATTTTAACAGCGTTGCTTGTTCCGGCCAAATTGCCTGCTGCTGCCGCGGGAATTACACTTGCCTTTTCCTTGCCAGAAGGATACAAACCTCTATGCATCCGCGCCTTCTTCGTCCTTTCCTTGCCGCCTACTTGTTGGGATGTCTGGGTCTACTCCTAGCCCAAACGACACCAAAGCCGGACGCTTCAAAGTCCGACTATTCCAAAGAAGCATTTGTAGACGAAGAAGATTTCACCAAGGTGACATTTGAGAATGATGGAACTGGAACGCGCGAATTGACGGGGAAGGTTCGAATCCAATCAGAGGCCGGCATCCAGCGTTACAGCGTGCTTTCGTTCTCGTACCAGCAGGCCACCGAAAACATCGACATTGACTACGTTCGAGTGCGAAAACCCGACGGATCTGTAGTTCTCACCCCGCTTGACAATATACAAGACATGCCGTCGGAGATTACCCGTGAGGCACCGTTCTACAGCGACCTGCATGAGAAACATGTCGCAGTGAAAGGGTTAAGCGCGGGCGAAGTTCTTGAAATGCACGTGCTTTGGCACATCATTAAGCCACTCGCTCCGGGACAATTCTGGTTGTCATTTAATTTCGCTCGCGATTACATTGCTGTTCATCAGGTGTTGCAAGTTAGCGTTCCGTCGAGCCGGGCAATCAAATGGAAGAGTCCGGGACTGCAGCCAGTTACGACAGAAGAGAATGGCCGGAAAGTCTTTACCTGGAGTACATCTCATTTGCGGGAGGACTCCAGCGAGGAGCGTAAGCAAACGCAGCAGAGACAAGCTTACGACGTTGCGCGCGGCAAACTCCCGGCACCAGAAATACAAATGTCGTCATTCCGGAGTTGGGACGATGTGGGTTCCTGGTACAACAGCTTGCAGATGGATAGGCTCAGACCGGATGCCGATGTACATGCCAAAGCGGCTGAATTAACAAAGAATGCCTCAGATGAGAACGCCAAGCTTCACATTCTCTACAACTATGTCTCCACGCAATTCCGCTACATAGGAGTGGCCTTCGGCATAGGCCGTTATCAACCGCATCCTGCCGCCGACGTCCTGGCGAACCAGTATGGCGATTGCAAGGACAAACATACACTGTTGGCGTCACTGCTCTCATCTATCGGCATTTCTTCCTACCCGGCTCTGATCAGCACATCCTATGACCTTGATCTGGACGTGCCTTCACCGGCACAGTTTGATCATGTAATTACAGCGGTGCCACAGGGAAATAACTATCTCTGGCTTGATACCACAGCCGAGGTTGCGCCCTTCGGCTACTTGCTGAGCCCGCTGCGGGATAAACAAGCTCTCGTGATTCCCGACGATAAACCAGCAACCTTGGTGGCTACTCCGGCTAACCCGACAGCCAAAGCGATCCAAACTTTCAAGATAGATGCAAAACTGAACGACAACGGGACACTCGATGGCAAGATTGAGCGGTCGATCCAGGGTGATGACAGCGAGGTTCTGCTTAGGCTCGCCTTCCGTCGCGTGCCGACGCCCCAATGGAAAGACTTGGTGCAGAAAATATCTTACGGTTCTGGTTTCTCGGGCGACGTAAGTGAGGTGACTGCGAGTCTGCCCGAACTGTTGGACGAACCCTTTCGTTTTTCATATAACTACACGCGCAAGGATTTTCCAGATTGGTCTGCGCGTCAGATTAACTCACCGCTCCCTCCGCTTCCATTTCCCGATTATGATGAGAAACCATCGAATCCGCTTTGGTTAGGAATGCCAGCCGAGGCAAATTTCGAATCCCACGTGACACTCCCCAAAGGCTACTTGCCAAGGCTGCCCAAGGCGGTCCACCTTAAGCATGATTTTGCGGATTATGACGCTATTTATTCTGTAAAAGACGGCATCTTCTCTACTAATCGGCATGTTCTGACTAAGCTGTGGGAGATTCCACTGAGCGACCTCGATGAATACAAGAAATTTCGCAAAGCCGTGGATGACGACTACAACACCCAAACTGTTCTTTCCACAGGAAAATCTTCATCAACTTCCTCCTACCAGGACGAAATTTGGCTGCTACCGTATAGCGATAATCAGGAAGCAGCTCGTGCCTATGATGAGGCTAGGGATGACTTTCAGAAGCATGACGCAATGGCTGAGATTGCTTCGTTGGAACATGCGGTTGAAATGGATCCAAAATTCACGCGTGCTTGGCTATGGCTGGGGGAAATACACAAGTCAATGCGACAGTACGCCCTAGCCCTGAATGCCTTCCGTGCCGCGATTGACGTTGATCAGCAACCGGTAAGTTACAAAGCAACCGGCTATACGCTAATGGCAATGCGTAACTTCGAAGAAGCCCTGCCGGTTTGGCGAGAACTCGCCAAGGTCGCGCCCGAGAGTGCTGAAGGGCCATCAGAACTGGCGTGGGCCTTTTTCAACCTTAAGCGTTATTCGGAAGAGGCTGCCTCACTAGAGGACGCGATTAAGATTGACTCTGATGACTCATCCTTGCGCGAAAGACTTGGGTCGGCTTACCTTCATTCCGGAGACGATGCGAAAGCAATTTCTATCTACAAGAAAACACTCGAGATCGACCCCTCTACACTCAGGCTCAACGACATAGCCTACGAGCTCGCGGAAGCTGATAAAAATCTTCCGCTCGCGCAAACTTACGCGGAAAAGGCTGTTCATGACGAGGAAGAAGCTTCGTCAAAAGTAGAACTAAAAAGTCTTACGCTCGACGATTTGTATCATACGGGCACTTTAGCAGCCTATTGGGACACTCTAGGTTGGGTTTATTTCCGGCAAGGCAAATTTGACGAGGCGGAGACTCTCCTCAATGCATCGTGGACGCTAACACAAGGCAAAACCGAAGCAGATCACCTTTTGCAAGCTCGTAAGCAACAACATAAGAACTTAAGCCTACCGGACTCGAGTACCTTCCGCACTACCAAGCTTCCTCGACTTGCGGAAGGGGAAGCGAGTGCAGAGTTTTTCTTGCTGTTTGTTCGTGATTCAAAAACGGGGAAACCTCGTGTCGAAGACGTAAAATTCATCAGCGGAACGGAGAAGTTGCGGGCCGCAGAAAAAACCTTGCGATCCTCGACTTTTTCCATTTTTTTCCCAGATAATGGACCGACGCATCTGGTACGCAGGGGCATTCTCGGCTGCTATCACTACTCTGGCTGCTCATTCGTGTTGTTTCTGCCTCGCGACGTGCATTCCGTCGATTGATCTCGCTTCCCTTCTACTGCGCATTCGCGCTATAGTTTCAAGCCGGAACTTACATCGTTTGCATCCTAAAGCAGCGCACTCTTAATTTTAAGGAGACGTGGTGGTCACTCAAACCCGCATGGAAGGCAAGGCCCGCAGTTTTGGAGAAAATCTCGAAGGCGATCTCGCCGCAAAATTCCTAAAAGTTGTCGAGGACGCAGCCGTCGCTTCAGCTCGCACCATGGGCCAAGGCGAGCGCAAGCTCTCTGATCAGGTCGCGACGGAAGCGATGCGCCGCGCCATGGACACCATCCCTATGCGCGGAACCATTGTCATCGGCGAAGGCGAGCGCGATGAGGCGCCCATGCTCTACATTGGCGAACGCGTAGGCGCGGAGTTTCCCGACGGCCGCGACGTTCCCGAGGTGGACATCGCCGTCGATCCGCTCGAAGGCACGAACTTGTGCGCCACCGGCGCGCCGGGATCCATCACGGTGCTTGCTGCCTCCGAGCGTGCGGGCCTGCTTAACGCGCCAGATTGCTACATGGAGAAAATTGTCGTCGGTCCGAGCTGCAAAAATGCTGTTGACCTCGATGCACCCGTGGCCGACAACCTGAAAAATATCGCCAAGCGTCTGGAGCGCGATGTAGAAGACCTTGTTGTTATCGTCCTCGACCGGCCGCGCCACGAAAAGCTGATTCATGATATTCGCGCCGCTGGCGCTCGTATCCGCCTCATCGGTGACGGCGATCTTTCCGCAGGCATCGCGGCAGCTGTTATTGGAACAGGCGTGCATGCGGTCATGGGCTCGGGCGGCGCGCCGGAAGGCGTCATTACGGCCGCGGCCATTCGTTGCTTGAACGGTTACATGCTAGGGCGGTTGGTGATTGACAAGCCGGAGCTCGAAGAGCGCATCGCCAAGATGGGCATTAAGGATAAAAATAAAATCTACGAAGCCGAAGACCTCGCCCCGGGCAAACAATTGATCTTCGCCGCCACTGGCGTCACGGACGGCGCACTGCTTAAAGGCGTGCGCTTCTTCGGAGAGGGCACGCGAACGCAGTCTGTCATCATGACCCTGCGCACCGCCAAAGTGCGATTCATTGATAGCATTCAGCTGGAGAAAAGCCCCGACGTCAAGGTGCGGTTCTCGTAGTCACGTTTTCCGGCTGAAGGGGCGATATCGCCTCTTCAGCTGTTATGCTTAATTCAATCCTCCCTCGCTGCCGATCGAAGTACGATTCGGACGAATGGCGAAAATGTCTCCATACTCGAAATGGGCTTTTCTGGTGGGCGTGTCGGTCATACCTGCATGGCCTGCGCTGCACTCGACATTCGCCCTCGCGACGCACCAGGATGAATACACCCACATCCTGCTGATACTTCCGATCGTGGCAGCGTTCCTGTATTTGGATCATCAATCGTTCAAGCTTGCGGCGAGCCCTGACCATCGGATGGGCGCCATAGTTCTGGCGACGGCACTCGCCGCTGCGATCGCAACCTATTGGCAGCGGTCCTCGCTTGCTCCCGATGTACGGTTGAGTTGGTCGATGTTTGCTTTGGTCAGTTGGTGGGTTGGCAGCTTCATATTCAGTTTCGGAGTGGACTCCGCACGCCGCGAGCGTTTTGCTCTCGGCTTTTTATACTGGCTGGTACCCTGGCCGAACGGCGTTCTCGACATCGCCATTGGCTGGCTTCAGCGCGAGTCCGCATGGGCCGCGCGCTGGATGTTCTCTTTCAGCGGCATGCCCGTCACGCTTGACGACACCGTCCTCGTACTCCCCGGCTTAACGCTCAACGTCGCGCCAGAGTGCAGCAGCCTCCGCTCCAGCCTCTTGCTGGTCATCACTACCATGATTTTCGCCCAGCTCTTTTTGCGTTCGTCCTGGCGCAAACTCTTGTTAGTGCTCGCGGCGATTCTGCTTTCGCCCGTGAAGAATGGACTGCGAATTTTCGTAATCGGATATCTGACCTTGCGTGTGGATCCTACATACCTCACCGGACACCTACATCACGACGGCGGCGTCGTATTTCTGACCATCGCACAAGCCGCGATTTTCGTGCTGCTGTGGCTGCTGCGTCGCGGCGAGCCGCTGGATCGAGTTTCGGCAGGTGTGCAAAGAGCTGCACACTGATTGTGGGTCGGCCGACGGGCATCTCATTCCATCTCTATGCAAACAAATCGCTTAGCGGCAGCTCTGAAGCGCTATCGCGTATAGTATTGATAAGAAAATACTTAGATTATGGTTGCAAAATCTCTCATCTTGACGCACAAGGCGGCTCTGCTCTACTTTACGAATGTGGGGACGTATCTCCCATGATTCATTGGAGGCTCTGATGTTTGAACTCAGTTGGAAACGGGCTGCCAGATTGTCGCTCGTGCTGGCTGCCTTATCGTTGCCAGTGTGGGCGATGCATGGCCAACCCGATAGGCATCACGGTGGCGGTGGCTGCGGTAACAATCGCAACTGCGGCGGCGGTGGTGGTGGCAACAATGTTCCCGAGGGTGGAAGCCCATTGGCTTACACCGCGCTTGCGGGATCAATGATCGCGGGTGGCATGGTTCTCGCGCGCAAATCGCGATCGCTGTAACCAGCCCAGATGGAAATCGACGCGGCTTACCAGCCTCGCCGGTCCTCAATTCAACACTCAGATTTGCGACTTCAATCTGAAATCAAATCCTCCCCCACCAAATCCCCTACCCTTCGCTTTTACAATGTCCGCTCCGGCGGCCACTCCTGCGAAGGCCCTTTGAGCAGCGCTACCGTCGGTTCAGCTCGGCGCTCGCCATCGTGAATTGCGATTTTGTGCGGCTCATTCTGGCTGTAACCTTCCCACAAAGAGACCCCAGCGTACGCCCCGTCCTTCCGCAGAATGTAATAAGTCATGTCCATGAATTTCACGCGCTCCATATCGCCGTTGTAATTCCGGAGAATCCGTTTCAACGCATCCATGCCTGCGTCCAGCGGCGACATGCCATGCCGCATGTTTTCGACTATCGTGTGCGCCCCGGCGACTTTAATGTTTTCTTCCCCGCTACCGGTTGCGCCCGCGGAACCCACATCTTGATCGGTGTAGCAGCCTGCGCCGATAATCGCCGAATCTCCAACGCGCCCCGGAATTTTCCATGCAAGGCCACTTGTTGTCGTGCAGCCGGAGATTTCTCCTTTGTCATTCAGCGCCGAACAATGGATAGTCCCCGTGGGCGGAAAAATTACTTTGCGAATCGCGGCCATGCGCTCTTCCTCGGGGATGCCGATACGTTCAGCCACTTCCTGCATGCGGTCGATTCGCAGCTGCCAGTCGTCTTTTTCAGCTTGCGATTGCAGGCCTCGCTGCAGTCGCCTTCGCCAATTCGGATCGCTTAACCCCGGTCCCCACCAATCGGAATGCGTCTCTTTGTAAAGGAGCCAGATTTTTCGCGAGTTGTCGGTGAGCAGATTTTCTCGGGGGAAGCCTTCATCCACGGCAAACTTTTCCGCGCCTTCACCTACGAGCATGACATGCGCAGTGTGGTCCATGACTGCCTTGGCGGCCAGCGAGACATTCTTGATATTGCGCACGCCGCCCACCGAGCCCGCGCGGCGGGTCGGCCCATGCATGCAACAGGAATCGAGCTCGACCACCCCGTCTTCATTGGGCAGGCCGCCGAGGCCGACGCTCGTGTCATTGGGATCGTCCTCCGGGCCCTTGACTACGCGCAGCGCGGCGTCCAGCGTGTCGCCGCCGGATTTCAGAAAATCGTACCCGCCTTGAATGTAGTCGTAGCCATTGTGCGCGGAAATGATGATCGGCACTTTGCCCATGCCCGCTGCGCCGCTACTTGCCTGGCTTGCCTTGGCCGAACTGCTCGATGGATCTTTTTGCGCTTCGGTTTTTTGATTTAAACCAAGTGCGAGAGATCCTGCTACCGCCGTGGAAATAAAATCGCGCCGTGAAACGGACATGACTGTGGCCTCGCGAAGAATTTGAAGGAGCAAACCGTTGGGAAGAATAACAGCAATGGCTAAGGAGAGCTAGGGCGCGCAAGCACAGGAATGCATAAGCAGCCTACACGGCAACCGTGAACGAAGTCTCGGTCCTCATTACGGGACGGTAGAGCGTATCGCGCTCGACCGGCTCGCGGCCGGCTTCCTTGATGAGGCGAATCAGATCCTGCCGACGCATGCCTTGAGGGGTAGTCGCACCCGCGTCATGGTAGATCTTTTCTTCGATGACCGTCCCGTCAATGTCATCTGCGCCAAAGCGAAGCGCAATCTGAGCGATCTTCGCGGTCATCATCTGCCAGTACGCTTTGATGTGCGGAAAATTATCGAGGACGAGCCGGCTCACGGCAATCTGCTTGATGTCGAGCATACCCGTAGTCTTAGGCAAATGCTGCAATGCAGTATTGTCAGGATGGAACGCCAACGGAATAAACGTTTGGAAGCCGCCAGTTTCATCCTGCACAGCGCGCAGCTTCATCAGGTGGTCCACGCGGTCTTCGTCATTTTCCACGTGGCCATAGAGCATGGTGGCGTTCGACTTTAATCCAGTTTGATGAGCCAGTTTCGCCGTATCCAGCCACTCGCTGCCGTCAATCTTATGGTCGCAAATAATGTGCCGCACGCGATCGGCGAATATTTCCGCGCCGCCGCCGGGTAGCGAATCGACACCCGCCTCTTTTAATTGTCGAAGTGTCTCTGCAATCGAAAGCTTCGCCCGCTTGGCCAGATACGCGACTTCGACCATGGTAAAGGCTTTCAAATGAACCTGCGGAAAACGCGACTTCAATCCGGAAACCAAGTCCAGGAAATATTGAAATGGCAAATCAGGATGCAGACCGCCGACGATATGAAATTCCGTGACCGCCTCGCTATAGCCCGACGCCGCGGTCTCGAATGCCTCTTCCAGTGCCATGGTGTAAGAGCCGGGCGTGTCTTTCTTGCGGCCAAAGGCGCATAACCGGCACGCGGCTACGCAGACGTTTGTCGGATTAATGTGCCGATTGACGTTAAAATACGTCGTATTTCCGTGCATCCGCTCGCGGACGTGGTTCGCCATCCAGCCGACAGCCAAAATATCGCCGGAGCGGTAAAGCGCCAGCGCATCTTCGGTATCAAGCCGTTCGCGGGCGAGAACTTTATCGGCAATCGGCCTCAGCCGGGCGTCGTCGGTTTGAAAAGGGTGCTGATTTGCCACTGGTTTGATAATACCAAGCCTGAAGACGAAAGTCATAGATTCCATCGCGCGAGTGGTATGACCCATGAACGTGTCCGCTGAAGGGTGTCTTTGCGTTCCTTCGTGCGCTTAGCGTTGCGATGCATACAGACCCCATGTTATCTTGGTACCTTGATATATAGATACCACTATGACTGATCTCCTTATCGAGCGCGTGCAGACCGGGGTGCGGATCGAAAAACGCATCCTCAAGGTGCTGAAAGCTTTCGCGGAATTAAAAGATATGACGCTCGGCGACCTGCTCGAAGGCATCGTCTTGCATGCCTTCGACGGCAAAGCCCCGTTCAGCGAAGCTTCTCTGCGCAGCATCCGCGAATTGAAGAAGATTTACGCGTTGGATTTGGATTCTTCAGCCAGTCATCAGCTCAAAGAAGCAAAGACAGCGCCGGATAAAACCGCACTCACCCGAAGGAGAAAATAAATGGATTTGCATCGTTATGCGATGAAAGGTTTGAACTGGTCAGTCGGAATCGTGCTTATCATTGAATCCGCCCGCTTCGCGCTCGGCGCAAGCGCGGCTAAAATCATCACCCACTTGGGATTGCCGCCGTGGGTGCGCCCAGCTATCGGCATCTCTGAAATTGTCGCTGCGGTGCTCTTTCTTATTCCGCCCAGTATGGTCATTGGCGGATGGGCTCTGCTTGTGATCTTCACCCTCGCCGGAGCGATTCATCTTCTCCATGGACAATACGACGTTGGTTGGCTGGTCATCTATTTCATGGCTGTGCTGGTTGTTGTCACGTCAAAATCGCGCAAGCCTTTGAAACGCTCCAAATAGCTACGTCGCGACCGGAACCATCGAGTGTGACTTTGCGCTACTTTGCCGCCGATTTTTCTAGTTCGTCGAGTGCAGCCAGGACTTCTTCACTGTGCTTGTTCGGATTTACGTTCGTGTACACGCGAGCAATCCTACCGCTTGGATCGATGATGAAGGTGTGGCGAGCAGCAATCTTCATGATGCCCATGTTGAGCAACGAACCGTATTCTTTCGAAACACTTTTTTCGGTGTCCGCCAAGAGCTTGAAGTTCAGGCCTTCCTTGCTGCAGAACTGCTTGTGGGAATCCACGCTGTCCACGCTGACGCCCAGCACCACCGCGTCGCGTTGCGCATATTGCGCCTGGTCACGTTGAAAGTTGTGCGCTTCTATCGTGCATCCTGTCGTCATATCTTTGGGATAGAAGTAGAGCACCACCCACTTCCCGTAATAATCCTTGAGGCTAACCGGATTACCTTCCTGTGAACGCAGCATAAACCCGGGCGCGACGCTACCAACCGTCGGCGTCGAATCGGCAAAAACATGTTTTTTCACCACCAGCACCACGACGAAAACGGCCACGAGTGCAAGCAATATTCGAATGACCATAAGCTCCTCCATCCCGTCAAATAACTTAACTAATATACGTCGTACTCACTGCGATATATTGTCGAGGCGTTTGCGGCGAAATGGAAGCGGAGATTCTCCCAGTTTTCGCTCGACTTGCCGCGCGCGCTCTAGTAGCCTCACCAAAGATTAAAGATTAAGGACTGAATACGTCCGTCTCGCAAGAGCAAGTTCACTACGGGGGCGCAACGAGCACATCCACACATCCCGCTTCGTCGAACGAGACCCCGCGCCTCTGGTGGATTCTCCTGCCCTGGATCATTCCTCTGGCGCAGGCCACCGGTTTTCTTCTGGTCCATCCGGGGCCGCAGCGTGATGCATTTTCCAATCTCCTGCAAATTGCCTCCGCGTTCGCTGCAGCAGCGTATTGCGGCATCGCGGCACGTCGTTGGCAGCATGTCGCGCGCGTGTTTTGGATTTTTTTTGCCGCCGCATTTGCCGCCTATGGCATCTCAGCCATTGAATGGGCTTATTACGAGAGCTGGCTCCACGCGCCCGTTCCCATGTCATCCGTTTCGCA
>Ga0070735_10005168_pt1 | contig 10878 bp, 12 predicted proteins | sample Coa_R1_FD_66443 | JGI IMG/M metagenome (GOLD analysis project Ga0070735, IMG submission 66443) | Surface soil microbial communities from Centralia Pennsylvania, which are recovering from an underground coalmine fire - Coalmine... | ecosystem: Environmental > Terrestrial > Soil > Unclassified ... | reverse complement strand
CGGAGAGATAGATGTCGTTTTCACGCGTCCGGCGCATGCGATCGGCGAGATCGGATTCATACACCCACAGCAGGACGCGTTCGAATCGCGGTGCAAGGACGATGGCGAGCGCGGTCCCCCAACTGCCTCCGCCGATGATGGAGAGGGTCATCTAAAACAGGAGTCAGCAGTCAGGAGACAGGAGTCAGAATTCACTTCCGGCTCCACGTAAATACGTTCTCGGTCCCAGCGTGGAGGCGGGAGATATTGGCGCTGTGGCGCCACACGATGAATGCACCGGCGATCAGCGCGGCGACAAATATGGGGAGCGGCGGATGCAGGATGATCCATACTCCGAACGGGAACGTCGCGGCGGCCAGAATCGATCCTGCTGAAATGTGCCGCGTCAAGGCGACCACGACAACAAACACGATCGCGACGGCCAGCATCGCCAGAGGAGTCAGGTACAAAAACGCGCCCGTGCAGCTTGCGACGGCCTTACCGCCTTTGAATCCGAGAAACACCGGATAAGCATGCCCGGCCATGACGGCGAGCGCGGCGGCGCTGGTCCATAGGGCGGAATCGTTGGTCCACCAGGCCGCGATCCACACCGCCGCAAATCCCTTGGCGACGTCGAGCAGCAAGGTCAGAACAGCGATGCCGCGGCCGGTGGTCCGCAGAACATTGGTCGCGCCGATGTTTCCGCTGCCTTCTTTGCGGACATCCTTGCCGGTGGTGATCCTCACCAGCAGGTAGCCGAAAGGGATTGCGCCCAGCAGATAGGCGATGAGCACCGCGACGAATTCGATCACGGGAGCACAAACTCCGCGAGCTTGGTGTATTTGCCGCCACTGGACAGGTACAGAAAAAACGAAGACGCCAGGAACGAGCCGAAGTCGACCGACTCCAGCGCTTTAATCGCTCGGAGCAAAGCATCCAAGGGCACGCGCTCCCGAATCCGGGCGAGCGTCAGATGCGGCGAGTATTTCCGCTCCTCCTTGGGAACGCCGATGGTGTGCACGGCATTGTCAGTAGCCGCCGCCAGCGTGTGCAGCTCGGCGCCCGCTTCGATTCCCGCCCAGAACACCCGCGGATTCTTTTCGTTGGGAAACCATCCCAGGTGATGGATGGCGATCTGAATGGGGACGGGCGAGCTGACCCTGGCCAGGGTCGCTTTCAACTCGTCCAGACGATCCTCGGGCCATTCGCCAATAAATTTCGTCGTAATGTGCATCTTTTCGACCGTCGACCAGGAGATGCGCGCGCTCGGGCGGAGCCGGTCGACCAGCATTCGAAGGTTGTGTTGAACGTCGAGCGGAAGATCGATTCCCGTGAACAGTCGCATGCGGAAGCTAATAGTGTACTGCGTTATACTTTCTCCAAGTCATGAAAATCGCAGCTGTAGCCGCGCTGGTCCTGCCCCTGTCGCTGTGTGCGGCGGATTTTTGGGTGGCGAAGCCGTTCACCGACTGGAGCGACAAAGAGCTTCAGAGGATGGTGGAAAACTCGCCCTGGGCGAAGACCGTTTCGGTCGCGACGGGCGGACCGCAAGACTCCGGGTCCACCAGCCGCGGCGGCAGAGGCCGATCGATGGGCGAGACTGACGACAGCCCTGCGGGCGGAAACGACGCCGCCAATGGGGATCCGGTGTCCGGTCCCGGAGGCGGAGGCGGTAAACGCAACCGCAATGAGACCCCGATGAGTGGACCGGTCGCAACCACGGTCCTGGTGGTGCGCTGGCAAACGGCGCTGCCGATCAAAGAAGCCATGGTGAAGATGAAGTACGGCGCGGAAGCGACCACTTCGGACGAAGCCAAGAAGGTGCTGGAGAGCGGAACGGGTCTGTATGTCATCACCATCGCGGGTCTCGGCCAAGGCGTGCTGCGCGGCGAGACGGACGCGGTGAAGAAAGCGTTGCTCGAGCAGACCTCGCTTTCCGCGAAAGGCAAAGACGAGCTGAAGCCCACCGATATTCAAATGGGACGCTCAGCCCGCGGGATGGATCTGTTTTTCGTGTTCCCGAAGAAAGTCGAATTCGCGGTAGAAGACAAGGAAATCGAGTTCGTCACTAAGTTGGGGACCATGAACGTGAAACAGAAGTTCCGTCTGAAGGACATGGTGTTCGACGGCAAGCTGTCCTTGTAGCGTGCGCGCTGCGCTGAAACGGTCTTTTTATTTGCGTCCGACGATTGAAGTGGCGCGAGAGCTTCTCGGAAAAATCGTCATCCACGGCTCGACCTCCGGGCGCATTGTCGAGACTGAAGCGTATCTGGGCACGGGAGACCTTGCGGCGCATGCTGCCGCCGGGATCACGAATCGCAACCGCGTGATTTTCGGCCCACCCGGCCACGCCTACGTGTATTTCATCTATGGGATGTACGAGTGCTTGAACATCGTGGCGGAACCGGAAGGGGAGGCAGGCTGCGTTCTGATCCGGGCGCTGGAGCCTGTGGACGGAATCGCGGCGATGCGCAAGCGGCGTCCCACGGCAAACCGCGATGAGGATCTGGCGAATGGTCCCGGCAAGCTGACCCGAGCTCTCGGGATCACGCTGCGTGACAACGGATGCGATGTGACGCGCGGCCCCGTCGTAGTGTGCGCGCCGGACAAAGAAGATACGTTCGAGATCGGAATTTCGCTGCGAATCGGGATCACCAAGTCGGCCGATCTGCCGCTGCGGTTTTTCGTGAAGGGCAGCCGGTTCGTCAGCCGGCACAGGTGACGCATCCCGCAACGATCGGTCTGTGAGATACAAGCGCACGATGAAAATCTCGATCCTGGATGACTTTTTCAATACCCTTCGGACGCTCGACTGCTTTCGCAAGCTGGATGGACACAACGTCGAGACCTGGAAAGACCATGTGGACGACCTCGGCGTGCTGGCAGATCGTCTCAAGGAAACCGAAGCGCTGGTGCTGATTCGCGAGCGCACCAGGATTCCGGCGGCTCTGCTGGAGCGGCTCCCTAAATTGAAGCTCATCAGCCAGCGCAGCGTGTATCCGCACATCGACATCGAAGCGTGCACGCGGCTGGGGATCGTGGTGTCGTCGGATATGCACGCGGGGACGCCGTCCTACGCTGCCGCGGAACTCACCTGGGGGCTGATCCTGGCGGCGATGCGGCAGATTCCGCAGCAGGCGGCGGCTCTCAAATCGGGAATCTGGCAGATCGGCGTCGGCCGCACTCTTCGCGGCTTGACCCTGGGGATTTATGGATATGGGCGCATTGGCGAAACGGTCGCCGGGTACGGAAAAGCTTTCGGGATGAACGTGCTGGTGTGGGCGCGCGAAGCTTCGCTCGATCGGGCCAAGGCGGATGGATATCGGTGCGCGTCATCCAAGCAAGCATTTTTCGAAGAGTGCGACGTGGTTTCGCTGCACATGCGGCTGGTGCAGGCGACACGTGGGATCGTCACCGCCTCGGACCTGGTGCGCATGAAACCGGCGGCGCTGCTGGCGAACACCAGCCGTGCGGGATTGATCGAGCCCGGCGCGCTGGTCCAGGCCTTGAAACACGGCCGTCCGGGAATGGCGGCAGTCGATGTGTTCGAGCAGGAGCCTTTGCAAGACATCCGCGATCCGCTGCTCGAGATGAACAACGTGCTGTGTACGCCGCACATCGGTTACGTGACGCGGGAAGAATACGAGCTCCAGTTCTCGGATATCTTCGACCAGGTCGTGGCGTTCTGTGCGGGAAATCCCATCAACGTGGTGAATCCTGCGGTTCTTGATCGCGCGCGTTGATCCTATTCGTAGCGCAGCGCTTCGGTGGGATTCAGCCGCGCGGCTCGATTCGCGGGCAGGATTCCAAACACCAGGCCGACGATCAACGAAACGGTGAACGCCACCGCGATCGACAGAGGAGAGATCGGGATCTGGATCTCATCGGTGAAAAACTGGATGCTCAGGGGAACCGCGACGCCGATCAAAATGCCGGCCACGCCGCCGACCATGCTGATCAGGACGGCTTCCGCCAAAAACTGCTCCAGAATGTCGCGGCGAGCCGCGCCCACGGCCATGCGCAGTCCGATCTCGCGGGTTCGTTCGGTGACCGTAACCAGCATGATGTTCATGATCCCGATGCCGGAAATGATCAGCGCAATGGCGGAAACCACTACCAGTACTGCGGTCAACACTTCTCCGATTTTCCGGGCGGCTGCCAGAATCGCGCTCAGGTTCGCGACGGAATAGCGGGCGCCGGAGCGATGCCGGCCTTCGAGAAGCACGCGCACAGCGTTGGTGAGCGGCTCCACGTCGCTGACGCTGCGCGCCTGAATGTACAGCGGATCGATCCGCTCGATCTGCGCGAAATATTTCAACACGGTGATCGGAATCATGGCGTTCTCGCCCGATCCGGTCAGCTCGGTCTGGCCGAACGTGTCGATCTTTTCGCGAAACGATCCGATGACGGTGAACTGCAATCCGTGCAGCTTGATGGTTCTTCCGAGCGAGGCCTGATCGTTTCCGAACAGCCGCCGCGCGAGCTTCTGGGTCACCAGCGCAACGTGATTGCGGTCGCGCACGTCGCCGGGATCGACAAAGCGGCCGGCCAGCAGCTCCAGGTTCCGCACCACTGGATAAAACTCGTCCGCGCCGATAATGGCGATGTCTTCCTCGCGTCCGTTCACCCACATCCGGTCGAGATTATTCATCACCCCGGTGGCGGCCACGATGCGCGAAGCGAATTTCTCGCGCACCGCGGCGACGTCGGCGATTTTGATGTAGTCCGCGTCCGCGGTGGCCGTCGCTCCGTTGTTTCCCGATTCGTATTGCGCGTAGATGAGATTCGATCCTACGCGCTGGATTTCTTCGAGAATCCGATTCTTCCCGATCAGGGAAATGGTGACCACCAGGATCACCGAGGCGTTGCCGATCACCAGTCCTAGAGCGGTTAGAAACGCGCGAAATTTGTTGGCGCGAAGGGCTTCCATGCTGGATCGAAGCGCTTCGCGATGAAACATCAGGCTCCAATCTTCTTCAGGAGGTTTTCGGCTTCGCGGCGCGGTGGATCTTCTGGAGTGAGCGGAGCCTGAAGGTACTTCTCGAGCAGCTCGCGAGCCTGCTGCAAGTTGCGCTGCTCCTTGATGTAGGTGTGAGCGCGTTCGAACATCACTTTGGGACTATTCGGCGCCAGGTGCGCGGCCTGCTCCCACATGGCTTCCGATTCCTGGATCTGGCCGCGCTTGGCGAGATATTTCGCCAGGTCCACCAGCCGACCCACTTGTTTCGGAGCAAGCTCGGCTGCGCGCCGGAACTGCTGCTCGGCGCGATCGTATTCCTTGCGCCGATCCTCGATCAGCCCCCGAGCATAGTGCTCCTCAGCCGGATCGGTCTGGCCGATCAGCCTGGCGAGCGCATCGGCTTTTTGCATTCCGCCGCCCAGAAATCCCGGAGCGTCGAGATAGTAGTCCAGTAAATCGCCGGTGGCGTCTTTGTTGGTTGGGTCGAGCGCAACGGATCGTTCCAGTGCCTGCCGCGCCTTGGAAGCCCAGCCGGGAGCCGAAAAAGGATTCGCGGTTTCCGCCCGGCGGGCGTAGGTCCGCCCCAGCCAATACAGAATCTGCGGATTTTCCGGTGCCTGGACCGCGGCTTTCTCCAGAACCTCCGTCCCTTTCTTGTATTCGCCGAGCATGAAATAGTCTTGCCCGGTCAACTGAAGGGCGCGGGCGTCTTTCTGCGGATGCGCAAGCAGGAGATCCAGAGACTGCCGGTATTCGGTGCGCTGGTAAAGCTCGTGCGCTCGTGCCCATTCAGACGTCTGGGCCACCAGAGCAAATGCCCGCAAAAGAAGCAGGAAAATGACGGGACGCATCAACCACTCCCCGCAACGAAACGATTCACTATCTTAGCCTCTTTGATGCAGTCCAGCCCAATCGGGATACAGGGAATCGGGCCGACCCGGATGGCAAACTCCGGGGTTCCGCCGTCCGTCCGCGGGCTAATTCGATACTAGAATTTACTGCGCGAGGGTGGCCATATGGCATCTTCCCTCGTTGGAATCGCTGTAGTATCCTGAGGTATTAGGAACTTCAATCCCCCTGGAGGGCGTTTCGACCATGTCGCGCAACTTGCTCCTAGCACTTCCTGTATCCCTCTTGTTTTCAGCCGCTTGTTTCGCTCAAACCACGTCCTTTGAAGGCGACGTGAAGGGCGAGGACGGTAAGCCGGTCCAGAAGGCGGTCATCAAGATCGAGCGCAAGGACATCAAGGGCAACTACAAGGTGACTACCGACAAAAAGGGTCACTATTTCTACGGTGGGCTGCCCAAAGGCACGTATAAACTCACAGTCGAGATCGACGGCAAGGAGCGGGATTCGCAGGACAACGTTCCGTCGAAGTTCGGCGATCCGCTGAACGTCAGTTTCGATCTGGCGCAGGCGGCGGCTCGCGCGGGCGCGGGAGGCGCGGCGCCAACCAAGGAGCAGGAACGCGGCATGTCCGCTCAGGACAAAGCGGCGTTTGAAAAGAAGAAGGCCGAGAACGAGGCGGCGCTCAAAAAGAACAAGGAACTGAACGATGCGTTCAACACCGGCGTCGAAGCGCAGAACAACAAGCAGTGGGACGTGGCGATCACGTCGTTCGAAAAAGCCTCGCAGATCGGGCCCGAACAGAACGTGGTGTGGGGCCGGCTGGCGGACAGCTACATCGGGCAGGCGGGCACCAAGACCGGCGCGGAATCGGACGATCTGCTGAACAAGGCGGTGGCCGCGTATCAGAAAGCGATCGAGCTGAAGCCCGACGCTCCCGAGTATCACAACAACTACGCGCTGGCGCTCGCCAAACAGAAGAAGTTCGCCGAAGCTCAGGCGGAATTGACTAAGGCCGCGCAGCTGGATCCGGGGCAGGCCGGCAAGTATTACTACAACATGGGCGCGGTGCTGGTGAACACGGGCAATATGGAACCGGCCGGGGAAGCGTTCAAGAAAGCCATTGAAGCCGATCCGAACTACGCTGACGCATATCTGCAGTACGGAATCACGCTGATGGGCAAGGCGACCACCGGCGCCGACGGCAAAATGACTCCAGTGCCCGGAACGGCGGAAGCTTTGCAGAAGTATCTGGAGCTCGCCCCGAACGGCAAAGACGCCGAGACAGCGAAGGCGCTGCTGGAGCAGATCGGCGCGAAGGTCGAAACGAACTTCGCCAAGCCGGGCGAGAAAAAAGCAACCCCGAAAAAGAAGTAATCGATGCCCATAGTCCGGGTGGTCCTGTACCTGCTGCTCGCAGTGGTGCTGATCAGCATGCTGCGAGGGGTGATCGGGGTCATCGGGAAGCTGTTCGGCAATTTCGTTAATCCTCCGCCGGCAGCGCGGCGTCCGTCGGTTCCTCCAAAAGGGGGGCACCTCAAGCGCGATCCTGTGTGCGGGACGTTCATCTCCCAAGAAACTGCGGTGCAGAAAAAGGTTGGCGGAGAAGTGTACTACTTCTGCTCGCCGGAGTGCCGGGATAAGTTCAAAGCGTGAGAGCTTTGGTCGTGGCCGACCACTAGAATTGTTAGCCACGAATGCACACGAATCCATCGATGCGCTGATCGGTGGTTGGCGCTGCCTACGAAGTCGGGAATGTGCTCGGGTGCGGATTCCTGGAAAAGGTCTAGCACTTCGCCATGCTGTCAGAGTTGGGTCTGCGGGGACTGGATGTCCGGTCGCAGGTCAGGTTTCCGATTGGGTACAAAGGCAGAACCGTCGGGGATTACACTGCCGAAATGGTTGTGAACGAGCGATTGATCGTGGAATTGAAATGCGTCGATCGGTTCGCCGATGAACACATGGCCCAGTGCATCAACTACCTGAAAGCGTCCGGCCTTCGCTTTGCCATCCTCATCAATTTCCAGCTTCCCAAAGTCAAATGGAGGCGCATCGTGTATGGCTTTTGATTCGTGTGCATTCGTGTTCATTCGTGGCTGGAACTAACCTAGAAGGATGAGACTAGCTGAACTGGCCGCGCGGATTGGGTGCGAGCTGCGGGGGGATGGCGCGATCGAGATTGCCGGAGTCGCCGGAATGGAGCACGCCGGCCCTACCCATCTCACGTTCCTGGCGAATCCGAAGTATGCGCACAAAGTGAAACACACGCGGGCTGGAGCCGTGCTGGTTTCGCAGCCGATCGAGGGTCTGGCGGCTGCGCAGCTCATTTCGCGGAATCCCGATCTCGACATGGCGCGGGCGGCGGAACTGTTCTATCAACCGCCGCGGCCCAAGGCGGGCATTCATCCCATGGCCTCCGTCGCGCCGACGGCGAAGATCGGCGAGAACGCTTCCATCGGAGCGTTCGCGGTGGTCGGCGAGCATGTCACGATCGGCAGGAACGCTGTGCTGCATCCGCACGTCGTGATCTACGAAGGAGCGCACATCGGTGACGATTTCTATGCCCATTCGCATGCCGTAGTGCGCGAGCATTGCCGCGTCGGCGATCGCGTGATTCTGCAGAATAGCGTGGTGATTGGAGGCGACGGATTCGGATTCGTCAAGCGCTCAGACGGCACGCATTACAAAATCGTCCAGAGCGGCAACACGGTGATTGAAGACGACGTAGAGATCCAGACGCTCACTTCGGTGGATCGCGCTCGAATGGGCGAAACGCGCGTCAAGCGAGGAGCGAAAATCGACAGCCTGGTGCAGATCGGGCACGCGTGCGTGGTGGGAGAAGATAACATCATCTGCGCCCAGACCGGGCTCGCCGGATCGAGTATTTTGGGGAACAGCGTGCTGCTGGCGGGACAGGTCGGCGTTTCGGGACATCTGACCATTCACGATCACGCCGTGGTGTATGCCCAAAGCGGCATCGGCGGGGACGTCGAAGCAGGACACGTAGTCAGCGGATCACCGGCATTCGAAGTCAGAGAGTGGCTTCGCGCCGTGACCGCATTTCCAAAATTGCCGGAAATGGCAAGCAGAATGCGACAATTGGAAAAGAGACTGGCCGCGCTGGAAGCAACCCATGAATCAAAATAATGGCGACGGGTCGGAGCGCCCACTACTCGCATACAAGAACGAAAAGTTTCTGGATTCGCCGGATGCGCGATCGCTGCGGATCCTGAGCGAGTATCTCTACCCACTTTCGCATTTCCGCAAAGAAAGAGTGCTGGACACGATCGTGTTCTTCGGATCGGCGCGCACGTTCGAAACCGGACCGAACGCCCGCTACTACAATGAGGCGCGCGAGCTGGCTCGGCGTGTCACGGAGTGGTCCAACAACCTGGAGAACTCCGCGCGGCGGTTCGTGATATGCAGCGGAGGCGGCCCCGGGATCATGGAAGCCGCCAATCGCGGCGCGCACGATGCGGGCGGCAAGACCGTTGGACTGAATATCGGCCTTCCGTTCGAGCAACGCCCCAATCCGTTCATCACGCCCGAGCTGTGCTTCGAATTCCACTACTTCTTCATGCGCAAGTTCTGGTTCGCGTACCTGGCGAAGGCGCTGGTCGTGTTTCCCGGCGGATTCGGAACGCTGGACGAGCTGACCGAAATCCTGACGCTGGTGCAGACGCAAAAGCTCATGAAGAAAATGGTGGTGATCCTGTACGGAAGCGAATTCTGGAAAGAGATCCTGAACTTCGACGCGCTGGTGAAACACGGCATGATCGCCGAAGAGGATTTGAGTTTGTTTCAATTCGCCGACGACGTCGAGACCGCGTTCCATTTCCTGGAAGTGGGCTTGACGAAATACTACCTGGAGCCCGATCGCGAAACACCCGCCATCGCCAAATCGAGGGTTTAAGTGCCGAACCGCATCCAACTCGCGTTCCGGTGGTTGGGACGCGTGGGCATTGCTTTTCTCGCCTTGGCCGTAGCCTATATCGTGATCGCGGCGCTCGCCCCGAACAGCCTGTCGCGGATCGTCGCGGGCATGGCTGCGCTCGTGACGGGAATCTGGCTCGCCGTGCGATTGCTGCGGATGGCCGCGCACCAGGCGGTGTGGCGCCTGCGAAACCGGCTGCTGGTGACGTATCTGTTCATCGCGGTGGTGCCGATCGCGCTGGTGATCGTGCTGGCTGTGGCGGGCGGCGAATTTCTGGTCCAGCAGCTCGCTGTGTACCTGGTCACCAGCGAGCTCGACCGGCGCGTGGAGAATCTTCGCGCCGCGGCACAGAGCGTGGAGCAGGCTGCCTCAACCGACCGGCCCGGAGTGGTGCGCGGCATGATCGATCTGTTCTACCTGGAACGCTACCCCGGCATCGAAGCTCTGGTCCGCGAAGGCGCGCGGACCATCCGGTATCCGGATAACGGCTCGCCTCCCGCGCCGAATCTTTTGTGGGGCGATACTTCCGGGATCCTGACGCGCGGCGGCAAGTTTTTCCTTTGGGCGCATAAAAAAACTCAGTGGGGCGATATCACCGTCACGGCTCCGCTGACCAGGCAGTATCTCGCCGCACTGGTGCCGGATCTGGGCGTTGTGGATCTGCTGGAGTCGAGCACCAGTCGGGCCGCGTTCGGCAGTGGCAGCGCGAATCTGGGCCGCATTCCCACTGCGATCAGCCGGTTCGATAACGAATTCTCGTGGTACGCGATTCTTCCCGTCGCGGATTGGGACCGGCCCGACCGCGACCGCAGCGGGTTTCTGGTGGTGCGGACGCGCACTTCCGCGGTGCTGAGCGCGGTGTTCAACCGCAAGACCGATATGTTCCAGAATTTCCTGCTGGTACTGCTGCTGATCGGTCTGGTAGTGTTTTTCATCGTCGAAATCATTTCCCTGGTGATCGGCGTGGCGATGACGCGCACCATCACCGGCGCGGTCCACCGGCTATATGAAGGCACGCAGAAAATGATCGAGGGCGATTTTTCGCATCGCATCGAGGTGACGGGAAAAGATCAGCTTGCCGAGCTGAGCCGTTCCTTCAACACTATGACGGAGAATCTGCAGCGGCTGCTGATCGTGGCGAAGGAAAAGGAGCGCCTGC
>Ga0070735_10005167_pt1 | contig 10880 bp, 12 predicted proteins | sample Coa_R1_FD_66443 | JGI IMG/M metagenome (GOLD analysis project Ga0070735, IMG submission 66443) | Surface soil microbial communities from Centralia Pennsylvania, which are recovering from an underground coalmine fire - Coalmine... | ecosystem: Environmental > Terrestrial > Soil > Unclassified ... | reverse complement strand
ATAGGGTTGTTTGGAACGGTGCTGGGGATCATTGAATCATTCAATGGATTGGGTGTAGCGGGTTCCACCAGTTTGCGGGCTGTGGCGCCGGGTATTGCCAAGGCGCTCTACTCCACCGCGTTTGGCTTGGGCGCGGCCATTCCGGCGGCCATCGCCTATAACTATTTCAATAATGGAATCAAAGAGATAGGCCAGCGGCTGGAGGACTTCTCCCTGGAGTTCCTGAACGTCGCTGAACGAGGGGCCGAGCGGACCGAAGGTCCTTAAAGATTACCGCCGATGGTTCGTAAATAATAGGAGTTAGGCATGGCGTTTTCCGGAATGGGATCGAGCGGCGGCCGGGGCGGACGCGGCCGGTGGCGTTCACAAGTCGGCGTCCTGTCGGAAATGAACGTAGTCCCGCTGGTGGACGTGGTCCTTGTCCTGCTGATCATCTTTATGGTCACGGCCAGCGTCATGGAGTTTGGGCTCAATATCGACGTGCCGCAGGTGAGGCAAGTCAAGGACACGAACGAAGAGCATCCCGTGGTCAGCGTCGCGCGGAATGGCACCACTTATCTCAACGACAAGATGGTGAACATCAACAATATCGGCAAAGAGGTCAAGCGCCAGTTCCCGGGCCAGAGCGATGTATACGTTCGAGGGGACAAAAATCTGACTTGGGGAGATCTGGCTCACATTATCAGTGCGCTGGACGAGGCCGGACTGAAGCAGAAGCTGGTGACCAAGCCGGAGGATCGAACCAAGTAATATGCACGCCGATATCCTCGATCAACGCGAGTCGCTGCGAGCTCCCTTTACGGGTGCCTTGGCGCTTCATGTTGGAGTTGTCGTCGCGCTGCTGCTGTACACGTACCTGCTCGGGCATCGGGAATCGTTTGGGGATCCCAACGCCGGTGGATCCGCGGTCGGGATTGAAGCGGTGAAGTCGATTCCGCTGCCGCATAGCGGTCCGGAGAATCCGGTGGCTCACGATACCAAGTCGCAGGTGCCGCAGGAACCGGCCAAGCAGGAGAAGGCGAAGAAAGAGCCTCCGCCGCCGAAGAACGCCGTCGAACTCAAAAGCAAGACCGCCAAGCAACTGCGGGCGAAGGTAGAAACGCAGCCGCAGGTCCGTCATTTCAAATCGTTCGATGAACTGGATCCGAACAAAATCAAATCGCAACAGGCACCCGCGGTTTCGAGCCCGCTATACTCGGCGGCTCCTGGGGCGGGGCGAGTGGGCACTGGCGCTAATACTACGTTAGGCCCCCGTTTCGGTGAGTATTCGCAGCGCATCCAACAGCTCGTCTCGCAGCACTGGAGTACAGGTGATGTTGACCCGAGCATTCGGACAGCTCCGCAAGTGATCGTGAGTTTCGAAATCCAGCGCGATGGTACCATTCGCGGACTTCGCGTCGATCAGGGCAGCGGGATATCCACCTTGGATTTTTCCGCGCGCCGAGCGATCCTGGAGGCAGGTCCATTCCCGCCGTTACCGCAAGCGTTCGACCGGAATACGGCGCCATTCGAGATCGTATTTGAGTTGAAGCGATGAAAACAAGAATTATTACCGTCGTCTCTACGCTGGCTGCCGTGTTGATCGCCGCCTTGCTGCTTTCCGCGCAGGGTGTGACTACGCTCACGATCTCTAAGGATCGTGAGCTTCCGGTGATCGCGGTCGCCGATATGCACGGCTCAGGTCCTGCCGAGCAGTACATGGATGTCTTCAACAAGACCCTGTGGGATGAGCTGGCCTATAGCGGACAGCTCAAGCTGGCTCCGAAGACTTCTTATCCGCTGCAGCTTCCGCAGCAGGCCAGCGATTTCAAGCTGCCGGTCATGTTCTCGGATTGGACCCGGCCTCCGGTCAGTGCGAATTATCTGGCGTTTGGCTATACCGGTGTCCAGGACGACCAGATTCTGCTGTTCGGGAATTTCTTTAATGTGGGGCAACCCACCGTCCAGACTGCGCAGATCATCGCGAACCGCTATTACGGAGCATTGAGTAATGATGGCGCCAGGAAGGTGGCTCGGGAATTCGCCGCGGATATTCTCAAACAGTTGGGCATCGCGAGCCTGTCCGGCACCAAGATCTATTTCGTCTCGGAACGGACGGCCAAGGCTCTTGGCGATTCCGAAATCTGGTCGATGGACTACGACGGCTCCAACCAGCGGCAATTGACCAGATACGGCACGAGTTCCCGGGAGCCTGCGGTATCGGCGGATGGCAAGCTCTTCGCCTTTCGCACGAAAGTTCGCGGGCCGACCTGGAACATTAGAATCCACACGACCGACACGGTCCGTAATCAGCCTTTTTTCAATCCCGTTTCATCGCTGGTCCAGACGCCGGAGTTTACGCCGGACGGCAAACACATCCTGTTTTCGGAGACCGTTGATGGCTGGCCGCAGCTTATGATGGCCGATATCGATGGTGGGGGACTGCATAGGATTTCGAATGTGAAGGCGATTGAAACTTCGCCGCGAGTGAATCCGAAGACGGGCAACGATCTGTTGTTCATTTCGGGGCGAAGCGGACGTGAGCAGCTCTGGCGCATGAATCTGGATGGTACCGATAAAGAAATGCTCACTACGGGGGAAGGGTACGTCGCCAATCCCGCCTGGAGCCCGGACGGACACCACATCGCATTTTGCTGGACGCGCGGGTATGAGCCCGGCAACTACAATATCTTCGTCATGGACATCGCCGACAAGGTTCCGGTCCAGTTGACGAGCAATAGTGGAAGGAACGAGAATCCTTGGTGGGCGCCAGACGGAGTCCATCTGGTGTTCTCGTCCATGCGAGGCCGCGTCACGCAGATTTATACGATGCAAGCGGACGGCAACAACGTCCGGCAGCTCACGACACAAGGCAATAATCTCCAGCCCGTATGGGCGAAGGGAATTGAGTAAGAACGGCAGTCGGTTGTGATCGAATTTCTTTAAGAAGGCCAAGAGGACATAAGAATGCGAATGAATATGAGAACACTGAGTGCAGCGGTGTTCACCGCCACGCTTTTTATCGCGGCCGCCGGATGCAAGAAGAAGGTCGCGGCTGCTCCCCCGCCGCCCCCGGCACCGAAAGTCGAGGCTCCGCCGCCGCCCCCGCCCAAGCCACAACCGCCCCGTATCGACACGTTCGTCGCCGATCCGACTGCCGTGGAACGCGGCCAATCATCGACCTTACGTTGGTCCGTTGCGAACGCGACCAATATGTCGATCGATCAGGGTGTAGGCGCCGTCCAGGCCAACGGAACCCGGCAGGTGACCCCGAACAATTCGACCACCTACACGCTGACCGCGAGCGGAGCCGGTGGGATGGATACACGCTCGGTCACAGTGACGGTGAATGCTGCGCCGCCGCCGCCGCCGAAGCCCCAGCCTACGAAGGTAACTATTTCGAGCACCGAACTACTGACCCGCGAGGCGCAGGATGTTTACTTCGACTACGACATGAGCGACCTGCGGGCCGATGCGCAGCGCGCCGCCTCGGCGAATGCCGACCTGCTCAAGCGCATCTTTGCCCAGGATCCGGGCTTCACGGTGCTCATCGAAGGGAACTGCGACGAGCGCGGATCGGCCGAATACAACCTGGGTCTGGGCGATCGCAGGGCCACCAGCCTTAAGGATTTCTACGTCATGCAAGGCTTGCCCGCGGACCGGATCAAGACCATCAGCTACGGCAAGGAAAAGCCCGTATGCACGGACGCAAACGAAGCGTGCTATCAGAAGAATCGGCACGACCACATGGCGGCAGGCCAGTAGCGCAGGGAGTTGGGATCGAGGGGGGGCGGCTTCGGGCCGTCCCTCGGAACGTATGTAGCGTTTAGGTAACACAAGGGAGGAACGTGATGAAATTTTCACGCTTGTTGGTATCGGGGTTCATGCTGACGGGCCTGCTCATGTTTCCAGTACAGCTGCCGGCTCAGTCGGAAAAGGTGATGATTCAGGAACTGCAGCGGGATGTGGCCCAACTTCAGAATCAGGTCAGGCAGTTTAAAGAAGCGCAGGATCAGAAGAATACCGACCTGGAAACACTGTTGAAGCAGTCGGTGGATGCCAATGCGAAGCTGATAGCGGAGATTGGATCGCTGCATCAGAGCTTGGCGGCCTCGATCGCGGATCAACAGGGCAAACTGGTTTCGCCGATCAACGCAGTGGGCAACAAGGTGGACCAGCTGACTTCCTCTCTCAGCGCTATCGAAACCAGCCTGGACGCGCTGACTCGCAGGGTGGCCAGCCAAGACGGGAAGCTGACCGAAATCCTGAACAATGTGAGGACCATCAGCGCGGCGCAGCAGCCACCGCCGCCGCAATCTTCGGCCTCTGCGCCGGGCGCACCGCCTACGTCGACGGCGGGCGCATCCGCCGACGTCGCCTTCCAGGCAGCCGAGCGCGATTTCAGGAGCGGCCAGAATCAACTGGCGATGGATGAGTTGACGAGTTTTATCGCGCACTTTCCAACTTCGGAAAATGCGCCCAAGGCGCAGTATTATATGGGCGTGATTTTCGATCGTGGCGAGCAGTACGAGGACTCCGTCAAGGCTTACGACGCAGTTCTGGAGCGCTATGCGGAGAACCCGAACACGCGGGACGCCTTATACGGCAAGGCTGTTGCCTTGATGAAGCTGGATCGCAAGGTTGAGGCGAAGAAGGAATTCACCGCCTTCCTGGAGAAGTATTCCAGCGACGATAAGGCTGCGCAGGTCAAACAATATTTGAAGGATCTGAGCGGACCAGCGCATCCTCCGGCGCGCAACGCAAAAGGGAAGCGGTAATGAAACGGACGCTCTCAGTACGTCTTTTTGCCGGATTGCTGGCGCTGACGGGCGCTTGGGTGGCGTACACGCAGACGCCGCAAGGCAAACAGGCTCCCGCTCAAACCAAGGCGCCCGCGCGGTTCAACCTCATCAAGGTTGCCGATGATCTTTACGTCATTGATGGCGGTGGGGCAGGGAACGTAGCCGTCTACATCACCAATGAAGGCGTGATCATGGTGGACGACAAGTTCGAGCAGCACTTCGACGAGATCATGGCCAACGTCAAGAAGGTCACGAATCAGCCCGTCAAATACATTCTCAGCACGCACTATCATGCCGACCACAGCGGCGGGAACACGCGCTGGAGTTCCATCGCTGAGATTATCTCGACGCGCAACGCGCACGACGGCATTGTACAGCATAAACAATCGAACGCGCCCAACGATATGATTCCGGCGCGGGTGACGTTCACCCAGGAAACCGATCTGTTTCTGGGCGGCAAGGAAGTCCGGGCGAAATATTACGGCCGCGGTCATACCAATGGCGATGCGTTCGTGTATTTTCCAGCGCTGAAGGTGCTGCACACGGGCGACATGTTCACCAGCGCGACGCCTCTGATCGATTATCCCGGCGGCGGCAGCCTGGTCGACTGGACCAAAACTCTCGACAGCGTGATGGGCGATAAGAGTCTGGATTTCGACACTGTGATTCCGGGGCATGGGCCGGTGTCGAAGAAAGCCGACCTGCTTACGTACCGGAATAATGCAGAAAAGATGCGCACGCGTGTCCAGACGTTGATCCGCCAGGGCAAGAGCCAGGACGACGTCGCAAAGTTCATGACCGCGGAGTATAAGTGGGCCCCCGACAGCCTCAACATGCAATGGAGCCTCCCGGGCATGATGACCGAACTGCGGTAAGCGGCGGTCCAATCTGATATAGTGTCCCGCATGAGCCGGGCACTGGTAGTACGTCTTTCCGCAACGTTCCTGGCGCTGGGATGCGCCTGGGTTGCGTACACACAGGCCCCGCAGGGCAAACAGCAAACCAAGCAGGCGAGTAACAAACTCAACAAGATCACCGACGACCTTTACGAGATCGAGGGCGATGGCGGCAACGTGGCCGTGTACATCACCAGCGAAGGAGTGATCGTGGTCGACGACAAGTTCGAGTACGACTTCAACGACATCATGGCGAAGATCAAGAGCGTTACCACTCAGCCAGTGAAGTATGTGCTGAATACCCACCACCACGCCGACCACACTGGCAGCAACGAACACTTTCTTCCAACAGCGGAGATTATTTCCACTGCCAATGCCCGCAAGAACATGATCGAAGGCAAACAACCCGGTGCCCCTCGGGTGGTCTTCACCGACGAGACGGACGTGTACCTGGGCGGCAAGCAGGTTCAGATGAAGTATTTCGGACGCGGCCACACGAACGGCGATGCCATGGTGTATTTCCCGGCGCTACGGACTCTCCACACCGGTGATCTGGTGGCTGGAACGAGCCCGTTAATCGACTACAGCGGCGGAGGCAGCCTGAAGGAATGGGCGGCGACGCTCGACGGAGCTATGAAACTCGACTTCGATACCATGATTCCCGGCCACGGTCCGGTCGGCAGGAAGGCCGATATGCTCACGTATCGCAACAATGTCGAGAAACTGCGGATGGAAGTGACGGGCATGCTCCGCCAGAACAAGAGCCGGGATGATATCGCCAAGGTGGTCCAGGACAAGTATGGATGGGCGCCCACCGGCCTGCAATTTCAGCGCGGGTTCGACGGCATGCTTGCCGAGCTGAAGCGCTAGTACTTGGACTCGCAGATTTGATATAGTGTCCCGCATGAGCCGGACACTTCTTGTACGCCTTTCCGCTGTGCTGATCGTTCTCGCGGGAGCATGGGTCGCTTACACGCAGGCTCCGCCGCAGGGTAAGGACGGGAAGCAGGCCAAGCAACCCAATAACACGATCAACAAGGTCGCCGAAGACCTGTACGTCATCATCGGCGACGGCGGGAATTCCAGCGTTTACGTCACCAACCAAGGCGTGATCCTGGTGGACGATAAGTTCGAGTATGACGGCCAGGACATCGTGGACAAGGTCAAGAGCGTGACCAACCAGCCGATCAAGTACGTGCTCAACACGCACCTCCACGGCGATCATACCGGCAGCAATGAGCGGTTTCTGCCCACGGCCGAGATCATCGCGACCAAGAACGCTCGCGACAATATGGTGAAGAACAAGGCTCCCGGCGTGATGCGCGTGGTGTTTACCGACGAGACCGACATTTTTCTGGGCGGCAAGGAAGTCCGCATGAAATACTACGGCCGCGGCCACACCAACGGCGATGCCGTGGTCTATTTCCCGGCGCTACGCATACTGGCGAGCGGCGATATCGGCGCGAACAATGGTCCCAATGTCGACTACGCCAACGGCGGCAGCATGAAGGAATGGGGCGCGACTCTCGACGGCGTGCTGAAGCTGGATTTCGATACGGTCATCCCGGGCCACGGGCCGGTTTCCAAGCGCCAATATCTGATTGACTACCGCGACGTCGCGACGAAACTTCCGGCAACCGTGATCTCAATGGTGCGCGAAGGGAAGAGCAAAGACGATATCGCCAAGGTGTTTACCACGAACGGAGGCCTGTGGGCCAATCCGAACGTGGTGAACAAGCTGGATCAGATCATGGCGGAGCTGAAGAACTAGCTCCCACTCTGACGTGGAGAACCGCACCGAACCAAAGACTGTCGGCCAGTGGATCCGATATGTCGTTGTGGCCGTGATCGCGCTATGGCTGGTCGTCTGGATGCTGCGGATCTCTGGCATCAATATCCTGTAAATCGCACGTTGGAAATCACCGCATGGTAAACTGCTCTGTTAGTGGGCCTGTGGCGCAGTTGGGAGCGCGCTTCCATGGCATGGAAGAGGTCGACGGTTCGAACCCGTCCAGGTCCACCAATCCTCAAGCCTTCGCGCGGCGGCGCTTGACCGGACTTTTGGCCGTAGTCTTCTTTGCCGCAGTCGTTTTGATCACAGTCTTGCCAGTTCCACCTGCCGCGGCGGCTGCACCCACCTGTTCGATTGAAGCCTGGATGTAGCGGCGAACCCAGGGCCGCTCCAGGTCGCTCATGCTCCTGAACTTGATATGCCGGTTGGTCTTTCCCTCGCCCTCCAGCACGCGGTTAGGATCGGGAAGCGCCGCGCCGTGGGGAAAGCCAAGGTTAATGTGCCCTGCGTGGGTCGTGATGTAGCAGAACCACGCGTCCTTCATTTTGCCAGTGAAACCGAACCAGACGGCGACAGTGTAAACCTGATAGATGTATTCGGAAGCGTTCGGCGCTTCTTCGAGGATGATCTCGCGCAGAGCCAGCGCGAGGTCGGCGATGGTGCGGTCGTAGGCGGCAAGAAAACCGAGCAGTTGCGGATCGGGCTGACGACGTTTGAATGTACTGGCCATTATCGGACTGAATATACACCAAAATCCCGCCATCGGTTACAATTTAAAACTGGAGTTTAAGGACCCGTGCAAGTGATTGTGCGCAGTTCATCGCTGCTACTATTCTTCGTCGCGATCTTTTTCCAGCTCCCGGTGACCAGGAAGCCTGGCAAACCAGATGCCCGCCGCTGATCTGCATGCAGGCGATCTGAAGGGCCGCACGGCGCTGGTGACGGGAGCGGGGCGGGGCATCGGGCGCGCCATTGCTCTAGCTCTCGCACGAGCTGGCGGCTCCGTGATGTTAAACGACCTGGATAAAGACGTCGTCTTCGAGACCGGCACGTTGATCGACCAGGCGGGAGGCATCGCCAAGGCTATGCCCGGCGATCTCACCAACCCGGATTTTCCGGACAAACTGGTGAACGCAACGCTGGCTGGATTCGGCTCGCTCGACGTCATCGTCAACAACGCCGGATACACCTGGGACAGCGTGATCCAGAAGACCACCGATGAGCAGTTTCAGGCGATGCTCGATATCCACGTGGTCGCGCCGTTCCGGGTGCTGCGCGCAGCGTCGAACTGGATTCGGGAAACCGCCAAGAAGGAGCAGGCTGAGGGCCGCCGCGTGATGCGGAAGGTGGTCAACATCACCTCGATTTCGGGGATGGACGGGATCGCGGGGCAGGCCGGCTACGGCACGGGCAAGGCCGGGATCATCGGACTGACGAAGGTTATGGCGAAGGAATGGGGACGCTACAACGTCAACGTCAACGCCGTGGGTTTCGGGTTTATCGAAACGCGGCTGACGCAGGCGTTGGGCAGTGAGATCGACGTGCAGGGCCGCAAGATCAAGGTCGGCGTGCAGGAAAACGTGCGCGAGTCGCTGCGGGCGCAGAATCCGCTGGGCCGATTCGGAACTCCCGAAGAAGCGGCCGGACCGGTGCTGTTTTTTTGTTCACCTTGGTCGGACTACGTTACCGGCGAAGTGCTGTTATGTTCGGGCGGCAGCCACTTGTAGGAGGCGCGACACACCGTCCGCAAATGTGGCGGGCTCGGGCAGCAGGCTCAGGACGAGGAATGCCTCGGATTCGAAGTCGAAGAAGAATCCAGGCTGCACCAGAACATCGAGCTCGCCTAGCAGCTTGAGCGTCCACTCTTCCTCCGAACGTGTGCGAGGCACTTGAAGCGCGGCGTACCAGCCGCCTTCGGTGCGCAACAGCGTAGCCGCTGAGTCGTGGATAGCCTCGCGCAATCGACCCAGATTCGAGGATGTGCGCTCGCGAATCTGGTTCAGGATACTTCCAGAGAGCGCCAGCAGACGGGGTAGGGCAACCTGAACCGGCGTCGAGACCGAGAGATACGTATCGGCGATCAACTCCAGCGCGTCCATTGCCTGTTGACGATCCGGTCCGTTTAAGGCTACCCAGCCGAGCTTCATCTGCGGCAGGCCGGCGATCTTCGACAATCCGCTCATACAGAAAGTCAGCGCCTTGCGCTCCCCCGCCAGAGTTGAAACGCGGTCGGCTTCCTCGCCGAAGGCGTAATCGCGAAAGACCTCGTCCGAGAGAATCGCCAATCCGTGCTTGGCAGCGAGCGCATCAAGAACATCCAGCTCACTGCGCTTCAGGAACGACCCGGTGGGGTTATTGGGATTCACCACAACGATGCCGCGAGTCCGCGGCGTGATGGCCTGCTCCAACGCGTCGAAATCGACGTGCCAGACGCCGTCATATCGCAACGGGTACTGGCGTATGTTCACCGACTCGAGCCCGGCCAGGAACTCGAACAGCGGATAAGACGGCCGAGGCGCCAGGATCTCATCGCCGGGATTCGCGAGGAGCTTGAAGAGATAGGCGTAAGCCTCACTTGTACTGGCGGTTAGTAGAACATGCTCAGGGTCGACCTGCGCTCCCCGATCGCGATAGTAGCCGGCGACCGCCTCGCGGGTAGAGTGAAGACCACGCGGTGACGGATGGTAGTTGAGGGCGCTCGCGTCGGCCAGAGCGGAAAGGATTTCGGCTTGGGGATAGACCAGGCCAACCTGCGTGGGGTTCGATTCGGTCAGATCCAGCACAGGCGTGCCGCTCCGCCGCTTTTCCTCCAGCAGCGCCGACAGGCGGTTCGGGCGCTGGCTCCAATTCAAGCGGGACGAGAACACGTTACTTCTTCTGGACCGGAGTGATGGTGACCTCGGACGCGCCCTTATCGGCGCGAACCTCGATCATCACGTTGCGGCTATGGGAATCGTCCGCGGCCGAAAGGAATCCGCCGTAGTCGCCGCCACCGCGCGCTTCCTTGTGGACGCCGTTTCGATCGAGTTGCCCCTCGTAAAAATCGAGAACCTTCTCGGCCGGATCTTTGGTTTCGAAGAGGAATGCTGATCCAGTTGCCTTGAGCGGCGATCCAGGATAGGCGGTGATCCAAGAAGGTAACTCCCTGGGATCGGCAGACCCCGAGCCGCAGGCATTCGCCAGCATCGAAACAGTGGCCAAAAGGAGCCATCGGCGAGGTCGGATCACTCTTGCCACCAGGGTGCCATGATAACACCACATTTTTTGCACCCGAGAGCGTTTTAAGTCGCTGGAAAGTTTGACCCTTGGAGGAACCTACGCTACCATGATGTTGCGGGGTGGAGCAGTCTGGTAGCTCGTTGGGCTCATAACCCAAAGGTCGTAGGTTCAAATCCTACCCCCGCAACCAAT
>Ga0070735_10005166_pt1 | contig 10882 bp, 13 predicted proteins | sample Coa_R1_FD_66443 | JGI IMG/M metagenome (GOLD analysis project Ga0070735, IMG submission 66443) | Surface soil microbial communities from Centralia Pennsylvania, which are recovering from an underground coalmine fire - Coalmine... | ecosystem: Environmental > Terrestrial > Soil > Unclassified ... | reverse complement strand
CCGTGGACGCGTCATTGCATCGAATGTCAGGAGAAGCTGGAGCAGGGATTGCTGGAGGAAGCTCCGCGATAGGGACGGATTTGTAAGGAAAGCAAGCCGCCGCGGACCGGCGGCTTTTGTGTTTTGTTCCGGGGCGAAAGCTTTTCACCACAGAGGACACAGAGGCCACTGAGGTATCAGTGAGTTCGTCGTGCCGGCGGACGCCGGCGCTACTTGTCGGTGTCGGGCTTCTTCATTTCTTCGGCGGCGGCTTGGGTGCCTGGCATCACATTTTTCAGGGGGGCCTTACGCTGTTCTTCCAGTTCGGGATGGGGGAGTGGCTTGCGCGGCAGCATCTGGTCGCGCATCGCGGCGTTGTAGACGAAGATTGCTTCGACCGTTGCGGCCTGGGCGAGGTCATCGGCTTGCAGGCGCTCGTAGGTATCCATGTTGGAGTGGTGGGTGCGCGATCCGTAGTCAAGCATGTCCTGGATGAACTGGAATCCGGGAATGCCGACCGAGTCGAAGGCTTCGTGATCGGTACCGCCGGTGTTGCGCATGGTCAGGGTGCTGACGCCCAAGTCTTCGAGAGGCTTCATCCACTGGGCGAAGATGCCCGCGATGCCGGCGTTTTCCTGCAGGTAGATGCCGCGAATTTTTCCGCTGCCGTTGTCCACATTGAAGTAGCCGGAGATTTTTTGCTGCTCGGGCTTTAGCTCAATGGGGCCGGCGGGCTTGCGCATGAAATCGGGCAAGACTACCTGATCGGGAGCGGTGGAGAGCGGAACAGATCCGAAGTGCTGCTTGACGTAACCGTAGGAGCCGAACTCGCCTTGCTCTTCGCCGGTCCAGAGAGCCACGCGGATCGTGCGGCGGGGCTGCACGTGCAGTGCGTTGAGAATGCGCATGACTTCCATCGCGACGACGGTTCCCGCGCCGTTGTCGGTCGCGCCGGTGGCGGAGGCCCACGAATCGAGATGGCCGCCGACCATTACGACTTCATCTTTCAGCTTGGGATCGGTGCCGGGAATTTCGGCGACAGTGTCGAAGCCGTGCTCGTGGTCGCCGGTGAATTCCGTCTCGACGTCCATCTCGACGGTGACCGGAACGTTAGCCTTGAGCAGGCGATAGAGGCGGCCGTAGTTTTCGATGGCCATCACGACAATAGGCAGAGGTTCCGCATGCTGACGCTGATAGGTGAACCAGCCCATGCCTCCACCGCCGTCGTCGAAGATAGTGCCGCCGGAGCCGCCGTTGTTGCGGCCATCGCGGCTGGGGACAACGATTCCGACGGCGTGCTCGGCAGCGAAGAACTGTCCGGCTTTTTCCCGGAATGCGAGACGCTTGATGAACTGCTGGAAAAATTCTTCGCGCTCGCCAACGTGGACGGGATATTCGCCAACCTTCTTTAGATCGGCGTCGTCGCGACGCTCGAATAGCGGCTTGTCAACCGGCTTGACCTCGCGCATCTCGCCGAACAAAACGATCTTGCCCGAGAGCTTGCCTTTGTATTTTTCGAGATCCTTCTCGTCTTTGGCATCGACCCAAATCGCCGGGCCGCTGATCGCACCTTTGCTGGAGGGAGACCACGGCAGGGCCTGCGCGATGAAGACGGCGGTGTCGGGCGCAGACATGCGAACCCAGGTATTGAGCTGGCGCCAGCCCATTCCGAACTCGCCCCAGTCTTCGAGGTGGGCGTTCGTGCACCCCATGGCGGTGAACTGGTCGCGGGTCCACTCGTTGGCGTGCTTCAGATTGGGAGAGCCGGTCAGGCGCGGGCCGATGCCGTCCATTAAGGCGGAGGCGAACTCCATTACGTGCGAGTGCGAGAGGCCTTCCTCGCGAATGCGCTGGTAGGCGTTGAGATCGATATTTTCAGTAGTCGGCTGCGCAAGTTCGTAGGAAGGCTTGTTTTCTTCGGGCTTGGTCTCTTTGGATTTCTTGTCGGCGGCGAACGATGAAAAGGTGAGGCAGAAAAGAAGGGCAGAGATTGGGAACAGACGCTGGCGCATTCGCATTTTCGTATTTCCGCTCCAAGACGGAAAGCGCAGAGTAGCAGAATTTCGGGAGGTTTTGAAATATGAAACATTTGTCCGTTTTTCGACAGAGTCAGGACATTGCAGATATGTGACGGTCTGGAGCGTGGAATTGCAGAGTGCGGCAGTGCTCCGCGAACCCTGCGGTTCGAAGGGATTACAGAAAAAGATCTGAACCGCAGAGATCGCAGAGGATTTGCTGAGAACGCGGAGAAAATCGCGATCAGCCTCAGCTAGGCTGCTTTGCGCTGTTGTCCTGCGGGTATGCCCGCGTCCCAGTCCGTGGTCGCTATTACTCCTACTTCATTGGCCGCTTGTATCCAAAAATATTTCGCTTCGGGCTCGTCAGCGAATCCATGAAGCACGGGTGCGAGCGCGGCGGTGGTGGCTTGCACGGCATCAAGCGTACCATGCATCTTAAAATTGATGGGCTTGACCTCGTCGCCGTCATAGTCGGTCATCATTGACACACCAGCGACCATGCCTCCATTGATGAAAGCCGCTGTCGCGGCGCGTCCTTTGCCGCGGATGGCGAACCATATGCCCAGCCCCAGAAAGTAGGTTGTGACGGCAAAGTCGAGCCACGCATGGGCTTTCGGCGTGATGTATTTGGGTACGTTGCGGAATGCGTCGGGAACGGTCTTTTCGTCGATATCAACCTTATCCATCTGTTCGCGCATCTGCTGCCCGACTTTTTTCATGCCGGAATCAATGCGGTCGGTAATTTCGCTGACGCGGTAAGCGGCTTCCTTCGCGTAGTTGGCTGCTTCTTTGTAGGTTTCGCTGATGGGCTGTTTCACATCGTCGTCGGGTGTCATATTTTGGTCGCCTTTGACCTTGTGATAACAACCCGGTTGGAGAGTGTCGATAGGGCGAAGGCTGTAAGAATTGAGTGATTGGGCGATTGGGTGATTGGGCGACTTTAAACGTTCGCCGACTGCTGCGGATTCGAGGCTTCGGACGGGTACAGCGGTAACCTTCGTGGCCGCACTTCCCTGCTCTTGACAGGAGGCCCCGGCTTATTCTCGGAAGGGGGCGCTGTTACATGGTGGGTACCTGCTGAAAACAAATTACTTACGGTCGGGAACTCTCAACAGGGGGTCGGAGTCTATGTAAGTGAAGGAACACTGGCTCCGCTTCGGGTTGGCCAGATTGGGCCAAACAGAAATTTCAGGGCGCGGTAGGGTGGAAAATCCTATAATCAGGGGACGCCATTATGGCGGGAGCAACCACCTTGGGAGATCTGGCAAGCGCGATCGGAGTAAGGTCGCAGGAAGCGGCGATCGTTGCCGAGCTGAAGTCCGGCTCGGAAGCGGCGTACGCGTGGCTGATCGGAGAATTTCAGCAGCCGGTGTACGGACTGGTGTACCGGGTGGTGAACGATCCGGCGGACGCGGCGGACACGACGCAGGATGTGTTCCTGAAAGTGTTCCGCGGGATCAAGCAGTTTCACGGCGAATCGAGTTTGAAGACGTGGATCTACCGCATTGCGCTGCACGAGGCGGCGAACCGGAGACGGTGGTGGTTCCGGCATAAGGCGCGGGAAACGTCGATTGAACCGGCGGATTCAGAGAGCATGAGCGCCGGCGATCATGCGATGCAGGTGGCGCTGACCGATCACGGGGAGTCTCCGTTCGAGAACGTGGCGCATCACGAAGTACAGGCGCGGGTGGAAGAAGAGTTGAGAAAAGTTCCGGAGCCCTACAGAACGGCGTTGATCCTGCGCGATCTGGAAGAGATGTCCTACGAAGAGATTGCCGAGTTGCTGGAGATTTCGCTGGGAACGGTGAAGTCGCGGCTGACGCGAGGCCGAGAGGCACTGCGGCAACGGCTGGCGCCGTACGTAAGGGAAATTGGAGATGAACTGGGGTTGACCGCGCCGGAAGAGCGACGGTCACAGGTTACTGGAGGGGGTAGAAGGGTTGAGGTGATGCCATGAAGGGCACAGGGGAAATCACGGGAATGCAGTGCCCCCAGGCGAAGCGGTTGTTCTCGCCGTATCTGGATGGAGCGGTGACGGGCGCACAGATGCTCGGGCTGCAGGATCATTTATCGGGATGCCAAGCGTGCCATCGGGAGTATCAGGCGTTGCGGCGGAGCCAGCAGTTGCTGGTGAGCATGGCGCGTCCGAAAGCTCCGGCGGATCTGGGATTGAAACTGCGGTTGGCGATCTCGCGGGAAGCGGCAGCCGCCAGGCGCGCTCCATTTGAAGCGTTGCGGGTGCGGCTGGAGAATGCCCTGCAGGCGTTCATGGTTCCGGCAACGGCCGGCTTTTTGAGCGCGCTGATTATTTTCGGAATCGCGATGGTGTATTTCGTCGCGCCGTCGTCGCTGCGTGCGGATAATGATGTGCCGCTGGTCATGGTCAACACCGCGCCGGAATTGCAGCAGAGCGCGTTTGGGATGACGATGGATTCGATCGACGCGGACTCGCTGGTGATCGAAGCGTATGTCGATGCGAACGGGCGGGTGCAGGATTACCGGATTCTGTCGGATTCCGCGGAGTCGAATGAAGTGTTGCCGCAGGTCAAGCGCATGTTGATCTTCACCACGTTCCGTCCAGCACTGTCGATGGGACGGCCGACTTCCAGCAAGGCGGTGCTGTCGTTTTCGAAGATTAGCGTGAAGGGATAGGCAGTACCCAGTACCCAGTACCCAGTACCCAGTACGCAGTGATCAGTGATCAGTGATCAGTAAAGACTAAGGGCGGAACGCATGCGTTCCGCCCTTTTTCTTTTCAGTCAGTTTTTAACGGCTATTGACTGCAAGTGTCACTGACTTTGTGGACGTCGGTGACTTTGAGGTGGCCGTGTTCGCCATGGGCTTTGGTTGCGCCGGTGTCGTGCGCCATCTCTTTGCTGTCTTCCTTCATGTTGTGCATCTTCTCGTGTGAGACCACGCCTTTGGCTTCGACGGTCTGATTGACATGAGCGGCAAGATCCACCGAGGCGTTCTCGTGAATTTCCCAGGTGCTGCCGTCGCTGCCGGTCAGAAGAAATTCATTACCGCCGCCGGACTTGGTGAGGCATCCAGTGATGGTCCGCACCTCGCCTTTGTTGGCGCTGTTATTGGCATCATTGTTCTGATCTTGAGCAAGCGCCCACACTGAGGTCAGCCCAACCAGAACCACAACGAACAGCAAACGACTCCACTTGTTAGTCATTGAGTTGCTCCTTTGATTGCGCCCCCATGTGCGACCCGAGCGGGGCGAAGACGAGACATTCGTGGCCAATATTAGTTGCGGATGGAAGGCTGGAAGTTGCCGCTAAAGTTCGAAGCATCAATGCGATAGTTGAGGTCTCCGCGGGCGAGGGTGCGCGCGCCACATTCTCGCCATACTAGCTGGGATGGATAGCGTGAATGAGCACGAAGGTCGCAGCGGCAACCAGGGCGGAAGCGGGGATGGTGAGGATCCAGGCCCAGACGATGCGTCCGGCGACGCCCCAGCGGACTGCGGAAAGACGATTGACGGCGCCGACGCCCACGATGGCGCCGGTGATGGTGTGCGTGGTGCTGACGGGGATGCCGGCCAGGGCGGTGCCGAACAGAGTGATGGCGCCGGCGCTTTCGGCACAGAATCCGCCGAGCGGTTTCAGCTTGGTGATCTTCTGTCCCATGGTGTGGACGATGCGCCATCCGCCGAAGTAGGTGCCGGCGGCGATGGCGGCGTGGGCGGCCAGGATGATGGGCCAGTGGAAGCGTCCCCAGTTGGCGAGCATGTCGGACTTGGACATGAATCCGGCGGTGTAGAGAGCGCCGGCGACAATTCCCATTGTTTTCTGCGCGTCATTGCCACCGTGGCCGAGAGAGTAGGCAGCGGCGGAAAGCAGTTGGAGTTTGCGAAACCATTTGTCCACGGTTTGAGGAGGCTTGTTCTGAAGAATCCAATGGGCGGCAATCATGAAGACCAGGCCGAGGACCATGCCCATGACGGGGGCAATGACGATAAAGATGAGAGTTTTGTACCACCCTTCAGGAATGATGACGGAGAACATGGTTCCGGGGCCGGTGTGAATGGCGGCATGCATCATCGCGGCGCCGGCATATCCGCCGATCAGCGCATGGGAGGAGGAAGTGGGCAGTCCCCACCACCAGGTAAGAAGGTCCCAGACGATGGCGCCAAACAGTCCGGCCATGACGACGTATTGATCGACATGATCGAGGCGAATCATGCCCTTGCCGATGGTCTTGGCGACGGCGGTGCCAAGGAAAAAAGCGGCGAGAAAGTTGAATGCGGCGGCCCAGAGCACAGCGAGCCTGGGCGAGAGGACGCGGGTGGAAACCACAGTCGCGATACTGTTGGCGGAATCGTGAAAGCCGTTGAGGAAGTCGAAGATCAGCGCTACGAAAATGGTGATCAGGACAAGGATGAGGTCTTTATTCATGTTTCAACGTTTCAAGGTTTTCAAGTTTCAAAGTTTCAGGGTTTGACGCTTCAGGCTTGCGGAATGTCGGAGGTTTCGTTTTTGAAACCTTTGAAACATTGCAGCCTTGAAACTTGTCGCTAAGTGCTTTTGACCACGATGGCTTCGAGGACGTTCGCGGCGTCTTCGGCTTTGTCGGTGGCGTACTCCAAGACCTCGTACAGCTCTTTGAGCTTGATGAGTTGAATGGGATCTTTTTCGTGCTCGAAGAGATCGGCGATGGCTCTGCGGCTGACGTTATCGGCCATGTCTTCGAGGCGGTTCACTTCTTCGCAGTGCTCCATCACGTGGCCGTTTTTCTCGAGCAAGGAAACGCCTTTTGCGAGTTCCTCGCATTGCAGGACGATGATGCCGGCCAGTTCGGCGGAGACGGGTGGCGGATTGATGATCTTGTACATCACCAGGCGCAAAGCCGCGGAGTTCACGAAGTCGAGTACGTCATCGAGCGAGGAGGCTAGCCGGTGGATATCCTCGCGATCGAAAGGCGTGATGAACGTCTGGTTGAGCTTGGCAATGATCGAATAGGTGGCTTTGTCGCCTTTGTGCTCGATCGCCTGCACCTGGCTGACGCGCATGGTGAGATCGCGCGGATCGGCGAGAATACTGCGGAGCAACTTGGCTCCCTCGGTCAGATTGCTGGAGAGTTCGGCGAAGAGATCGAAAAATTTAGTATCGCGGGGGATGAGGCGCATGGGTAAAGCTTCACTCAGGCAGACTTGGCCTATGTAAGAGCAGTGAAATTAAGAGCAGAGTAATATCTCACGCGCGGTATGGCGGAGGCAAACGGCGGAGAATTAGCGAGATGGTTTGCGCAGGATCATGGCCGGGGAGCGGCGGGGAGTGCGAATGCCGACGATGCCGATGAGGGCGAAAACCGCTGCCGAGCCGCAGGCTACCGACTGGAAAAAGCCGGCAAAGAGTTGGGCAAAATCCATGATCGGATTATGGGGGCAGCGGGGGGAGGAAGCGACATTACTTAAGGCTAGCAGCGTGGGTTACCAGCGGATGTCTGCTTGCGGGCCGGGTGTCCGCCGAACACTGATGTCTTACCACGGAGACACGGAGTCACAGAGAGAAAGTTGTTGCCGGAAGAATTGCCTACCGCGAATCGCTCTCCCAGTCTCGAGTTTGGCGCTGCATCATTGCGTAGCAGTCGCAGGAGGCTTCTTCCAGTTTTTCCCGGTCAATGATTTTTACGTTGCCGCGAGTGTGGGTGATTAATCCTGCCTTTTGGAGGATTCCGGCAGCGACGGTTACGCTGGCGCGCCGCGTGCCCAGCATCTGCGCCAGAAATTCCTGGGTGAGGGGTACGTAGTCCGATCCGATGCGGTCGGCGCTCATCAACAGCCATCGGGCGAGTCTCTCGTCCACTTCATGCAAGCGATTGCAGGCCGCAATCTGGGTGGCTTGCATGGCCAGGTTTTGGGAATAGCGCTGCAACTGCCGCTCCAGTTTGGGACACTGAGGCAGGAGAAGCATCAGGGTTTCAGAATCGATGCGGAATGCCGTCCCTTCAATCTGAGCGATGGCTCGGGTGGGAGCGCTGCGAAGTCCCGCAACCAGCGGCACACCGACGAAGCCTTCATTGCCGACTAGACCCACTTCCACACTCTTTCCATCGGGAAACACGGTCAAAATGGAGACCAGCCCGGTGTCGCAGAAATAGCCCGACCTCAAAGTGTCTCCCGGTTCATGCAGTACCTGGTGTGTTTTGAGCCGGATAAATTCCAATCTTGAAAGCACAATCTGGTTTTCTTTAGGTGGGAGGCCGAGCAGGATCGTGTTATGGATATGGTTTCCGTCACCGTCCCTGGAGGATAGTTTGGAAGAGATTTTTGTAGGCGGACGGGGCTGGTTAGCCATAACGACTCCTTGCGAACGGGGATGCCGTCTGATTTTCGCAGGGAACCGTCACCCGGAGGGCGCGGCGGAAAGGTGCTAGAAGAGACACTTCCAGATTACTCCTTTCCGAGCTTCATTTTAGAAATAAGTGCTTTCGATGCGTCATTTAAGGGTACGGCATCGTACGGTAAGATGCGCGCCGTTGTAGGGTCTCTAGCGGAGTTACGCCTGCGCCTCAGGGTGTAGGGTGGAAGGAACCCTTCCTCGTGCCGTCCGTCGGCCTGTACGTTGCGGCGCGGCCAGCAGCCTGCCAAGGGTTCTGGAGGCTGTTTATGTCTTATACCATCCTCATTGCCGATGACAGCCGAATCATCCGGGAAGCCCTGGGTCGACTATTCCAGAACGAAGAAGGCTTCGACGTTTGCGGAGAGGCGGAAAACGGGAAGGAAGCCGTTGTGAAAGCTCAGCAATTGCACCCTGATTTGATCCTGCTCGACTTCTCGATGCCAGTAATGAACGGTTTGGATGCAGCCCGTGTGCTGAAACGGGTGATGCCGGAAGTGCCAGTGATCATGTTCAGCGCGTACAGCGATGCTTCGACCGAAAAAGCGGCGCGGTCGGCGGGCGTGTGGGCGCTGGTCTCAAAGTTCGAGAACGTTTCTGTGTTGCTCGGGAAAGCGCACAGGGCGCTGGAACAATAGTCGTTGATCGTTACGCGCGTTCCGGCCTTACTCCGCTGAGAGTCGCCGGTCGTGATAAATGCTGCTGACGCCATTTCCAACAAGGAGGTTATGCCATGATGCGCGATTCTCAACTTGCTACGGGTGACATTTGCGGAGATCCAACCGGATTGCTGGTGAGAGTGGAAGACGTTGACGTGTACGATTACGTTCACTTCTCGGTCATCGGCAGCAGCGATGCGGAGGACGGGAAGAAGGAAGTGGAGTCGGGACAGATGTCTGAGGTGGCGTTCGTCCACCGCTTCACCAAGGTGGGAAACTTGTTTCGGAACGGAGAAGCGGCGTAGGACTGGGTCTTGGGTCTTGGGTCTTGGGTCTTGGGCCTAAGGCCTAAGACCTCAGAACTTTTTGTATGGCCATTGCGCCTTGGTGAAGAGGGCGCCGTCGATCCAGATGGTTTGCCCGCTGATGAAGGAGGCACCGGGACTGGCGAGAAAAACGACGGTGGGTGCGATGTCGGCGGCGCGGCCGACGCGGCCTAGCGGCGTGAGTCTGGACCAGGTGCCGGGGTAGTCGGGATCTTCTTGCCGGGTGCGCTCGGATTCGATCGATCCGGGCGCGATGCAGTTCACGCGAATGCCGTACTGGCCGAGTTCGACCGCAGCCTCTTTCGTAAACATCTCAATGCCGCCTTTGCTCGCGGTGTAGGCCACCAGCGACGGAAACGCGAGCTTGTTGCAGCCGGAGCCGAGATTCACGATGGAGCCTCCGCCGTGGTCCTTCATGTAACGGGCGGCTTGCTGGGTGCAGAGGAAACAGCCTTTCAGGTTGGTGTCCACGACCAAATCCCATTCTTCCTCGGTGACGTCGAGCAGAGGCTTCCAGGTCTGGACGCCGGCATTGTTCACGAGAAGATCGAGGCGGCCGAAGGTCTGGATGACTTGTTCAAACATGGATTTCACGGCGGCGCTGGAACGGATGTCGGCTTGGATGGCGAGGAAGTCGTTACTGCCGGGAGCCTGCACGGCGCGGATTTCGGCTAACGTCTCTTCGACCATGGAAGAGGGATCGTTGTAGTAGTTGATGGCGACGCGATAGCGATTGCGCGCGAGTTCGAGGGCGATTTCTCTGCCGATGCCGCGGCTGGCGCCGGTCACGAGAGCGGTGGGCTGTTCCATGGTTACCTCGTCGCGCCAATGAGCGATAACAACTGTTTCAGAGTTAAGGCAGCAGAATCGTCGGTTCCCGAGCAGCGGTATCTGCTCTCGCGGTAGTACGCGGAAGCATCGCAGGCCAATCTAGAAAAATGCTGGGCATCAAAGCCGCAAGTACGATAGCGATCCAGAACACCGCCTCGCTGGCTGATGGGCTTACGCGAACGGCCGGCACGAATGCGGATACCGCGCGCCCAACCGTAAAAACCATGGCAAAGGGGTAGCTGCGTATCATCCATCGGCGGTGCAGGGTAATGTTGCCGTTGCGAACACAGTAGAGCGCGATGGACGTGGTTACTACCCAGCCCAGAGCCTGCATGCAGTTTGCTGCGACCACTGAAAACGGCTTCGGGATTTTTAAAGCTACGACGATCGCAAACGGGGCTGAAATGAACACGCTCGTCACATACGCATATCCAAGCAGGCGATGCATCCGCAGATAACGCGCTCGGAGGCGATTCGAGAACTGGAAAGCTGCAAGCCCCATCGCCAGTATTCCGAAGACGGCATGAACAGGCAAGTACCACGTCGCGGGAGCGTAGTGCCGCGCGATCGGCGACATAGGGTCAAGAATCTCCGCGTTCTTCTCATACGTTGCAAGGATTGTCAGCGCAAAGAAGACGACGAAAAGTGCCAGCTTTACAGGAGATCGCGATGTGACGGCAGGTGCGGTTGTAACGGGCATCACTCAGGAGAATCGAGAGAGC
>Ga0070735_10005165_pt1 | contig 10882 bp, 11 predicted proteins | sample Coa_R1_FD_66443 | JGI IMG/M metagenome (GOLD analysis project Ga0070735, IMG submission 66443) | Surface soil microbial communities from Centralia Pennsylvania, which are recovering from an underground coalmine fire - Coalmine... | ecosystem: Environmental > Terrestrial > Soil > Unclassified ... | reverse complement strand
CTCGTGCACCATGTAGAACAGGTATCCCCACGCGAACGCCACCGCGCCGAGCAGATAATACGTGTGGAAGTGCGCAGGCACCCACATCGTGTTGTGCAGCACTTGGTTCGCCGGAATCGTGGCGTCGAGCACCGCGCCTAAGCCGCCGAACACCCATCCCCAGATCCCGAGTGCCAGCAGCATCGGCGCGGCGGTCCAGCGAATCCCGGAGCGGTAAATGAGCGTCAGCGCCCCGATGATCGTGACGACGAATGACGGTAGCGCGACAGCGTAGGAGGCGATCTCGGCGAGGAGCTGGAGCCCGACAGGCTGTGCGAAATCAGCGTACAGGTGGTGCGAGTAGTTCGTCAGCATCAGGATGATGATGAGGTCCCACGCGCACACGACGGCCCAGGTCGTCCGCCACGGCCGGCCGGTGAAGGCGGGCAGCGCCGCGTAGACGAGGCCGGCCCCCACGTAGATGCTCAGATTCGCCATCGTGTGGCCGAAGAGGAGCACCGTGTTCTTTGCATAGAGCGCGTCGACTGACATCACGCCCGCCGCGTGGAGGAAAATGGGCACCAGATAGAGCGCCCCCGCGGTTGCGGCCGCAATGCCGTCGATCGAGATGACGCCAGCGATGAGCTCGGGCGGCCGCGGCAGTGGATCGCGCGTGTCGCGTCCAAGGGAGAACAGGAATCGCAGGGCGAACAAGCGAACGAAGCCGCCATGCGCGCTGGCGAGCGCGTGCAGCATGTGCACACTGTAGAGTAGGAGGCTGAGCGCGATGAAGAGGTAGCCGGCGTACATCGCGAGGGCGGCATCCAGCGTCCACACGAGCCCGTGGGTGGGGAGTGGATAGAGCACCGTCCATCCGCCGCCAAAGCCGCCGACCACGGTCGCGAGGATCACGAAGCTGGTCCCGACGATGTACATGACGAGGGCGATCCAGAGCACGCGGGCGCTGAGCCGGGTGGTGGCGCTCACCGCGCCCGCGAGCCCGCCGGTGACCGCAAGCAAGATCGAAGCGACCATGCCCGCCCCATGCAACGTCATCACGCGGTAGAACCAGACCGGCGGGATCACAAGGATGCCGCCCTGGTCGAGTCGCATGAGGAGGCCGAGCAATCCCATCAAAAGGAAGCTTCCGAGGCCGACCACGAGATAGGTCAGCGCCACACGCAGCACGCTGCTATTGGCCCGATCCGGCGCGAGCAACGGAGTCAGGCCAGCCGCATCGGCGAGCGGTGGTCGATGACTCTCCGGCGTCATTCCTGCCTCGCCACGATGAGTTGGGCCGTCATCATGTGGTGTCCGAGGCCGCAGTACTCGAGACAGCGCACGGTATAGGTCCCCGGAGCGCGGAACCGGTACACAAGGCGGTTGGTGTAACCAGGCATCGCCTGCACCTGCGTGAGCAGCCGCCCGCCGGGGTCATAGATGGCGAAGTCGTGGTTCACGTCGCGCGACGTCACATCGAACTCAATCGGAACGCCGACCGTTAGGCTGTCGCGCGAGATGATCCAGCCCCACTGTACGGCCGTAGCAGTGATCGTGACCTGCGGCGGGCCGAGCTCGGCGCGTCGTGATCCCGCGAACGGCAGCCGCGGCAGGCTGAGTATGAAGAGCACGATCGCAATGCCGGCAAGGCCACAAAGCAGGCCGGCACGAATGCGGTTCTCCGATCGCTCCAGCTGCTGGAGAGGGACCGACCGCCCCGACCGGGCTATGATGATCGCCCAGCCTAACGTCCACACCACGCCCAGCGCGATGAGTACGCCGAAGATGACGTGAGGATTCTGCATCCTGGGCCGCCCGTCAGTTCTTCGAGCGACCCGGACGCTTCGCACCAGGCGCCCGCCTAACGCGCGCGGCGGGACGTTTCGCCTTCGGTGCGTTCAGCCGACGCCCGAGGAGCTGACTGAGCACCGCGACGTCGCTGATGTCGGCGGCGTGCGACGCGTACACGAGCGTAACGCGGCCGCGCTGGCCGCGGCGGACCAGGTCATCGAGCACGGCCTGCGCGGCGGGCGCCTTCAGCTCCTTCGCGTACCGTTCGCGAAACTCCGGCCACTTTGCGGGATCATGCTCGTACCACTCCCGCAACTCGCGCGACGGCGCGATCTCCTTGGCCCACGCGTCCAGGTGCGCATTGGCCTTCGACAGACCGCGTGGCCAGAGCCGGTCGATGAGCACCCGGTAGCCGTCGGATGGCGCGTACGGCTCGTAGGCTCGCTTGGTTGCAATCATCACCACTCCTTGACGGGCTGTGTGCAACGCCCGTGCTGGTAGGCGTCTCCGTTAGTCCGGCTCACAGCGCAACCTCAAGGCAACGGCGCCGGCTCGTCCTCAGCGCCGCCGCGGCCGAGACGGAAGCCTACGCCGCGGATGGTCGCCAGGAGCGACTCGCCCGATGCTCGCATCAGCTTTCGGCGCAGGTTCCCGACGTGGACATCCACAACGTTGCTCTCGGGATCGAAATGCATGTCCCACACTTTCTCCAGAAGCGTAGTGCGGCGGACGATCTCCCCAGGGTGCAGCATGAAATGCTCGAGGAGCTGGAACTCCTTCGCCGTGAGGTCCAAGAGCCTCTCGTTGACCGTCGCGACGTGGTGCAGTCGGTCCATTACGATCGCGCCGTAGCGCAGCACATCGAGTCGCTCAGCACCGCCGCGCCGATGCAGCGCGCGGATTCGGGCCAGTAGCTCGTCGAACTTGAACGGCTTGGCGAGGTAGTCGTCGGCGCCGGCGTCTAGACCGCGCACCACATCCTCGACCGCGTCGCGCGAGGTCAGCATGAGGATTGGCGTGTTCCGCTCTTCTCGCCGGAGCTCGACGGCAACCTGAAATCCGTTCTTCTTCGGCAGCATCACGTCGAGCAAGATGATGTCGTAATCGTTGACATGCGCGAGCAAGCTGGCCTCATCACCATCCCGGGCCACGTCCACGACGTGTCCTTCCTCTCTCAGTCCATGCTCGATGAACCCGACCACTTTGGAGTCATCTTCGACTACGAGGATCTTCATGAAACGAATCTGGGAGGCTTGTCTGAATCAGGTCGAAATGCAGAGTGAAGATGTCTTCAGGATGGGATGGCGGGGATTTCGAGGACGAAATGCCCTCCCTTTCCGGGGGTCGAGACTGCACGAAGCTCGCCCCCGAGCAATCGGGCGAGTCGGCGTGAGAGCGGCAGGCCCAAGCCAATCCCGCGACTCTCCCCTTCACCCCTGCTCACGTAGATGTCGAAGATTCGCTCCACCTCGCTCGGTGCCACCCCCGGTCCCTCATCCTCGACATCATACGCAACGCGTCCGTCGCGCGACGTGATGCTCACCCGCACCACGCTGCGCTCGGGAGTGTACTTGATGGCGTTGCCGAGCAGGTTGATCAGAATCTGCTCGACTCGGTTCACGTCTGTTGCGCAGTTGGGCAGATCGGGACTTAGCTCCAGCTCGAGGGTGATCCCTCTCTGATCCGCGGCGGGAGTCTCGCGGATCATCGCGCGCTTGGCCATGCCCGATGGCTCGACCATCCTGATGACGGGCTTCAGACGATCCTCGTCCAAGCGGCTCAGATCCAGCAAGTCGTTGATGAGGTGGATCGCGTGTTCGGCCGAGCCCAAGACTTCGAAAGCGGCGCGCGGGACTGTCGCTGGATCCCGCTTCCGAACCAGCATTTCCGACCAACCGTAGACCGCCGCCAACGCGTTTCTGAGCTCGTGGTTCACCATCGCGAAGAACCGCTCCCGCATGCGGTGTAGCTGCTGTACCTCGTCGAGCAGTCGGGCACTCTCTTCGTGGTGCCGCGCGTTCTCGACTGCCGCGGCCGCATTGGCCGCCAGCAGTATCGCGATGTCCTCGTCCTCATCGGTGAACTGCTGGCCACCGATCTTCTCGGTCACGTAGAGGTTCCCGAAGACGCCTCGCCTTCCAATGATCGGAACGCCGAGAAAGGAATGCATCGGCGGGTGGTGCGGTGGAAATCCATAGGAACTGGGATGGGCAGCGAGATCCGGCAGCCGAATCGGCTTGGCCTCCTTGATGACCAGGCCAAGGACGCCGTGGCCGTTAGGCGGCGCTCCAATCCTGCCTTTCAGCTCAGGATCGATCCCATGCGTCACGAAGTTCTCCAGGAGTTTTCCGTCCGGGCCAATTACTCCAATGGCGGCGTAGCGCGCCTCGATCACCTCTGCGGCCACTTGCACGACGCGCTGGAGGACCGCCTCGAGCGACACGTCAGTGATCAGCGCCGCAGTCGCGACCTCGAGCCTTCTGAGACGCTGCTGCATCGACGAGGGCTCGGCGCCGGGTGATCCACTCATAGTCGCAAGTTACCACGACCGAGACACAGTGGCGGGAGCGATGCCGGATTAGGCAAAGCTTCCTTTGCCTTTCATGCTCTCTTCACGATCGGTGGGAAATCCTTCTCATGCGGAGTTGAAGTAACGCCTACACCGCAACTCGAAACCGATAGGGAGATGCCCCATGAACCGTTTCGCCCTCATTGCCCTTGTTGGTGCACTCGGCACCGGGATGTGCTTGGTCTCGCCCACCACCGCGGCGGCCCAGCGGACAGAACCTCCCGGTGGCGCGTACAAGCAGGCTAGTAAGCTCGTCCCCCTTCCCAGTTTTCTCCCCGGTCTCGGGACCCTGTACGTCGATCCCGCTACGCTACCTGCCGGGCCGTTTCTCGCCTATGACCATCAAGGGCACCTCGTGAGCTCGATCTACATGATCCCTCTCAAAGACATGAACGCCCAAAAAGCGTTCACCGGCTTGAAAATCGGGCAAGGCGAGCCAGTGGATCATGTCGACATCGTGTACAACGCCGGCCACCCGGGTGTGGCCGAGCCGCACTACCACTTCATCGTCTGGTACATCTCACCGGCCAAAGCGGCCGCGCTGACGAAGTAGACCGCCACCTCTCCCATCTCGAGGACAGATGCAGATGAAATACGCATGGCTGTGTTTTGCCGTGGCCACGCTCGGCGTCGCGCCTGCACAGGCACAGACCAACTGGCCGACGTACGGCGGAAGTGATTGGAACCAACGATGGTCCACGCTCGAACAGATCACTGTCGGCAACGTGAAGAACCTCGTGCCCAGAATCGTATTTCAGACGGGCACCAGCAAACTCGGCTCGTTCGAGACCACCCCCATCGTGGTCGACGGCAGGATGTACGTGACGACGCCAAACAGCGAGGCGATTATCGCGTACGATCTGCGAACCAAGAAGCAGTTGTGGAGACAGGAGCCGAAGATCGGCCCCGTCATCACATGCTGTGGACCGGTCAACCGTGGCGTCGCCATCGGCGGCGGCATGGTGTTCGTCGGGACGCTCGACGCCCGGCTGCTTGCCTTCGACGCGCGCACTGGCGAGCCGAAGTGGGAAGCGCAAGACGCGGATCCATCGCTCAGCTACAGCATCACGATGGCGCCGCTCGTGGTAGGTGACAACGTCATTGTCGGCGTGTCCGGAGGCGAGTACGGCATTCGCGGTCACCTCACGGCATACAACATCACCACGGGCAAGCAGGTGTGGCGCTGGTACTCGATCCCCGCCCCGGGTGACGACCCCGTGGCGACTAACGGATGGTGGGGCACCTGGGCAACCAAAGCGGAAAACGCCGACCTCCATCGGGACATCGCGAAGGAGAAGGCTGACAGCGCCAAGTATGCCGATGCATGGCAGCGCGGCGGCGGCGGCGTATGGACGACGCCGGCGTACGATAAAGCGTCCAACACCATCTTCGTCACCGTAGGCAATCCGTCGCCGGACCTCGATGGTACTGCGCGTCCCGGCGACAACCTCTTCACAGACGCCATGGTCGCGATCGATGCCACCACTGGCAAGACCAAGTGGTACTACCAAACCGTGCCCCACGATGTTTGGGACCTCGATGCCACATCGCCGTCGGTGGTCACGATGGTAGGTAGTAGAAAAGTTGTTCTTCATGCCGGAAAGACCGGCTGGCTCTACATGGTCGACGCAGCCACCGGCAAGCTGGTGCGCAAGAGCCAGAACTTCGTGCCTCAGGAGAACATGTTCGCGCTGCCCACTCCGGAAGGAACGCGGATGCTGCCCGGTGCTAACGGAGGCTCCGAGTGGTCGCCGATCTCAGTGGATCCCAAGCTCGACTACGCCTTCGTCGCGGGTCTCCATCAGCCGATGAATTACAAGACCCACCCCGCACCGTGGGAGAAGGGTCGACTGTGGCTCGGCTCCGCGTTCGTCGCTGCTCCCGGAGAACCACAGTATGGTCTGTTCTCGGCGGTGGACCTGAAGACGGGCAAGATCGCGTGGCAGAACAAAGTTGATCAGCCAATGATGGGCGGATCGCTCGCAACCGCCGGCGGTCTCGTTTTCACCGGCGAAGGCAACGGCAACTTCAATGCGTTCGACGCGAAGACAGGCAAGCTGTTGTGGCAGTTCCACGCGGGCGCCGGATGCAATGCCGCACCCATGACTTTTGAGATGGACGGAGAGCAGTTCATCGCTGTCGCGTGCGGCGGCAATTTCCAACTCAGTTACCCACTCGGCGATGCCGTGATGATCTTTGGCCTGCCGAAACCGTGGGCGGCACGATGATGAAAAACCTGCTCGCGACCGTGGCTCTCGCCATGGTCGTGCCCACGCTCGCGAGCGCCCAGCGACAGCCGGTGGACCCCCACTGGCTGTCGGTGGACGCGAGTGCGAAGACCGCGCGATTTCAGCTGATCGCAGGCCTAACGGGCACCAATGGCGCGCTGAACTTCAACGGGTTCGCCGACGGCGGCCTAACGCTCGTGATCCCCGTCGGCTGGACCGTCGAAATGGATTTCGTCAATCACGACGGCATGCTTCCGCACTCCGCCATAGTGGTTGCCGCCAAGCTTCCGATGCAGGCAGCACCGTCCGACCCAGCCATACCTCGGGCGTTCACGGTGAAGATGAGTGAGGGACTGCCGCCGCTCGGGAAAGACACCATGCACTTCACCGCCGCCCCAGCCGGTGACTACTTCATCGTGTGCGGCGTGCCGGGCCACGCGGCGGCGGGCATGTGGATCCGGCTGCAGATCAGCAGCACGGTGACGGCGCCGACGATGTCCGCCACGCCACCCGCGCACTGAACATGGATTGGCTATGACGACTCGACGCGTGTTCATGCAGACCGCGGGCACGCTCCTCGCCGGTCTCGCACTGCCGCTCCGGTGGCACGCGTCCGCCCCGTGGAGCACGGTAACAGAGATCGCGATGAGAAGCGACACAGCGGGAAGCAAGGTCTGGTTCGATCCGATAGGAGTGCTTGTCGAGCCCGGGGCGACGATTCGCTGGGTGGTCAAGGAAAACGTGCACACGACCACCGCCTATCACCCAAAGAACGACCACCACTCGTTGCGCATTCCCCAAGGGGCCGAGCCCTGGAACTCTGGATACCTCGTGAATCCGGGAGATCACTTCGAGATCACACTCAGCGTGCCCGGGGTCTACGACTACTACTGTATGCCGCATGAGGCTGCGGGGATGGTGGGGCGGATCATCGTTGGGCAGGCGGTCGGCCCCGGTGCCGAGCCGTTCGACTACTGGGTCGGTCGGCCAGGGACAAAAGATTGGCGCGATGTTCCGAGCGCCGCGCGGAAGGCGTTCCCGGAAATCGCGCAGATCCTCGCCAAACATCGAGTCCGCGTGGCTGAGGCGCGAGGGTGAGGTGATGCGGGGGCCCGACGTCGCACCAAACGCATCTGTTCGCCGCGGTTACGCGGCATGGAGAACACGTGAGCAGCCCTGATAGCAATGGTGTCCACACGGCTCCTTCGACTGCCGAACATCCGACGGCCGTCCCTGTCGCATCGAAGCGCGAGTCGCTCTATCCCGAAGCGACTCGGGAGATCGCTGAACAGCGAAGCCGTCTTGCCCCCGGACCGGCGAGTGCCTTTCGCGCATTCAGCCAGAGCGTGTTTGCCGAAGGAGCGCTTGCCACGAAAACGAAGCAATTGATCGCCGTTGCGGTCGCGCACGTGACGCAGTGTCCCTACTGCATCCGCAGTCATACGCGCGCCGCGCTTCGCCAGGGGGCGAGCGGCGAGGAAATCATGGAAGCGATCTGGGTCGCTGCGGAGATGCGCGCCGGCGGCTCTTATGCGCATTCAGCGCTGGCGCTGGATACAATTGCGCACGACCCGGGCCCGCATACGAGTCATGTCGCGGAGACAACCGAGGCGCGGGAAACGGGCAATAGCGCGCCCGTGCGGAGCACGCCATGAGCACCAAGGTGGCCATCAATGGCCTGGGACGCATCGGGCGCGCCATTCTGAAACTCGTGATTGATGAGGCATCGCTCGAACTGGTTGCGGTAAATGATCTCGTCGATGCTCAGAACCTCGCCTATTTGCTTCGCTTCGATACCGCGTACGGCCGGTACTCAAAGCCGGTGGCGGTTGACGAAGGCGACCTTGTGGTCGCCGGGCACCACGTGCGGAAGCTGACGAGTCGCGATCCATCGGACCTTCCGTGGACGGAGTTGGGAGTCGAACTCGTGTTCGAGTGCACCGGCGTGCTAACGCGGCGTCAAGATCTCGAGAAGCACATCCGCGCGGGTGCGAAGATGGTGCTCCTCTCGGCACCGTCGAAGGACCAAGAGGTCGAAACGATCGTCCACGGTGCGAACACGCCGGGCGGGGTTCCCGTCATCATTTCCTGCGCGAGCTGCACGACGAACTGCATTACGCCTATCGTCGAGGTGATCGGCCGCCGCATTGGGATCGAGAAGGCCGTGATGACGACAGTCCATGCCTACACCGCGTCGCAGTCGATCGTCGATGGAGCGAGCAAGAGCTTCCGCCGCGGTCGTGCCGCGGCCGCGAACCTTGTCCCCGCCACGACGGGTGCAGCGTTGGCGACGACGCGCGCGCTGCCAGAGTACACCGGCTTGTTCGATGGCATTGCGATCCGGGCGCCGGTTCCCGTCGGGTCGATCGCGGACATTACGTGCGTCACGTCGCGCAAGACCAGCGCCGACGAGGTGAACGACATCCTAACGAGCGAGGCGGACACGGAGCGCTACGCCGGGGTGCTCGGCGTGTCGCATGACCCGCTTGTTTCATCGGATGTCATTGGTGATCCTCGTGCATCGATCGTCGACCTCGAGCTCACGCGCGTCGTCGGCGGAGATCTGGTCAAGGTTATGAGCTGGTACGACAACGAGTGGGGCTACGCCAATCAGATGCTCCGCGAGGCGGTCTCGGCGACCCGAGGCGTGGGCGCTGACGCCGGATGATCTGATCGGAGTGATCGCCAGCTCTTGGAGCTCGTCGCCCGGCAGTTAGGCCATCGCGACGTGGTGATGGTTGCCACGGTCTACGGCCGGTTCGTTCCGACGCATCAGGAGCGCGATCGGTGGGAACAAGGTTCGGACCCTAGCCCCGACCCAGAGGGTTAGGCGAGTGAGATGCGGCGTAGCGCGGCACAATGACCCACTGTGAACCTCGCCCCGCTCGGTGCCCTCCTTCAGCTTCCGTCGCCCGGAGCGCGTCCGCCGCGATGGCTTCGTCTGTGACGAACGGTCCCGTCATTCGTGTCGCTCGGAGACATGGCGTGACTCTTCTTCTGACGCACCTACCCGCGCACGGCCATGTCGCCGCCCCCCGTTTTTCGAGGATAGCTGTCGAGTCGCCAACTTCAGGAGGGATATGCGTATCGTTGCAGGCGTCATGTTCGCGCTCATCGGCCTCGTAAGCCTGGGCTGTTCGAGCAGCACCGCCCCTCAGACCACGACCTGCGCCGCCGGTCAGCACGCGGTTGGAACAAGCTGCGCGTGGGATCCTGTGCTCGTGACGCTCGGCGCGAGTGTCACAGGCGATGGCTGTCCCGTATTTTCACCCAACCCGGTATCGCTGCACACCAATCAGGCTGTGGAGTGGGTGAACAACAGCTCGACGTCCAGGACTGTTTATCAGTTCGAGGGATTTAACAACGGCGTTCCGCCCGCTCCCCTGGTGACCGTTGGGCCCGGTCAGACGTCCGGCGGGGTCTACTGGTCCGCCGCCGCCAACATCTACGTTTACCTGTCCGGTTGTCCCAGCAATCAAGCTGACTGGGGAAGTGTGATCGTCACGGTGAACTAAGCAAGCGGCTCGATTGCCTTCTACGCATCGCGAGCGTTCTGAAATTCGCGATGCGCAGTTGGCTAGCAACTTGGCTACAAGGGTTCCGGGCTGTTTCCAGCGACATTGCCAGCGGCAGCGCCTAACGCTCTCTCGGCCGCGGTCCCCGTCATCGGATGCCTCAACATCAAAGCCGATCCGCTTCTTGCGCGTTGCGACGGCCTCACTCGGCACTCCGCTCGCCCCCTCGACGTCCAACCAATGCTGCTCACCCGCGGCGCTCGATGCCGAAGAATGGCTCGAGATGGGTACAGTGCGAGGTACAGTGCCTGACAAGAAATCGAGCCAACCACGCGTTGGTGATTGGCCCGTGGATAGCAGGGGCGGGACTCGAACCCGCGACCCCGGCATTATGAGTTCGGAACGCCGCCCGGAGAACGATGACTAGAGCCTTGAGACGCGGCGTAAGACGGCGCCGCGCGGCAGCAAACGGCGTAGTCATGGGTACCGCTCTGGGTACCTCTCCTAAAGACCTAGCTCAGCTTCGCCGTTCGATTCCCGTCAGCGACTAGCTCATCGCGCCACGTGTTGAGATGATCGCCGATGGCTGCGTGGAACTGACGCGCCCACGCGTCCACATCCATGTTGTGGCTAAGCAATTCGATGACCCGCTTGTCGTTGTACCGCGCGAAGTGAAGCACGCTATTGCGAAAGTCGAATACGACGTTGCGTAGCGGCGAGGTCAGGATCGCGTCTACACGCGGGTCGATTCTGTTCGAACTTGGGCGAAGCGTCGTCTCCCACGCCTCGATGAGCGGGCA
>Ga0070735_10005164_pt1 | contig 10884 bp, 9 predicted proteins | sample Coa_R1_FD_66443 | JGI IMG/M metagenome (GOLD analysis project Ga0070735, IMG submission 66443) | Surface soil microbial communities from Centralia Pennsylvania, which are recovering from an underground coalmine fire - Coalmine... | ecosystem: Environmental > Terrestrial > Soil > Unclassified ... | reverse complement strand
CGCAACTATCTCTCGCTCGGCTCTTTGTTCTATCAGCGCGGATATCTCCATCAGGCGCAGGCCTCATTCGAGCAGGCGCTCCGCGACGATCCGTCGAGCGCCGAAGCTCTCTACGGAATCGGAAGCGTCTATCTGAGTCAGGACAAAAATGCCGAAGCCCGGGATGCCTTTGAACGTTGCGTCAAACTGCAGGCCGGCTATCCGAATACGATTCCTGATGCGTGGAATAATCTCGGAGTTCTTGCGACTCGTGAGGGTCGCGTCGAAGACTCAATCGAATGTTTTCAGCAGGCGCTGAAGCTGAATCCGAATCACGTGCTCTCGCTCGATAATCTCGGCAATGCATATCGTCTCGAGAAGCGCTGGGATGATGCCCGCACGGTTCTCGAGCGTGCGATCGCAATTGCACCCGAAGATCCCGAAGCCAACTACAGTCTCGGCATGGTCTTTGCGCAGACCGATGACACGAAGAAAGCCTACGAATACCTGCAGCGCGCGTTGAAGGCCCGACCGGTTTATCCCGAAGCCCTGAATAACCTGGGGGTGTTATATCTCGTTACGCAGCGCCGGGACGAAGCGGTTTCCAGTTTCGAGCAGTGTATCCGCGTCGCGCCCAGCTTCGATCAGGCGTACCTGAATCTGGCCCGCATCTACGCCATCGAAGGCGCGCACGACAAGGCCCGCGGAGTGCTGCTGGCCTTGCTGAAGCAGCATCCCGATGATCCACAAGCGAAGCAGATGCTCGATCAGCTTCAGTAAAGACGCTGCTTGCTGCGTCCCTGCGGGCGCGACCACGAATGCTAAGGCTTGGGCGTCTGCGCTTTCAGCAGATCGACGAATTCGTCGTAGAACTTCTGCTTGTTTAAGTCGACCTGGATTTCCATTGGCTGCCCAACAATCTTCGGCCGGTCGTGCTCGCTCCAACTTAGCGTGTTGCCGTAATCGGCGCCATGGTCCAGATCAATATCGAGATAGCGCGTGTCCTTCGCCGTAATCAGGCTTGGATCAAGCCATGCCATCGCCGCCAGTTCATCCCACAAATATTCGTACGGAGTGAACAAGCGCTCATACTTCCCCACGTACTGCGCTGCGGGAGAATTCCCCTGCTTCACTCGGTCGAGCAACGCCTGCGTCATCCGCGTTTTGACCGAGATGTCCACGGTCGTGCACACCACTTTCTTCCATGGCGCGGTCAGCACCGTGTGCGCGGCCTCGGGATCGAACCACAAATTGAACTCATGTCTCGGCGTGTTCGCGAATTCCGGATCGTCGGTCTCCGGATTCAGGCTGCCGCCCATGAACACCATTTCCTTCGCCAGGCTGACAAACTCCGGATCGAGGGCGATCGCCAGGGCCAGGTTCGTCATCGGTCCGCCTTCATAGATCGTGACTTCATGCGGATATTTGTGCACCATGCGAACCATGAAATTCGCCGCCTGCTCGGTCGACGGCTTGGTCGTGGGTTTTCCTTCGGGCATCGGCCCGAGTTGGTCTGGCGGATGATACAGCCGCGGAGTCCACGCGCCGACCCAGGGCACAGATCCATATTGCTGCTCCCAAAGTTCTATTTCCTCTTTGCGGCGCACCAGCGGGAACTCCGCGCCGGGCACCACCGGAATATCGGTTCGCCCGATGATTTCGAGCATACGCAGCGTGTGGGCGACCTCGTCGTGAAGCCACCCGTCGCCGGTCACAACGGTGATGCCAAGCACTTCGGTCTGGGGAGACTGAATCAGCAGCAGGATCGATTGTTGATCGGTTCCAGCCGGCCCTGCGGCGTCCTGATCAATGATGATTTTTCGTTTCGCAGTTTGCGCTTGGCCGAACGCTGTGACGGAAAGCAGAATTGCAAAAATGAACAGCCGTGATGCTCGGGTCATTGGATAGGGTCCCTGTGTGGCTTGTGATCTGACGCAAAGCTCTGCATTCTAGTTTTATCGGTCATGAAGCGCCAGAACTTTCTGCGGGCAACACGGATTTGATTCCCCGGTCATTGCCCGCTGTGGGCCTGAGGTCTAGAATTCAGCGTTGGACCGGGCGCGGTTCTCCATGATGATCTCCGCAGTTTCGCGAAAAGCCTCCGCTCTTAATCTCTTTCATTTTGGCCTCCATCTGTCAATCTGCTGTCTCGCGCTTTGCTCGGCGCTCGCAATCGCGCAACAAGAGAATGCGTCTCTGAGTGGTACGGTCCGTGACGGTCACGGCAGCCCTGCGGTGGGAGCTACGGTCCATCTTCAGGCCAAGGATAAGGGACCGGGCGAGGTCCCCACTGCGCAAACGGATTCAAAAGGACATTATCGCTTTGGCGGCCTTCACGAGGGCGTCTACCTTCTCTTCACTTCGATGCCGGGATACGAGGATTCGAACATGCCCCCGGTATTTATTGGTCCCAACGAATCGAAGAGCGTCGACCTGACCTTAGGAACGCCGAAGAATCCCGACGCCGGTCAACCACAGTTCTATGATCAGCCGCAATTCACAGTCGCAGGAGTCACCGACACGACCAGTCTCGGCGGCCACGGCTCTGACGTAGTCGCCCGCACGCGCGACAGCATCGCGAAAGAAACTGTTTCGCTGAGCAAGCCTTCGGCAAATTCGCGCCCAGCTGACCCAGCGCTCGAGCAGGAGTTAAGGGCCAAAGCAACTCACGATCCTTCGGACTTCGATGCCAATCACCGCCTGGGGCAGTTACTGATCGAAGAGGGTAGAGCATCCGACGCCATTCCGTTCCTCGACCGTGCCGCGCAGTTGAAGCCCGAGGACTACGATAACTCCTACGATCTGGCCCTCGCCAACGCCAACGCCGGCAATTGCGCACAGGCCAGCGACCGGGCGAAAGCCTTACTTGCGGCGCACGACAAAGCGGAAGTTCATCATCTGCTCGGCAACGTAGAAGAAAAGCTGGGAGACCCGCTCGAAGCCGTCCGCCAATATCAGCGGGCGGCTGAACTCGATCCGAGCGAGACGTATCTGTATGACTGGGGCTCCGAACTGCTTCTTCATCACGCGCCTGAGCCCGCAATCGAAGTCTTTACGAAGGGAAACCATCTGTTCCCGCATTCAGTGCGCATGCTCATCGGACTTGGTGCCGCATTGTTCGCGCATGGATCCGATGATGAAGCTATAAGCCATCTCTGTGCAGCGTCGGACCTTGCTCCCGACGATCCTGCCCCCTACCTTTTTCTGGGGAAGCTTCTGCGTGCCGAGCCTACTTCCTCGCCGAAGCTCGTCGAAAACCTGCACCGTTTCGTCACTCTCAAGCCCGACAACGCCGAGGCAAACTATTACTACGCCGTCGCGCTCTGGAAGTTTCCTCCCATGCCGCCCGACCGGCCCCGACTCGCTCAAATCGAGTCTCTCTTGCGAAACGCCTTGCGCCTTCATCCCAAACTGGCCCCGGCCGCACTGCAATTAGGGATCGTGTATTCGGAAGAGGGCAAGCATCCCAACGCCATTTCGGCCTATCAGGCGGCGATTGCAGCAAATTCGCAACTTGGGGAAGCCCACTACCGGCTGGCGCAGGAATATCGCCAGATCGGCGAGTCCGAGAGGGCGAAAGAAGAACTCCGCCTCTATGCCGACTGCGAAAAAAAGTCCGCAGAGACCGTCGAGCGCGAACGCCACGAGATTCCCCAGTTCGTCTACACCTTGCGCGACCAGCCGTCTGCGGAAGCTCATTAGCGCCGGGCCGTCCCAAAATCCGCACTGGCCACTAATTCCCAACCGCGTACAATCCCGCTCCGCAGTTCGGTGGGCGTTTGAGATCCCCTAAAAGACCCTTGGGAGGGAACATTCAGAAGTTCGTGAAGATAACTCGGCCAGCCGCACGGCTACTCTTTTTGTCTTCATTCTTCTGGTCGCAGCGATCGTCGAAACGTGCGGGGCCACCTTCGGTAGATAGTCCAGCCCGAAGCCGATTTACAAGATTTCAAATTTCGTTAAATTGCCTTCTCGGCGCGGCTGAGTGGTCTCGGCTGCGCTGCGCCTTTCTCCTGTGCTACACTTCTTGATTCGCACAATAGAACTACTTCACGCGGGGCATTCATCAATACATGCTTCTTTCGAAGGAATATGTGGGCTATCTTGCCCGCGAATTAACCAAAAAACTGATCGCCGGAAAGTTCATCGAAACCTCGACAGTACCAGCGGTTACTGAGCGCGTCCACGCCGCCCTGGTCGACGAACTGTCCCTGGAAGATCGAATCAACGATGAAGTCCGCGTGATTCTTGAAGCCTACTCGGAAGAGATGCGCAATACCGGCGCCAACTATCAGGAGATGTTTCGCAAGGTAAAAAGCGAACTCGTTCGCAAATACAAGGCGGTGCTGTGAGACTGAGCCGCGACAAAGTGAACGTTCTGGCCCGCGCCGTCGCCGACGTCCTCAAGCAGATGGACGAAGTCGAATTCATCGAAGACCCGAACACGATCCGCCAGGAAACCCGCAAGATTCTCGAAGACCTGCTCAACCAGGAAGCCAAGATCGACTTGGCTGCACGCCAGAAAATCGAAACCCAGAAGCGCACCATCCTCGAAGGCTCGCAGGAGTGGGACATCCTCTACCGCAAGTACTACAACGAGGAAGTGAAAAAGCTCGGCGTCTAGCGCGCTTGTGTACGACAGCCCCCTCGGCTGTCGGGCGGGCTCCGAGCCCGCACACTCGATCGTAGAACCCTCTAAAATTGAAGAGCGCGTGCGAATTGTTCATGCCGATCGGAGCGACAGAAATCAAAGGCATCGTCAAGCGGACGGCGATGGACGCCGGGTTCGACCTCTGCGGTGTTGCGCCTGTCTCCGATTCGCGCGAACTCAACTACTTCCCCGACTGGATCGCCGCCGGCCGCGCCGGAGAAATGAAATATATGGAAGCTTGCAACGACGCGGGAGAGCTGAAGCGGGCATCCTTGTCGCGAGTCGCGCCTTGGGCGCGCAGTGTGATCGTTTGCGCAATCAACTACAACACTCAGCATGCGTATTCAACCCAATGCCACGACTCCAACCGCGGATGGATCTCCCGCTACGCCTGGAGCCGCGAAGATTATCACGACGCCGTCCGGCGGCGACTGAAGCAGATCGAAGCCAAACTGAAAGACGTATCACCCGAAATCACGACGCGCTCCTACGTCGACACCGGCCCGATCGTCGAGCGCGTCTTCGCCAAGTACGCCGGCGTTGGCTGGATCGGGAAGAACACGTGCATCATCAATCAGCAGAAAGGTTCATGGTTCTTTCTGGGCGTGATACTCACCTCCCTCGAACTGCAGCCCGACCTTCCCGCCGCCGACCGATGTGGTACCTGCACGCGCTGCATTGAGGCCTGTCCGACTGACGCGATTGTTGCGCCGTATCAGCTCGACTCGAACAAGTGCATCTCTTATCTCACGATCGAGAAGCGCGGATCGATTCCCGAAGATCTGCGCGGAGGCATGGGCCGTCACGTCTACGGCTGCGACATCTGTCAGGATGTCTGTCCCTGGAACCGCAAAGCGCCGGCCACGTCAGCCTCAGAATTCGAAGCTCGCCCGGGACTTGTCAATCCAGCCCTAGACTGGCTGGCCGAAATCTCGGCGCAAGAGTTTCGCGAGAAATTTCATGGATCTCCCATCCGCCGCGCCAAGCGTTCCGGCCTGAGGCGAAATGCCGTCATCGCGATGGGCAACAGCCGGGATCCCGAGTTTCTCCCCCTCTTGCGAGGGCTGGCTTCCGATGAAGACGAAGTCGTCTCCGAAAGTGCCCGCTGGGCCATGGCTCGCCTCGAAACAATCGACAACTCCGAGGTGTGAAGGTTTTCCCGCCGTAACATTCGCTTAACATTCGCCATGGTTCAATGCTGATTTGTCGAACTTCCGTAACTGGTTCTTTCATTCCTCAGCAACTAATCTTTCGCTAAGGGGTTCTTATTTAAGCGAGTTAGACCGGGATATCGGCTCGATGAGCTTGCGAACCATTCATTGGACGCGCCGCATGTCAGTCGCGATCTTCGCGCTGATGCTGACGTGTGCCGGCATGGCCCACGCGTCGGCCACGCTGCTTCTCGAAGAGCCCTACGGCAAGCTCGGATTCTTCACCGCAACCGGTCACGCGGCGGTTTACCTCTCTGGAGTCTGCGCCGAAACGCCGCTCGCGCTGCGCCCATGCGGCCCGGGAGAAACCGGCGTTGTCATCAGCCGCTATGACGGAGTCAGTGGCTACGACTGGATTGCGATCCCGCTCGTCCCGTACCTCTATGCAGTCGAGCGCCCCGAGGATGTGCCGCTCTTCGCCGACGCGAGGATGACAGCCTTCCTGCGCGACCAATACCGCCGCAAGTATCTGGAAGCCATCGCCCCCGATTCGAAAGACGGCGGAATGCCGGGCGGGAACTGGTATGAGCTCGTGGGTTCGTCCTATGACCGCACTATTTACGGCTTCGAAATAGCGACGACGCCCGAGCAGGATCTCGCTCTGATCCACAAGTTGAACTCGTCGCCGAACGTCTCGCACTTCCGCACGGTGTCGCGGAATTGCGCAGACTTCGCTAAAGACATTTTGAACTTCTACTATCCGAAGGCCCTGCATCGCAGCGTAGTCGCCGACGTAGGCATCACGACGCCGAAGCAGATGGCGAAGCGGCTGATCAAGTACAGCGACCGTCATCCACAGATTCCATTTTCGCGAATCGTCATCTCGCAGGTTCCGGGCAACATGCCCCGCAGCACGACTGTTCACGGCGTCGTCGAATCGTTCTTTACTTCGAAGAAGTACATCGTCCCCAGTGCCGTAGTGAGTCCGATTTTCGCCGGATGCGTCGCCGCCGTGTATGTCGGAACCGGTGGGACGCATTTTGATCCGGCGCGGAAAGCGATGGTTTTCGTGGTAGGCGGCAATCCTCAGCCGCCGCTCGATCGCGAAGATCGCCGGGCTTACCAGCAGGAGTTAAAGCATCTGCTCGCTGGAACGTATCCGGATCGGCATGTGGACCATCTCTGGGCGAAGCGGCAAGCGAAGGCGAATGTCACCGTGGATGTTCAGGGCCGGCCGATGCTGCAGATGGAAGTGGACGACCGTATGGTCCGGATCGGAGATTCGGCCGAAAACGTTTTGAACGGCCAGGCCCCACCGCAACTCGTGCGGCAGCTGCTGGAAGCGCGGCTCGAGTCCGAGTTGAATCGCCGTCCGCCGTACGGCGTCTCTGAGGCGGAAGTCGAACGCGATTGGAATCTGTTGCAGAAATCGATGGCCGAGGATGGCGATGCCGGTCTTTCGGCGCATCTGGCCCAACGCACAGTGAACGGCCGTAACCAGCAGTAAGTCCCGCCAAAATCAAAGCAATGAAAAAGCCGTGCCCATCGAGAAACGGCTTTTTGCTGTTCCAGAAATCTCTACCGGTCTTGCGGAGAATGCGGCGGCATGCCTGATCCGGGGACCGGCGGCTGGCCCGCGGGCTGCTGTTGTTGCAGCTGGAGTTGACGCTGCTGCATTTCCTGCAGCATCTGTTGCGGAGTCTTTACCGCTGGCTGGTCCTGGTTTGACTGATCGTCATTCGCCTGCTGATCCGCGCTGTCATCGACAGCGTTGCTGCTATCGTCAGGCGGATCGGCATCTGCTGCGTCGCCCGATGCGTCTGCGTCCGGAGGCGGGGCGGCGGGCGCTCCTTGCACGGCCGCCTGCTGCTGCACGGGTTGGGGCGGTTCCGGGGCGCCTACACTGCTCTTCGGAACAAGAACGACCCGGGTCAGGACCGTTTCATTTCCGGGAGCCCCAAGCAAAACGTAATTGAAACGCGAGCCGTTCAGCAGATCCGATAACACATCCCGCGCCGGACCCGGACCGAGCGTAGTGACGACGCGTTCCGGAGCGACCGGAACATCGATTTCCGCTCCAGTTTCTTTGCGCACGGCCCGAAGAATATCGGCCAGCGTCGAATTCGGAGCGACGATCGTGAGCTGATTGTTCGCGTAGGTGACTTTCGGCGGCACGGCTGCAATCGAATCGAGCGGCATCTGCTGAACTGGGACGCCCGTCGGTCCAGACGGCAGTGGAGGCGGTAGGGGATCGGCTTTTTTCTTGGTCTTGTGCTTCGTGTGTGTGGAGGTCGTAGTGGCAAAAACCGGCGCCGCGCAGAGCATCGCAGCCGACAGAAACACGACTCCGGCGACGCTCTTAAATCTGAATCCCGCGCTCATAACTACTCCTCCCACCACGCCGCATTTTCGGGGGGACACTGGAAGACTGCCTATCCCAGATTCTAGCACCGGGAAAGCTGGAAGAAACCGGCCGCGCACGAACCCCACGACAATGGAACGTTCTAAATTTACTCTCTTGCAACCCTGCAAAGCCATGGCACGAAATGGCAAACAGAGGGCAAGTCGATTCGAGTCAACCATTTCCGCAGACATAAAATCTTAACAAGGCGTGCCAAGGCGAGCGTACACTGGGCCGAGGCCTCCAACTCTTTGAAAGTAAAGGCGGAACCTTCATGAAACTGACGCCACGCAGTCTTCAGGCCTACGCTTTTCTGATTCTTTTTTCTTTCTTTTCGATCGTTATGAGTCCGGTGCGGGCTGGCGCGCAGAGCTGCGAGACGTCCGATGAAATGGACGGCGCCACCCGCTCTGCGATTACCAACGCGGGCCAGCGCTACTTCGAGATGGCGGTCCAGGGAGACTCGTCGTCGCTGCAGCAGAATGCGATTCCCAGCCTGGCTTCGAACTTTTCTGGAATCCAGACGACCATCAAAGATCATCAGGCGGATCTGGCTGGCGCGCAGCCGACCGTCAAGTCGGTTTTTCTGCTCGACGCCACCGGTCCGGCTCCGATTCCGCACGCCGAGTTTTATTGCGGCGTTTTTGGTAAGAACGGACAAACTGCGAACAGCGCGGCGTTTTATCTCAGCGATCTTCCTCCGGCAAAATACGCGGCAGTTCTGATCGATGCGACATCGGCGAAGGGTACGACCATGTTCACGGAAATCCTGCAGCAGGTGGGTGCCGATTGGAAACTAGGCGGACTTTACGTCAAGGCCGCGCAGATCGCCGGGCACAACAGCCAGTGGTTTCTCGACCGTGCCCGCGAATACAAAGCCAAGGGTCAGATGCACAATGCCTGGTTTTATTACGAAGAGGCGCGCAGCCTGATCTCTCCGCTTTCTTTCATGAGCACCCTGGCGACCGACAATCTCTACGATGAATCGAACAAGGCCCGTCCGGCAGATCTGCCCGCCGATGGAAAGACGGCCGATCTGGTTGCCGGGACGACGACCTATAAGCTGACACAGGTCTTCCCCGAAGCGGTGGGCAACGATCTGGACCTGATCGTCAAATACCAGTCTGCTGACGTGTCGAACACGAATCAGGCCTATGCCGACAATGTCGCTGTGATCAAGGCCCTGGTGCAGAAGTATCCGGAGTTGCGGGACGCGTTCGCAGCGGTGGTTGCTCGCGCGGTGGACCCTTCCGGCCGGGACTACGGCACGCTGATGGCGATGAAGGACATCAAGTAGGGCCGCGAAACGGCAGCCCGTCAGTGCGGTTGATCGCCCTCGATCTGATCGAGCGTGCATTCTTTCGGATCTTTGTCGTCGCGCAGTCCCTGGAACACCGGGGCGCGCAGTTTCGGACCGCTGCCTGCGCCGCTTCCGTGGGTCCATTCTGAGTATTCGATTTCCGCGACGAGTTCCGGCCTGATCCAACTGACTTTACGCAACGCCTCGACTTCGCCATGAAAAGGATTCTTCTTGGTTTCAAGCTTCTGCAGCGTCTTCCAGATTTCGGCGAGCGATTTCTGATTGAAACCGCTGCCGGCTTGTCCAACGTGAATGAGCCGCTTCTGATCGTCGTACACGCCGAGGACGAGCGATCCGAAATGTGCGCGGCTGCCTTCGGGCTCAGTGAAGCCTCCGACAACGCACTCGATCTGATGGCGGATTTTGATCTTCAGCCACTCGCGGCTGCGGCGTTCTTCGTAGCAGCTGTTGCGCTGCTTGGCGACGATGCCTTCGAGTTTCGTGGACTGTGCGAGGTCGAACAGCGCTTGTCCTTGCGCTTCGTAGTGATCCGAGTAGCGCAGCGAATCGCCGGGCTTGATGATCGAGGCGAGCTTGCGCTTGCGTTCTTCAAGCGGAACCTTGCGCCAGTCTTCTCCATCGAGATAGATCAGGTCGAAGGCGTAGTAGAGGACGGGCACGTCGGCGTTGGCCGCACCGCGTTTGCCCCCGGGACGAAATCCGGTGCGCTGCTGCATGAGGCTGAACGAGGGCTTGCCTTCTGAGTCGAGCGCGACGACTTCACCGTCGATGATGGCGTTCTTGGCCTTAAGGGCTTTCGGCATGTCTTTCAATTCGGGATAGCGCGCGGTGAGTTCGTTTTGATTTCGCGAGACAAGCCGCACGCTGCCGTTCTCAACGAAGGCAACGGCGCGGTAACCATCCCACTTGATTTCAAACAGCCACTCCGGGCTGTCAAACGGCTTCTCAATGGACTCAGCGAGCATCGGCGAGATGCTGGTGGGCATAGGCCGCTTGACCGGCTTGGAACTTAATACCGCCGAGGACGCAGAGGATTTAAGGGATTTCGTTCCGTTGGATGGTCGTGATTGTGCTGGAATGGGCGCGGTTTTCAGAGCGCTAGCTTTTAGTTCCTTTTTCCCCTCCGCGTCGCCCCGTCGTCTGCGTTGTGGTTGTGTTTGTTCTTTTTTTTTTGATCGAGCTTTCTGACCGCTTCGGCGAGCCAGGCGGCTTTGAGTTTCCCGCGGCCTGCGGGACGGCTGCTCGTCCACTCGCGCGATCGCGCGTCCCCGGCGATATCGTCCATGCTGCGCTTGCTCAGGACCGATTCGTCAATTTCTCCGGCGTCGTAACCTTCAACAACAAAATCGTCGTGTTTCTTGATCATCAGCCATTCGTTGCC
>Ga0070735_10005163_pt1 | contig 10885 bp, 9 predicted proteins | sample Coa_R1_FD_66443 | JGI IMG/M metagenome (GOLD analysis project Ga0070735, IMG submission 66443) | Surface soil microbial communities from Centralia Pennsylvania, which are recovering from an underground coalmine fire - Coalmine... | ecosystem: Environmental > Terrestrial > Soil > Unclassified ... | reverse complement strand
GACATCGACGTATGGGAGATTGGCCGCGACGCTTTCGCACGGCTGTTCCGCGCCAAGCCGGATGCGGGAGCATCGATCGCGGAAGTTGCGGGCCGCCGTTCGACAGAAACCAGCGCGGCGACCCACGCGGCGGGCGGCGAAGTCTCCGCGCATACGGAGGCCGTGCATCGCTCGGCCGTGTTCCTCCTCGCGATGAGGAAGATGTTCGACTTCTAGATCACCAGTTGATCGCACTGACGATGTTCGAGAAGTCGTCGGTCCACGGTCTACCGTTTGGCCCCGAGGTCAACGGCTTCCAACCCTGATATCGTTCCAGGAATGCGAGGTCACGCGGCTGCCGCGCGATTGCGACCCATTCGGAGGCGGCGGCGCCATCGTTAGCCTCCTGCACGGTCGGATCGTAGCTCTCATATTTGGCAACCGCATCGACACTGGTTACAAGATTCGCGACGACTGGCGCGAGGTTCAACGTCATGTTGCTGATGTGGAAGATTAAAACTCCGTGCTCACTCAGTTTGTCGAGATAGAGAGTTAGAGCTTGTTTCGTAAGAAGATGGATCGGAATCGAATCGGAACTGAAAGCGTCGATGATCAGGGCGTCGTAGTAGCCGTTAGGTCTCTCCTTAAGCGACAGTCTGCCGTCGCCCAAAATAATCCTGGTGTCGGATCCGCCGTCCTCCAAGTATCGAAAATAGCGAGGGTCACGCGCTATTCGCTCTACGCCTTCATCGATTTCATAAAACGTCCATTCCTGGCCGGGCTTTCGATAGCAAACCAGTGCGCCCGTCCCTAGTCCTACAACTCCCACGGTTCTAGTCTCGCCGACAGCTTCGAAAATTTGACCTATCGGTCCGGATCTCGCGTAGTACATTAGCGGTTCCAGGCGACGCTCGGGGTCCACGAACTCGGCGCCATGAGATGTCGTGCCATGAAACAACTGGATCTTGCGGCCGCTATCCATGAACTTCACTTTAAGCACACCGTAGAAGGTTCTTTCCTGATGTAAAACTCCAACCGATCCGTTCACTGCGGCAGCACCGAAAATGACCGCTAGCAGGGCTAGAGCAAAGCGAACTGGTCGTTCCCCACAGCTATAGAGCAGCTTGAAAACCAGAATGAAGAAGAACAAGCGGACAACCAATCCGGGCACGAGTCTCATGTCCATCCAGTGATAAGTCGCAAGTGCAACGATACCGGCCAGGATCGCGGGTGTAACCAGGTCACGCACATTTGGCCTGGGCGACTTCTTCCCGACGAACATTCGTAACGCACACGCCGCTGCCAAGGCGAGATAGTACTCATAGATGGAAGAGAAGATCAGCGGTGCAATCAACGCATTGAAGATTCCGCCGGCGGCTCCGCCTATCGAGACGCAGAAGTAGAATTGTGTAACCCGAGCGGCATCAGGTCTGCGGTTGGCGAGTTCGGTATGGCATACCAGTGCGATCAGAAAAAACGTCGCCAGGTGAGCCAAACAAGCCGGGATAGTGGGCACCGCCACGCTGAATATCAGAGGATTGAGGATCAGGATTGAAACTACGCGAAGTCCGATCGCCTCAGCGTTGAATACGCGCTGCGAATCTATGAGTTGGCGTTTACTGAACGCCACAATGAATGACAGCAGGTAAAGTGCCAGTGGCAAAACCCACAACAGCGGAGCGGACGCAAGATCAGTGGTGATGTATGACGTAACACCTAACAACAAGCTGGACGGAACAAATGCCAACGAGATCCATATGAGCTGCCGACGCCATCCCAAGTCCTCAGGAGTTGAGGCTGACCTGGGCTGGATGGGGTCATCGATCGTTGCAGCGGATCGCAGCGGCAGCGCGCATATTCCGACAAGAATAATCAAGAGGAAGTAACATCCCGTCCAGAGTCGGCTTTGTGCGGCGAGGTTGAGTGAGGGCTCCAGCAGGAATGGGAACCCGAGCAGCGCGAGCAGGCTTCCGCAGTTGCTCGCCGCGTATAAGAAATATGGGTCATTCGCCAGTCGATTCCTGCTTCTGGCAAACCAGGCCTGAAGCAGCGGCGCCGACGACGACAGCGCAAAAAACGGCCATCCTACCGAGAGCGCCAGAAGTCCGATCAGCCAAAGGATCGGAGAATGGTCGGTCGGAGGAGTCCTGCTCTGTCCGATCGCGAGCGGAAGGAAGAGCACGCCGCCGAGCAGAACTACACCATGAATCCAGGGCTGTCGCCTTGGTATGGCGAACCGAGTAAGGACGTGTGCGTAGGCATACCCTGCGAGGAGCACGATCTGAAAGAACATCATCGCCGTGTTCCACACCGACGACGAGCCACCCAACCGCGGAAGCACCATCTTCGTGAACAGCGGTTGCACCCACATCAACAGGAAGGCGCTGAGAAAAAGCACCCCGACATAAAGACCGATTAATCCATAGTCCAACGTCTCGGGGGTGTTGCGGTCGAGGTCTTCTCCTGGATAGGGACGCGTCGTGGAGCCAATGCCACTAGCAACAGGACTCGATTCGAAGGTGCTTAGTTCGGCCTTCATCTAAGGCCCGACCAAAGCAACTATCGCTCCAAAATGCGTCCTCCGATCGCATTGTGGATGCGGGTTTAGATGCGTCTACACGCGTCGCGGGGAGTTACGGGTTTATATCGATGGTCCCATATCTCGGACGATGAATGTTGTGTGGCATCGCTGATGAAACTGTAGCTGAACCGCAACCGACCAATGCGGACGAAAGCGTTTCCGAGTTCGTCAGCGCGATCTCATCCGTCGTCATGGTGCGTACCACCAATCTGCGCCTTGTCTGCTTGTGCGTGGGACAAACCACGCTCGTTGCCTCACTGGTGTCTTAGCGCAAAGACAACCGTCTCCCATCCTCCCGAGTTCATCGAGCCGGTGTCAGCCGGCACGATGCCCGCAGCACCAAGCGATTTGTCGCCGACCGCGGAACCAAAATACCAACCGTTCACGTATTGCTGGAGAATGCGTCGGGTCAAATCACCGGGCAGAGCCAAGCCGGTATTCTCGGTGCAGTAGAAGCCTACGTATGTATCGTTGTTCGAAGTATCGCTGATCGAGCACAAAGTGGGGCTGCCATTGTATCCACTAGCGAGGCAGCTGCCGTCCTCGGTCGATACCGAAGTCACTCCCCGGTAGGCGAGCATACCGCCTGATTCGTACGCAGTGCCGCTGAAGGACCACGTATAGCTCGCACCCGGCGCATCGCCGTTGGCGAAGCGATACCAGACCGTCTCGATGCCGCTGTTGCTCGAGGCGGAGCTTTGCAGCAGTTGCCATCCGCTGGGAGGCGTCGCGCTCTTCGTATGCCAGTACGAATAGAAGGCCAGCAGCAGGTCGCCATTCTGCACGTTGCTCGGTACCGTCATCCTGGTCGAAGTGGTGCTGGTCGACCCGACGAAGGTGATCGAGGCTGGTGCAGCGGTCGCCGTGGCAGTCGCCGTCGCGGTGTTGGTGGCGGTCGCCATCGCAGGCGGTGGAGCGATCGTCGGCACCACCGTCGCGGTTGCGGTGGCTGTCGCGGTCACAGTTGCGGTCGCCGTAGCAGTTGAAGTCGCGGTGGCAGTAGCGGTCGCGGTGCGCGTGGCCGTCAGGGTCGCAGTGACAGTTGGCGTTGCGGTCGCTGTCGCGGTCAAAGTTGCGGTCGCCGTAACTGTCGAAGTCGCGGTCGCCGTCGCAGTTGTGGTGGCAGTAGGCGTCGGGGTGACCGTTGGCGTTGAGGTCGATGTAGCCGTGACTGTCGCGGTTGCAGACGGCGTCCCGGTTGGCGTCGCAGTAGTGGTCGCCGTTGGCGTGGCTACCGGGTTCGAATTTAAGTTGAGCGTGTCAAGCGCAAAGTCCGAAACAGACCCCATCGCGCTCGTCAGGGTTACCACCATCGATGCGATATTGGGTCCCGTGCTGTCCGTAATTCCAAGGAAAACCGCGTCGCCGTTGGAGTCGCTACTTTCGGCAAAGGTTCCCAAAGATGCGCCGGCGCTGTTGAAAGCCTCAATCTCCGCCATAAATGTGGAAGGGCCGTCCCCCTGGATATAGAGGCCGGCGGTCGCCACTGGACGTCCCAAACTGATGGTTACGGGACCATTGCCGCCATTGTTTCCGTTGGAAGTCCAGATGAGGGTGTCACCTGGCGGTACGCCGCTGCCGGACCAGCTACATGAGGAAGCGGGACACGCCACCGCTACCACACTGTTTGGACCAACAAGAGTTACGGTAGCCGAGTTCCCATTTCCCGAAACGGCGTTGAAAGTCTGGGGCAGAACTGTTCCGTTGGAGCCTAGCTGGGACCATGGCACTGAATCATTGGCACTTAGCCCCGACGCCGATGTGACGAGCGAGAGCGAATCGGCACGAGCTGCACTTGTCATGAACACGAGAGGCGCAAATGTGAACAAAACGCCCAGAAAGAACTGCCATGGTCTGCTGCGACCGGTGGCGCTCATCGGCCCACCTCGCAAACCGAAGCAGATTCTATCGAATATAACGAATTGTCAACAAAAATAGCCAAAAGTAAGCAGGCGGTGCCCACAACCGAATCGAGGACGTCGATTATCGGCACCGCGAGAAAGACCGCAACCAACCCTGTGGCGAACGATTTCCCCCGCTTCAACCTTTTTCCCCGCCGCGACCATTATCACGGCGAATCACCGTATCGCAATGAAGCCGACGAGCGAAAGAAGCCTCGATTTCAATTGCAGATCGAGACTTCGATAATCGCCATCGCGAAAGGTCTGTGCCCTCACTGCGAACCATAACTTTGACGTGCCCTCGGTTGATCCGAGTCCGGCGAAGGAGTACGCGCGACGTGAATGATCGGTGGAGCTGTCGACCATAGCCCTTACCGTCCTGGGACAATGGACTCGCGAAAGTGGTTGAAGGTGCGGGGCCGTGCCCATGCCCATAGCCAGGCGTACGGTGGAATGTCCGAATATCTTTACGCCCCGCATTAGTAAGGTAACCACGAAACGGGGTACGGCCGAGCCGCGTAGTCAACGAGAAAAAATGCTGGATTATTATTTGGTGCGCCGTCCGAGACTCGAACTCGGGACCCGCTGATTAAGAGTCAGCTGCTCTACCAACTGAGCTAACGGCGCATCGCGAACCGCTTTTCGTAGCAGGTTTGGGTGGGGTGAGTGAAGGGGATTGAACCCTCGACACCTGGAGCCACAATCCAGTGCTCTACCAACTGAGCTACACTCACCGCCGTATCGAACTCTAGCCGAACTCTTGCAAAGATCCAAAAATCGCACAGCGCACGATGCGATGATTCCTGTTGCGCATCCCACGCCGATCCCTTTGGTGGCGCGCCAGAAGGGATTCGAACCCCTGACCCGCGGCTTAGAAGGCCGCTGCTCTAGTCCATCTGAGCTACTGGCGCTATGGTCGGGGCGACTGGATTCGAACCAGCGACCCCCTGCGCCCAAGGCAGGTGCGCTACCAGGCTGCGCCACGCCCCGACACTTCCGTTTCTATCGAGCCGCATACTCTAACAGCGATGCCCGGCGTAAGAAAGCCGATGTTGTGGGATGCGCTTGATCTCGGGGCACCGCGGTGGATAACCGCAGTCGCGTCGATGCTGGTCGGGCATTCGCTGCATGGAGGAGCAGTCGCCCCGCGATGCGCGACTTCAGGATCGCCAAAATCCAGCGACAATACGCGATGCGCTAGCAAATTGCGAAAGTGCCGATTTATCGCACAGTTGCGACGGATCTCAGGCAGTTGTGAACAGGCGCTTTCGCATTTCACAAAAAAATCGTCGATGCTCAGTTCAATAAATCCCACGCATTTCGCGCGGCACACCGATTGCTCAATCATCCACTCGGCGCTGGCGAATCTCTCCCCCGAGAACCCTTTTTCAGCGCCTGTCCCCAAGCTGGCCGGGCTAATAGTCGTAGGTCGCCCCAACTTACGATGTACATTTAGCCCGGCCTTTTCTATTTCCCCGACGACGACACCTCGTCAACCGATACCTGTCCGTTGGCCGCGATATGGTGGCCGTTCGCGGACACCTGTCCATTCATCGATATATGTCCAATCGTCGCCGAAACCTCAGCTCCATATGGAGATGGCGCGGGGCGGCGCTTTCGCGAGGGCGTGGGCAGGCGCGCGAGACGCCGGCGACGCGTATGGAATTGCTTCATCGGCAAATCTGACGGCGCCAGCGATTCCAACCGGCGGCGCAGCCAGTCCGCATTGATGCCGAGAAACGCGCAGATCGATTCGAAGGAGAACACGCCCGCCACGCCACGCGCGAAGAACCATTTGCGCGCATCGACGAATTCCGCCCGCTTCGCCCCGCTGCGGCAGTTCTTCGCCCGCACGTAGCATCGCAACGCATCTTCGAGAATCGCGAAGAAGAGCCGGAACTCGCCGCTCGGCGTGTTTCCACCTGCTACTCGATCGTAGTACTGGACCGGTAGCAGGATATCGCAATCGCTAGCGTCCGGCCGCCGCCGCATCCCATTCTTGGCATGCGCAGGCTCCTGAAAATTGTTCTGATCCCCCATTTTTTCCTCGTCCAAAAAAAATCCCGCGATTCATTGCGAATCGCGGCATCCCGAGACGTATGACGCGCATCATCGGCATGCTGGACACGAACAAAAAACGGCTGCCCGGATAGCATTCGAATAGATCGATTTCGGCTAGCTCGCTTTCGGCTAGCTCGCTTTGGGATAGATACGGACGCCCACCGAAGTCGGTTTGCGCTGGATTCGATACGGTCCGCCACTCGCTGCTCATACGGGTCGCGGTGCCGCTAATGCCACGAGAAAAGGTCATCTACCCTAAAATTTCATGATCCGGGCAACTGCCAATTAACCCACCGGACTGGGTAAAGTAACCTTAAATACCATAAAGAAGCATCGTGAAAGAAGGGATGCGGTGCCTAGGGATGTCTTATTTATGGCACACGCTCGGCGCTGTCGTCAGAAATCACTTTGGCTAGTCTAAAACTAACCAGAAATGACTAGGAAATACGTGGGATAATCATCGCAATGACATATGTCGGTCGCGATCGCACAACTTCAGCTTATCCGCCGAAGAAGGCCAATAAGCGTTCGATCAATGCCTCGGGCGCTTCCTCAGGAATGAAATGCCCGCAATCGAGTCCCTCGCCGCGCACATCGGTTGCCCACGATTTCCAGATCTCCAGCATCGCGTTGCCACGCCGCCCGCGCGCGCCCCACAGCGCCAGCAGCGGCATTGTGAGCTTTTTTCCGGCGGCACGATCGGCCTCATCGAATTTGCAGTCGCACGTGATGCCCGCGCGATAGTCCTCGCACGTCGCGTGAATCACCTCGGGATCGCGAAATGATTTGCGATACGCCTCGAGCGCTTCGGGAGCGAACGTCCCACTGCCGCGCCAGCTCTGGAGCGAATGCTCGAGGAAATAGTCGGGGTCCTTGCCGATGAGAGTTTCGGGAAACGGCGCCGGCTGGGTGAGGAAGTACCAATGATACATCGCGCGCGCAACGAATCGGTCCGCGCGCTCGAACTGTTCCAGCGTCGGGATGATGTCGAGCGTCGCCACGCGCCGCACCCGCGCCGGATGGTCGAGCGCGAGGCGATAGGTCACGCGCGCGCCGCGATCGTGACCGACCACATCGAAGCGATCGTAGCCGAGCGCGCTCATCACCTCGACCATATCGAGCGCCATCGCGCGCTTCGAATACGGCAGATGTTCGGCGTCGGTAGGCGGCTTGCTGCTGTCGCCATATCCGCGCAGGTCGGGAATCACGAGGGTGAACTGCTGCGCCAGCCTCGGCGCGACCTTATGCCAGATGACGTGGTTCTGCGGATATCCATGGATGAGGAGCAAGGGCGCGCCCTTGCCGCCGGTGACCAGATTGATTTCCGCACCCGAAGTTTTGATGCGCTGGTTGGTAAATCCTTCGAACATATGGCGGCCCTCCCGACGATGCTCTTCACGCATAGCGCGTCGAACGGATCGCAGCCAGCGCAAAAATCACGCAGCGACAATTCGTCCCGCCGGAATTCCGATCCGTGTAGGAGCGGTTCGCGAAGCGCCCCGCTTGGAATCCTCGGATGGCTTCGTCGATGCTCCCGTCTGTCATCCCAAGCGAGGCTGACGAGTCGAGAGGTTCCTGCCGAGGTACTATTCTCGCCGGGCCTTCCCGACCATCGAGGAGAAACGCACCGTCATCAAAGCTAAACTAATGGCAATCCTTGAAGTTGAGATGCCGTAACTTGCCAGAGGACATTTTTGAAATCGAACTTCATTCGCGAGCAACCTCGCGGCCCTGTGGCGGAGGCCGTCGACTTGCTCTCACCGCCGTACGATGTGGTAAGAACTGGTCCTCGGAGGCAACGATCCGTTATGCCGCTACTTGGAGCAATATGCCACGTTGGTATCACGGTCAGCGATCTCGATGGCGCTATGGAGTTCTTCAGGCCGTTCTTGGAGTTCCTCGGCTATGAGATTTGGGATGAGGAACGGAATCCGAATGGGCAGCGCCTTAGAGTGACGGTCAACCATGGGAACGGCGCGGTGTTAACTCTCTGGGAAGCAAAGCCTGAGTTTGCCAAGCATCCATTCGAGGTTTACGAGGTAGGGCTGCATCACATCGCCTTCTACACCGACACCCCTGAGCAGGTTGATCAGGCATGCGAGCTAGCGAAGCGCCTCGGTGCGAAGGTCCTCGATGGTCCCGGCGAGTTCCCGTACGATCCGGAAGGCTGGTATGCGGTGTACTTTCTCGGACCGGATGGACTCAAGTTCGAGGTAGTCCATCAGCCATCAACCGTGAAGAGGTATGCGGAGATGATGCGTATCGCCGAGCAAGTGATGAAACATTGATCTCGACCAGTTCGCTACGCCTCCCGGTCTTCACCGGAGCGGCGAGCAGGCCGGCCTTGCGTTTATCTTTAAGTCTGAAAGCTCTCGCCATTGATGCTGACGATGATCGAATGGTGCAGGATGCGATCGAGCATCGCCACCGTATTCCCTGTGCCTCGTCAAGCGACAGGGCGTTAACCCGCGAAAAAAGAAGGTGGTATCGTTTCTCCTATGAGTAAACTCAAAGCTTTGGAGAAGAGGGTCTCCGCTCTCTCAGCCGAAGAACTGGCAGAGTTTCGGCGGTGGTTTGCCGAGTTTGACGCCGCCCTATGGGATCGCCACCTCGAGTGAGACGTAAAGGCGGGCAAACTCGACGCGCTCGCCGATGAAGCGCTTCGCGACCATGCGCAGGGCAAATCCACCGAGAACTATTTTGAGGCACTTTGCCTCTCCGAAGTTTTCGATGCGCCGATTGGATCGCTACGCGAAGGAGGATTCGACCTGCGTCACACGGACACCCCTACCGGTTCGAAAATCATGGCGATGTTCCGCTGCGATCGTCGCACCGTCTGTCGCGGATGTTGTTGACCCTCATCGACGGCTGCGACCTTGGAACTCGTAGGGGCCGTCCTTGCGACGACCCGTTGAATCCTCGATGGCTTGGGTCCTTTCAACATCGCATCCATTCAAGATGCGATGGCGATGATTTCTCGTGATCATATTTGCGATTGCGCTTCGAATTGGGTGCGCTTCGCGCGTTTCAGGATTTGAGCGCTGGATTCGTTGCGAGCACGATCCGGTTCAACTGCTTTCTACGCGCTATCAGCGATCAGCATGTCGTCGCTCTTGTAGGTGAGAGCTAATTTGCCTTGATTCGAATCGTCGCGAGTCGGAAACGCTCTTTCGAAAAGTCTTTCAAATGTGCGCCAATTCGGTGCAGACCGCATCAGTGTCGTAACCGCTATAAGTTGCTTTTCTAGATGTGGATTACCGATATCTTTCGAAAGATGCTTCCAGTGGGGACGTTTCCGGAGTCCTTTTTCATTGGCAGGATTGACTTTTTTCAATTCTTCCCAGACTCCGGGAGGAAGCTGTTGATAAACGAGACGCGCGGTCAATTGACTCAGCAGCCTCGGTCGTTTTACGGAGGGCGGGCTGTATTGCCAACCGTGAAGGCGGAACAATTCCTTGTAGAATTCTTCCGGAAATCTTTTTGTCCACGGCAATGGAATCAGCTCGGGGTTGATGTACGCCTCCAAGATTTTGTGAAGTTCGTCGCGATCGCGTCGCGCTTGATGTCCGGTGACCTCATCTATCAGAGCGATGATGCCGACGCCCGCGAGAGCTTTTAAGAGGATCTCGCATTTCGCTGCAACATGGGTTTGGCTCGGCAACAATTTTTTGGCCAATTTCGCATCGACAAAAACCTTACAAATCTCAGGCAACAGTCTCGCGTCATAGCCGAAGGCCCTCGGCCCACCTCTGTCTGCTAGCGGTCGAAAGAGAATAGGAGTCGTCGACCTAAATAAATCCTCAGAAATAAATGGTCTTAGGTTCTTCGCTGCCAAAAATGCTGGGGGATTGTCGACCACGGATGCACCTTGTCCGCCCTTCGCTTTCTTTGCTCTCCCAATGGCGTGAAGCACGCCCTCTTGAGTAAGGACGCGCCTTCCGTCCTCTAGGACTGCGCAGGGGATATCGGCATCGCCGATTCGAAGGATCTTGGTTTCCGTAATTGCCTGCGGCACGTTGCTCCAACGCGATTCCGCTGCTTTTCGGGCAATCTCGCTACGCTTTTCCGGCGGCAGACTTTCGGCTCTGGCGATGCCACCCTTCGATTGGAAATTCACCTCATCCGGCATATGCTTGCTCCTCATCGACAATGCTTGCACTAAGACATTAGACATTAGCAAGCATTAAGTCAACAACTCTTGCTTGCTATCTTTACCAGAACCCGCTAACTGACTGCGGGGAGGAGCATACAATCAGTGAACCCAACGGCGACGGCTACAGCAACAGCGGTAGCAATTCAGGCAGCCCAACAAATTGCGGAAGTGGCCTCAGTTTCAGGGACATGGCCATGGCTCGATGGAGTC
>Ga0070735_10005162_pt1 | contig 10888 bp, 10 predicted proteins | sample Coa_R1_FD_66443 | JGI IMG/M metagenome (GOLD analysis project Ga0070735, IMG submission 66443) | Surface soil microbial communities from Centralia Pennsylvania, which are recovering from an underground coalmine fire - Coalmine... | ecosystem: Environmental > Terrestrial > Soil > Unclassified ... | reverse complement strand
CTCGGCACCGTGCTGTGGAAGGGCGGCCAGGTCAACGGCGTCAATCAGCCGGCAGTGATTACGTCGGCGAATCAACCAAGTTTGTTGCTGCTCAACGCGCCTTTCAGCAACCTGGGCAACACGCCGTTTACTTACCTCAGCGGCAATCAGATTGTGACGTCGGGCATCGTCGCGGCGCAGGGAACCGGGCGCGTCGAGACATATCTGCTCACGCCGAGCGGGCCAAGCTTGGCGGCGACCAGCGGGGGGTCCGTGCCGACCGGCACGCTCAACTATGCGATTCAGTGGATCGATGTGGACGGAAATTATTCGCCGCTGAGCCCGAGCACGAGCATCACGATTTCGAGCGGCACGCAGACCGTGACCGTGACGCCGCCGGCGACGCCCGCCGGAGCTGTGGCCTGGGTCGCCTATCGCAACGGCGCCGAGGTCAATGCGCCGCCCGGCGGATGCACGACCGGCGCGATTCCGGTGGCGACGAATTACGTCGATACATTCAGTTTTACGTGCGGCCAGCAAGTGCGCGCAGCGTCCGCGGGAATCTCGATCCTCGGGCCGAATGGCGTATCGGGCCCGGCGCTGCGCTTGGTGAGCAACGGCAACACGATGACGTTTTCGCAAGCGCTGAGCGCGAGTCGCAGCGTGACAATTCCGGACTTGAGCGGAACCATTCCAACGACGGGCTACGTCAACTCGGCGTTCGACAATGCGACCCGAGCGAACGGCGCGATCGGCTCGAACTGGACGATCTCGCAGAACAATTTCAACATCGCCGGCAACGCAATCCAGGGCAGCAACTCAGCCGCAAACAACACGGCATTCTGGAGCGCGAACACTTTCGCGGCTGGCGCCCAGTTTTCGCAGGTGACGATCGCGTCGCTGAACGGTACGACCGATTTTCCCGGCGTCGCGGTCAATGTCAGCGGGACATCGACGACGACGCAGGGCTACGACTGCGTCGAAGATACGACGAATATCTTCATGCAGAAAATTGCCGGTAGCGGATCGAACACAACACTCACGAGCACGACGATCACAGGCTCCGCTGGCGACGTACTGCGACTCGAAAACGACGGCGCAGGACATTTGGTCTGCTATCAGAACGGCGTGTCGAAGCTGACTGCTACCGACACAAGCTTCGCGGGTGGACAACCAGGACTGCTGCAAAGCGGCAACGTCGCAACGATGGCGAATTGGTCCGGCGGCAATCTGCATCCGCTCTCACAGCTCGACATCGAAGCCGACTACACGAAAGGCCAGCACCTCGGCGGAAATTTCTTCAGCTGCACAATGAGCGCCGGGACGTCCTGCACCGCAACGCTGACATCAGCCACCTGGCACGCCTGCATCGCGCAGGTCCAAAGCACCACCGCGACTTCGTCTGCGTGCTCGATTTCAGGAACAACCGTCACAGTCACGGCGGGCGCAAGCAATTCCTCAAAGTGGGGAATCCTCGTTTACTAGGCTCCGTTCGTGCATCTCGCTTGGCTGTCGAAGCAAGAAAAACAGTTTTGCAACAGAGGAAAAAAAACTTGATGACACATCTAATCGCACAACAAGCGGCGGACACCGTCGCGCTCGTCAACATCTCCACCGAAAAGTGGCCGCCGCGTCATCGCACGTATTTCGGCTCGCTCGAGATTCGTTCGCCGGAATCGAGCGATACGTTCGCGATTACGCCGATTCGCGGCTGCAATGGCGTCATGGATCTCGGCGACAAGCGCACGATGGAATACCGCATCACCGCTCGCGAGATCGCGGAAGACATTGCGCGCGAACTGAACGGCGATTCGGGGGAGGCAAGTTACCACGGCGTGTTTGTCGCAGCGGGCGACTTGCCTACGGAGAACGAACTCACCGAAGCGCGGAGCCGGCTCGAGGCTTTCCATCGCAAGCTGGTCGCTGCCGCCGACCTCGAGTGGGAGCGCACGAAGAATCCGATGTTCATCACGGATTTGGAGCGGCGCGCGGCGCGAAGTCTCGGAGTGGAAAAGCCGTGGCTCTACGATCCGAAGCCGATGGCGGATTGTCCGGTGTGCGCGGAAAAGATCAAGCACGGCGTGGCGGTGTGCCGTTCGTGCGGCGCTATTCTCGATCGCGAGAAGGCCGCGCAGTATGGCCTGGTGCCGACACAAGGCGCGCTGACCACGCAGATGCATCACTCACACGAGAATAAATAAAAAAGGCGGCGATTTCTCGCCGCCTAAACTGGACGGTACCTGCGAAGCACTCCTAGTGTAGCAGGCCATCAAGTTATGTCAAGTCGATAGACGGTACCGTCGCGTAATCAATGCGCACCGAGGAACCAGGCGGAGAGCAGGAGACTTGAACTCCCGGGCTGCAGAGCCCTCGGTACTTCGCAGGTACCGTCCAGTACCCCCACTGGCAGTACTCTCCGAAACGTACCTGCGCATTTTATATATACCATAGCTTTAGATAACTTTACAATAATATGACTACAGCCGGCTCATTCGACGCGCCCATCGAAATCTTCGGCGGCCTCGTCACCGACATGTCTCCCGCCGATCTGCCGCACGGCGTCTCGCCCGATTGCCAGGACGTCGTCTTCAGCAACGGCAACGTGCTCACGCGTCCCGGCTTGCAGCCGCTCTTCGGCCCGCTCGCTGGCAATCCGACGATCAATTACATCAAGACCTACGAGACGCTCAACGCCACCCTCCGCACGATGGTGCTCGATTCCAACGGCAACCTCTACAAAGAGACCACGCCCGGCACGCTCGCAACCGTCGCCACCGATCTCGCACAAAATTCTTACGCGAACTCGACCACGATCTTCGGCCGCGAATACATGGCGTTCAGCGACGGTAAAGTCGGCGACGATCTCCCGCGCCAATACGACGACACGAATTTCGATCGCGTCAGCCAGATCGGACCCGCCGGGGCCCCGTCGGTCGTCGAAGAAAACACGCTCGTCGCAATCGCCGCTCCATCCACCGGCGCGACGCAGCCCTCCGCGGTCACCATCGTCGCCAGTCCAGCCGGAGCCAGCGAGAACGGTTTCCTCGTCACCATCACCACAGTCGGTGCGCACGGACTCGTCGCAGGCCAACTAGTCACGATCGCCGGTGTCGGCGTCACGAGCTACAACGGCACGTATCCCGTTGTCAGTATTCTCAGCAGCACGCAATTCACATATCTCGCTGGCGCAAGCGGCCTCGCGAATTCCGGCGGCGGCACCGCGGCATCGGCCACAGCGACAATCCTTACGCTCACGCCGCACAACCTCAGCGCCGGCCAACTCGTAACGATCGCTGGCGTCGTCGTCACCGGCTACAACGGCACATTCACCGTCGCGAGCGTTCCCGACGCCACGCATTTCACGTACGCCGCCGCATCCGGCGGCCTCGCGCCATCCGGCGGAGGCACCGCAGCCGCCGCGGGCAATATCGACAGCGGCGTGCATCAAGTCTGCGTGATGTTTCAAACGCGCCAGGGCTATCTCACCGCGCCCGGCCCCGCGACAAGTTGGACCGCAAGCGGCGCGAAACGCGCCGTCGTGACAAACATTCCCACCGGCCCGTCGAACGTCACCGCTCGCATCCTCTGCTTCACCGGTGCAGGCGGCGACAGTTTTTTCTACGTCGGTTCCGGCGCGTCGCTCTTCAGCGGCAACATGATCATCAGCGACAACACGACGACCAGCATCACCATCGATTTTTCCGACGCGATTCTGCTCGCCGGCACCAACGTCGATAACATGTTTCGCTTGGTCGAGCTCGGCGACTCCGCCGGTGTAATCGATTACGCCGAGCGATTGTTCTGGTGGGGCGAGCGCAACCGCATCACAAATTTCGCAAACTTGAGTTTCGACGGCGGCTTCACCGGTCCGTCATTGCCGCACTATCCGCTCGGCTGGACGCCCGACCCAACGTTCGCACTCGGCGGCACCGACGAGCAATCGAACTCCGTGTGGGGCGCGGCGTATTCAATCGTCGGCAACGGGACGACTAACGTGCGCGGCCTCATCACACAAAGCGCGGCGAAAGATTCTCTCGGCGCGCCGCTATTGCAGGCGAACACCGACTACACCGTTCGCGCGCGCGTCGCGATCAATTCCACGCTTTCGCAAGGCACGCTGCACATTCATCTCTTCAGCCCGATCGCAGGCATCAGTACGACTGGCTTGCAGCTGAATGTGTCTCAGCTTTCGACGGCGTACGCCGAATTCTCAGCGCAGCTCACCGCGCCGCTCACCACCATTCCGTCCGATCTCGTTCTCCGCGTTTACGGCGACGGCACGCCCACGCTCAACGGAGCGTTTTTCATCGATTGCATCGAGATCACGCCAACCGCCCAGCCTGTGAACGCGTCGATCGTTCGCGCCAGCCGCGTCGAAGATCCCGAGAGCTTCGACGGCATCGACGGCCTGCTCAGCATCGCCGAAAACAACGGCCAGGCGATCCGTGCCGCGTTCAAGCTGCGCGAGCGGCTCTACTTCGTCAAAGAGCATTCGCTCTACGCCACGCAAGATGACGGCACCAACGAGCCTGCGCTCTGGAGCATCTCCGAAATTTCGCGCAAGCTCGGCACGCCGTCGGTTCGCGGCGTCGGCATCGGTGAAGACTGGGTCGTCATCGCACATCGCACCGGGCTTTATCTTTTCAGCGGCGGCGAGCCGATCAAGATTTCGCAGGAAATCCAGCCGACGTGGAACACGATTAACTGGCAATACGGCCACACGTTGTGGGTTACGGTCGATACCAGAGAGCGCCGCATCTTCATCGGCGCACCGATCGGCACCGCGACTTCGCCGAACAAAATTATCGTGCTCGACTATCGCGATCTCGACAGTGCGGAGGATATCGCCGGGCGCCCGCCGATCAACATCACTTACACTGGACGAAAAACCGCGACCGACAAAACCCGCAAGTGGTCGCTGTGGACGGTCGCCGCAAATTCCTGCTCGCTGATCGAGCGACCCGACGGCACAACGCAAGTCTTGATGGGCGGCGGCATCCCCGGAATCGGCGGTGGCGGAGCGACAGGGAAGGTCTACCTCGTCAGCGCCTCACAACTCAGCGACGACGGCAACGCCATCCCCAGCTACTACACGACGCACTTTTTCCCCGAACGCGCCGTCGAGCAAACTCTCGACCTCGGCGCGCACCGAAAATTGTTCAGCTATCTCACGATGTACGTCGAAGGCGCCGGATCGCTCTCGCTCACCAGCTTCACCGAAACGCAAAGCGCGCCGCAGGCACAGCCGTCGCTGCCGCTGAGTTCGCCCTCAACGCGCGACCTCGAACTGCCCATCAACATCCTCGGTGAACGCGTCGCTTTCCAAGTCGCCACAAATCAATCCGGCGCCTGGTTCCGCCTGCAAAAATTCATCCCCAGCGTCCGCCCCGACCCATGGTCCCCCGTCCGCGGTTTCAACTGAAATAGTTTGCAAGGGCTAGAAAGAAGTCAGACAAGTAACGATTCGGTTCGCAAGGCATTAGCGTGCTATAAAGAAGTCGCAGACACACGCCATGCCGGACGACTTCAACCCGATAAAGTATCTCACCGAGATCGGGGGCGTCTTTAAGTTTGGGAGTGGTGTCTTGGGCAAGTCGTCGATCGCACTCGGCATTCTCCTTGTAGGGGTACTGATAGCCGTTTGGCGGTTACATTCGGACTTGGCTATTATCGGCGCCCTAGTTTTCGGGGCTTCAGTTTTCTTTCTTTGGTTTCATCGCGTATTGAAGTTCGCGAGCGATCATCCCGATTTGGCGCTTCTTGACGGTGCGGAGTGGACCGGCTGGAAACGTTTTGAAGCAGCGGCGAAGGGGATTTCGCCTACTGGCGACCAACGGATACCTTCGACATCGCCACAACTTTCAGAGCCCGACGACACTTCGTCCAATCAGCTCTCCGACTGATGGCTAAATTTCTGCATATCGGATTCGCTTGGGTCGGTCAGCCGAAGACTAAGGCACTAGAACCCCTGTTCAACCGACACGCCTTGGATTGGGTCCGATACGCATCGAATTGCTGGATCGTGTGGACAAACGAGAATCCAGGTTCCTGGTTCGATCGAATCAAACCGCATTTGGGACCGAACGACCAACTTTTGATTTCGGAACTCGACCGCAACATAGGCACCAGCCAAGGTTGGATGCCCGCGTTCATTTGGGACTGGATTAACAAGTCTAGGCTGTAATCCCGAATTCAGCGCTCATTCCATTGTTCGCCGCGCTAACGCGGCTTCGGACCGACAGCTCATCGAAAATGCTAACCGTCGCACAACTCGCGCCGCTAAAGGATCGCGATCCGTATCTCTACGAGACGCTCACGAAAATTGTGTCCGCGGTGAACTCCGCAAGCCAGGCGGCCGGCGTCGATAGCTCAACGCCGTCGCCCGCGCCAACACCGATCGCGTCGATCAACGTGCAAGCCTCCAACGGCTGGTTCGATGTGTCGATCACCGATCCGAGCGATTCTCGCCCCGGCTTGTTTTATTTCGCCGAATCCGACACAACGCCGTCATTCAGCGCGCCGCGCGTCTATTTTCTGGGCGCGAGCCGCAATCTCTACGTCCAGCTCGGCAACCAAACGCTCTACTGGCGCGCATTCAGCCAATACATCGGCTCGACGGCATCATCACCACGCACATTCGGCTCGCCACCCACAGCAGTTGTCGGCGGCGGCGCCAGCGGCCCGGTCCCGCAACCCTCGAAGGGAAGCGGCGCCTTCCCCAACGGCCTCCAGCGCGGCGGCAACGGCTTCGGCGTCACCTCCGGCGCCCGCATCACAAAATCTTCAAGTTTGTAGTCGCACGATGCTCGCTGTCCGTCAGTCGCACAACGAGTTGGCCGCCAAGATGGCCGTTGGGTGCCGCACCCTTCTGCTTTTGAAGGGTGCGGGTTTAGATTCAGCACCACCAACCAACAAAAGTCTCGGGCCTTGTCGCGGCGTTCAATCGCTCGTGAATTCGATATCGCACCACAATGCAAGTCCGCGAATACAAAGAATCCGACCTCGCCCGGCTCAAAGCAATTCACGCATCGCAAGGTTTCAACTACGCATTCCCCGATCTCAGCAGCCCGCTGTTCCTCACGAAGCTGGTCCTAACCGACAGCGATGAAAATCGCGAGCAGCAAGACTCAGACTCCACTACCGACTCAAACGAAAAAATTCTCGGCGCCGCATTCCTCCGCCTAACCGCGGAAGCCTACTTACTCCTCGATCCGAAAATCGGCGCACCACGCGACCGCTGGGATTCGATACTCGCGCTCCACGCTGCAACTCATCGCGACGCCTGGCAGCGCGGCCTCGAAGACGTCCACGCCTGGCTGCCGCCGCCAATCGCGAAAAAATTCGGCCGCCGCCTCCACCGCCTCGGCTGGATCCGCGACGACACATACACGCCTTACTGCAAACGCCTCGACGCAACCAAATACTGACGCAACGAAGTAATGAAGTAACGACGCAACGACAGACCGAGCCTACCTCTACAACCGCGAGCCAAAAACTCGCGTCTCGTCCTTCGTCGTTACTTCCTTACTTCATTGCATCTTCACTTCGCCTTTCCGATGGAGGTTCAAAAATGTCCCGCGGCGCCGAAGCTCAAACACAAAATCTCACCGATCAGCAACTCTCCAGCATCAACGCACTCAATCAAGGCTTCCTCGGCCAGCAGCAACAACTCGGCGGCATCCTCACGCCGCAATTCCAGAGCATCCTCAACAATCCCGGCCTCAGCCCAGCCGACAAAGCCGCCGTCACATCCAACTCGCAAGGCTCGATCGCCAGCGCCTTCGATTCGCTGCAGCAGTCCGCCGCCAACCGCGTCGCGCGCACGCGCAATTCCGCCGGCTTTGCCGATCTCGCCGACGAGCTCGCGCGCCAAAAGGCCAGCACGGAGGGGAATCAGTCCGCCCAAAATCAGCTCAGTTTCAGCAATACCGCATTTCAGCGACAAATGGCTGCCCTGCAAGGACTCAGTGGCCTCTTCGGCGTCGATTCCAATCTCCTCGGCCGCACGCTCGGCATCCCGGCGCAACTCCTCAGCGTTCGTGCCAACGCCTCGCGCCCGTCCGGCTTCTTCAGTGCCCTCGGCAACAGCGCAGGCTCCGGCGTCGGCGGCACCCTAGCCGCCCTCCCCAGCCTCTTCCTATAGTCGCGATGTTGTACGGGCGCACACTGCTGCGCCCCATGTCCGCAAGATCGATCCGCCGTCGTCACTGCGATTCGCAGTTCGGCTTTTGGGTGCCGCACCCTTTCGCTTTTTGAAAGGGTGCGGGTTTAGATTCAACGCCTCCGACCAACAACTTGCTCGCTGCGGTCGCTCGCGACATTCATTTTTTCAACCGGCGATCCAGAAAACAAAAAAATATGCCACTCCACAATTTCACCATCGCCCAATCAACCCTCACCGGCCTTCTAACCGCTCTCCTGCCGGTCGCCGTCCAATTCGCGCTCTTCCTCCGCTGGCTCCATCGCCGCATGCGTGAAGACGAAATCGTCCACGCCTGCGTCCGCGACATCGCGCTCAACCACTTGCCGCACATCTACAACTCGCTGCAAGCCATCGGCGCCAAGCAGGGAATTACGCTCCACGAATTCCCCGTCATCCATTTCGTCGATCTCGGCGCTCGCCGCCACTCGGCGTAGCTCCTTCTTCGTAGGGGCGCAGCATTGCTGCGCCCCAGCTTGCCCGGGCGTGAACCGCGCCTCGGTCTGTTTTTTCTTTCCAATTTCGATTTTCGAATTTCCATTTTCCATCTTCCCATGGGCATTCCACCAAATCTCCTCGCGCTCGCCCACAAAACCGCCGCCGCCCAATCCCTCGACCCCGCGCTCGTCTGCGCCGTCGTCGAACAAGAATCCGGCTGGAATCCCTGGGCGATCCGCTACGAACCCGCGTTCTTCGCCAAATACGTCGCGCCGCTCTACACCAACAACAAAATCACCGCCACCGAAGCCTGGGCACGCGGCTTCAGCTGGGGCCTCATGCAAGTCATGGGACAAGTCGCCCGCGAATCCGGCTTCGACGCCTCGTTCCTGAGCGCCCTCTGCGATCCCGAACAAGGCCTCGCCATCGGCTGCAAAGTCCTCCGCAAAAAACTCGACTCTGCTCGCGGTGATCTCACACAAGGTCTTTTGGCCTGGAACGGCGGCGGCAATCCGGCTTACGCCGCCCAAGTCCTCGCGCGAAAGCAAAGGTACACCTGAAGCTGCCATGTCATGGAAACTTATCCTCCGCCTCGCCGAACTAGCCATCTCCGCAATTCTCGCCACATCTCTGTTCCTCGCCTGGCGCGCCGAACGCGAAGACCGCGCCAAACTCGCCGTCCAACTCGCCACCGCCCAACAATCCCTAACCCAAGCCACCGACCGCCAACAATCGCGCGACACCGATCTCCTCCGGACGCTAGCCGACCTCGCCGCACAAAAACGCCAGATCCAAACTCCCCAGCAAATCCTGCAAGCCTTGCCACAACAAATCCAGTTGCCCCAGCCGATCACGCTGGCGCCCCCACAATTCCCAATCACAACATCGCCTCAAGTCGCGACGCCAAGCGCCACATCCACGGACTCTCCCAAAGACACCACGTCGAAATCCCAGAAGCCAACCGCGCCCGAACCGCAAGCCGCCGTCATCCCATCCGCCGACCTAAAACCGCTCTACGACTTCGCCCTCGACTGCAAAGCCTGCCAGGCCAAACTAACCGCCACCCAGTCCGACCTGGCCGACGAAAAGTCCAAGACCGCCACCCTGACCAAGGAACGCGACGCCGCCGTCCGCACTGCCAAAGGCGGCAGCACCCTCCAGCGAGCCGCCCGCGCCGCCAAGTGGCTCCTCATCGGCGCCGCCGCCGGCACCCTAGCCGCCCGCGCCGCAAGGTAACCCACGTAGTCGAGAGAATGCTCAGGGGCCCGGGATAGACAGGCTAAAAGGGAAGTACGACTTCCCCGCTGACCTAGGGCTCACGTAGGTCGATAGCCACTCGATGGAACGAAAACTTCGACGAAGCGATCGCTCGCGTCACGAAAAACTCTCGGTCGAATGTTTCGAGCAGCCGGCTCGAAAAAATTTTCCGGCACACCACACAACGCATCCGCCAAAAACCTCTCCGATCAACATCAGGAAACGTCACGCGCATGAGCGAAGCGAATTGCGGCGATCGGCTGGCGCACCCCCCGCGCCAGCCGATCAACAACTACACAACAACCTAAGCCATCGTCAGACAATGCCTTACCGACGCCCATCGGAAGCCTCAAAGGAGCCACCCGTAACCACACATATCCACAGCAATCTGCACAAACCCTGCAAATCGCTCTTGACGTCGCTTCCTATAAGTTATATTATGTTAACTTGTAAATCAGGCTGGATTACGGCCACTCCCAAGGCCCTTCGAGGGCTACCCACAACCGCATCGCCCCTCTACTTCTGCTTCGCCTTACTCAGCTCGTACTGAATGTATTGCTCGATCAAATGCGCATCCGCGCCAACCATTTTTCTTCCGTTCACAAAAATTGTCGGCGTCGAATTCACATCCAATTTTTGTCCGTTCGCGCGGCTCGCATCGACCGCCGCGCCGGCTTCCGGACCCGCCATGCACGAACGGAACGTGTCCGCATTCAACCCAATCTGACCCGCATACTCGGTCATCTTCATCCAGGCGTTCGACGCCGAGATGATGTCCTGGTTGTCGTAGATCAGGTCATACATCTTCCAAAACGCCGCCGGGTCCTGGGTATAGGCGCACCGGCCAGCGATGGCCGCCGTCCGCGCCCAAGGATGTAAAACCTCGATCGGGTAATCCTTAAACACGATCCGCACCTGGGGATATTTCTGGCTGATCCCGCGCATGATGTCGTGCAGGCTGCGGCACACCGGGCACTCAAAATCCGAGAACTCGACCAACGTCACGGCTGACTT
>Ga0070735_10005159_pt1 | contig 10891 bp, 9 predicted proteins | sample Coa_R1_FD_66443 | JGI IMG/M metagenome (GOLD analysis project Ga0070735, IMG submission 66443) | Surface soil microbial communities from Centralia Pennsylvania, which are recovering from an underground coalmine fire - Coalmine... | ecosystem: Environmental > Terrestrial > Soil > Unclassified ... | reverse complement strand
TGGGCGACGCTCCGCAATCGGTTTCAGCCGCGCTTTCACATCACGACGGCTTGGACGATATGGCCGACATTCGTCTGATGTTTCCCGGCGACCGCGTAGCCAGGATTCATCTGTCATGGCGCGCGCCGGTCCGCCGCACCTCGACGATTCTGTATGGCGACAAGGCGCTGCTGGAAATCGAGGGCGACCGCGTCATCCTGACCGAGCGCTCAGGCAGAGCGGAGGATTTGTCGGTCGCGGATGCTGCTGACGATTCGTATCATGCGGTATGGTTCGGCAAGGTAGCCGAAGATTTCGAGCGCGCGTTAACGGCCGGCCCGACGAACGACGCTAGCTCGACGAATCTCGCCGAAGCGCGCGGCGCCTTGGCGCTCATACTCGCGTCGCGCGAAGCTTCCTTGGGAGGCTCGCGTGTCCTGCTCGGTTGAGCAGAGATTGTCTTAGTCGGTCCTACCCAACTGATGGGGGATGGAAAGTCGCGGTCCACATCGTATTGACTTTCGCCCGCGACTAAATAAGGTTAAGGACAGATTAATTGACCGACAGGTTAGGCATCCCGAGGCCCACACGCCTCGGCATGATGTTCGATCGGTGTGTCGGTCATTTCGGTGGGGTGTGGAAGTGGCGGAGGTTGGAACCGGGTGCCGTGGACCCCGGCGCGGTGTCATCGAGCACAGGTTTGTCCCCAAGGGATTTGAACTTCGATTTTTTATGGGAGCTTCTCAAGCCAAGGTGTCATCGCAAGAGAGCCAAGCGCAGGATTCGCGCGACGAAATCCTCAAGGCCGCGATGCATCTATTCGCCAACCGCGGCTTCCACGAGACTTCGATGTCCGAGGTCGCGCGCGAGGCGCGGGTCAGCAAGGCGCTGATTTTCTGGCACTTCAAAACCAAGGAGGAGCTGTTTCTCGCGGTCCTCAATCGCCTGTTGGAGCCATATTTCATCGATTTCGCGGAAGAATCGCAGCAGCTCGACGAGCGCCAGCAGACCCTCAAGCTGGTCGAGTTCTACCTGCTTTTCGTCAGCGACAATGCCAGCTCGGTGCGATTTTTCCTGGCTCAGCTGCTGCGCGAGCAGAAGATTTCCGACGCGCTCAGCGAGCAGGTGATGAAGCTGTACTCGAGCTATCGCGCGATGCTGGTGGAACTCATCGGGCGCGCACGCGAAAAAGGGCTGTGCGAAACCGGTCTCTCGCCGGAAACCGCCGCATCGTTCATAGTCTCCGCCCTCAACGGACAGCTGATCGAGTTTCTGTTCATGGGCGGCGGCGCCATCAATCCCCAATCCGCCATCGAGATGGTCGACGAATGGCTATTCAGGGAAACCCACAAACGCAATCCCGCCGGCGGCAAAGCCGTCGCCTGAACTGGTCGCCCCCAACCTCAAGGAGCCCACAGCTATGCGGATGCCGCTCAAACAGATGATGGACCTCGGACGCTACATGCGCGCGAAAAAGCGCAGTCGCGAGCAATATTTCCCGCTGGTCCTGATGCTCGAACCGCTCCACGCCTGCAACCTCGCCTGCGTCGGATGCGGCCGGATCGTGGAATACAAGGACACGATCCGCGACATGATGCCGCTCGAAGACGCGCTTTACGCCGCACAGGAATGTGACGCGCCGATCGTCTCGATCTGTGGCGGCGAGCCGCTGATGTACAAGCATATCGCGCCGCTGACGAATCGTCTTATCGAAGAGCAGAAGCGTCACGTCATGATTTGCACCAACGCCATTCTCCTCGAGCGATTCGTGAAGCAGGTCGCTCCCAGCCCATACCTGAGCTTCAATGTCCATCTTGACGGAATGAAAGAGACGCACGATCGCGTAGTCGACAAGCAAGGCGTCTTCGACACCTGCGTGAAGATGATCAAGATGCTCAAGGAGAAAGGCTATCGCGTGCAGACCAACACTACGGTCTTTCGCGAAACAACTGCCGATGAGCTGGAAGAATTAATCAGGTTCCTCACCGGCTTGGGTGTCGATGGGATGCTGCTGACGCCCGGCTATCACTATCAGGTGCTGACCAATGACGACATTTATCTGACCAAGGATGAGATGCCGTACAAGTTCAAGCGCGTCCAGAAGCTCGCGGATAGCTATAAAATTATCAACACGCCGATCTATCTCGACTACTTAGCCGGCGATCGTGACCTTACCTGCAGTCCGTGGACTACAGTCACGCGTAATCCGCAAGGATGGAAGGGACCCTGCTATCTCATCACCAACGGGCACTATAAGACATTCAAGGAACTGCACGCGGCGACGGATTGGGAATACTACCGCACCAAGCAGGACATCCGATGCCGCGACTGCAAGCTTCATTCGGGCTTCGAGGGCACTGTAGCTCTCGAGTTTGGCAAGAGTCTTAAGGACTCGTGGCGGATGGTGCGCCACTACATAGCCTAGCTCTGTTCTTTCTCTGACCCCTTCCCTAAAGGCAAGGGGTCAGGGGCTAGGTCTTCTCGGGTGGGGAAGGCACTCAGTGTTCGAACTGCACGAATATTTAAAAGAACGCGCGGCTCTTATCGAACGTGCGCTTGCGTCCGCCGTGCCGGCGCATGACGGCCTGGAGGCGCGCTTGTTCGAAGCTATGCGCTACAGCCTCCTCGATGGTGGCAAGCGGCTGCGGCCCATCCTGGCTCTCGCGTCGTGCGAGGCAGTAGGCGGTTCCATCGACGATGCGGTGAACTATGCCTGCGCGCTCGAAATGATCCATACCTACTCACTCATCCATGATGACCTTCCGTGCATGGATAACGATGACCTTCGCCATGGCAAGCCGACCAATCACAAGGTCTATGGCGATGCTATGGCGACATTAGCCGGTGACGCGCTCCTGACTGATGCCTTCGCGGCAGTCGCTCGGTTGTCATTCGCAAAGAAGCAGCCGGAGGTTGCGCTGGAAGTGATCGCGGAACTCTCCGATGCTGCCGGTTCACCCGGAATGGTATCTGGCCAGGTCATCGATCTGCTCGGTGAAGGCCGTCAGATGAACCTCGAGCAGCTCGAATACCTGCATAGCAAGAAGACCGGTGCGCTGTTCCTCGCGAGTGTTGTGGGTGGCGCGCGTCTGGGTGGCGCTAACTCCGTGCAGATCGATTCGCTATCGAAGTACGCGCGCGCGCTAGGTCTTTGCTTTCAGGTCGTCGACGACCTTCTTGACGTTGAAGCTTCCACCGAGCAGATGGGCAAACGCACCAACAAGGACGAGGCTGCCGGCAAGAACACCTATCCTATGCTGATGGGAATCGAGCAGTCGCGCGCGCTGGCTCGAGATCTCGAAAGCCGCGCGCAAGGCGCGCTGTCGTCGTTCGACCATCGCGCCGAGCCGCTGCGCGCCATCGCAAATTTCGTAGTGGAGCGAAAGCATTGAGCGCCAAGGCCGCCATCGCAACCGAGCACGCGCACTCGCGGCAGGCTTTTCTGATTAAGCCGCGCGAACTGGTGATGCGCGACGTCGTGCCGCCTCATCCGGGGCCGGGCGAGGTGCTCATCGAGGTCAAGTGCGCGCTCAGTTGCGGCACCGATTTGAAGGCGTTTCGCCGTGGCCATCCGATGTGGCCGATGCCGACGCCGTTCGGTCATGAGTTCTCCGGCATCGTTGTCGAAGTGGGCGAGGGCGCTAACAACTTCAAAGTTGACGACGCGATAATGGCCGCGCCGACCGCGCCCTGCGGAATCTGTTTCTACTGCCAGCGCGAACAGGAAAATCTTTGCGCGCAGGCGATGGAGAAGATGCTGCTCGGCGCGTATGCGGATTATCTGCTGGTCCCCGCGCACATCGTTCGGCAGAACGCATTCCACAAGCCCGACGATCTATCGTTCGAAGAGGCCGCGCTGTTGGAGCCGCTCTCGTGCGTGGTGCATGCGCAGGAAGTCGCGCAGCCGCAAGCGTTCGAGAGCGCGCTGATCGTCGGCGCGGGCCCATTCGGATTGCTGCATCTACTCGCGCTGCGCGAGCGCGGCGTGCGCGAGGTCGCGATCGCCGGCCGTGGCGCCGATCGTCTCAGGTGGGCAGCCGCGCTCGGGCCCGATCGCGTGATCGATGTTCGCGCGGGCGATCCAGCGCGCGAGGTCGCACGCCTCAATAGCGGCTATGGCCCCGATCTTGTCATCGAATGCACCGGGCAAATCGACGGGTGGCATCAGTCGCTGGCCTATGTGCGGCGTGGCGGCCGCGTCGTCCTGTTCGGCGGATGCGCGCCCGGCACGACTTTGAATGTCGACACGCGCCGGATGCATTACGACAATCTGACGTTGCTGGCGCCGTTTCATTTTCGGCCGCGCGACGTGAAGCACGCGTTTCAGATTCTCGCCGCTCGCCGGCTCGGCGCGAGCGCCATCATCAATACCCGCCGAAGTCTCGGCGAACTCGCGGAGGTTTTTTCGCTGCTCGAACAAGGATCGATCCTGAAGTGCGCGATCATTCCTTAATTTTGCGAAATTGGCCGTAAGTCGCCGAAGAAGGAAATTGGAACGCCGCCCCAATCAGTACCTGGGCGGACATTTACTCAGGGACCTATAACTTATGAACCAGGCTTCACAAGAGATCACCAGCAACGCGCTCGGTTCACTCCGAATCGAGCACGATTCAATCGGTAAATTGAGTTTCGCAATCGATCGTGCACAGCGCGCGCTTATCGAGCAGCAGCATGCCGAAGGCTACTGGCATGCGGCACTGGAAGCGAATGCGCAGATGAATGCCGAATACATCATTTTCATGCACTTCATGGAGGCGGTCGACAAGGACCTCGAGGAGCGCCTGAAGAAGGTGCTGCTCGATGCGCAAAATACCGATGGCAGTTGGTCGATTTTTCCTGGCGGCGAAGGATACCTATCCGTCAGCATCGAGGCGTACTTCGCGCTCAAGCTGTGCGGCCTGCGCGCCGGCGACGAGCCGATGATGCAGGCGCGCCGCTGGATTCTTTCCAGGGGCGGCATCGAGAAGTGCGGAACCCTCGCGCGTTTCTACCTCGCGTGCATGGGTCAGATGCCGTGGGATGCGACCGCATCGTTGCCGATCGAAATTTCGCTCTTACCGAACTGGTTCTTCTTCAACATGTACGAACTCGCGTCGTGGGCGCGTGGGACCGCATTCGGTCTGATGCTGCTGCAGGTCGCGAAGCCGGTGGTGCAGGTGGATTATCGCGAGGGCGTGCTCGAACTCTATATCCAGCCGCCCCACTTTACCAAGTTTCGCCAGCCCGAGCCGCCGAAGTTCCTTTCGCTGCGCACTCTGTTCAATTTCACCGATTCGATGTTGCGCATCTATAGCCGCCATCACCTCAAGTCGTTGCGTGCGCGCGCGCTGCGCTACGCCGAGAACTGGATTCTCGAACATCAGGAGGCAAACGGCTCATGGGGCGGTATCCAGCCCTGTTATCTGTTAAGTACGATGGCGCTCAAGGCGCTCGGCTATCGCAATGAGCATCCGGTGGTGCGCAAAGGTCTCGACGCGACCCGCGAACTCATCTGGGAGATGGGCGATCGCGCGCTTTACATGCCGTGCGTTTCGCCCAACTGGGACACCGCGCTTGCCGCCAAGGCGCTGCTCGATTCCGGCCTCAGCGGCGCCCATCCTGCGCTCATGCAATCGGCCAGATGGCTCATCGACAATCAGATTTTCAAAAAGGGCGATTGGTCGGTGAAGCGTCCACACCTCGAGCCCGGCGGATGGGCCTTCGAGTTTTACAATGACGCCTATCCCGATGTGGATGACTCGGCGGTGATTCTCGAAGTGCTGGCGCGCACCGAGGTCGACGACGCGGCCGCGAAGGAGCGCGCGATTCGTGCGGGCGCCAACTGGACCATGGGCATGCAATCGCGCGACGGCGGGTTTGCGGCATTCGATGCCGATTGCCAGAAGAAATGGCTCAATCAGATTCCGCTCGCCGATGTCGAAGCGGTGATCGATCCGTCGTGCCCCGATCTGACCGGGCGCGTGCTCGAGATGATGGCGTCGGTCGGCTACAGCGTCGACCATCCAGTGGCGAAGCGCTCCATCGAATGGCTCAAGAAAAATCAATCGCACGACGGCGGATGGTGGGGCCGATGGGGTGTGAATTACATCTATGGCACCTGGTCGGCGCTGATGGGCTTGCGCGCGATCGGCGTCAACATGCGTGAGCCGTGGATTCAGAACGCTGCATCATGGATTCGTTCGAAACAAAACGAAGACGGTGGATGGGGCGAGAGCCCGCTCAGCGACAAGGACCCGTCATGGCGCGGGCGCGGCACCAGCACCGCCTCGCAAACCGCGTGGGCGATCATGGGCCTTCTCGCGAGTGAAGATGACATCAGCGACAACGTCCGGCGCGGCGTCGCGTGGCTGCTGGAGCGTCAGAACGACGCGGGCGCATGGGACGAAAGCGAATTTACCGGCGCGGGATTCCCCAATCATTTTTACCTGCGCTACCACCTCTATGCGCACTACTTTCCGCTGATGGCGCTCGGGCGTTTTCAGCAGCGCGCCGCGGCGAGTGGAAATGGGAATGGTAACGGCCATGGCAATGGACATGCGTAGGCGCGGATGAAGAGCATCTCGATTCTTGGCTCGACCGGTTCCGTCGGCGTCACCACGCTCGACGTGGTCAGCCGCTTTCCCGATCGCTTTCGCGTCGTCGCGATGGCGGCTGGTCGGAATCTCGATTTGCTCGCCGATCAGGTGCGGCGCTTCAGGCCGGAACTCGTTTCCGTCGCGACGCCGGAACTCGCGCGGGATCTGAAAGAGCGTCTAAGTGGCGCGAAAGTCGACATTCTGTACGGCATGGATGGCGCGATCGCAGTGGCGACCCATCGCGATGCCCAATTCGTGATGTCGGCGATCGTCGGCGCCGCGGGTCTGCGCCCGACCCTGGCCGCGGCCAAAGCCGGCAAAGATGTCGGCTTCGCCAACAAGGAAACCCTGGTCATCGCAGGTGAGGTGATGACTCGCGCAGTGCGCGACAGCGGCGTAAATCTCCTGCCGGTTGACAGCGAGCACAATGCGATTTTCCAATGCCTCGAAGGACGCCAACGCGCGAACGTCAAGCGCATCATCCTTACCGCGTCGGGAGGCCCGTTTCTGAAGCTTCCGCTCGATCGATTTGCCGCCGTCACCATCGCCGAAGCGCTCAAGCATCCGACCTGGCGGATGGGCGCGAAGATCACCATCGATTCGGCGAGCCTGATGAACAAGGGTCTCGAAGTGATCGAGGCGCGATGGCTCTTCGATCTGCCGGCGGAACAGATCTCGGTCGTGATTCATCCGCAGAGTGTTGTGCATTCGATGGTCGAGATGATCGACGGCTCGGTAATTGCGGAGATGGCGATTCCCGACATGGCGATTCCGGTTGCCTACGCGCTCGCGTATCCGGAACGCCTGCCGATGACGCATCTCAAATCGCTCTCGCTCGCCGACTGCGGCGCGCTGACTTTCGAGCAACCCGACCTCAATCGATTCCCGTGTCTACGGCTCGCTTTCGATGCGCTTGCGGCCGCGGGCACGATGCCGTGCGCACTCAATGCGGCCAACGAGGTAATGGTCGCCGCGTTCCTCGCGGGAGAGGCGCAGTTCCTCGACATCGCGCGCAACATCGAAACGGTCATGATGCGACATTTCAACCATACCGCGCGCACCATCGAGGATCTGATCGAGACCGACGGCTGGGCGCGCGCGCAGGCGCGTGAACTGATCGGACGGCATACGCACGCCGCGTGACACAATGAGTCCCGCTGCCGCCAACGCGCATACCGGAGCAGCCGTAGGCCTTCGGACTTCATCTAATCAGCCGGACATAAAAGCCGCCTACGAGTATTGCGCGCATCTGGCGGCTTCGCACTACGAGAATTTCACCATCGCCTCGTGGCTGATGCCGCGTGAAATGCGTCCCTCGATGCATGCGATCTATGCCTACGCGCGCATGGCCGACGACTTCGCCGACGAAGAGCACGACCTCGGCAAGCTCGACGAATGGGAGCGCGAGCTGGACCTCTGCTATGCGGGCACGCCGCGTCATCCGGTTTTCGTCGCGCTCGCCGATACCGTCCACCGTTACGACATTCCGCGCGAGCCGTTCGCGGACCTTCTCGTCGCCTTCCGCTCCGATGTGAACTTCCGCGGTTTCGACACGCTCGATCAAATTTTGGCAACGTACACGCGCTACTCCGCGAATCCGGTCGGTCGTCTGGTGCTCTATCTGTTCGGCTATCGCGATATCGAGCGCCAACATCTTTCCGATCTGGTTTGCAGCGGCCTGCAACTCGCAAACTTCTGGCAGGATGTCGCAATCGACCTCGACAAGAATCGCATCTACTTTCCGCGCGAGGATATGCGCAAGTTTGGCGTTACTCGCGACGACCTCGCGAAGCGCGTTGCGACGCCGGAATTTCTCGCGCTGATGCGGTACGAAGTTGATATCGCGCGAGACATGCTGCGGCGCGGCGCCAAGTTGCATCGTATCGTCGATCGGCGGTTGCGACGCGACATATTGATGTTCGCCGGAGGTGGCCTCGCGATTCTACGTGCGATCGAGCGAGTCAACTACGACGTTTTCAATCGGCGGCCGAAGCTGACGAAGTTCGATTATCTGCGACTGGGATTGAGCGCGATGCGAGGACGGTTGCCGGCATGAGCGGAGGGGTGGGCATGGCGATGGAGAATGGCACCGCGAACAGCGGTCTCGACGCCGATTACGCGCGCTGCGCGGAAATCGCCCGCGCTTCGTCATCGAACTTCTACTATGCGTTCATGCTGCTGCCTGCCGAACGCCGGCGCGCGCTTCACACCGTATACGCGTTCTGCCGTTTCATCGACGACATTGCCGATGATGAATCATCTAGTGACGCGCGTTCGCTGCTGACTCGATGGCGCGAGGAAGTGGATCGCGTTTATGGCGGCGTCCCCACACGCGCGATCTCCCGCGCGCTCGCCGACAGCGCGCGTCACTTCAACATTCCGCGCGAGCACTTCGAGGAAATCATCGCGGGTGTCGAGATGGATTTGACGCGCAAACGCTACGCCGGCTTCAAGGAACTGCGCCTGTACTGTTATCGCGTTGCATCGGCAGTTGGTCTCATCTGCATCGAAATCTTCGGCTATACCAATCCGGCCGCGCGTCTCTACGCGGAAAAACTCGGCATCGCGTTCCAACTCACCAACATCCTGCGCGATGTGAAGGAGGACGCCGCGCGTGGACGCATCTATCTGCCGTTGGAAGACCTCGCGCGCTTTGATGTCAGTGAGGAGGAAATCCTCAACAGCGTGTACAGTCCGAATTTCGTCCGTCTGATGGAATTCGAGGCGGCGCGTGCACAGGAGTTTTATCGCGAGGCCGAAGCAGCGCTGCCCGCGGAGGATCGATCGTCACTGCTCACTGCGGAAGCCATGCGCCTGATTTACGGCGCGCTGCTCGATCGGATCGTGCGATCGAATTATCGCGTTCTCGATCGACGCCACAGTTTGTCCGCGCCGCTGAAACTCTATCTCGTCGGGCGGGCGTGGGCTTCGGGTCGGTTCGCCGCGCTGCGAGGATAGCGATGGCCGCGGCTAACGACGTAATCATCATCGGCGGCGGCTTTGCGGGACTGAGCGCCGGGGTCGCATTGGTGCAGAAAGGTTTTCGCGTCGCACTGCTCGAGAGTAAGCCCGCGCTCGGGGGCCGCGCATATTCATTCGCGGATGCGGAGAGCGGCGACTTTGTCGATAACGGCCAGCACGTCCTGATGGGCTGCTATACCGAGACCTTGGATTTCCTCGATCGCATCGGCTCGCGCAAGCATCTCGTTTTTCACGAGGACCTCGAAATCGAGATGCTCGATCGCGGCGGCGCCTCCGCGACGCTTCGAACCGCACATCTGCCGGGGCCGTTTCACATGGGCGCAGCGCTGCTTCGATATCGTCATCTCACCATTCGCGAGCGGTTGCGCGTCCTGACCGGCGGACTCAAATTGCTCGCGATGCACCGCCGCGATTCCTCGACGCTTCAGAAGATAACTGTCGCGCAATTGATGGACGCACTGGGGCAGAGCGAGCGCGCGCGCCACGCATTCTGGTATCCGCTCTCGATCGCGACGCTGAATGACGAGCCCGAGGTCTCCTCCGCCGCGCTTCTTGCGGAAGTTCTGAAGCGCGCGTTTTTTGCGAAGCGGTCCGATTCCGCATTCGTATATTCGCGCGTCGGACTCAGCGATCTGTATTGCGCTGGCGCTGCAAATATTATCGAGCGCAGCGGCAGCACGATCTCGACGCATGCGCAGGTCGAATCGATCGAAATCGAAGATGGAGACGCGGCACGTGTGAAACTGCGCGACGGTACCCGGCTGAATGCAGCAAGCATTATATGCGCGGTGCAGTCGCATCAGGTCGCCAGGCTGCTCCCTGCTTTGTTGCGCGCGGACCGATTCTTCGCGCCGATCGCCGAATTGCAAAGCTCACCGATCATTTGCATTCATGCATGGTTCGATCGCGAGGTTACGAGTTCGGCGTTCATCGGATTCATCGGCACGAGCACTCAGTGGCTATTCAACAAGCGGCGCATTTTCGAAATCCATGGCGAGCGGCATCCAGGATATCTCAGTTTTGTGATAAGCGGCGCACGGAAATTGCTCGATCGGTCCAATGATGAGCTTTTAGACCTCGTCATGCGCGATCTGAAGGCAATGATTCCGGCGTCGTCCGAAGCAAAACTGATCCGCGCGCTGGTGCTCAAGGAAAAGCATGCAACGATGGCGCCCGCGCCCGACACGTTCCAACTTCGTCCCGCGACGCTGACGCCGATTCCCAATCTGTTTCTCGCCGGCGACTGGGTGCAGACCGGGCTTCCCGCGACGATCGAGAGCGCGGTGATCTCGGGACGCGCCGCGGCCGCGGCAGTCTCGAATCGCGCCACCGAGTCGGTCGCGGCAGCGGCATAG
>Ga0070735_10005158_pt1 | contig 10892 bp, 9 predicted proteins | sample Coa_R1_FD_66443 | JGI IMG/M metagenome (GOLD analysis project Ga0070735, IMG submission 66443) | Surface soil microbial communities from Centralia Pennsylvania, which are recovering from an underground coalmine fire - Coalmine... | ecosystem: Environmental > Terrestrial > Soil > Unclassified ... | reverse complement strand
ACGCGTCGGTGATGAAGATCAGGTGGCGCAGCGTCTGCTGAAATGACCACTCCTCGTTGACCTGCTCGGCCACCGCCGCGTCGGGCAGTCGTCCGGCTCGGGTGACTGCCCCCGCCCATAGCCGCTCCACGGTGTCCCACAACGCGCGCATGTCATCGGCCGTCCGCACCGCACGAAACTGAACCCGCTCTGGGTGACGCCGATCCAGCTCGGCGCTGACGAAATCGGTGACGTCAACACCGTTGACCGTGACATTGCGGAGGTATCCGGAAACACTGACGTCGACCAGCCAGCCGTCCCTGATCGTGAGGCCAGTCAGGTCGCAGTCAGTGAACCGGGCACCACGCAGGTCCGCGGCGTCCAGCCGGGCCCCACGAAGCTGCTGACTTCCGCCGCCAGGGCCCACGTAGAACCGGTGCGGTCCGAATTGCGCCTGCTCCGCCACGCTGGCCCCAGTCGGCTCATCCGTCGATGCCATGACCGCACGCTAGCCGGCCACCCCGCCCGCCCGCGCACCCACCCGAGCCCCGCGCCCGCGCCAGCGCCCGCACCCACCGCGCCTGCGCCGCGACCTGCGGCCGTCTTCCCGGTTCCCGTGCCGGGTTTGCCGGAAATGCCGGGTTAGCCACCGTGCGTCGAGGCGTCGCGTCGGGCAGCTCCCCATCCGAGCGGCGGACGCGTCCCGAATCAACGTGCGGATGGGATGCGTGGTGGCCCACGCCGGCACACCGTATCCGGCGGCAGTGCGGAACGTGGCAACTGGTGCATATCGGGTGCTTATCGTGAAGGATCCGAGCACGAAGTAGCGAATATGGCCAAAATGTAGCCGCTTTCTCTTCAACATGCGAAAACACTTCGCGATCAAGACCCGGCAAGCTGGTCGCGAACACCCCCGAATCGGGCGAACCGGCCATCATCGCGGCCCCGCCGCCGCCGTGACCGTACGCGAGGTCGCTCGGCTCCGCCTCCGCGCGACCGGGGTCCATGGCGTTGACCTTGCCATGCCGCATGGTGAGCACCGCCACGCCATCCAGGTGCACGGTCTCGATCACGCCGCCTCCCGCCACACCCCAGCGAGCCGCCGCACTCCGTCGTGCAGTTTGTCCGTGCCATTGCTCGCATAGCTCATAACGAGGCCCGCCTCACCGTCCCGCATCCGGTGCATGGACAGCGGCTGGACGAGCACCCCTGCTTCGCGCGCTCGTATCGCGAGCTCGGCATCGGCGTCCGACCCGGACAGAGCGGGGAACGTTATCAGCAGGTGCAGCCCGGCGGCGACGCCCGCGACCCGTGCGGTCGGCAGGTACTCCCGGATCGCGGCCATCAGCGCGTCGCGCCGCTGCCGGTAGCGCTTGCGGACCAGCCGGATGTGCCGGTCAAGCTCGCCGGCCGCGATCAGCCGGGCCAGGACGAGCTGCGGCAGCGCTGGGCTGCCTAGATCGCTGGCGTGCTTTGCGGTGATCAGGTCGTCGAGCATCCGGTGTGGCGCGACCAGCCAGCCAAGGCGCATCCCGGGCGCGAGCGTCTTCGAAACGCTCCCCGCATAAGCGACGTGCCGCGGCGCGGACGCGTGCATGGCCGGCACCGGCGCCCGGTCGTAGCGGAACTCCGCGTCGTAGTCGTCTTCGATGACCAGTCCGTCGACCGTGGCCGCCCAGTCCAGCAGATCGCGCCGCCGCGCCGCTGAGAGCACCACCCCGGACGGAAACTGGTGCGCCGGGGTCACCGCGGCGGCCCGCACCTCGGTGCGCCGCAGCTCTCCGGCCGCGATGCCCTGCTCGTCGACGTGCACAGGGACCGGCTCGAGGCCCCAGTACGCGAACTCGTCGCGCGCGCCTCGCGATCCGGGATCCTCCACCGCGATCGCGGTGTGGCCGCGCGCCCTCAGACAGTGCGCGAGCAGCGCGAGGGACTGCGCGACCCCGGCGACGATGAGGATCTCATCGGGCCTGGCGCGCAGCCCTCTAGTGCGTGCCAGCCACCCGGCCAGTTCGTCCCGCAGTCGCTGGCTTCCGCGTGGATCGCCGTAGCCGAGGTCGGCCGTATTCGTCTCGGCGAGTACGGCGCGCTCCGCCCGCAGCCACGCAGCCCGCGGAAACGCGGACAGGTCAGGAACCCCCGGCGACAGATCGACGTCCACCCCGTCCCGCCAGATTCGGGGCAGTCGCGCATCCGCCACGTCCCCAAGCGCATCCGCGCCCGCTTCCGTGCTTACCTCAGCGGCTGTCGGCGGCCGCGGCGCCACCACCGTGCCGGCGCCGTGCCGTCCGGTGACGAAGCCCTCGTCCTTGAGCCGCTGGTACGCCTCCACAACGACGCCACGGGAGATGGTCAGCTCGTCCGCCAGAATCCGGCTGGCCGGCAGCGCCGAGCCCGGCGGCAGCCGCCCGTCGATGACTGCCTTACGTATCGCGTCGGTGAGCCAGGTGGTGAGCCCGCGGGTCGGCGCGCGCCGGGAGTCGAGCTGCAGGAAGTCCGTGCCGGTCAACATTGGTCCAATATAGTTCTATCGATGTGGTTCTGGTACAAGGACCACTCGGTTCGTAGCGTTGCGCGTGTGACATGGCTTGCTCTTGCCGCGGGTGCGGCCGCGATGGCGTGTGTCGGCGGCAGCGTCGCCGTGTCCGGCGTGCTGTCGGCAGCTCCCTTCTTCACCGCCGAGGGTGTGCGGTACCTGCTCGCGTGCCTGCTGCTGGTCGGCTTCACCCGGCTGGCCGGCATCCGCCTGCATCGCCCGCGGGGTGCCGAATGGCTGTGGCTGAGCGGGATCACGGGCAGCGGCCTGGTCGCCTTCAACATCGCGCTGGTCGAGGGTGCGCGGCACGCCGAGCCTGCGGTGCTCGGCGTCGCGGTGTCGAGCGTCCCGCCGGTGCTCGCGGTGATCGGCCCGCTGCTCGAACGATCGGCGGTGCGCCTCACCGCCGTCCTCGCGGGGGTGGTAGTGACCGGCGGCGCCGCCGCTGTGCAAGGGTTCGGCCGGACGGACGCGGCGGGCGTCGGCTTCGCCGCCGTAGTGCTCGGCACCGAGTGCGCGTTTACCCTGCTGGCCATCCCGGTGCTCGGCCGCCACGGTCCGGCCGGGGTGTCCGTGCACACGACCGGTCTGGCCGCGGTCCTGTTCTGCGGCATCGGCGCGCTGCGCGAGGGCCCCGCGGCGGTGACCAGGCTGACAGTGCCAGACTGGCTGGCCACCGGCTACCTCGCGGTGTTCGTCACAGCGGTGGCGTTCGTGCTCTGGTATACCTGCGTGTCCCGCACCGGCGCGAGCCGCGCGGGCTTGCTCACCGGCGTCGCCCCGGTGACCGCCGCGGCGACGGGTGTCCTGCTCGGCAGGCCGGCCCCAGGGCCGCTGGTGTGGGCCGGCACCGCTGTCGTCCTCGCCGGCCTCGCCCTCGGCCTGCGCCGCCCCAAACCCGCATCAGCGCGCCCGCGTCCTGACCCGCCGCACGATAGCGACGGCTCCCCACATGACCAGCCCGGCCGCCAGGCCCAGGCTGGCCAGCCACAGCAGGCAGCCGCCGCCCATCCATAGCGCGCCACGCGTCTCCAGCTGGTCGCGCCGCAGCCCGCGTACCACGCGCCCGCCGACGAACTTCACGTCATACTCGCCGAGAAACGAAGCCCGGATGACGATGCCAGGCGTCCCGCGACCGATACTGCCGAACGGCCCGAACGATTTCGCGGCCCGCACCGACTGCCCCACCCGCAACGGCATGTAACCCACTGTAACGATAAGCCGACAAGCTGTCGCAGCAACCGCAGCACTCGGCCGGCTGGTTGTGGCAACCAGCCGCCTATCACCGGCTGGTTGCCACAACCATCCGCGCGGGTGCGACGAGCGCTGCTGGGGATTAGTGGCAAGGCCGGTTAGTTAGGCGGGCTGATCGGCTGTCAAGGCGTGTCGGTTCGTGCAATGGCGGCGGGGCTCCGGTAAGTGAGGTTTGTCCTCTAAGACACACCTCGTGACCGGGAGCCCCGCCATTGGATGAGTCTGTCATTACCCGCGTCGTGACAGTGGCCGGAGGGCGGTTCGCGCCTGGTCACCTGGGCGAGCTGACGCAGCAGGTGCCGTTCGAGATGGCCGGCGCGGTGCTGGATGAGACCTGCCGCCTTCAGTGCCGTGTCCGTGACCTCCCCGCCCGTGTCGTGGTGTACCTGCTGCTGGCAGGGTGCCTGTTCGCCGATCTGGGCTACTCCCGGATCTGGCGCAGGCTCGCCGCCGGGCTGGACGGGCTGGGCACCGCCGCCCCGACAGCGTCCGCGATGACCCAGGCCCGGCAGCGTCTGGGTCCCGGGCCGCTGCACGCGCTGTTCGACCTGCTCCGCGGCCCGTCCCCGGCAGACGCGCGCTGGCGCGGGCTGCTGGTATGCGCGATCGACGGGACGATCATGTCCGCTGCTGACAGCGCGGCGAACCTCGCCGTCTACTTCAAGCAGCGCGGCGGCCGCAACGGCGACTCCGGCTACCCGCAAGTGCGGCTGCTGGCCCTGGTCAGCTGCGGCACCCGCACCGTGATCGATGCCGTGTTCCGCCCTGTCTCCTGCGGCGAGACCACCTGCACGCCCCTGCTGCTGCCCAGCCTGAGGGCCGGGATGCTGCTGCTCGCCGACCGGAACTTCGCCGCCGGATTCCTGGCCCGGAAGATCACCGAGACGAAGGCAGACTTCCTGATCCGTGTCCGCACTGGCAACGGCGCTCCGAAACTCCCCGTCCTGCGCCGCCTGCCCGACGGATCCTGGCTGTCCCTGTTCGGCGGCGTCACCGTCCGGGTCATCGACGCCGAGATTACCGTTGCCACCAGCGCCGGGCAGTCCCGCGACGGCTGCCGGCTCATCACCACCCTGACCGATGCAGCCCGCTACCATGCCGGTGACCTGGTAGTTCTCTACCACGAGCGCTGGGAGGTCGAGACGGCCTACCTTGAGCTGAAGTCCACGATCCTCGGCGGCCGGGTCCTGCGAGCCCGCACCCCCGACGGCATCGAGCAGGAAATCTACGCCCTGCTCGTCACCTACCAGGCCCTGCGCACCGCCATCGCCGACGCCGCCTCCGCAGTCCCGGGCACCGATCCTGACCGGGCAAGCTTCTCCGTCGCCCTGGACGCCGCCCGCGACCAGGTCATCCAGGCCGCAGGCGTCGTCGCCGGCACGCGCGTCGATCTCGTCGGCCAGATCGGCCGGGCCGTCCTCGCCAGCCTCATGCCCAGCAGACGGCTCCGCATCAGCCCCCGCGTCGTCAAACGAGCCATGTCCAGGTACAACGCGAAAGGAAGGATCGACCGCACCACCTACAAAGCCACCATCGACATCACCGTCCTCGCCTGCGCCTTGACACCCGCCGACGAACCTTAACTAACCGGCCTTGGGATTAGTGGGGGATGCCTGAGATTAGGTCGCCCATGCGGGCTAGCGGGGAGGTGGCGGGCTTGCCTGCCCTGGTTTCCAGCCGGTCGGCCGCGCGGTACAGCGTGTACAGGCTGTGCACGCCGGTCCAGCGCAGCGGTTCCGGCTCCCAGGACCGCCAGCGGTGTCCGACCCAGGGCAGCGTGACCAGCTCGCTTCGCGCGCCCCGCACCAGGTCGGCCAGGGTGCGGCCGGCCAGGTTCGAGGCGGCCACGCCGTGGCCCGAGTAGCCGCCCGCGTACCCGAGGCCGGTCGCCCGGTCCAAGGTAACCGACGCGCACCAGTCGCGCGGCACGCCCAGCACGCCACACCAGGCGTGCGCGATGCCGGCCGACGCGGTGGCCGGGAACATGGCGTGCAGGATCTCGGTGAGCTGCATGACGGTGGCCGGGGCGACCGTCCCCCGGTCGTCAAGGCCGGACGCGTACCGGTACGGGATGCCACGCCCGCCGATCGCGATCCGGCCGTCCGCCGTGCGCTGTGCGTACATGTAGGCGTGCGCCTCGTCGCCGAGCAGTTCGCAGCCACCCCAGCCGATCTGGTCCCAGATCGCGTCGCTGAGCGGCTCGGTGACGATCATCGTGCTGTTCATAGGCAGCAGCTTGCGGCGCAGCCCCGGCAGCCGACTGGTGAACCCTTCCGTGCAGCGCAGCACGTACCTGGCCCGCACCGTGCCGAACGCGGTGCTGACCTGCCCTGGCGCGAGCGCCGTCACGGGTGTCGCCTCATACAGTTCCACGCCGGACCGCACCACGGCCTCGGCAAGGTCCGCCACCAGCCTGGCCGGCTGGATCCGCGCGCAGTGCGGAGAGTACAGAGCGCCGACCGCGTCCGTCACGTTCATCCGCGCGGCGAGCGCGTCCCGGTCCAGGTAGCTGACCACATCCGCGCCGTCGCCCCAGGCCCGGTCCCTGTCGAACTTATCCCGCAGCCGGGCGCCCTGGGCGGCCGAGCGGGCTACGGTCAGCACGCCGCCCTTGACGTAGCCAGCATCGATTCCCTCGTCCTCGCAGACCCGGCCGACCTCGTCAACCGTGTCTCGCAGCGCCTGCTCCAGCGCGCGCACCCCCTCGGTGCCGCGCGACCCCTCCGCGTACCTGGACCGGGAGCCGGGGAGCGCGGCGCTTACCCAGCCGCCGTTGCGCCCGGACGCGCCAAATCCGGCGAAAGCCTGCTCAACCACCACAACGTGCAGGCCAGGCTCGGCACGTGTCAAGTAGTACGCGGTCCATAGCCCTGTGTAGCCGCCGCCGACGATGCATACGTCGGCTTCGGTGCTGGCAGGCAGCGACGGACGGCGTGGCGCCAGCCCGCGCTGCTGCCACCAGAACGAGACCTCGCCGTTGTGCATGCCGGTACCTCCGGGATCCGTATCAGGTCCGCTGAGACGAGAAATGACCTTCGTTATGAAATAAATTAGCTGATAAGGGTCGACGGCAAGGAGATCCGCGGCCGGGAAGGTAGCGTCATCCTTATGCGACTCGGTGTCCTGGACGTCGGTTCCAATACAGTGCACCTGCTTGTCGTCGACGCATACCCCGGCGCCCGGCCGCTGCCCGCCTTCTCCTATAAGGCGGAGCTGCGGCTCGCCGCGTTCCTCGAAGACGGCGTCCGGGTGTCCAGGTCCGGTGAGGAGAACCTGCGCGCCGTCGTCGCGGACTGCCTGGAGATCGCCGAGGACAAGGGCGTCACCGACCTGATCGCGTTCGCCACCTCGGCGGTCCGCGATGCGGAGAACGGCGAGCAGGTACTCGACCGGATACGTGAGCAGACTGGCGCGCAGATCGATGTCCTCACCGGCGATGAGGAGGCCAGGCTGACGTTCCTCGCCGCGCGGCGCTGGTTCGGCTGGTCCTCGCGTCGCCTGCTGGTGGTCGACATCGGCGGCGGCTCGCTGGAGTTCGCCACCGGAATGGATGAGGAGCCGGACGCGCTGGCCTCGCTGCCGCTCGGTGCCGGGCGGCTGACAAGAGACTGGATCAGCGCGGATCCGCCATCCGCCGACGAGGTGCGTAAGCTGCGGCGCTACGTGCGCGCGGAGATCGCCAACGAGATGGGCGCCATGCTGCGCCATGGCGCAGCCGACCACGTGGTCGGGACGTCCAAGACGTTCCGCCAGCTCGCCAGGATCGCCGGGGCCGCGCCGTCCAGCGAGGGGCCGTACGCCAGGCGGGTACTGCGGCACGGCGACCTCGCCGAGTGGGCACACAGACTGCCGGAGATGACTCAGGCGGAGCGCGAGCGCCTGCCCGGCGTCTCGGCCGCCCGTGCGGCACAGCTCACGGCCGGCGCCATAGTGGCCGACGCGATCGTGGACCTGCTCGCCGTCGACCAGATAGAGCTGTGTCCATGGGCGCTGCGCGAAGGCGTCATCCTGCGCCGGCTGGACACGCTCGCGTTAACCGCTGCCGCGCCCCGCCCCGCGTCACCGCGCCCCGCACGTGGCGGGGCGCGGGGCGGGATCGCGTCGTTAGCTGGCCGTCGTTAGCTGGCCGGGGCGGGCATGATGCGGACGCCCTCGCTGTCCTCATCGGATTCGACGGATGAGCGCTTCGCGCCGGGGTTCGCCGCGGTCGGACTCGGCGCGGGCCGCTGCTGCCCCTGCGACTGCGGGGCCTGCGCGGGCTGCGGCTGGGGGGCCTTGGCTACCGGCTGCCCAGGTGGCGGCGGGTCGGCGGGGGCGCTGGTCATCGCGTTCGCGGCCACCAGGTTGACCTCGTCTTCGAGCGACGGGCGCGCCGTTTCCGCCGCGACCAGGGCCGAGACGCCCTCGAGGATGTCGGTGAGCTGCTTGACGGTTTCCGAGTGCCGGGTGCTGAGGTGGTTGAGCCGGCGCTCGGCACCGTCGTGGATCGCGGTGGCACGCGCGGTCGCCTCGTCGAGAGCCTTCTTCGCCTGCGCCTTGGCTGAGGTCAGGGCGTTGTCGGCCTTCTTCTGCGCCTCGGTGACGGTGCGGTCGGCGTCCGCCCGTGCCGTGGTCACCAGCCGCTCGGCCTCGGCGCGGGCGGTGGTGCTGACGCGGTCCGCCTCAGTGCGCGCGGTCCCGGTCAGCCGCTCGGCTTCGGCGCGCGCCGCGTTGCGCGCCTTCTCCGCCTCGGAGCGGGCGGAGGTGATCGCGCGCTCGGCCTGCTCCTGCGCGGCGGTCAGCATCCGCTCCGCCTGGTCGCGTGCTTCGGCGCGTACCCGCTCGGTCTCAGCCGCGGCGTCGGATCGAAGCTGGGATATCTCGTCCTGCGCCTTGGTCTTCTGCGACCTGGCCTCGTCGTCGGCCAGCTTGAGGATCTGCGCCATGCGCTCGCTGATCTCCTCGTGAGCCGGCTTGCCGCCGAGCGCCTGCTGCCGCGCGCTGGCGAGATTGCGGCGAAGCTCCTCGGACTCGTCAAGGGAACGGGCAAGCCGCTGTTCCAGATCACGGATCTGCCGCTGGCACCGGGCGACGAAGTCGTCTACCTGGCGGCGGCTGTATCCCCGAAGCTGTACTTCAAAGGCGTCGTCGTGGCTGAGGTTCGGCAGTAGGTCACTATTGTCGTTCATCGCGCTTCCCGAGATCACTGTTTCTAGGTAGCAGGGCCGAGGTTGCAGGACGAGGACGTGTCCGGAGTCTAGCGAGACATGGCAACGGACATGCGGGCGCGCCTGGCTATACCTGCATGACTCTCGTCCGTATAGGCCATGCCGCGCAACCGAAACGGCCTAGTATCCCGGTTTATCCTTGTTGCAGCTGTCTGCGCCCTGCGGGGTGTAGCGGGGTGAATGTGCCGTTCACCACACCCCGGGGTAGTCGACGGCACATTCACCCCGCTACACGCGGCAACGCGCATCGGGGGGCGGGCCGGCCCGCGGAGGTGGGTTTCCGAATGACTCTGATGGGTCATGCGCGGACGTGGTGCGGGCGCGTAGCCTAAGCCGAGCAGGAGGAGTCGTTAGCGACGGAGGTGAGCGCGATTCCCATGCAGTTGGACAATCGTGTCCACGATCTGGTCGCGCTCGACGAGATCGATCTGTACACGGATGTGCTGACCGCGGTCGCGGCGGCGGATGGGCCGCTGAGCGACGCGGAGCTCGACGACGTGCTGGGAATCACCAGCCATCGGTAGCGGCCCCTGGCCGCCGGTACATCACGTCGGTGCGCCAGGTGGCGAAGCCGAAATGCTGGTACATGGTCAGTGCGGCCGTGTTGTCGCCGTCCACATAGAGCATGACGTCGTTCAGTCCCAGATCTCGTAGGTGGCGCAGACCGGCCGAGGTGAGCGCGCGGCCGAGGCCGCCGCCGTGCTCGTCCGGGTCGACGCCGAGCACGTAGACCTCGCCCACGCCATCGGGATGCACCTTGGTCCAGTGGAAGCCGATCATCGTGCCGCCCCGTTCCGCGATGAACAGGCCCGCTGGGTCGAACCACGGCTCCCGCTCCCGCAGTTCCAGGTCGCGCGCCGTCCAGGCGCCTTGCTCCGGATGCTTGGCGAACGCGCGCGCGTTGAGCCGAAGCCAGGGCGCCTCGTCCGCGCCGGTCCGGAAGGTGCGCAGGGTAACGCCGTCAGGGACGACCGGAGCGGGGATAGGGCCGCTGAGCGGCCTGCGCAGCTGATGCAGCGACCGGACCCGCTCGAAGCCCGCCGACCTGGCAAGCGCGGCGGCGGCCGGGAGGTCGCCATGCGCCCAGACCCGAAGCGGGTGTGGCACCGAGGCGCCGACCAGCGCGGCGACGAGCTCGGTGCCGAGGCCGCGGCGGCGGTATGCGGGATGGACGACCAGCTCGCCGGACGCTTCGCCGTCCTCGCCGCTCGCGCCAGGGACGGGCAGGTCGACGTAACCGTATCCGGCGATCGCCGCAGTGCCATCGTCTGTGGCCGTCACGATGGCGTGGGCGACTGGGTGGCCGGCGTCGCCGCCATACCGGACGCGGAGGACGCCATGCTCGGACAGCGGGGCGACCTGGTCGGCGTCGCGAGCCGCCGCGCTGAGCTGGTCGACCGCCGCTCGCTGCTGCTGGCTGAGCGTGTCCGTCAGTCTTGCCGTCACCTGGCCGTCACACGGTCAGTCTGCCCTACCTTCGCCGGCCCTCGCGTGACCGGGTCGTCCTCCTCTGCCTGGTTCCGCGGTCCCTTGGCGGGGACGAATCGGTATCCCACGTTGCGCACGGTGCCGATCATCGCCTCGTGCTCAGGGCCGAGCTTGGCGCGCAGCCGCCGTACGTGGACGTCGACGGTCCTGGTGCCGCCGAAGTAGTCGTAGCCCCAGACCTCCTGGAGCAGGTGGGCGCGGCTGAACACGCGGCCAGGGTGCTGCGCGAGGAACTTGAGCAGCTCGAATTCCTTGAACGTCAGGTCGAGCGAGCGGCCGCGCAGCCGGGCGGAATAGGTGGCCTCATCGATGGCGAGCTCACCGGAGCGTATCTCGTCAGGGACATCCGCGATGGCCGCGAGCGCGCGGCGCCCGATGGCCAGCCGGAGCCTCGCCTCGACCTCTGCCGGGCCTGCTGTGACCAAGAT
>Ga0070735_10005156_pt1 | contig 10893 bp, 5 predicted proteins | sample Coa_R1_FD_66443 | JGI IMG/M metagenome (GOLD analysis project Ga0070735, IMG submission 66443) | Surface soil microbial communities from Centralia Pennsylvania, which are recovering from an underground coalmine fire - Coalmine... | ecosystem: Environmental > Terrestrial > Soil > Unclassified ... | reverse complement strand
TGGCCTCAAACACCGCAACTGCATCGCCGGTGGCCGCGGGGCTCCACTCACTGCCGGCTCCGTGCGTTACTTCACGCACGCGTCCGTTCGACACGTCGACGCTGAAGATGTGGCGCCGATCGAAGTCTCCCGGCGTGTGTCCCGTGTTTGCCGAATAGAACAGCGTCCGCCCATCGTGCGACAGCGCGGTGTCTTCAACCATAAACGCGCCAGGCGTGAGCAGCCGCGCCGCTCCTCCGCTCACTGGAACGGCATACAGATGCGCCCAGCCGTCGGCGGAAGAAGTAAAGGTCAATGCATCTGCGCTTGTCCAACGCAGCGATGGATCGTAGTCGTCGGGGAACGACGCCCGCAACGAGCTGCCGCTGCTCCAGATGCGCTTTGCATCGCCCGTGCGCGCGTTTCCGATCCAGATAGCCCACGGGGTCGCCGACCACGCAAAATCGGAAACCGGCGGCGGGCCGCCATTCCCAGGCGTGCGAATGAACGCGATGCGCGTGCCGTCTGGCGACCAGCGCGGCTCGACGTCTTGCGACGTGGACGGCGAAAGGAACGTGAGCGGCGTCGCGTCGTTCCGGAAAATTTCGATGAAACTGTGATCGGTGCGCGTCGAAACGAACGCGAGCGCGGAACCGTCGGGCGACCATTCCAAATCGGAGTCTTGCCCTTCGTCGAAAAATAACTTGTCCGGCTTGGCGGATCCGTCGAGCGGCGCCCATAGTACGGACTGATCCTGCGCGATGAACGCGACGCGCTTATTATCGGGCGAGATTGCCGGCGTATCGCCGTCTCCGAGTGCGATCGGTTTGGCCGCGCCCGTCAGCGCAACCGACCAAACTTGCATCTGCGGCGCGACGGGATTCCCCGTCGGATCGGGCGGAAATGACGGCGGCCAATTCGAGTCATGATCGCCGCCGCGCACGTAGACGACGTACTTCCCGTCGCGAGAGATTTTGAGGTTGGTGATCTCTTGGCCGTCGTCGCTGGTGTAGTTCGTCACCATGCGAGGCGTGTAATCGGGCGCGGTTGCTACGTAAACGTTACGCACGCCGCGTTCGTTGAGCACCCACGCGATCGTGCGTCCGTCGGCGCCCGCGACCAGATTGAGCGGATATGGATAGCTGAGGATGGATTCAATGCTGAATCCGCCCGATGCGGGTGCGGCATTAGAACAAGTCGCGGCGCTCAAAAAGAGCGCCGCGACCAGTAGGGTGTAACGAAGTTTCATCAGTGGTTAAAAATCCTGTACGAGGATGACGCGGAAGCTTGCCGGACCGTAGTTGCCCGAGGGCGTAGCGGCGGCATAGACCGGTTGGTACGCCCCCGTTAAGGGATTGACGGCCTGCGCTCCATTGACGAGCGGCAACGTATTGCCGTTGAAGAAGCCGGCGAACTTGTCCGAATACGCGCCGGTGAGATTATCGGCGGAGAGCTGCAGGCTCGTGCCGGTGTTGCCGATGCTCCAGCGAGCATTGGCCGAAAGCACGGTAAACGCCGGATGGTTGTAGCTGTTGTTGTTACCGAAGTACGTTAGGCCGAGGTTGTAATACTGGCCGGAATGCCCGGTCCAGTTGAGTTCGCCGTAACCGAGCGCATAGGGTATACGGGCGCTGCCGATGCCGTTTGGGGCTCCGGCTAATGCCGTGGCCTGGCCGCCGAAGTTCACGTTGGGAATGACTGCGAGGTTCGTGTTATTGATGCAGCCCGGTCCCGGTGGGATCGTTACCGGCATATGGGTATTTGGATCGATGGTCGTAGAACCGGCGCAGTAGAAGTACGGAGGCAGATTGTACGTGTAGGCACGCTGCAACGAGCCTTGCAGCGTCCAGCCCAGACCGAATATCGGCGTGTGATTCAACGCAAGCTCGATACCCTGATAACGAGCGTGGCCGAGGTTCTCGGTTTTCGAAACCAAGCACGGCGCGTTCGGACAACCCGCAGCCGCCGGGCTGCCGAACGGAACCGCGGTCGTCGAGTCTAGAAAGAGGTTCTGCAGTTGCGTCGAGTAGAGGTCGAGTGAGAGCGCCGTCGCGCGCTGGATGCGGCGGTCGAACCCAAGGTCGTAGCTGAATGCCGTCTCCGCATTGATGTCGCCGTTATTTGCGGTCTGTGCCCACCCTGCCGCCGGTACGCCACCGATGACCTGGCTCCACGATCCCGGACCGGATCCGCCGGAAGAGACCAGACTGATAAACGGCGGTGCAACCGATCCGCCCGCCGAGAAGCGATAGGCTGTGTCGACGTTCGGGCGCCACTCGAGCGCTGCGCGCGGCTCGTTGTACGTGTGCGTGGAGTCGTTGAACGTCTTGCCGTTGTCGATCGAATAGTGGCTGAGATAGTTTACCGCGTAGTCGCCGAGATTCAAGCGAACCTTCGGGTTGAGCGTGACGTCGCCGCGCAGCGAGATCGTCTGGAAGGTCTGCTTCGATCCGACGGCCGGACTAAAGACGACGATGCCGACCGACGGCTCGTTCGCCGCTTCCGACGACCCCTGCTCGGAGCGGTCGTAGCCCAGCGTCACCGTGTCGTTCTGGCCGAGCATCTCCTGCAGTTCGACGGAGTCGCCGCGCATCGTGTCGCTCGTAGCGAAGCTGTTCGCTTCATTGCGAGTCGAGTACGTTGCTTTCTGGCCGGTGAACGTGGTGTTCACCGGCGCGACGCAGCCGCTCGGGTTAGCCGCAGAGCACGTGGTACCGGGAGCGAAACAATACCCCACGGTCGGCGCGAACGTTGTGCCGGTCGGACACAGCGGGATCGTACCGTACGTATTCAGCGAGTACGTAAATTGCGAGGTTTGTGCCGGTCCCAGAACGGCATACTGATTCAGCGAGCCCTCGTAATGGCGTGCGAGCAGCGTTCCAGTGCTTCCGATGGTCGTGCGGAACTCGCCTTGGAAGAGATTCTGCTGCGTCCACGTGTAGCCGAGACCGTTGACGGAACTAACGTCGAAGGGCACAGCCGAATTGCACGCGGGACCACTCGTGCTCGCGCAGTCATAGGTGGCTCCGGTTGCAAACGGATTGCAGTTGATGGCGGCGGTCTTGGTGCCGCACGGTGCAAAGTACGCGGCGGGCAAGCCGGTGTTGCCTACTTCCGCTGCGGAATAGGCCTCCGGATCGCCGTTCCCGTACTGGTTCTGCCCGCCGAGGTAGGAGAACGTGAACGACGTGTTGTTCGAAAAGTTGAAAAGAAACTTCACGAGCTCGGACAGCGAGTGGTAGCCGGTGTTCATCTGATAGCAGCACCCCACCACCGGGTCGACAAAGTTCAGCCCCATGCCGTCGTACGGAGCCATTTTCGAGGGCGAGGGACCTAAACCGATCGGATTACCGAGCATCGCAATCTGCTGGCCGTTTAAGTAATATGGGCCGCCGAGCGGGCCGACGCCGCCGAGCGGAAGCGACGTAGCGTCATAGGAGAAGTTGTTCAGCGGTCCGGGCGCGCCGTCGCTCACGTAGCCGACGGCGTATCCGAGTTTGTGGTCCGCCGTAAAGCCCGTCGCCTTGAAACCCGTCGAGATGCCGCCCCAGTTATCGTAACCGAACATTACCGAGTGCTTCGTTTGAGCGGTCGGGTCCAGCGTACGATAGTTTATCGTGCCGTTGATCGCATAGTTGATCTCGGTAGGCAACGAGCCCGGGCCTTTGACAAGCTCCACGTTTTGGAGCAGCCATGGGTTGAGCAGGTTCGGCGAATAACTGCCGGCGGCGCCTACGGAGACGGGATGACCGTCGATGAGCGATTCGGTCTCGTAGGACAGGGCGCCGCGAATTTGCGGCGTTTGCTGTGAGGCGGGCGAATCGCCGTTGCTCGGATTGCCGTTTCCCGGGTTATACGGCGTCGTGATGATGCCCGGCGTTTCGTTGAGGATCTTCGTGACCTGCTGTTGTCCTTGGTTCACAAAGACTTGGTTCGAGATGTCGCTGACGGCTGCAGTCGACGTATTGATGCGCGCACGTCCCGGGTTATTGGTCGACACGCTCGCAATCGTGCGAAGCGAAGAGAACGAGGACGCAGCGAGCGTGACCGACACCGTCTCGGTTTGGCCGATAAAAGCAGCCACGTCGTCGTTGCGGGCCGTGTTGAAGCCCGCTTTGGTGACGATGACGGAGTACAACCCCGAAAGCACGTTCGTGAATTGGAAGGCGCCTTTGGCGTCGGTGACGGTGCGTTGGGTCGACGGTCCCTCCAGCGTGACGTCGGCCCCGGCAACCGGGACGCCGCTGGTCGTAACGACCGTGCCCGTGACGGTTCCTGTGGTGGCCGCGGGCGCCTGAAGCGGCGCAAAAACGAAAGCGAAAACGAGCAGCAGCCCGAGAGCGTTCTTCATGCAGCAATCTCCTTGGGGAAGGTTGCTTCGGCGAAATTTTAGGGCGCCCTCCGAAATATTGGCGAGCAGCAGCGATATTTCGTTGCCGCGGCGAAATGCCGCCCCCATGAAGCGACCAGCCAAAGCCTCGGAGGCCTCGATTCCGGATGTGGGACGCATCCTGCAGCGGCTGAGGGAACAGCACAACGTCACCGTACGCGAACTCTCGGAAAAGAGCGATCTTTCGGAATCGTTCATTCGAGCGGTGGAACGCGGCGAGTCGGACATATCGCTGGGGCGCGTCGCGAGACTCGCCCGATTTTTTGAATACGACCTCGGCTCGTTCTTGGGATTCACCTCGCAGCTCTCGCATCCGAAGTTCGTGGGCAAGGAGAGCCGCGCGATCATCAACCGCGGACGAGGCATAAAGTACGAGGCGCTGCACCTGCCCGGAATCGATTTGGATTTGGTCATCGTCGACATGGCGCCGCACAGCAAGTTCAAGGACGAACGCAGCCACGAAGGCATCGACGTGGTGTACGTGACGCAAGGCGACGTCGTCGTCGTCGTGGACGGCGTCGATTATCCGATGCGCGAGAAGGAGTGCTGTGTGTTTTCGGCCGGCTACCGCCACCGCGTTCGCAACGATTCCGCGCATCCGGCATCGCTCATTTCCATCACCACCGGGAGAATGTATTAATGCGTGTGCGCTGCGTGCGCGTCGCCGCCGCTGCTCTGCTCGTCGTGCTCGCGGTCTTACCGGCAGGCTGCTCGAAACGCGAGAACGGGCAAACCTTCAGTCACCCGAACGAATTGACCATCGCGCTGCCGGAAGAGCCGGTCTCGATGGATCCGCTTTTGCTCGAGGGCACGCTCGCCTACACGATAGGCGATCTGCTCTACACGTACCTCACGAACTACGATGAAAATGGAAACGTCGTGCCGGACGTCTCGGACGTGCCTACGCCTGAAAACGGCGGGGTTTCCGACGGTGGCCGACGGATAACGTTTCATCTTCGTCATGACGTCAAATGGCAAGACGGCACGCCGCTCACTTCAAAGGACGTCGTCTTTACCTATCGCGCGATCATGAATCCGAACAACGCAATTCCCTCGCGATACGGCTACGATGGGATTTTGAAGGTTTCGGCGCCGGACGCGTACACCGTGGTAGTCCAGCTAAAACAGCCGTTTTCGCCGATCATTCCGCAATTTTTCGGCGGCGACAGCAATTATCCGATTCTGCCGGAGCACGTACTGGGCAAATACGCCAGCATAAACAAAGTGCCGTTCAACGAGGCGCCAATCGGCTCGGGACCCTACGTGCTGAAGAGCTGGACGCACGGCGATCGTCTCGTGCTCACCGCCAACCCGCTGTACTATCGCGGCAAGCCCGCCATCGAGCGGCTGACGCTGCCCTTCATTCACGACCCCGCGACTATCGTCAACGAGCTGATGACCGGAGAGGTGGATGCGTCCTTCTCTCTCGACGCTTCACGCATTTCGCTGCTTCGCGATCTTGCGGCGCATCGGGCGATCGTCACGCCGATCCCGTACTTTTACGCGCTTTCATTCAACACGCAGGACCCGGCGCTTGCGGACGCCGATGTGCGCCGCGCGCTCGCGATGGCCATCGATCGTCAAGCGATCGTGAGAAAAATCAGCCACGGCGTCTATGATCCCCGAACCGGGCTGCGCGGCTTGTTCACGTGGGCATTCGATCCGAACGCTGACCACATTCCCTACGATCCGCAGCTCGCCAAACGTCTATTACACGGAAAGCACCTGCAGTTGCAACTGACCTTTCCGGCGGGGTCGGAGATCACTACGCAGCTTGCGACGGCGATCGCTGCGGACGAAGCGGCCATCGGCGTCACCGTGACCCTCAAGCATGATCTTCGCGAGATCTTCATCGCGCAGGATGGGCCGGTGATGCAAGGACACTACCAGATCTCGCTTTACGACTACCACTCGAACTACGATCCCGACGCTGCCTGGCTGCTGGCCTGCGCCCAGCGCGCGCCGGCAGGGTTCAACGACGCCCGGTACTGCAATCCTGCGGTAGACCGCGCGTTGCAGAAAGCGTCAACGGTTTACGGCCGCAGCGCGCGCTCCAGCCTGTATCGCGACGTTCAAACGCGCCTCATCGGCGACTTGCCGTACTTTTTTCTGTGTCAAGGAACCGAGATTGACGTAATCCCGTCAGCCCTGCAGCACTTCGAGCGCCCCTTGCTCTCACCGTTCAATTCGGTGGCGCGCTGGTCGCTTGGCGGAGGAGGGCCGTAAGCGCCGGGCGTGTAACGAATCGCGTGTCGCCAAAAAAATGGCGAACGTGACAATATTTCGCTCATAACGCCCGGAAGGCTACTCCAATGTCCGACGCCCCACGCCGCGCACGGCGATACGCGGTTCTCACCGAAGGTTACCTTTCGGACCCGACGGCGTGCAAGACCGCCTTCGGCGTAATTCGTTTTCGTCCGGAAGAGATAGCTGCGGTCATCGATTCGAAGAACGCGGGCAAGCGCGTTCGCGACGTCGTGCCGGCGCTGCTCTGCGACGCACCGGTCGTTGCGAATGTAGAAGAAGCATTGGCTTACAAACCCACCTCGCTGCTCGTGGGCGTTGCCACGCACGGCGGAGTGCTGCCCCCCGTCTTGCGCGCCTTCGTTCTGGCCGGAATTGACGCCGGCCTCGAAATCGTCAGCGGGCTTCATCAGTTTCTGAACGATGATGCGGAGTTCGTCGAGCGCGCGCGTAAGAGCGGCGCGCGGTTGTGGGACGTGCGCGCGGTTGGTTCGATTCCGATTTTCAGCGGCGCCGCATATAACGTGCCGCAGAGTGTCGTGCTTGCGGTGGGCAGCGACTGCGCCGTCGGCAAGATGACGGCAATGCTCGAGATCGAACGTGCGGCGCACATAGCCGGAACGCAAGCGGAATTCATCGCGACGGGACAAACGGGCATCATGATCGCGGGGTGGGGCATCGCGGTCGACCGGGTCATTTCGGATTTCGTCACGGGCGCAGCCGAACAGCTCGTGCTCGGTGCATCGCCGAAGAGCGACGTGCTTCTGGTCGAAGGGCAAGGCTCGATTTTCCATCCGGCATACGCACCGGTGACGTTCGGTTTGCTCTATGGAAGCGCGCCGGACGCGCTGGTGCTTTGCCATCGTCCGAACACGACGCAGATCGATGGGTTCACGAACGCGATACCTGCGCTGCGCGATCTGATTGCGGCGCACGAGGCCATTCTCGCGCACGTGAAGCCCGCGCGCGTCGCCGCCATTGCGCTCGATACGTCGGCGCTCGACGCCGCGGCAGCCGCTCGCGCAATTGAAGCGGCGGAGCGAGAAACCAGATTGCCTGCCGATGATCCCGTGCGAAACGGCGGCATCAAAATTTGGAATGCGATCGCCGCAGAACTGGAACGTTCGAGCAAAGTGGGAGTGGAGGCCCGTGTAGGATGATAGCTGGTTTACTTTTGGCAGCCGCGATCGCGGCACCGCACCCGGCGGCGACGCCGCTGAGCGCATCGGATGTGCAGCCGTTCTTCGACGGGCTCGTGCCGTATGCGATTCGAAGGGCGGACATCGCCGGCGCCGGTATCGTCGTCGTGCAAGACGGCAAAGTCATCTTTGAAAAGGGTTACGGCTACGCGAATCTGCAGAAGCGTTCGCCGATCATTCCCGATCGCACGCTCTTCAGGCCTGGATCCGTTTCGAAACTCTTTACATGGACGGCCGTCATGCAGCAGGTGCAAGCCGGCAAACTCAATCTCGACGCGGATGTAAACCAGTACCTCGATTTCAAGATTCCGCCCAAGTACGGCAAGCCGATTACGCTGCGCAACTTGATGACGCACACGCCTGGATTCGAAGAAGTCATACGCGACCTCTTCGTCGACAAATCTACGCAGCTCTACCCGCTGGGCAAGTATCTCAAGGAACACATCCCGGGCAGAATTTTCCCGCCCGGCCAGGTCATTGCGTATTCAAATTACGGCGCGGCGCTCGCGGGATACATCGTGCAGCGGGTTTCCGGCGAGCCCTTCGATCGGTACGTCGCCGACCATATTTTCAAGCCGCTCGGGATGAATCACTCGACGTTCTTGCAGCCGCTGCCGGCGAATCTCGCGCCGCTCATGGCTGACGGCTATACGACGGCATCCAGCGGAAAACCGCAGCATTTCGAATACGTAGAGGCTGCGCCCGCGGGCGCATCGTCGGCAAGCGTCGACGACATGTCGAAGTTCATGCTCGCCTATTTGCAAGGCGGCCGGTATAACGGCGGCACGATTCTCAGCCCCGCTATGATCGCGCAAATGTGGACGCTGCAAGTTGCGCCCGCTCCGGGAATGAACGGATTCGATCTGGGATTCTATCAGGAGAATCGCAACGGGCAGATGATCGTCGGCCACGCGGGCGACACGGACGTATTCCATAGCGATTTGCACCTTTTGCCGAAGCAGCACGTCGGCATCTTCATGTCGTTCAACAGCGCCGGTAAAGCCGGCGCGGTCGAAAAAGTCCGTACGGATATCTTCCGGGCGTTCCTCGATCGCTACTACCCGTATTCGCCGCCGAACGAGACGACGGTCGCCGATCCAAAACGCGATGCGGCGCGCGTCGCCGGATGGTACCAGAGCAGCCGCCGTGCCGGGCGCGCGCTGCAATTGATTTATGCGCTCGGTCAAACCGGCGTGACTGCGAGACCCGACGGCACGATCGAAGTGAGCATGCTCACCAATACGGCGGATGCGCCGATTCGCTGGCGCGAAGTCGGACCGTTGTATTATCGGCAAGTCAACGGTCAGGCGCACCTGAAGTTCACGACGGATGCGAATGGCAACGTCGTGTCGTGGACCACCGACGAGTTCATTCCCGTCATGATCTTTCAGAAGGTGAACGGGTTGAAGTCGCTCGGCACGCTCAAAACGATGCTGCTCTGCTTCGTCGCGATACTCGTCATCTCACTGTTGCTTCGTCTTGCTGCCTGGATTGCGCGGCGGCGCTTGGGACTGCGCCTCGAACTATCGCCGGAACGGTGGTGGGTTTCTCTCGCCTCACGCATCGGCGCGATCCTGTTCTTGGGCGTGCTCGCCGGCTGGTTCATTGGGCTCTCGGGCGGCGGTTTGCTGGGCGGATCGCTCGTAACGAACATGATCGTTCTTTACGTGTTCGGCGTGTTTGCAATCATCGGCGGTATCGCCATGATCGCCGACGCGGTTCTGCTCGTCACGCAGGGTCCGGGCGGTTGGATTCGACGCGCCGGTGAGATCATTGTTGGACTGGCCGCAATCTACGGAATCTGGTTCTTCCTAGCGTTCGGACTCGTAAACTTCGTCACGAACTTCTAGTCGCTGTTTGCCATGGCGACTACTTGCCACGATTACGACTCGTCATGGTGACGACTTGTCATGGTGAGGTATCGAACCACCCTGAGCGTCGTCGAAGGGCGAGCGCGAAGCGCTCGTTGCGCGTCACGATGACTATTTGTCATGGCGACGACTTGTCATGGTGAGGTATCGAACCACCCTGAGCGTCGTCGAAGGGCGAGCGCGAAGCGCTCGGCGTCGTGTTCGACCGTTCACAGGCTCTGCGAACCTGCGCCTCGACTTCGCGGCGTCCTTCGATACCTCAGGATGACAAGACGCGTGTAAACGTCAGCGAGCGAAGGCCGCGGCCTGCGCTGAGCGTAAAGCCGGTGATGCGGTGCGCGGCGTCGCGTGTGAAGCGTATCAGAAAACCGTGCGCGGACGAGAACGTGTCCGCCATCTGCGGTTGTAATTTCCCTGCGGCGTCTTCAGGCAAATTACGTGATGGAACCAATGCAACCGTATTGCCGTCGACGCGCAATTGCCACGTGACGCCGAGTTCGGAACTGTGGTACGTGCCTGCAGTGCCTTGCAACTCTGCCCTCGTCGGCACGCTTGGGATGAATTTGCGCGCAAAGTCACTGGACCCGTCGCCGCTGTCGATGGAAAGCGCGCTTGCCGAAGCGGCGCCTTTCGGAACGATGAACTTCAAAACCGTCGTGCCGATCGTGAACGTCGTTCCGCCTGCGGGTTCGAGCGGCAGCAGCGTTCCGCCAAGATCGAGCGCGATGCGGTCGCCGTGCGCGGCGACGTGCAGTACGTCGGCGCCGAGCGAATTGAAATACCTTCCGGTGAACGCCGAAGGCGGCAAGGCGCTTTTTGCTGCACGCGAATGAGCTTGCAACGGGGCAAGATGCGGTGCAAGTACGATGTCCGCGACCTTTTGTGCGAGTCCGTCGGGTATTGCCGCGTCCGAATTGCAAAGAACCACGACCGACGTGTGCACGGACGGATAACGGTCGAACTCGCCGCGGTAGCCGATCCATGCGCCGCCGTGCGAAATCTCCTTCAATCCGCGATAGGTTCCGATGAAAAGGCCGCGCCCATAACGCAGTTGCTTGCCATCGGAAAGGTGTCCCGGCGTCTGCATTTGCCGGACCAACTCCGCTCCGCCGACGCGCGGATCGTAGAAGTTTTCGTCCCACTTCAGCGCGTCTTGGATGGAGAGCTGAACGGCGCCGTCACCCGTTTGCTGCCAGTTCGACATGCTGTT